>Ga0164243_10009306_pt1 | contig 14313 bp, 8 predicted proteins | sample OricompcompostOP_FD_108781 | JGI IMG/M metagenome (GOLD analysis project Ga0164243, IMG submission 108781) | Organic Plus compost microbial communities from Emeryville, California, USA - Original compost - Organic plus compost (OP) | ecosystem: Engineered > Solid waste > Mixed feedstock >... | reverse complement strand
TCGCCGAGCGCGGCGGCTGGGAGCTCGGCGAGGTCACGCGCGAGACGTTCCCCGACGGGGAGCGCTACCTGCGGATCGAGACCGATCCCGCGGACCGCGACGTCGTGCTCGTCGGCGGCACGGTGAGCGACGAGGCCACGCTCGAGCTGTACGACCTCGCGTGCGGTGTCGTCACCGGCGGCGCGTACCGGCTCCGCCTCGTGATCCCGTTCTTCGGATACTCGACGATGGAGCGCGCCGTACGCGCGGGCGAGGTCGTGATGGCGAAGAACCGCGCGCGCCTGCTGTCGTCGATCCCGATGGCGAGCCGCGGCACCCAGGTGTTCATGCTCGACCTGCACGTCGCCTCGATCGCGCACTACTTCGAGGGAGGCGCGCGCACGGTCCACGTGTACGGCAAGTCGCTCGTCACCGCGGCGGCGCGCCGGCTCGGCGGCGCGGACTTCGTGCTGGCGTGCACCGACGCCGGGCGCGCCAAGTGGGTCGAGTCGCTCGCGAACGACCTCGACGTCGTGCCGGCGTTCGTGTACAAGCGCCGCTCGTCGGGCAGCGCCACCGAGGTCACCGGCGTGTCCGCCCAGGTCGCGGGGCGGCGGGTCGTGATCTACGACGACATGATCCGGACCGGAGGATCGCTGATCGGGGCGGCGGCCGCGTACCGCGACGCCGGGGCGCTCTCGATCGATGCGATCGCGACGCACGGGCTGTTCCCGGGGGACTCGCTCGAGGCGATCCGCGCCACCGGGCTGCTCGGGCGGATCGTGGTAACCGACAGCCATCCGCGAGCGGTCGCGCTCGCGAACGACTTTCTCCAGGTCGAGAGCACGGCGGCGCTCCTGACGGAGCATCTGATCTCGAACCGCTAGGTAGGTCTTCATGAGATACGTCAAGGTCGGTGTTGCCTGCGTGAACCAGACCCCGTTCGCGTGGGACGAGAACTTCGCCCACCTGCGCGAGGCGATCCGACAGGCGCGCGCCGAGGGCGTCTCGGTGCTGTGCCTGCCCGAGCTCGCGATCACCGGGTACGGCTGCGAGGACGCGTTCTTCATGGACGGGCTCCAGGCCATGGCGTTCGCGCAGCTCGAGGCGCTCGCGGAGCTCACGCAGGGCATGGTCGTCGCCGTCGGCCTCCCCGTGTTCCACGAGAAGGCCCTGTACAACGCGGCGGCGCTGCTCGCGGACGGTGAGATCGTCGGGTTCGCGGCGAAGCAGTTCCTCGCGGGGGACGGCATCCACTACGAGCCGCGGTGGTTCAAGCCGTGGCCCGCCGGCGAGGTCGATGTCCTCGAGCGCGTGTCGGGCGGCGCCGTTCGCCGCTACCCGATCGGCGACCTGCTGTTCGACATCGGCGGCGTGCGCATCGGGTTCGAGATCTGCGAGGACGCCTGGGTCGCGAACCGCCCGGGCATCGATCTCGCGCTACGCGGCGCCGACATCCTGTGCAACCCGTCGGCGAGCCACTTCGCGTTCGACAAGTTCGGCGTGCGGCAGCGCTTCGTGACCGAGGGGGCGCGCGCGTTCGGGGTCGCGTACCTGTACGCGAACCTGCTCGGCAACGAGGCCGGCCGCATCATCTACGACGGCGGCGGTCTGATCGCGTCGGGAGGCGAGCTGCTCGCGCGCGGGCGCCGGTTCTCGTTCCGGGACGTCGAGCTGGCGACCGCGGTCGTCGACATCACCGCGAACCGCCGCGAGCAGGCGCGCCGCGGGAGCCACCGGCCTCGCCACGACGCCGAGGAGCTCGTGATCTCGCACCCGTTCGTCCTCCCGCACGCCGCGCCGCCGCGTCCGGAGCCCCGCGCGGTGACGTGGGAGGATGGGGCGAGCGTGCGCGAGGAGGAGATGGCGCGCGCGATCGCGCTCGGGTTGTGGGACTACCTGCGGAAGAGTCGCTCGCAAGGCTACGCGGTCTCGCTCTCCGGCGGCGCCGACTCGGCGGCGTGCACGGTGCTCGTCGCGCTCGCCGTCCAGCTCGCGCTCGCCGAGCTCGGGCCCGACGGTGTCCGCGAGCAGCTGCCGGCGTGCCGGCGCCTGCACGAGGTCCTCGAGCGGGGTGGCGATGCGCGCGCGGCCGTCGGAGCGCTCCTCGTGTGTGCGTACCAGCCGACCCGCAACTCGGGTCCGGTGACGCGCGACGCCGCCGAGCAGGTGGCGGCCGCCGTCGGCGCCGAGTTCCACGTGATCGACGTCGAGCCCCAGCACGCGCAGTACGTCGCCTCGGTGGAGAAGGCGATCGGCCGCGCGTTGACCTGGGAGGTCGACGATCTCACGCTGCAGAACATCCAGGCGCGGGTGCGTGCACCCTCGATCTGGATGCTCGCGAACGTCCGCGGCGCGGTGCTGCTCACCACGTCGAATCGCTCCGAGGCCGCGGTCGGCTACGCGACGATGGATGGTGACACCGCGGGCGGTCTCGCGCCCCTCGGGGGCATCGACAAGAGCTACCTGCGCAAGTGGCTCGTGTGGCTCGAGGCGCGCGGGCCGGAGGGCCTGGGCGCCATCCCCGCCCTCCACGCCGTCAACGCGCAGCAGCCGACCGCGGAGCTGCGGCCCACGGGCACCGGGGGAGCCGCCCAGACCGACGAGGCCGACCTCATGCCGTACGACTTCCTCGAGGCGGTGGAGGACTCCGCGATCCGCGACAAGCACACCCCCACCGAGGTGCTCGTCGAGATGACGGCGCGCTACCCCGAGCGGACGCCGTCCCAGCTCGCCGCGTGGATCGAGCGGTTCTTCCGGCTGTGGTGCCGCAACCAGTGGAAGCGCGAGCGCATCGCGCCGTCGTTCCATCTCGACGATCGCAACGTCGACCCGCGGTCGTGGTGCCGGTTCCCGATCCTGTCGGGTGGCTTCGAGCGCGAGCTCGCGGAGATGCACGTCGCCGCGCGGAGCGGAGGGCACCCGTCGTGAGCTACGCGTACGAGTTCCCGCGCGCGGCGATCACCGTCGACTGCGTGGTGTTCGGGCTCGACGACAACGATCTGAAGGTGCTGCTGATCCAGCGCAAGCTGCCGCCGTTCCAGCACGCCTGGGCGCTGCCGGGTGGCTTCATGCGGCTCGACGAGACCCTCGACGAGGCTGCGCGCCGCGAGCTCGCCGAGGAGGCAGGCGTCACGGACGTCTATCTCGAGCAGCTCTACACGTTCAGCACGCTCGACCGCGACCCGCGCGAGCGCGTGGTCACCGTCGCGTACTACGCGCTCGCCAAGCTGTCGGATCACAGGATCCGCGCCGCGACCGACGCGATGGGCGTCGGCTGGTTCGCGCTCGACGACCTCCCGAAGCTCGCGTTCGACCACGCCGAGATCGTCCGGACGGCGCACGAGCGGCTGCGCGGCAAGGTGCGCTACGCGCCGGTCGGGTTCGAGCTCTTGCCGCCGCGATTCTCGCTGACGCAGCTGCAGCGGCTGTACGAGATCATCCTCGGCACCGAGCTCGACAAGCGAAACTTCCGGAAGAAGATCCTGTCGCTCGACCTGCTCGTCGAGACCGACGAGATGGAGCAGGGCGTGCGGCACCGCGCGGCGCGCCTGTATCGCTTCGACCGTCGCAAGTACGACCGGCTCGCGAAGCAAGGATTCGAGCTCTCGATCTGAGCGCGGCCCACCACGGTCGTACTACGCTTGGCGTGATGCGCGCGCTGATCGTCGTCGATCCACAGTATGACTTCCTCCCCGGCGGAGCGCTCGCGGTGCCGCGGGGAGACGAGACGATCGAGGTCGCGAACCGCCTCATGCCGAAGTTCGACATCGTCGTCGTGACGCAGGACTGGCACCCGCCGGAGCACAAGAGCTTCGCGGTCAACAACCCCGGGACGATGCCGGGAGAGGTGATCGAGATCGGCGGTCGACCGCAGGAGATGTGGCCAGCGCACTGCGTCCAGGGCACCCAGGGGGCCGAGATCCACGCGGGCCTCGCGCGCGAGCCGATCTCCGCGCGGTTCCTGAAGGGGACGGATCCCGAGATCGACAGCTACAGCGCGTTCTTCGACAACGGGCGTCAGCGGTCCACCGGGCTCGCCGAGTTCCTGAAGGAGCGCGGCGTCGATCAGGTGTACGTGCTGGGGCTCGCGACGGATTACTGCGTGAAGTACACGGCGCTCGACGCGCGCCAGCTCGGCTTCGACGTGTTCGTGATCGAGGATGGCTGCCGGGCGGTCGAGCTCCGTCCCGGTGACGGCCAGCGCGCGCTCGACGAGATGCGCGAGGCGGGCTGCACCATCGTGCGCAGCGACTCCATCACGTCCTGACGCGACCGCCGCCGCGCGCGCACGCCCCCGACGGCCGGCGGCTGCGAGAAAGCTCCACGTCGGTACCTCGCGCACAGCGCGCGGCCACGCACGCGAAGCGAGAGCGACGCCGCGTGGGCCCCCCCGGCGTGGGGTCCGCGCGCATGGCACGGCGGGTGCTCCTACCCGTGGCATGAGGAATCAGAACACGCACGACGGCCCGGGGGCGGGCCCCAACCAGGGCGAGGGCGACAGGATCTCTGCTCGTCGCTACAACCGCTCGGTTCGCGAGTTCATCGACGACGGCAACGTCGAGGACGCCGCGCGCGACGCGGCGTTCTTCGTCGAGCAGGAGCCCGAGGATGCGAAGCGCGCCGAGAAGGCCGCGCGCAAGGGGCCGCATCGCTCGAAGGTGTCGGTCGACGAGCTCGTCGCGAAGGGGCGGACCGTCTTCGATCGCGTGCGTCCGATCGTCGACCGCGTCGTCGGTCGCGTTCGTTCACGTCTCGGAAGGACCGCTGATCGGAAGAGTTGAGACCACGTAACCCCAAACAAGGAACACAGTCATGGAGATTCTCTGGACACTGATAGTCGGCCTCATCGTCGGCGCCATCGCCAAGCTCATCATGCCCGGCAAGGATCCGGGCGGGATCATCGTCACGATGCTCCTCGGCGTCGCGGGTGCGTTCATCGCCGGCATGCTCGGCAAGGCGCTCGGCTGGTACGAGGCGGGTGAGAGCGCTGGCATCATCGCCTCGATCATCGGCGCGCTGATCCTCCTGTTCATCTACCGGATGATCGTGGGACGGCGAACGAAGAGAGCCTGGTGACCAGCTCGAGAGGTTATCGACTGGCGGCAACCCATCCGATCCAGTCCCTCCCGGGTAGGGCACGCGCCGCACGATTCCGCACGTGACCGACGGAGCTCTCGACCGCGAGCATCGGCGGCGCCCCTCATCCGCCGTCGGGCTCGCGGTCCTGTCTATTTTTCGGCTGCGCGCCCTACCCGAGCGCTCCGTCGCGGGCGATCGCGTGGCGACGCCTATACAGGTGACCCCGCATGGTGAGGATCGCGTGGTGAGGATCGCGCATGGCGTGGCGGGCTCGCACGAGGCCGTCGCGCGGAGCACGCAGAGATCACGCTAGCTCGCCTAGTTGGGACGGTACCGATCTTGCGGAGGCTTCGGGTGTTCGATGACCGGGGTCCTCGCAAGGCCGACCTTCCCGCTCCTCGCGATCGCGCTGGCGGCCGCGGCGTGCGGGGAGCAGCGGCGGCCACGACGGCCCGGGGAAGAATGGGTCAGGTCGATCCAGGTCGTCGGGAACGAGGCGCTCTCCGAGGACACGCTCGTCGGCGGGCTCGCGCTCCGCCGGGCCCAGAAGCGGGGCCTCCCGCCCGACCCCTACCTGATCCAGGTCGACGCGGACCGGATCCGCGGCGAGTACCTGCGCCGCGGGTTCCTCGGCATCGACGTCACCTCGCGTGTCGTGCGCCGCGGCGACGCGATCGACATCGTCTATCACGTAGAGGAGGGAGCTCGCGCGCGGACGCGCGTGGTGATCACGGGGCTCCCCGACGATCCCTCGCTCCCCGTCTCGACCGTGCGCGCGGCGTTCCCGATCGAGGACGGCGAGCCCTTCGACTACGCGACCTACGAGGCGGCGAAGGTCTCGCTGCGGACGATCGTCGAGGACGCGGGCTACGCGCACGCACAGCTCGACGCGAGCGTGATCGCCGACCGAGCGAACAACGTCGCGATCGTCCAGCTCGCGTACGATCCGGGGCCGAAGAGCCGGTTCGGGAGCGTCACGATCACCGGCGCGGAGGGCCGGCTGCGCGAGGCGGTCGAGGAGCGGGTGACGATCCAGCCAGGGGAGCGCTACTCGCTGAGCGCGATCACGAGCACCCAGCGCGCGCTGTACGCCTTGGACCGGTTCTCGACGGTCCAGGTCCTGCCGGAGAAGGACGGCACGGATCCCGTCGTCGACGTCAAGATCGCCGTGACCGAGGGCTCGCGTCGCGAGATCCGGCTCGGCGGCGGGTTCGGGATCGAGCCCGCAGGCTACGAGGTCCGCGCCCGCGCGGGCTACACGATCGCCGGCTGGCCGTTTCCGCTCGACACGTTCACGCTCGACCTCCGTCCCGCCTACGCGAGGATCCGTGACCTCGGCGGCTACGAGCCGCGGATCCGCGCGCTGGCGAGGCTCGAGCGCCAGGATCTGTTCACGACGTACGCGGTCGGCTCGGCCGAGCTCGAGTACAACTACATCGCGTACGAGGCGTACACGAGCTACGGGCCGCGCGGCCGCCTGCTGTACACGGTGCCGGTCGAAACCGGCACGCTCGCCGACAAGCTCCAGCTCGGCGTCGCGTGGAGCATCCACTACAACGCCTTCCGCAACATCAACCCGCTCGTCGGCTCGGGCACCCAGGCCGTGATCGGCCTCGACGAGCACGAGCGGGTCTCGGCGCTGCAGCAGTCCGCGATCCTCGATCTCCGGGATCACCCGCTGGAGCCGACCCGCGGCGTGTACGCCGAGCTGCGGCTCGCGGAGGCCGCGCGGTTCCTCGGAAGCGGGTACGAGTTCCTGCAGGTCGCCCCCGAGCTGCGCGGGTACGTCCCGCTCGGCGGCGTGGTCGTGGGGGCTCGCGCGCGCGCGGCCGCGATCTTCGGCGAGCTCGCGCCCACCGAGCGGTTCTTCTCGGGCGGGTCCTCGCGCCACCGCGGCTTCTCCGAGCGCAAGCTGGCGCCGAGCGTGTTCGGCGACGTCGACGGCTCGTACCGTTCGATCCCGTACGGCGGCGGCGCGCTCGTCGAGACCTCCCTCGAGGTCCGGATCCCGATCGCGACGATCCGCGAGATGCCGCTCGGCGGCGCGCTGTTCCTCGACGGCGGCGACGTCACGGAGGAGATCGGCAACCTCGACGTGCTGAACCTGCACTGGGCGGTCGGCATCGGGCTACGGCTGTCGACGATCGTCGGGCCGGTCCGCGGCGACGTCGGTTACCGGCTGAACCGCACCGGCCCGACGGAGCCGGAGCCGGGCTCGCGGTTCGCGTTCCACCTGAGCCTCGGGGAGGCGTTCTGATGGCGGCCACCGCCCCACGCTCGTCGTCCACGGGCCGCCGCTGGGCCGGCCGGATCCTGTTCTCTCTCGCCGCGCTGTTCCTCACGGCGCTGCTCGCGCTCGTCGCGTTCGTCCACACCGACTACGGACGTGGCGTGATCCGCCAGCAGGTCGAGGCCCAGCTCGAGCGCTCGTTCGTCGGGGGTGGCCGGATCGGCCCGATCGAGGGCAGCGTGCTCGGTGACCTCCGCCTCCGCGACGTCGTGATCAACGGTCCCGATGGCGCGCCGGCGATCACGATCGGGACGCTCACCGTCGACGTCGGCCTGCGTGGTCTCGTGACGCGCCACGCGCGGATCCGGCGCCTGATCGCGGAGGACGTCGACGTCGTACTGCGGCGAGACGAGCGCGGCGAGCTCGACATCGCGAACCTGCTCCGGCCGCAGGAGCCATCGAGCGAGCCGGGATGGGACGTCGCGCTCCCCGCGATCGAGGTGCGCCGCGGCCGCCTCGCGCTCGACACCGCCGGCGGCGTTCATCACCTCGACGACGTCACACTGCGCGGCGCCGCGAGCGTGGCCGCCGAGGGGTCGATCGACGCGACCGTGACCGCGACGGGCACCTGGCGCGAGCGCGCGGCCGGCGTCGCCCTCGACGTGATCGTGCGGGCCGATCCAGACGCGGGCACCGCGCGCGTTCCGTCGCTGATCGCGCGCGTCGGCGACGTCACGCTGCTGGGCACCGACCTGGCGCTCGACGCGCCCGACGGCGAGGCCCCACGCCTCCGCGGCTCCCTCGTCGCGCGCGCGCCAGCGGCGGCGGTCGGGCAGCTCGTCCCCGGCCTCGCGGTACCCGGGGACGTCGCGTTCACGGCGACCGCGACGCCGAACCCGCCGTGGACCGATCTCGTGGTGCAGGGCTCCGTCGGAGCGACCCCGGTGACCGCGCTCGTCGGCGTCGAGCCCGAGCGGCGGCGCGCGCGCGGTGTCGTCGCCACGGGCACGCTCGAGCTCGCGCGCGTCACCGCGGGCGAGGTCGAAGGCCGCGGTGGCGCGCTGGTCGCGTTCGACGCGGCGCTCGGGAGGGCGGGCGAGCTCCCGGTCGCGAACGGGATGGTGCAAGCGTGGGGCGCCGTCGCCGAGACGCCCGCGGCGAACGCGATGATCGCGTTCTCGACCGAGGGCGCGCGGATCGTCACGGTGGCGGGCCTCGGCGCGCCGAGCCTCCAGGCGACGCTCGCGGCGCAGCTCGATCGCGCGGGCGATCGGCTCGTGCTCGAGCGTGCGACGTTGCACGCGTCGACGAGCAGCCCGGCGCGCGCGAGCGGCGGCCTCGCCCCGGTGCGAGGCGTGTTCCGCGCCGACCTGACCGCGCGCGGCGAGCTGCACCCCCGACCGAGCCTCGCGGTCGAAGGCCGGGTCCGCGGCCGGAACCTCCGCGTCGCCGGGGCGTCGGCCGAGCGGCTGGAGCTCGCGATCGATGCGACGCAGCTGCCGCGGCAGCCGCTCGGCCGCGCCGCGATCGAGATCGAGGAGCTCGTGTACGGCGAGCGCGCGCTCGGCCGGCTCGAGCTCGACGCGGCGAACCGGCGCGACGGCCGGATCCAGGTCGCCGTGCGGTCGCGGCCGCAGCGCGCGCCGTGGCTCGTCGAGCTCGACGCGCTGGTCACGCCTCCGAGCGAGCGCGGCGTGGTCACGATCGAGCTGCAGCGCCACCACGTGCGCGCCGGCAGCGGTGGGGACTGGTACGGCTCGTCCGGTCGCGTCGAGATCGGGCCCCAGCGGATCGCGCTCGCGGACGTGCGCAGCGGAGGTGATCACGGCCAGCTCGCGCTCGAAGGCGTGTGGCACCGCGCGGGGCGCCGGGCCGGTGATCTCGTCGCGAAGCTCGACGCGACGGGCGTCCGGCTCGACAACCTCGGCCCCGCGTACCGCGGCACCCTCGACGCGCGTATCGACGTCGCGCGGACGCGCGGGCGGTGGTCCGGGGACGTCGAGCTCGCCGCCGAGGGGATCGCGGCCGATCCCGCGATGTCGACGCTCGACGCGACCGCGAAGATCCACGCCCGGGCCGACCAGCTCGTGGTCGACGCGACGCTCGCGAGCCTGGGCCTCGGCTCCGCCTCCCTGGCGCTCGAGATCGACGCGCCGAAGGACGTCGCGAACGTCGCCGCCTGGAAGCGCCTCACGCGGCGCGCGATCCGCGAGGGCGAGCTGCGCCTGGAGCGGGTCGATCTCGCGCGCCTCGCCGAGCTCGCCGGACACCGAGGGCTCGCGGGCACGCTCGAGGGCCACGTCACGTTCGATCGGGACGCGACGGGCGGGCTCTTGCGGGTCCGCGACCTGATCGTGCCGGGGCTCCCCGATGAAGAGATCGACGCCGTCCTGCGCGTCGCCCAGCGCGGCTCCGACGAGCTGGCGCCGGTGGTCACCGGAACGCTCGGGCGGATCGGCCGGATCCACGCCACCGCGCAGCTCGGCGTACCGGGCCGGCCGTTCGATCCGGCGGCGTGGCGAGCGCTGGGACCCGATGCGCTCCGCGGTGCGACGGCGCGGCTCGACGGTATCCGGATCGATCCCGCGCTGCTCGACCAGCTCGGCGTGTCGTCGACGCTGAACGGCCAGGCCACCGTCGCGGCGGAGATCGGCGAGGGGTTCCGCTCGGCGCACCTCGCGATCGATCTCGCGCAGCTGCGAGGGGACCCGCTGGTCCACCCCATCGACGCGCACCTCGCCGTCGCGGTCGACGGGCGGGAAGCGAACACGTCGATGGTGGTCCGCGCGAACACGACGCCGCTCGTCGAGCTCCGCGGTCGAATCCCGATCTCGCTGGCGTCGCTGCGCGCGAACCCGCGCGCGGTGCTCCGCGAGCGCGTGCAGGCGACCGCGCGGCTGCCCTGGGTGCCGGCGCCGGTCCTCGCCGGTGTGTTCGGTCGCACCGAGGTCCTCGGCGGGTTGATCGACGGCACCGTGCAGATCGCCGGCACCGTCGGCGCTCCGACCGTGGCGGCGCAGATCGTGGCCAGCAACCTCAAGGTGCCGCCCGGCATCGGCGAGCAAGGGATCAAGACCGTCGAGCGCGTGGCGATCGACGCGCGCTGGGACGGCACGACCGGGTCGGTCACCGTCGACGGGCGGCAGCAGTTCGGCCGGCTCGCGCTCGCGGCGCGCGGGAGCCCGCGCGCGCTCGAACGGGGCACGCTCACCGTGAAGGCGAGCCAGTTCGACCTTCATCCGTTGCTCGCGTTCGTGCCGGGCCCGACCTCGGGCGGCGCTGGACGCCTCGACGCCGATCTGCGGGTGCAGGGGCTGTCACCCGCGACCGCGAGCGTCCGAGGAGAGCTCCACCTGACCGGCGCGCGCGTGCCGATCGCGCCGCAGGTCGGAACGCTGCGTCGCGCCCAGATCGACGTCGTCGTGGGCCAGGACCTCATGACGGTCCACGTCACGGGGCGGCTCGGTCGTGGCGACGTGCGCCTCGCGAGCCGGTTCACGCTCGCCGGTGCCACGCCGATGACGGGCACCGCGGCGCTGACGCTGCGCGACGTCTCGCCGATCGGCACGGTCGAGCCGGTGATCGATGCCGACGTGAAGGCGCGCCTGCGACGCGAGGGCAACGGCTGGGTCGCCGACGTCGTCGTCGACAACGGCAACGTCGTCGTCCCGGAGGATCGCGGCAAGGACCTCGCGCCGGTCGGCGCGCCGCACGACATGGTGTTCGCGACCGGTGAGCGCATCACCGAGCGCCCGCGCAAGCGCCGGCCGCCGTCGAGCCCCGTGATCGTCGCGGACGTGACCCTGCGCGCGACGTACGTCGAGTCACCGGAGTTCCGCGGCATCGTGAAGGGCAAGCTCACGCTGTCGGCCGACCGCGACGAGGTCGGCATCGTCGGCGAGATCAACGCCGATCGCGGCGACGTGGACCTGTTCGGCCAGCGGTACCTCGTCGAGCGTGCCGGCGTGACGTTCGACGGCAGCACCGATCCGCTGCTCGATCTGCAGATCACGCACGACTTCCCCGAGGTCACGACGATCACGCAAGTTCGCGGCCGGCTCAGCGATCCCGAGCTCGAGCTGACGAGCGATCCGGGCATCTACTCGCAGGCGCAGCTGCTCGGGTTCCTGCTCGGAGGCCAGCCGGGAGGCGAGCCGCTGGCCGGCAGCACGCGCGAGCAGATCACGGCCGCGGGGACCTCGGTGATCGCCAACCGCATCGGCGGCATCGTCCGCGACGCGCTGCCGATCGATCTCGACGTCCTCCGGTACGAGGCCGAGACCGCGACGAGCAGCGCGGCGATCACCGTCGGGACATGGCTCACGCGCTCGCTGTTTCTCGCGTATCGCCGACGCCTCGAGACGCGTCCCGACGAGAACACCGGTGAAGCCGAGATCCAGTTCTGGATCTCGCGCCGCGTGATGCTCGAAGGGTCCGTCGGTGACCGCGGGTACAGCGGCGTCGACCTCCTCTGGCGCAAGCGGTACTGAGGGGAAACGCACGGCCGTAGCTCCGGCGCACGTCCTCCTCACCCGGAGTGTGCGCCCTTCTGCGCGGTTGCGCTGGCACGGGGCCTGCTGCGTGAGTCCGCATGCCCGCGCCCGTCCGCCGCTCCGCTCCGACCCACTCGGATCTGCCTCCGGACGCGGTGCCGCGCGTCATCGCGATCGCGTTCGAGAGCCATCCGCGCGCGGTGGAGGCGCTGGAGACGGCGCTCGAGCTCGCCGATCGCGAGCTGTTGACGCTGCACGACGCCGTGTTCGTCGAGCGCCACATCGACGGGACCGTCGAGGTCACCCCGTCGGCGCACGCGGCGCCGGTCGCGGCCGCGGTGCCATCGTCCCTGTTCGGGGCGCTCGTCGGGACGCTGATCGCCGGTCCGCTGGGCCTCCTCGTCGGCGGCGTGCTCGCCGGCGGAGGAGGGGCGCTCGCGGCGAAGCTGATCGAGACCGGGATCTCGCACCGGGTCGTCGGCGAGCTGCAGGACCTGACGCGCCCTGGCCAGACGGTGCTCGCGCTCATGGTCAGCGACGTCGCCGGCATGGCGGTCATCGAGGAGCTGCGCCGGTTCCAGGGGGCCCGGGTCATCTACGCGCAGCTGCCGGCCGCGGCGCTCGAGCTGATGCGAGAGACCCTGATCGGACCGCGATCCTGAAGCGTCTCCCGCGCTTGCACCGCGTTCTCGGGGAAGTCAGCATCTCCCCGGGGGCATGCCGAAGCTCGTCCTGCTGCTGTGCGCGTTCGCCGTCGTCATCGGCTGCGCGGGACGTGCGCGCGTCGAGCGACCGCGGGACGAGTGGCTCGCGGAGATCCGGATCGAGGGCAGCACGGCGGTCCCGGCGAGCTCGCTGGTGCCCGGGCTCGCGCTCCAGCGCACGCTGCGCGGTCGCCGGGCGGTCGACTCGTACCAGCTCGGCGTGGATGTCGAGCGCATCCGGGCCGCCTACTTGCGGCGCGGGTTCTTCGAGGTCGCGGTGTCGGCGCGGATCGATACGCAGCCGCGCGACGGGACGACGGCCCAGATCGTCGTGTTCACCGTCGTCGAGGGCCGGCGCTCGACGCTCGAGGTCGTGATGCGTGGCCTGCCGCCGGAGATCGACCCCGCGCGCGCGCGGGCGCTCGTGAAGATCGCCGACGGTGAGCCGTTCGACTACGGCGCGTACGACGCGGCGAAGCAGCCGCTGCTCTCGATGATCCAGAACGCGGGGTACCCGCAGGCGCAGCTCGACGCGGCGGTGCTCGCCGATCGAGCGCGGGGCGTGGCGACCGCGCGGTTCGACATCGAGCCCGGGCCCCGCGCGACGTTCGGCGAGGTCACGATCGACGGCACCGAGGGCGACCTGGCCGGCGTGGTGCGCAGCCGGCTCGCGTTCGCCCCCGGCGAGCCGTACTCGATGGCCGCGCTCGAGACGTCGCAGCGCGCGATCTACGCGCTCGGTCGGTTCTCGACGGTCCGCATCGCCCCCGATCGGCGGGCGGGCGAGGTGGTGCCGGTGCGCATCGTCGTCGCGCCCGCGAGCCCGGGCGAGTACCGGCTCGGCGGAGGCCTCGGGTACGATCCGGTGACGTTCGAGGTCCGCGGCCGGTTCACGTACACGACGGTCCTGGAGCGGCACCCGCTGTGGACGCTGGCGCTCGACGCGCGGCCCGCGCTGTCGTTCTTCCACGGGCCCACGATCGGCTACCTCGAGTCGCTCGAAGATCCCCGTCCGAAGTTCCGCGCGACGGCGTCGCTGCAGCGCCTCGACCTGTTCCGCCCGCACGTGCGCGGCGAGCTCGAGGCGAACCTCGACTACCTCAAGCTCGAGGCGTACACGAGCTGGGGGCCGCGGTTCCGCGCGGGCATCAGCGCGCCGCTCGGTGCGCCGTGGCTGCGGGGCCGCATCGGCTGGCTGTTCGAGTACCTGCGGTTCAACGAGACCCGCGTCATCGAGCCCGCGCGCGTCGAGCTCGGCCTCGACGAGCCGCAGCGACGTGGCGCGTTCGAGCTCGCGGTCGACGCGGACCGGCGCGACGATCAGATCGACGCTCGCCACGGCCTCTTCGCGTCGATGCGCGCGACGTTCGGGACGCCATATGCCGGCGGCGCGACGAGCTACCTCCAGCTCACGCCCGAGCTGCGCGGCTACGTCCCGTTCGGCGGGCACGTCGTGCTCGCGATGCGCGGCCGGCTCGGGCTCTTGCTCGGCGACGTGCCGGTCACCGAGCGCTACTACGCCGGTGGTGCGAGCTCGCACCGCGGGTTCCCGGATCGACGGCTGTCGCCCACGCGACCCGGCTACATCGACGACGAGCCCACGGACGTCGTCGTCGGAGGCACGCGGCTGCTCGAGCTCGGCGCCGAGCTCCGCATCTCGTTCGGTGAGCGGCGGATCCCGCTGATCGACACGCGCCTCCCGGTCGGCGTCCACCTGTTCGTCGACGGTGGCGACGTCGTCGCCGGGACCGAGCTCGATCCCGCGCACCTGCACTGGGCGACCGGCCTCGGCATCTATCTCAAGCTCGCGGGCCTCAAGATCCGC
>Ga0164243_10009305_pt1 | contig 14314 bp, 15 predicted proteins | sample OricompcompostOP_FD_108781 | JGI IMG/M metagenome (GOLD analysis project Ga0164243, IMG submission 108781) | Organic Plus compost microbial communities from Emeryville, California, USA - Original compost - Organic plus compost (OP) | ecosystem: Engineered > Solid waste > Mixed feedstock >... | reverse complement strand
GGGAATGGCCCCGGCGCGGCATGGGATCGGGGCGCCGGTGCTACATCCGGGCGTCATCGGAATTTTACAAAGCAATGCCACAGATCGCGGGTGACCGGCGCGGCGACCGGCGCCGCCCGCCATCCGCAAGCTTCACATCCGAATTGACTTTCCGGCCTCGGGCAGGTGACAAATCCGGACGGGAGGCGGACGGTGCATGGCGGGGCCTGGCCCCGGTGCAGTCGTCCGGGAACGATGAAGCCGCAAGGCACGATTCGGAGGACGACGATGCAAAGAACCCCATTCTGGCTGGCCGGGCTGATGGTGCTGCCCATGGCCGCCCAGGCCAAGACCGAGATTTCGTGGTGGCACGCGATGACCGGCGCCAATGCCGAGGTGGTCACCAAGATCGCCACCGATTTCAACGCCAGCCAATCGGATTACGAGGTGAAGCCGGTTTTCAAGGGCAGCTATCCCGAAACGCTGAATGCCGGCATCGCCGCCTTTCGCGCCGGGCAGGCCCCCGACATCATCCAGGTCTTCGACGTGGGCACCGGCGTCATGATGGGCGCGCAGGGCGCCATCAAGCCGGTTGCCGCGGTGCTGGAAGAGGGCGGCTATCAATTCGACAAGAGCCAGTATCTGCCCGGCATCGTCGGCTATTACTCGACGCCCGAGGGCGAGATGCTGTCCTTTCCCTACAACTCCTCTTCGCCGATCCTGTATTACAACAAGGACATCTTCGCCAAGGCGGGACTGGACGCCGAGAACCCGCCCAAGACCTGGGCCGAGGTCTGGGCCGCCGCGCGCCAGATCAAGGAATCGGGGGCGGCAAGCTGCGGCTATACCTCGACCTGGCTGACCTGGATCCATGTCGAGAATTTTGCCGCCTGGAACGATGTCAGCTGGGCCACGAACGAAAACGGCCTGGCCGGCACGCCGGAACTGAGGATTGACGGTCCCCTGTTCGTCAAGCATTTCCAGGAACTTGCCGACTTGGCGAAAGAGGGCGTCTTCGTCTATGGCGGCCGCACCAGCGAGGCCAAGCAGAACTTCACCTCGGGCGAATGCGGCATCCTGACCGAAAGCTCGGGCGGGCTGGGCGATATCGTGAAATCGGGCATGAATTACGGCATCGGCCAGCTTCCCTATGACGAAACGGCCGAGGGCGCGCCGCAGAACACCACGCCGGGCGGCGCCTCGCTTTGGGTAATGGGCGGCAAGTCGGACGAGACCTACAAGGGCGTCGCCGCCTTTTTCGACTACCTGTCCCGGACCGAGGTGCAGCAATACCTGCACGAGCAGTCGGGCTATCTGCCGGTGACGATGGCCGCCTATGAGGCGACCAAGGCATCGGATTTCTACGACCAGAATCCGGGGCGCGAAACGCCGATCCTGCAAATGATGGGCAAGCAGCCGACCGAGAACTCCAAGGGCGTGCGGGCGCCGAACCTGCCGCAACTGCGCGACATCCAGAACGAAGAGTTTGAAAAGATGCTGGCCGGCCAGCAGGACGCGGCCACGGCGCTGAAGAACGCCGCCGAGCGCGGCAATGCCGCCATCCGCGAGGCCGTCGGCGGCTGATGCGATGGGCGGGCGCCCGGCGGTGCCCGCCCATCCCGACAAGGGGGACGGATGAGACGCACGGTCTTTCCGCACAAGCTGCTGCCCTGGCTGCTGCTGGCGCCGCAACTGGCGATCACGCTGATCTTCTTTTACTGGCCGGCGGGGCAGGCGTTCCGGCAATCGCTGCTGCGCGAGGATGCGTTCGGCCTGAAATCGACCTTTGTGGGCCTGGCGAATTTCCGCAAGGTGCTGGGCGATCCGAACTATCTGAACTCGGTCCGGGTGACGGTGGTGTTTTCGGTGCTGGTCGCCCTTTGCGCCATGGCGGTCGCGCTGTTTTTGGCGGTGCAGGCGGAAAAGATCGTCCGCGGCAAGGGATTCTATCGCACGCTGATGATCTGGCCCTATGCGGTGGCGCCCGCCATTGCCGGCATGTTGTGGCTGTTCATGTTCAACCCCAGCTTCGGCACGCTGGCCTGGCCGCTGCGGCAGTTGGGCATCCGCTGGAACCCGCTGCTGGACGGCGAGCAGGCGATGGCGCTGGTGGTCGCGGCCGCGACCTGGAAGCAGATCAGCTATAATTTCCTGTTTTTCGTCGCCGGGTTGCAGGCGATTCCTCGATCCCTGCTGGAGGCGGCGGCCATCGACGGCGCCTCGCGCCGCCATGCTTTCTGGACCATCGCCTTTCCGCTGCTGGCGCCGACGACCTTTTTCCTGCTGGTGGTGAATACGGTCTACGCGCTGTTCGACACTTTCGGCATCATCCATGCCGTGACCGGCGGCGGCCCCGGCAAGGCGACCGAAACGCTGGTCTACAAGGTCTATAACGACGGTTTCGTGAACCTGATCATGGGCGACAGCGCCGCGCAATCGGTCATCCTGATGCTGATCGTTATTGCGCTGACCGCATTCCAGTTCCGCTTTATCGAAAGGCGGGTGCATTATGGCTGAACCCTCACCCCTGGCAGTGCGCGGCGCAGGGCGGCTGGTCGCGCATTTCTGGATGATCCTGGGCGTGATCGTGGTGGCCTTTCCGGTCTATTACGTCTTCGTCGCCTCGACCCATTCGGTGCAGACCATCCTGCGCCCGCCGCTGCCGCTCTTGCCCGGACCCGAGGCGGCACGGAACTATTCCGATGCCTTCTCGGGCGGGATCAGCCGCATCGGGGGCGTCAGCCTGTGGCGGCTTCTGGCCAATACCACCCTGGTCGCCCTGGGCATCGCCATCGGCAAGATCGCGATTTCCATGGCCTCGGCCTATGCCATCGTCTTTTTCCGCTTTCCGCTGCGCATGGCCTGTTTCTGGCTGATCTTCATCACCCTGATGCTGCCGGTCGAGGTGCGCATCCAGCCCACCTACAAGGTCATGGTCGATCTGGGGCTGATCGACACCTATCCGGGGCTGATCCTGCCGCTGATCGCCTCGGCCACCGCGACGCTGCTGTTCCGGCAGTTCTTCATGACCATCCCGGACGAGCTGCTGGAGGCGGCGCGCGTCGATGGCGCCGGGCCCTGGCGGTTCTTCAAGGACATCCTGTGGCCCCTGTCGCTGACCAATGTCGCGGCGATCTTCGTGATCCAGTTCATCTATGGCTGGACGCAATATCTGTGGCCGCTGCTTGTCACCAATTCCAACGAAATGAACACCATCGTCATCGCGCTGAAGAAGATGATCTCGTTCGCCGATGCCGATACGCCCTGGAACCTGGTGATGGTCACAAGCGTGCTGGCCATCCTGCCGCCGATCCTGGTGGTGGTGCTGATGCAGCGCTGGTTCGTCAAGGGCCTGGTCGAGACGGAGAAATAGATGGCCGGCATCCTGCTTAACGACCTCCGCAAGAGCTATGCGGGAAACCAGGTCATCCACGGCATCACCACCCAGATCGCCGATGGCGAATTCGTGGTGATCGTCGGTCCCTCGGGCTGCGGCAAATCCACGCTCTTGCGCATGGTGGCGGGGCTGGAGGTGATCAGCGCCGGCACGGTCGAGATCGGCGGCAAGGTGGTCAATGACCTGGAACCGCGCCAGCGCGACATCGCCATGGTGTTCCAGAACTATGCGCTTTACCCGCATATGTCGGTGCGCGAGAATATGGCTTACGGGCTCAAGATCGCCCGGCTGCCGAAGGCCGAGATCGAATCCCGCGTCGCCAGGGCGGCCGAGATGCTGGAGCTTCAGCCCTATCTGGACCGCAAGCCGCGCGCGCTGTCGGGCGGCCAGCGCCAGCGCGTCGCCATGGGCCGCGCCCTGGTGCGCGAACCCGCCGCGCTGCTCTTGGACGAGCCGCTGTCGAACCTGGACGCGAAACTTCGGGTGCAGATGCGCTTGCAGATCAAAGAGATGCACCTGCGCACCGGCCAGACCACGCTTTACGTCACCCATGACCAGGTCGAGGCGATGACGCTGGCCGACCGGCTGATCGTGATGAACAAGGGCGTGGCCGAACAGATCGCGACGCCCTTGGAGGTCTATGAGCGTCCGGCCAGCGAATTCGTCGCCGGTTTCATCGGCTCGCCCGCCATGAACATCTTCACCGTCACGGCGGCCGAGGGGCGCGCGACCCTGCCCGGCGGCACGGTCCTGCCCCTGCCGGGCCTGCCGCGGATCGGCGAGTTGCGACTTGGCCTGCGCCCCGAACATCTGCGGCCGGCCGGGCCGGGACAGGCGGCGATTCCGGTCCTGCTGCGCTCGGTCGAAAGGCTGGGGGCCGATGCCTTCGGCTATGGCATGATCGAGGGTTCGGAGGCGCCCATGGTGCTGCGCCTGCCCGGAACCAGCGGGCTGGGGCGCGGCGACCGGGTCGAGGTCGTGCCCGATCCCGCGCATCTGCATTTCTTCGATCCGCAAGACGGGCGCCGGATCGGGGACTGAACCGGCACTCAACCGGCCAGCGCGGTTTCCAGCGCCTCGAACATGGCGCGGGTCAGGCTTTGCGGCTTGCGCGCGACGCCGGCCCAGCCGCGCTCTTGCGCTGCCGCGATGCCGAATGCGCGGGCGGTCTCGATCCCGGCCAGTTCGTCCCAGCCGACCGGCGCCGCCACCGGGGCGCCGGGACGGGCGCGAACGGAAAAGGGGGCGATGGCCGTCGAGCCGCGCTCGTTGCGCAGCCAGTCGATGAAGATCCGGCCCTTGCGGCTGGCCTTGGCAAGTTCCACCGTATAGCGGTCCGGCTCGTCCCGCGCGCAAAGCGCGGCAAAGCCGTGGGCGAAACGCTTGAGATCCCCCCAGCCGATGCTGCGGCGCAGGGGCACCACCAGATGCACCCCCTTGCCGCCGGTCAGCAGCGCCCAGGGCGACAGGCCCAGGTCCAGCAGCCGGCCGCGCAGCGACAGGGCGGCGCGGCGCACGGCGTCGAAGCCCAGCCCCTCGTCGGGGTCGAGGTCCAGGACCAGCCGGTCGGGCCGCTCCAGCCGGTCGCGGCGGGCCGCCCAGATATGGAATTCGACCGTGCCCATCTGCACCGCCGAAACCAGCCCCGCGGCATCGGTCACATAGGCATAGGGCGCATCCTCGCCGTCGCTTTCGGTGATCCGCATTTGCCGGATCGCCCTGGGAAAGCCCTTGCCGGGATGTTTCTGAAAGAACCGTTCGCCGGCCATGCCCTGTGGCAGGCGCAAAAGCGACAGCGGCCGGTTCGCGGCCTCGTCCAGCAGCAGCGGGGCGATCCGGTTGTAATAGCGCGCCAGCCCGGCCTTGGTCAGGCCGGTCCGGTCCGGCCCGGAACCGGCATCGGAATCGGCAAAGATCACCCGCCCGGGATGCGATATCGTCACGCCTGCGATCCGTTCGGCCATGTCCGGCTCCTGCGCTGTCCTTGCGGGACCAACGCCGGCGGCCGGGCTTGGGTTCGCGCGCCCCGATGGATGGGGCCGGATGGATCGGGGTCGGATGGGTAGGGCGGCACGAATGCGGCCCCGAAATCCGCCCGCCCGGCCTGTCCGATGGTTGCACCGCCCGGCAAAGCCCGCTATGCACATGCCCATACCGGTCGCAGCCTACCCGGTCACCAAAACAAGGGTCACATCATGAAGACGACAGTTGTCTGCTCGGGCGGACTCGATTCCGTGTCGCTGGCGCATGTGGTCGCGGCGCAGGGCGGGCTTTCGCGCCTGATTTCCTTCGATTACGGCCAGCGCCACCGCAAGGAACTGGATTTCGCCGCCAGCGCCGCCCGGCGGCTGGGCGTGCCGCATCACCTCATCGACATGCGCGGGGTGGGGGCGGTGCTGACCGGCTCGGCCCTGACCGGCGGGGCCGAGGTGCCGGACGGGCATTATGCCGAGGACACCATGCGCATCACCGTGGTCCCGAACCGCAACGCCATCATGCTGACCGTGGCCTTCGGCATGGCGGCGGCAAAGGGCGACCAGGCGGTGGCGACCGCGGTGCATGGCGGCGACCATTTCATCTATCCCGACTGCCGCCCCGCATTCGCCCGGGCGTTCCAGCAGATGCAGGACGCGGCGCTGGACGGCTATGCGCAGCTGCGCTTGCTGACCCCCTTCGTGCATCGGACCAAGGCCGACATCGTGGCCGAGGGCGCCCGCCACGGCACTCCCTTTGCCGAAACCTGGTCCTGCTACAAGGGCGGCGCCCTGCATTGCGGGCGCTGCGGCACCTGCGTCGAGCGGCGCGAGGCCTTCCATCTGGCCGGCATTCCCGACCCCACCGCCTATGAGGATGCGGATTTCTGGCGGCAGGCCATCGCGGAACGGGGGCGGGCCTGATGTTCCGCATTACCAAGGAATTCCATTTCTCGGCCTCGCACCAGCTGGCGCATCTGCCGCCGGACCATCAATGTGCCCGGCTGCACGGGCACAATTACATCGTCGTGGTCGAACTCGCGGCGGCCGAACTGAACGCCGACGGCTTCGTGCGCGACTATCACGAGCTTGCGCCGCTGAAGCGTTACATCGACACGCATTTCGACCATCGCCACCTGAACGAGGTGCTGGACGGTCCCTCGACGGCCGAGAACATGGCCCGGCATTTCCATGACTGGTGCAAGGCGCGCTGGCCCGAGACGGCGGCGGTCCGGGTCTCGGAAACGCCCAAGACCTGGGCCGAGTATCGGCCATGACGCTGCGCATCGCGGAAATTTTCGGCCCGACCATCCAGGGCGAGGGCGCGCTGATCGGCGAGCCCACGGTCTTTGTGCGCGCCGGCGGCTGCGATTATCGCTGCCTCTGGTGCGACAGCCCGCATGCGGTGGACAGCCGCCATCGCCACGAATGGCGGGCGATGGATGCCGGGACGGTCTGGGCCGAGGTGCGGCGCCTGTCCGGTGGCCAGCCGCTGACGGTTTCGCTGTCCGGCGGCAATCCGGCGATCCAGGATTTCGCGCCGCTGATCGCGCTGGGACGCGCCGCGGGTTACCGCTTTGCCTGCGAAACGCAGGGCTCGGTCGCGCAGCCCTGGTTCGCGGATCTCGCCATGCTGGTGCTGTCGCCCAAGCCGCCCTCCAGCGGGCAGGCGGTCGATTGGGACGCCTTCGACCGCTGTGTGCTGGCGGGCGCGGGCGCGGGCCAGCGGGTGCTGAAGATCGTGGTCTTCGACCGGCGCGACCTGGACTGGGCGCGCACGGTCGCCGCCCGCCATCCCGGCCTGCCGCTTTACCTGCAACCGGGCAACCCCGAGACCGATCCCGCCCAGCCGGTCGATCCGCAGGCCCTGGCCGACCGGCTTCTGTGGCTGGTCGAGAACACGGTCGGCCGCGGCTGGCTGAACCCGCGCATCCTGCCGCAGCTGCATGTCCTGATCTGGGGCAACCGGCGCGGCGTCTGACATTCGGAGGGAAACCATGACCGAGACGATCTATAGCGGCCTCAAGCAATTGGGCGGCGCCACCCGGCTGCCCGAAAGCCCCGACCAGGCCGAGCTGGAGCGGGTGCAGAACCCGCAGGCCGACACGACCTATAACGTGCGCTTCACCGCGCCCGAATTCACCTCGCTTTGCCCGATGACCGGGCAACCCGATTTCGCGCATCTGGTCATTGATTATGTGCCGGGCGATTGGCTGGTCGAATCGAAATCGCTGAAGCTTTACCTTGGAAGCTTTCGTAATCACGGCGCTTTTCACGAAGATTGTACGGTTTCGATCGGCCGACGGTTGGCCGGGTTTCTCAAGCCGCGCTGGCTGCGCATCGGCGGCTATTGGTATCCGCGCGGCGGCATGCCCATCGACGTGTTCTGGCAGACCGGCCCCATGCCCGAGGCGGTCTGGATCCCCGACCAGGGCGTGCCGCCCTATCGCGGCCGCGGCTGAAACCCGCCCCTGCATGGCAGAAACCTATCGGCCGGCGCGGTCCCGAGTATCGGGCCGCGCCGATTTCGCTTGACAGATTGCCGGCAGATATGTGAGCATTTGCCCATCATATTGGCAAATGCTGATCCGCAGGGGAGGACAATCGAATGAGCATGATCTTGCGCGGCCTGATGGGGGCCTGCGCCGTGACGGCGCTGGCGGCGCCGGCATGGGCCGAGACGCTGACCATCGCCACCGTGAACAACGGCGACATGATCCGCATGCAAAAGATGACCAAGCCGTTCACCGACGCGAACCCGGACATCGAACTGGAATGGGTGACGCTGGAGGAAAACGTGCTGCGCCAGCGCGTCACCACCGACATCGCCACCAAGGGCGGGCAATATGACATCGTGACCGTCGGCAATTACGAGGTGCCGATCTGGGCCAAGCAGGGCTGGCTGACCCCGCTGGAGGACATGGGCGAGGGTTACGACGCCGACGACATCCTGCCGCCGATCCGCGAGGGGCTGTCGCTGGACGGCAAGCTTTACGCCGCGCCCTTCTATGGCGAATCCGCGATGATCATGTATCGCACCGACCTGATGGAAAAGGCCGGGCTGGACATGCCCGAGCGCCCGACCTGGGATTTCGTTTTCGACGCGGCACGCAAGATGACCGACAAGGAAAACGAGGTCTATGGCATCTGCCTGCGCGGCAAGGCCGGCTGGGGCGAGAACATGGCCTTTCTGACCTCGATGGGCGCCAGCTACGGCGCGCCCTGGTTCGACATGGACTGGAAGCCGCAATTCTCGGGCGAGGCCTGGAAGAAGGCGCTGACCGATTACGTCGCGATCATGACCGAGGCCGGGCCGCCCGGCGCCTCGTCGAACGGCTTCAACGAGAACCTGGCGCTGTTCCAGACCGGCAAATGCGGCATGTGGATCGACGCCACCGTGGCGGCGAGCTTCGTGTCGAACCCCAAGGAATCGACCGTGGCCGACAAGGTCGGCTATGCCCTGGCGCCCGAGGGCGAAAAGCCGCAGATGTGGCTTTGGGCCTGGACTCTGGCGGTTCCGTCCTCGACCGACGCGCCGGATGCTGCGAAGAAATTCGTCGCCTGGGCAACCTCGAAAGCCTATACCGAGCAGGTCGCGGCGGCCGAGGGCTGGGCGAACGTGCCGCCGGGCACCCGGACCTCGCTTTACGAGAACCCGGAATACCAGCAGGCCGCGCCCTTTGCCAAGCCGACGCTGGACAGCATCATGTCGGCCGACCTGAAGAACCCGACCACCGTCGAGGTGCCTTATATCGGCACGCAATGGGTGGGCATCCCCGAGTTCCAGGCGCTTGGCACCGCGGTCGGCCAGCAATTCTCGGCCGCGCTGGCCGGGCAGGCCAGCGTCGATCAGGCGTTGCAGATGGCCCAGCAGATCAGCGAACGCGAAATGGCCAAGGCCGGCTATCCCAAGTGACGCCTTGACCGCCGGCAGGGGGCGGACACCCCGCCCTTTGCCGCAACCGAACCCTCGTCGCTCGCATGGGAGGGCGCGCCGATGGCAACCCGACACCAGAAGACACTTGCGCGTTTCATGGTCGCGCCCTCGGTCCTGCTGCTGCTGGGCTGGATGATCGTGCCGCTGGCCATGACTTTGTGGTTCAGCTTCCAAAGCTACAACCTGCTGTCGCCGGGGATGGAGCAATTCATCGGCTGGACCAACTATCAATATTTCCTGTCCGATCCCGCCTTCTGGACGGCGATGGCGAACACGCTGCTGCTGGTCGGGGGCGTCTTGGTCATCACCGTGGGCGGCGGCATCCTGCTGGCGCTGCTGCTGGACCAGCCGATGTTCGGCCAGGGCATCGTGCGCATCCTGGTCATCGCGCCCTTCTTCATCATGCCGACCGTTTCGGCGCTGGTGTGGAAGAACATGTTCATGAACCCGGTGAACGGGCTTTTCGCCTGGATCGCCAAGGCGATGGGCGCGCAACCGATAGATTTTCTAGCGCAATATCCGCTGATGTCGATTATCCTGATCGTGTCCTGGCAATGGCTGCCCTTTGCGACGCTGATCCTGCTGACCGCGCTGCAATCGCTCGACAGCGAGCAGATGGAGGCGGCCGAGATGGACGGGGCGGGCGCCTGGGCGCAATTCACCCATCTGGTCCTGCCGCATCTGTCGCGGGCCATCACCGTGGTCGTCCTGATCGAGACGATTTTCCTGCTGTCGGTCTTTGCCGAGATCCTGGTGACGACCAATGGCGGACCCGGCTATCAGTCCACCAACCTGACCTATCTGGTCTATAGCCAGGCGCTGCTGCAATTCGACGTGGGCGGCGCATCCGCCGGGGGCATCATCGCCGTCATCCTTGCCAATATCGTCGCGATCTTCCTGATGCGGATGATCGGCAAGACGCTGGAGTAAGAACCATGGCCCGCAAGATTTCCGATACCCGCCGCTGGGGTTTCACCATCCTGGCCTGGGGCGTGGCGCTGCTGATCTTTTTCCCGATCCTGTGGACGATCCTGACCAGCTTCAAGTCCGAGGCCGATGCCATCGCCAGCCCGCCCAAGTTCCTGTTCTTCGACTGGACGACCCAGAACTATGCCGAGGTGCAGTCCCGCTCGCCCTATTTCCGGCATTTCATGAATTCGGTCATCATCTCGGTCGGCTCGACGCTCTTGGGGCTGCTGATCGCGGTTCCGGCCGCCTGGTCCATGGCCTTCCAGCCGGCCAGGCGCACCAAGGACCTGCTGATGTGGATGCTGTCCACCAAGATGATGCCGGCCGCGGGCGTGCTGATCCCGATGTATCTGCTGTTCCGGTCCTGGGGCCTGCTGGACACGCGGCTGGGCATTACCGTGGTGCTGATGCTGATCAACCTGCCGATCATCGTCTGGATGCTTTACACCTATTTCCGCGAAATCCCGGCCGAGATCCTGGAAGCCGCGCGCATGGACGGGGCCAGCCTGCGAAACGAGATCGTGCATGTGCTGACGCCGATGGCCGTGCCCGGCATCGCCTCGACCCTGCTTCTGAACGTCATCCTGGCCTGGAACGAGGCGTTCTGGACGCTGAATCTGACGACCAGCAAGGCGGCACCGCTGACGACCTTCATCGCCAGCTATTCCAGCCCCGAGGGGCTTTTCTACGCGAAACTTTCGGCGGCGAGCACCATGGCCATCGCCCCGATCCTGGTCCTGGGCTGGTTCAGCCAGAAGCAACTCGTGCGCGGCCTGACCTTCGGCGCGGTGAAATGAAAGGGGGGAATGATGGGAAGCATCACGCTTGAACAGGTCCGCAAGAGCTTTGGCGATGTCGAGGTCATTCCGGGCGTCGATCTGGACATCCATGACGGCGAATTCGTGGTCTTCGTCGGTCCGTCGGGCTGCGGCAAGTCCACGCTGTTGCGGCTGATCGCGGGGCTGGAGGACGTGACCTCGGGCCGGATCGTCATCGACGGGCAGGACATGACCCAGGCGGCGCCGGCCCGGCGCAAGCTGGCGATGGTGTTCCAGTCCTATGCGCTTTACCCGCATATGTCGGTCAGAAAGAACATCGCCTTTCCGCTGAAGATGGCGGGCATGGCGGCGGATGAACAGGAACGCCGCGTCCATCATGCGGCGGGCATCCTGAACCTGACCGATTACCTGGACCGCCGGCCCGGCCAGTTGTCGGGCGGCCAGCGCCAGCGCGTCGCCATCGGCCGGGCCATCGTGCGCGAGCCGTCGGCGTTCCTGTTCGACGAGCCCTTGTCGAACCTGGACGCGGCGCTGCGGGTGAACATGCGGGTCGAGATTTCCGAGCTGCACAAGAAACTGGCGACGACCATGGTCTATGTCACCCATGACCAGGTCGAGGCGATGACCATGGCCGACAAGATCGTCGTCCTGCGCGCCGGCCATGTCGAACAGGTGGGTTCGCCGCTTGAGCTTTACCGCAGCCCGCAGAACCGCTTTGTCGCGGGTTTCATCGGCAGCCCGAACATGAATTTCATCGAGGGCGAGGCGGCAGCCCGGATGGGCGCCCATGCCATCGGCGTGCGGCCCGAACATTTCGCCATGTCCACCACCGAGGGCGCCTTTGCCGGCACGGTGGGCGTGGCCGAGCATCTGGGATCGGACACCTTCCTGCATGTCGAACTGGACGGCGGCACCCCGATCGTGGCGCGGGCGGCGGGCGAGTTTCCCGTCCATCACGGCGACCGCATCTGGCTGACCCCGCAGGAAGGGCGCATCTATCGCTTCGACCAGCAGGGGCTGGCGCTTTGATCGGCCTGGCCGGGGTCGCGCCCGCGGCCCGGCCTTTCGCATGACAGAACCGGGATGATTTACGGATGGACAGGCTTTCCAACCAGACCCTAGACCACCTCCGCCAGCCGGGGCCGGGCTATGACCGCGCCGCGCTGCGCCCCGGTATCCTGCATTTCGGCGTCGGGAATTTCTTCCGCGCCCACCAGGCCGCCTATCTGGACCGGCTGATGAACATGGGCCTGGCGCAGGATTTCGCCGTCATCGGCGCCGGCGTCATGCCGGGCGATGCGCGGATGCGCGATACGCTGGCGGCGCAGGATTACCTTTATACCCTGGTCGAGCAATCGGCGGAACGCTCGGACGCGCGGGTGCTGGGGCCGATCGTGGATTATATCGCGCCGGGCGATCATGTCCGGGTCATCGCCGCCATGGCCGATCCGGCCATCCGCATCGTGGCGCTGACCATCACCGAGGGCGGCTATTTCATCGACGCCGCCAGCGGGCATTTCGACCGGACGCATCCCGCCATCGCCGCCGATGCCGCCAGCCCCGACGCGCCGCGGACCGTCTTTGGCCTGATCGTGGCGGGGCTGAAGGCGCGGCGCGCCGACGGCCATGCGCCCTTTACCGTCATGTGCTGCGACAACATCCCCCATAACGGCGATGTCACGCGCGAGGCGGTGGTGGAAACCGCGCGGCTGTCCGACCCCGAACTGGCCGGCTGGATCGCCGCGAACGTGGCCTTTCCGAACGCCATGGTGGACCGCATCACCCCCGCGACCAGCGACCGCGAACGCCGCATGGTGCGCGAGGATTTCGGCATCGACGACCAGGCCCCGGTCTTTTGCGAGGATTTCATCCAATGGGTGCTTGAGGATAATTTTCCCGCCGGCCGCCCGCCGCTGGAACAGGCGGGGGTCGAATTCGTCGCCGACGTCACGCCCTGGGAGCTGATGAAGATCCGCATCCTGAACGGCGGCCATGCGGTGATCGCCTATCCGGCCGGGCTTCTGGACATTCATTTCGTGCATGAGGCGATGGCGGATGCGCAGGTCCGCGCCTTTCTGGAAAAGATCGAGGCCGACGAGATCATCCCCGCCGTGCCGCCGGTGCCGGGCACCGATCTGCATGCCTATTTCGCCAAGGTGGCCGAACGCTGCGCCAATCCCAAGATCGGCGACACGGTGCGCCGGCTGTGCCTGGACGGCTCGAACCGCCAGCCCAAGTTCATCGTCCCGACCATCGCGCACCGGCTGGAACGCGGCTTGCCGGTCGAGGGGCTGGCGCTGGAATCGGCGCTGTGGTGCCGCTATTGCGCCGGCACCAGCGACAGCGGCGCCGTGATCGAGCCGAACGACCCGGACTGGGACCGGCTGGTGGCGCGCGCATCCTCAGCCCGGACCGATCCCGCGGCCTGGCTGGGCATGGCCGAGGTCTATGGCGCCACCGGCCGCGACCCGCGCTTCGGCGAACCCTTCGCGCGCTGGCTGGACATGCTGTGGCAACAAGGAACCCGGGCGACGCTTGCCGCCTATGTCGGGGGCTGAGCCTTGGCGCGCGGCCTCATCTTCGATTGCGACGGGGTGCTGGTCGATTCCGAACCCCTGGCCGCGGCCGAGATCGAGGCAATGCTGACAAGGCTGGGCGCCCCGATCAGCCGGGCCCGCATCTATGACGAATTCCTCGGCCGTTCGTTTTCGACCATCGTCGCGACGCTGCAGGGGCAGGGGATCGACCTGCGCCCGGCGCTGCCCGGCTATGCCGAGGCGCTGGCGCTGCGCTTTCGCCGCGAATTGCGCCCGGTGGCCGGCATGGCTGAAATGCTGGCGCAATTGCCGGGCCTGCGCGCCGTCGCCTCGTCCTCGGCGCCCGAGCGGCTGTCGCTGTCGCTGTCGCTGACCGGGCTCGGGCCGCTCTTCGGCCCGCATGTCTATTCCGCCGCCCAGGTCGCTCGGGGCAAGCCGGCCCCCGACCTGTTCCTGTTCGCCGCCCGGCATCTGGGCGTCGCGCCGCGGGACTGCGTGGTGATCGAGGACAGCCCGGCCGGGCTGGCCGCCGCCCGCGCCGCCGGGATGCGGGTGATCGGCTTTCTGGGCGGCAGCCATGCCGCCCCCGCGGGCCTGGCCCGGAAACTGGCGGCACTGGCGCCGGATGCGCTGATTGACCACGCCCGGGATTTGCCCAAAACTCTGGCCGGACTGGGCTAGGCAGGGGGAATCGGCGTGCTGATCGGGGCCGTGGATGTGGGCTCGGCCCGCGCGCGAGCAGG
>Ga0164243_10009303_pt1 | contig 14319 bp, 13 predicted proteins | sample OricompcompostOP_FD_108781 | JGI IMG/M metagenome (GOLD analysis project Ga0164243, IMG submission 108781) | Organic Plus compost microbial communities from Emeryville, California, USA - Original compost - Organic plus compost (OP) | ecosystem: Engineered > Solid waste > Mixed feedstock >... | reverse complement strand
TTTCAGGCTTAAAAACACTTCACGCAACCTGCTGGTGGTTGACGTACTGATGCTCGGCGAGTCTTATCACAACAATCACCATAAACATCCTTCTTCGGCTAACTTCGGTAGGCGCTGGCACGAAATCGATCCGGTATACCCTGTCGTCCTCTTATTGAAGTGGCTACGGGTTATCAATTTCCCGAAGGCAAGCATGTCGGCTCCGGAGGTTCGTCCAGACGATCCGTCAAATCAAATTTAACAATGAAGAAGTTTGGCATCATCCAATACTCGAAGGGAAGGCGGGAATCCGAGGCTATTATTTGCTCAAACCAAAAAAAATAACTTTTTATACTCATCGTTGTTATCTTCTGTAGGTCTGCTTGATTGCAACGATACCGCTAAGATTGCCGCATATGTGGCCGGATGTCGGGAAGGAATAGTAGTTTATAATGGCTGACAGGGAAATTTTAACGGAATGGGTTGACGCCTTCAACTCTGAGAACATAGAGGCAATCATGGAACTTTACGCGGACACTGCTGCGCTTTGTCTCGTGGCGAAGTATCCGTTAATCGGAATCGGAAGAAATAGCATACGAAAAATATATCGCTGGCTATTTTCATCCGGGGAAAGGACATGCATACCGAAAAACGTTTTTGAGGACGGCGACAACCTGATTCTTGAATGGAAGGATACCGCGGGATTTTATGCCTGCGAAGTCATACAGTTTAAGCGCAACAAGATAATTTCCCAACGGAGTTATCAGGAAAAATTACCGCGCCTAAAATCAGAACAGCTTTCTTTCCAATCAAACTGAAAATCATTAGCTGAAGTGATTATTGAGTCGGTTAGGATTCGGAACAACACAGCTGTACAACCGACAGCGGATATACATTACAAAAAATGTACAATTGGGCATAAGGTCTATGAATTTCGTCGAAAGCTAGGATTTCGGGAAGTTATCAGGGGAGTACCTGATATAAGGTACTGAATAATCTAAAATACTTGGCAGAAGATGAGCAGATGATTCTGGAAAACCTAAATGTCGTAAGAAGAGGTTGTCTCCTATGTTTGTCTCGGACAGGACAATTTCAATTCTGTCTAAGAATGGTATTGAAGTTGACGAACAGGAAGCCGGTGTTATCTTGGATTTTCTCTATCTAATAGCAAAGAATTACGGAAAGAGAGAGGCTGTACAAGGCGCCTATATCCCAAAGGAGATGTCGAACACCCTAAAAACATCATCAGGTCACTGATAATATTACTTTTTAGACTGATTGGGATAAAAGTATAAGGAGTGTTGTAGCGATTGTCGAACTGGCTTTGATCAACTAGTAATAGTTTGGTCCACAGGCTTTTATTGGTATAAAAAAGGGAAATTACCATAATATGGTGTTTCCCTATGTAGGGCAAGTTGTCAAATGTCGAACTTTTTGGAAGATTCTGACGCGGTATTAGATGCAGGAAATTGGATTCAAATGGACAAATAATCTATATATGTCCATTCTTTTGACATTAAATGAACAAATATCGTAAATATGTCCATTTTCTTTCATTACTTTGTGCACATGTCCAGTATTGGGCTATATTTGAACATATATGGCGTACGATAGAACAAAACCTTTCAATGATCTTCCGCTGCTGCCTCCCGAGACCATAGGTGACGATGTGGATATTCTGAAAAAATTGGTCACGGCATCCCGCGCATTGGCTGGAGTAAATAGTAATGTACAACGTTTGCCCAATCCGTATATGTTGATCAATACTATTGCACTTCAAGAAGCCAAAGCGTCATCAGCTATAGAAAATATCTTTACAACAGAAGATGAACTTTATAAAGCCGTTTCGGACACTGTTCAAGAAAAAAATGCGAATCCTGCCACCAAGGAAGTTTTGCGGTATCGGGAAGCGCTTTGGGAGGGATATAAACGCATAAAGGAAAAGAACGGTATTGACCTGCAAAGTATAATTGCCATTTTCCGGCAAATCAAAAATACATCAAGTAGTATACGGCCGCCTCATACATTGACGGTCATTCAGCGTGGACAAAGTGAATTTAGGTCGGGAGAAATTATCTATACACCTCCGAGAGGAACCGGTCTTATCGAGCGATTATTGGACAATCTATTGGACTACCTAAATGACGATAAGCTATCCGACACAGACCCCTTACTTAAAATGTGTATTGCCCATTACCAATTTGAAGCCATACACCCCTTCCCCGACGGGAATGGTCGTACAGGGCGGATACTAAACTTGCTCTACTTGGTTAATAAAGGTCTCTTGGATCAACCTGTCTTGTATCTTTCCAAATACATCATTGTCAATAAATATGATTACTATTATAATTTAGGTGCCGTCACCCAGCGCGGGGCCTGGAAGCCATGGATACACTATATGCTGGATGCAGTTGAAAAAACATCGCTATTGACCAATCAGCTCATCAGCAGTATATTGGATCAAATGGAAACCACATTGGAACACGGTAAATCAACCATCAAATGGTATACTAAAGAAGTAAACGAATTGTTGTTTAGCCAACCCTATATCAAACCAAAGTTGATAGGTGATACCCTACAGATATCCTCCAGAACGACATTAACTAAATATTTCGCTGAACTGGTAGCGGCACAAATACTCACATCAGCGAAAGATGGACGGGAAGTTTTTTATATCAATGAGGATTTGATTCGTATATTGGAGGGGCAATAGCGTCTAGCTCAAACTGATTTAACAAAAAAAAGGAAAGTCTGTAGTTCGACTTTCCTTTAGTAGTAGCGGGGACTGGACTCGAACCAGTGACCTTCGGGTTATGAGCCCGACGAGCTACCAACTGCTCCACCCCGCAATGTATCTTTTTATAAAGTATCCAGCACTCGCCGCTGGATTTTTTTAATTCCTTTTCCGGATTGGACTGCAAAGATATAATTTGTTTCTTTGCAAAACAAATCAAATTTAAAAAAATGTCTCATAAAGCCGGATTCGTTAGTATCATTGGAAAGCCCAATGCAGGTAAATCCACGTTAATGAATGCGTTGGTGGGGGAGAAGATGTCTATTGTTACCCCGAAAGCGCAAACCACGCGGCACCGCATTATCGGGATCGTAAATGAACCGGACTACCAAATTGTCTTTTCGGATACGCCCGGTGTGATTAAGCCGGCTTATACCTTACAGGAGTCGATGATGAGTTCTGTGCAGGGGTCACTGATCGATGCGGATATCATTTTGTTGGTTACCGATATCAATGAAAAATACGATGAAAGCGATGTGATTGAAAAACTTCGGAAAACGGAGTCGCCGGTAGCCGTGCTTATCAATAAGATCGATAAGTCAACCGAAGAGGAAGTAAAAAGCAAGATCGCTCACTGGCAACAGACCCTTAACCCAAGTGCCATTTTTGCGATATCGGCGCTACATGGACATAACATCACCGCCGTGATGCAATTCATCCTGGAAAATCTTCCGGAGCACCCGCCCTACTACGAAAAAGATGCCCTTACAGACAGGAACGAGCGCTTTTTTGTTTCAGAAATTATTCGGGAAAAGGTATTTAAGTTGTATGAAAAGGAAATTCCTTATAGTACGGAAGTCATCGTTACAGCATTTAAGGAAGAAGCGACCATCACCCGGATCAGTGCGGAGATTATCGTTGAACGGGATTCACAAAAGAATATCCTTATTGGTAAAGCAGGGAGCATGATCAAAAAGGTGGGGACCTATGCGAGGGAGGATATTGAGGATTTTCTGCAAACAAAAGTGTTTTTGGAGCTGTTTGTCAAGGTCATACCGGATTGGCGAAAGAAAGATAGCTACCTGAAAAGATTTGGTTATGAATAATAGTTTTTCTACCTTTGCAGCCCCGCAGCAATTGCGCTCCGGGGTTATGTTGAATACATATTTAAAAAAACAGAATGGCAGTTAAAATCAGATTGCAAAGACACGGTAAAAAGGGAAAGCCTTTCTATCACGTAGTAGTAGCCGATTCACGTGCGCCGCGTGACGGTAAATTCATTGAGCGCATTGGCTCATATAACCCTAATACCAATCCGGCAACGATCGATTTGAATTTCGAGAAAGCCTTGGATTGGTTGAATAAAGGTGCGCAACCCACAGACACCACGCGTGCGATTTTATCGTACAAAGGAGTGCTTTACAAGAAGCACTTGCTGGGCGGCGTAAAGAAAGGTGCTTTTGATGAGGCTGCTGCCGACGCGAAATTTGAGGAATGGCTTGGCGCGAAAGAGGCTAAAATTCAGGGCAAAGTAGACGGGTTAACGCAATCCAAAGAGGAAGCAAGAAAGGCGGCTTTGGCTGCTGAAGCGAAGAAAAAGGCTGAAATAGCTGCGGCTATCGAAGCGAAAAATACGCCTCCTGCGGAAGAAGCAGCGGAAGAAGCTCCTGTGGATGAAGCAGCCGCAGAGGGATCTGAAACGCCTTCGGACAGCGAAGAAACCAAAACGGAAGAGTAAGCAATTACGCTTCAGGGAAATAAAAACCGCTCCAGGGTAGGTCCTTCGGAGCGGTTTTTCATTGGTTGATTAAACTACCATCATCGATCAAAATAATGGAATTGACGGATAGCTTCTATATCGGTTATATCAGCAAAACCCGCGGACTTAAAGGGGAGGTGCAGTTATTTTTTGAGTTTGACGACTACGAAGCGTTGGAGTTGGATGTATTGTTTTTGGAGGTCGACCGTAAGTTGGTGCCTTTCTTTGTAGAAAGCCTGAAGTTGCAGCCTAATCGTACGGCTTATTTATTTCTGGAAGATATTGATCATATTGACAAGGCTCAGCCGCTCGTTCGAAAAAAGGTATTCTTGCCCATTGGTAAAATGCCCAAGCGTCAACCCGGCGATTTCCGGATCACCGATTTAAAAGGGTTTGTGGTGCACGACCTGACCTACGGCCCGTTGGGCGAGATCTTCGAGATCCGCGAATATCCACAACAATATGTGGCCTCGGTAACGTATAAAGGAAGCGAGCTGTTATTCCCGTTGAATGACGAACTCATTGTATCCATTGATCCGGACAACCGTCGATTGGAGGTAGATTTGCCGGAAGGGTTGGTGGATGTTTATCAGTGAACACCGGTCTATGCTGTTTGACGAGCAGGTTGTAAATCCATGAACTATTTCAGATATTTGGCTGCCTTCTGAACAAGGAAGATTTCATTTTTGGCATGAAAGTAACGGAACACATCCAGAAAGCGCAGGGAAAAACCCTGTATTCATTTGAAATATTGCCTCCTGTAAAAGGGCAGAGCATCCAGTCTATCTTCGATGCGATCGATCCGCTGATGGAATTCAGTCCGCCTTTTATTGATGTAACCTACCTACGCGAAGATTATATTTACAAGCAACATCCTACCGGACTGCTGGAAAAGGTTGCTTACCGGAAGCGGCCCAGCACTGTGGCTACCTGTGCGGCCATCATTAACAAATATAAGGTGGATGCGGTGCCTCACCTTATTTGTGGGGGATTTACCAAAGAGGAGACTGAAAATGCACTTATCGACCTTCAATTTCTGGGAATTGATAACGTGCTGGTGTTGCGCGGCGATGCCCGAAAAAGTGACAGTTCCTTTATCCCGACACCGGGAGGCCACGCTTATGCCTCAGAATTGCTTCAGCATGTCGTTAACATGAATAACGGCCGTTATCTGCATGAAGATATGGAGAATTCGGAAAAGACCGATTTTTGTATCGGAGTAGCCGGGTATCCCGAAAAGCATTTTGAAGCACCAAACTTGAGTACCGATTTCAAATACCTGAAAATGAAGGTCGACTTGGGGGCGGATTTTATCGTGACGCAGATGTTTTTTGATAATTCCAAATACAAGGCGTTCGTGGATAAATGCCGGGAAAATGGCATTCACATTCCCATTATTCCCGGGCTGAAGCCGTTGACTAGCAGCAAGCAATTGGTTAGTCTGCCAAAGACTTTCCACCTGGATATTCCGCTGGAGCTTAGCGAAGCGGTCCAGGCATGTAAGTCAGAACAGGAGGTGCGCGAAGTGGGGATTGAATGGATGATCCAGCAATGCAAGGAATTGAAAGAAATGGGGGTGCCGGTGTTGCATTTTTATACCATGGGCAATCCTAAGCCTACAAAGCGGATTATCAAGGCTGTCTTTTAAGGTGACGTTTTGGAGCTGGATAAACCGCTCCAAAACCGCTAAATTCTTAATCCTGTCAATTTAGTCTTTCTGTAGTTCTTTTGCCCACGTATCCCGGAGTGTTACCGTGCGATTGAATACCAGTTTGTCGGGAGTGGATTTCGTGTCCAGCGTAAAATAACCTTTGCGTATGAATTGATAGCCCTTGCCTGGTACGGCACCGAGCAAGTCGGGCTCGACATAGGCATTTTCGATGATTTGCAGGCTATCCGGATTGATGGTCGCTTTGAAATTTTCTTCAGCGGCAGGATTTTCTACATTGAACAGCCGGTCGTATAATCTTACTTCTACCGTTTTTGCGTGCGGAACGCTTACCCAATGGATGGTGCCTTTTACTTTGATTCCGCTGGTGTCATCCCCGCTCCTGGATTCGGGTAAGTAAGTACAATGGATTTCTGTAACATTCCCCTCGGTGTCTTTCACTACATCCTCGCACTTGATAATATAGGCGTGCTTGAGCCGTACCATCAGGCCCGGAGCTAGTCTGAAGAATTTTTTCGGGGGATTTTCCATGAAATCTTCCCGCTCGATCCACAGTTCCCTGCTGAACGGTATGTCGCGTGCGCCTTCACCTCCCTCAACCTCTGGATTGTTTTCGCCCGTCAACGTCTCTGTCTTTTCGGCCGGATAATTGGTAATGACCAGTTTTACGGGGTCGAGCACCGCCATGCGTCGCCACGCGGTTTGGTTGAGGTCTTCCCGGATGCAAAACTCCAATAGTCCCACATCGATAATATTTTCACGTTTGGCTACGCCTATACGCTCACAAAAATTACGGATACTGGCGGGAGTATATCCGCGCCGGCGTAGTCCGCTTAACGTGGGCATGCGTGGGTCATCCCAGCCATCCACATACTTTTCGTTAACCAATTGGAGCAATTTCCGCTTGCTCATCACGGTGTAATTGAGGTTGAGCCGCGCGAATTCGTATTGTTTAGACGGGAAAATTTCCAGTTGGTTGATCAACCAGTCGTATAACGGACGGTGCGGTACGAATTCCAATGTGCAGATCGAATGCGTAATTTTTTCGATCGAGTCGCTTTGTCCGTGTGCAAAGTCATACATCGGATAGATGCACCATTTGTTGCCGGTACGATGGTGATGTGCATGTTTGATGCGGTACAGCAGCGGATCGCGAAGGTGCATGTTGGGATTGCCCAGATCAATTTTCGCTCTGAGGACCTTTTCTCCATCGGCATACTTGCCGTCACGCATTTCTGCAAACAGGCGGAGGTTTTCCGCTACGCTGCGGTCGCGATAAGGAGTGGGTTTGCCGGGTTCCGTCGGTGTGCCCTTGGACGCAGCGATTTCTTCAGAAGAGCTATCGTCCACATAAGCAAGCCCCTTTTCAATAAGTTTAACGGCAAAATTATACAGGGTTTCGAAATAATCGGAGGTATATAATTCTTCAGTCCATTGGAAACCCAGCCATTTGATATCATTTTTGATGCTTTCCACGTATTCCGTCTCTTCGGTGACCGGATTGGTGTCATCAAATCGCAGGTTGGTCTGGCCCCGGTATTTTTGGGCTAACCCGAAGTTAAGCACGATGGATTTTGCATGTCCGATATGCAGGTAACCATTGGGTTCGGGCGGAAAGCGTGTGAGCACCCTTCCGCCGTGCTTTTCGTTGCGGATGTCTTCCTCGATGATTTCCTCGATAAAATTAAGTGATTTTTCGTCGTTTAACATGCTACAAAGGTAATTATTAGTTTTGATCAAAAAATAAACCTTACTGAAGCATTTATGTCTAATTTTACGTCTTCACAAATCGAAAGTGATGGAACCAGCAAAGGGAGAACTGGGGGTAGATGAAGCGTAAAGCGCGAAGTGCCGACGAAATGGCGTTACATTGGAGGCGTTAAGAATAAATGATTGCTAATGAATAAAAAATTACGGTTGTCTTTTTATCTGGTCCTGATCGTGCCGGTAATATGCCTCGCTCAGAGCAAACGCCCGCAAGTTTTGGTGTACGGGTACGGAGTGGATGCCTATGCAGCTGCATTACAATCCTCATGGTCGAATTTAAACACCGTCTGGGTGATTAACGGGGATAAAATGGTCCCCGAACTGACTTCGGAGATGATTTCCATTCCTTCCAATGCGGGACTGGACGCGGGAATTTGGGCCGGTCTTTTAGCCAGAACGTTGCGTCAGGATAAGCCCAGCGATTCGCTCTCGGCCGCGGCCAAGCGGCGGATAAATCCAAGGATCGTGCAGAATGTGATAGACAGCATCGTGAAAGCTACACCGAACCTGACGGTGATTGAACAAGGGCAGGTTCGTTCGATTAAGAAATCTGGGAAAGATTGGCAGATCGAACTGGCCGACAAGAGCCGTTTAAAAGTAAAGGCCGTTGTAGATGCCTCGAAAGATGCGTATTTATATCAAATGGCGGGAGGAGCTATTGATAGCATCTCGACGCGAGAAAAGGTATCTGATGCCTATTTCCAATCGGTGTTTTCTGGTGAATTGTTCCGTACCGGCGTGGCGGTGGGCGACCGGAATGGCCGTGCATTTACGCTGCCGTTGCCCGGACTGATACCCGCTGATGATAGTAACCTGTTTTTGACGCAACGGACGCCGGTCGTCCAGCATTTGCTCGCGAACAATGAGGAGGATATCCCGTTGTTGATGCATGTGGGGCAAGCAGTGGGGGCTGCGGCGGCCTATGCCGCGTTTTTTAAAACAACGTCTGATAAGTTGGATGTGCGGGACGTGCAGGGCGAGCTGCTGAAATATGGCGCTCGACTGATGCCGTTTAGCGATGTTGCGATAGAAGATCCCTCGTTTTCGGCCATTCAGCGGGTCGGAGCCACGGGCATACTGGTTGGCAGGACCGACGAGGTGGGGCGCGTGTATTTTGACAGCGATAAGGCCGTGACGGCAGCAGAGATAAAGCCGATACTGAATCAGCTTTTTTCAAGAAGCCAGATATGGTTTGTAGACCATGCCGATGTCGATACGCTAACGTTGTCCGACGTATTCAGTTATATTAAGTTTGTCGGCCAGCGGGGCAACGAACTGGAAGGCCATGTACAAAAGAACTGGAAGAGGCGCTTTCATTTTGAAGATGAATACGATGAAAAGCGCATCGCAACCCGGAAGTACGTAGCGGTGTTGTTGGATGCGTACTGTGGCCCCTTTTCGGTAAAAGTAGGACTGAATGGAACCATTCAGCGCTAAAGTCAGGTCAAACTAATCTGACGCTTGATGCTTTCTTCCAGTGAAATAATGGTTTCCGTTCGCTGTATACCTTTTACGGCTTGAATATCCTCGTTCAGGACTTTGCGCAAATGAGTGGTGTCCCGGCAGACGATTTTAGCAAACATGCTGTACGTGCCCGTACAATAATGTAATTCGACCACTTCCTTCACTTGTTTTAGCTGCTCGACCGCATTATTATATTGAGATCCTTTCTCTAAATAGATTCCGAGGAAGGCGGTAATGTCAAATCCGACTTTTTGGGGGTTAATTGTTAGGTTTGACCCCTTAATTATTCCGAGTTCTTCCATTTTTTTCATTCTTACATGGATTGTTCCTCCGGAAACGATTAACTTTTTTGCTATTTCTGTGTAAGGTACCGATGCATCGTTCATTAAAATGGATAAAATTTGTATATCCAAGTTGTCAAGATCTAAATTATCGAACTTTTTTTCCATAAAAAATGATGTTTATTTCAATTTACCTCAAAAATAATTGTAAAAAACGTAAAAATTCAATTTTTTTCATAAAAAAACTTCAATGTTTCAATATTATTATTACTTTTGTATCAATCGATCAGCAAAAAATATGAAAAACTGATCAAAATAAGTTGCCCTCCCTCAATTTAATATAGGTTTATAATTGGTTAGCGTAGAAGCTCCTCTCCCAAAGGAGCTTCTTCCTTTTATGGCGTAGCCAATTATTGAACAACCCACGGCAAATCATCCGCTTTATTGAGAGTTTCTCAAAAATATGGACTAAAAACGGTTCATTTATGAAAATATTTCAATTTTTCGAGAGCACAACGAAATACGTATCTTTACCTAAGAAAGAAATAGTGTACAGAATGGAAACGGATGACGTAAAGATTTCCCGAAAAAAGCCCATCTATCCGGTAACGCCAGCATTGCAAAAGTATCTTCGCGCATACCAGCGTGATGCGCGGATGCCTATCGGATATCGAAACCTGATGGATTTTTACGAAACGGTGCCGGTAATTGACAAAAACGGGAAAGATACATTGTGGGAGACGCCGCTGTATCCACCTCACGTACAAGAAAGCTTATACAACGGACTGAAGATTATTTACGCAGAACTCAAAGCATCCGGAAATATCCGGGTGGTGGAGCACAAATACATCGATCGGATAGAATATTGCCGATTCGGTAATACGCATCCCTTTCGTGTACGCATTGTCAACCGGCTGAACGATGTATACGACTATTTTTATGTAAAGCAGGCCGATGCTTCGCGCATATACGGATTGGAATTGGAGCAAATTATTTCACCGAATCCGGTAAATTACTTAGTGGACGATCAGACACTTGTCGAAGAACACATTGTAGGCATTCCGGGTGATGTATTTGCTCAGTCGTTGATGTATAACCCCGATTATAACCCCAAGCGCATTGCTAAAGAGTTCGTCAAATTCAATGAGCGGTGCATCATTACGCTGCTGGGTGATATGCGGTCTTACAACTTTGTGATGCAGATTACACCGGATTTTGACGACTTTCAATTTCGGATACGGGCCATCGACTTTGATCAGCAATTCTATGAGGGAAACCCCAAGATATACATGCCGCAGTTTTTTAAGGATAACCTGCCTTATGTGCGATTATGTATGGAACACCTGACTGATCGGACGGTATCGCAATATCAGCAGGAGGAGCGTTCATCCATTGTCCACCGCATACGGAGTGAGCGCCACCGGATCGCTGCGTTGCGCGACGTATCGAATACCGAAGAACTGTCAACCCCGGCCAACGTAAAACAGCTTAGGGAAGGATATACAGCCTATTACCGTAATGATCAATACCTGAAATGCCGTACCATGACGGATATTATCGAACTGAATGTCAAGAATGTAATCAGGCAGGTAAAATTATAAGGATTAGCCTAAGCGATCTGCGTGGTCCCTGATAAAATCTTTCCAGCCGGAGTAATTTCGCTTCGATCCTCCTTGGGCATGGTTTTGGAACGCATGGCACACCGCTACGGCCAGTCCGTCGGTAGCATCCAGAAATTGGGGGGTCTCGTGAAATTTAAGAAGCGTTTTTAGCATGGCTGCCACCTGCTCTTTGCCTGCATTGCCGTTGCCGGTTACGGATTGCTTGATTTTCCGCGGGGCGTATTCGAAAATAGGAATATCCCGGTTGAGCGCTGCAGCCATGGCGACACCTTGAGCCCGGCCTAACTTGAGCATTACCTGGATGTTTTTACCATAAAAAGGTGCTTCCAGGGCCATGCAATCGGGTTGATATTGTTCGATAAGTGCCGTTGTTTTTTGGAAAATGTGCTGCAGTTTAAGCCCGTGGTCGGATAGATGATCCAATTTGACGATACCCAGACTAATCAAGGACAGTTGTTTGCCTGCTTCCCTGACAATGCCATAACCTAATATAGCGGTGCCGGGATCAATTCCTAAAATAATCCGTTCCGGATCCGTGGACTTTCCCATGCTGCGAAATTAGGGTTTTCCGGGGACATTGCAGATCCGTGGAATCGCAAAGTTGCAATTCCACGGATCGTTTGTGCTGTTTTCTTTTATTGACGGATGTTCAGTCCGATCGGGAGCGTATAGGCAACGCGTACCGTACGCCCATTTTGAATGCCGGGGCTCCACTTCGGTGAAGCGCTAAGTAACCGCACAGCTTCGTCGCCGGTGCCGAATTTCAGGTCGCGCACAATTTTGATATCGGTAAGCGAGCCGTCGCGTTCAACGATGAAAGTTAAGATCACCTTCCCTTTTACGCCCTGTTCTATCGCTTGAGGCGGGTATCGGTAGTTTTTCTGTACATACATAAAAAAAGCTTCCATACCTCCGGGGAATGAAGGCGCTATCTCGACCTGTCGGAACGGTTTGTCGGCATCGGCACTTTCGGTAATGCCCGCATCGATCTGACCCAGCCCGGACGGAACATCGATATGGATAACCGCATCCGGATTGCCCTCGATTGTTTCGGGGCCCGGGTTAACTAGTTTTAGCGCGGCTGCTGAAGGCGGCTCTTCGGTTACTTGATCTGCACTGACCACCTTGGGCGGCGGCATCCGTACCTGACTGACCCTTGGAACGGGGGGAGCCGGAGCAAGCGGTTTCGGGGCGGATTTATCGATTGGTGGAGGCGGCATCAATTCAACGATGCGTTCTTTTTCGAATGGGTTAACTGATTCCGGAAGGGGCTTCGGAAACCATCGGTTTTTAACGACGGGTGCAAGCAGTGAAATGACGAATACGCTCGAGGCGACAAATAGAGCCAGGGTAGCCTGCTTGGATGCGTTTTTGCGGAGCACATAGGCGCCGTATTGTTTATTGCGTCCTTCGAAAATGACATCCAGCCAATCTTGGCTGAAAATATCTGATTTTGGATAAAACATAACGATAAGAATTAGATAATGAACAAAAGTTGAACAAAACGGCCGTTATGCTTACCCATGGGAAAATCCGATCCCGGAGTTTCTATTAAGATGAATCTTAGGGGTCGATTCCATAAAATGATCTTGTTAGGTTTGCCTTGTAAAAATTTGTAACATTGCACGGCTAAATCATCGGGTTTGAGCAATAAGACAAAGAAAATACTGGGTATCGTACTCAAAGTGGCTATTCTACTGTTGGTAGCGTGGGTATTATACCGTAAGCTCAACAACCATCAGAATTTGCTGGAATTTGAGCGCTTGATGCAAGGATTGGGTACGGATACGGTGGCGATTACCCTGTCGGTGGTTATTGTTCTGATGTTTGCCAATTGGTTTCTGGAAGCGATAAAATGGCGATACCTATGCCGTTATATCGAACGGATCAGCCTGTGGAAGGCGATTCAATCCGTGTTTTGCGGATTGACGTGGGCCGTATTTACGCCCAACCGCATCGGCGAGTTTGGGGGGCGGGTACTGTTTCTGCAGCCACGCAAACGTATTTTTGGTGTAGTGGCCATGGGAGTGGGGGCATTGGCGCAGTTGGTGTTAACAAGTGTGGCGGGATCACTTAGCATTGCTTGGTTTGTTAATCGGTTCTTTGATATCGGTACCCTCGGAGGTGGTGCGGTGTGGCTATTATCCGTGGTCTATGCAGGTTTTTTCTTAGCGCTCTATTTCAACGTGAAGTGGATTGATAGTTGGATGCGGCGGATTGGATTTATGCGAAAGTTTCATCGTTTTTTCGAGATACTCACTCGCTATAGCCGCCGTGAGCTGTTATTGATTTTTCTGAATTCGCTGGCAAGGTTTGTTATTTTTACTTCCCAGTATTGCATATTGATGTTGGTCCTGATTCCTGATATCGACTTTATGCCGATGCTGCTATTGATATTCATCCTATTTTTTGTTCAGGCGGCTTTACCCACACTTGATCTTTTTGACTTTGGCGTCCGAAGTGTTACGGCGAGTTATTTATACGGGCACATTACCGATCAGGACATCGCTGTAATGGCAATTGCATCCTGTATTTGGTTTATAAACCTTATATTGCCGGCCATTTTGGGTTCGGTGTTTGTCTTAAAAATTAATTTCTTTGGCGATTCAGTTGATTAGCATAACCGTGGTGATTTTCACCGGTGTTTATCTATTGCTTGTAGGGTATATGCGTGGCGGCTGGAAGGCCTTGCGTTACTTTTCAAAAGGAGGACAAACGCCCCGGACCAAGGTCAGTGTGCTGATCGCCGCACGTAATGAAGAAGCCAATATAGGCCGTACGCTTTCGGATATTTTGGCTCAGAACTATCCACAGGAACTTCTCGAAATCATTGTGGTTGATGATCATTCCACGGATCGCACGCCGGCAATTGTCCGGTCGTTCGTCGCGCGGGGTGTTAAACTTTTAACCCTCAATGAATCGGAACCCCTGAATTCCTATAAAAAGAAAGCGATCACCTTGGCAATTGCCGAGGCTACCGGTCAGCTGATTGTTACCACGGATGCCGACTGCCGGATGGAGAACGAATGGTTGGCCACGGTGGT
>Ga0164243_10009302_pt1 | contig 14321 bp, 15 predicted proteins | sample OricompcompostOP_FD_108781 | JGI IMG/M metagenome (GOLD analysis project Ga0164243, IMG submission 108781) | Organic Plus compost microbial communities from Emeryville, California, USA - Original compost - Organic plus compost (OP) | ecosystem: Engineered > Solid waste > Mixed feedstock >... | reverse complement strand
TCTACCTGTTGTCCCTTCGACACCGCTTCGAGTTCCGCTATCCGCTCGGCAAGCCCGGGCAGCATGCGCGCCAGCGCCTGCAGGTTCGTGCGCTGGCTGTCGGCGCGCGGGTTCGGGTCGGCATCCTTGTCGTAGGTGGCGCCGATGGATACGATTCCATGCGCGGGGCGCGTCATGTATGCGGCGCCGCAGACAACCAGCGGCAGAACCGGCAGCATGTCGGCGGGCAAATGCGTGACCTGGCCGCGCACCTGCCCGAGCGGCAGGCCGGCCAGTTCCAGCACGCCGGCGCCATTGCCGCCGGCAACAATCAGATGCGGAGCTGCGGCAATCGTCGTACCGTGCGCGTCGACCGCTTCCCAGTTTCCCTGCACTTGGCGCAGGCCGGCGACCTCCGTGCCGAAACGTCGCGCCAGACGTTCGCCGCAAGCCGCGAGCAAGGCCGCGCAAAAGCTGCCCGGCGCCACCCAGCCGCCCTGCCCGAACAGCCAGCCGCCGGCCGTGCCGCCGATCCCGAAGCGCGCATCGACCTGCCCGCCGTCGAGCCATTGCACGAAATCCGGGGCCGCCGCGAACAGGCGTGCCGCGTTGTCTTGCACACGCGCCTCGTCGGCATCGTTCGCCAGTTGCAGCACGCCGCAGGCCTCGCCGTCGAAGATGGTGCCGATGCCGCCCAGCCGGCGCCACGCGCGCAGCGCGTACAAGTAGGCGGCGCGCGAAATACGCGACGGCAGATTGTCGTCCTGCGACATGCGCGGCAGCACGATGCCGGCGCGATTTCCCGAAATCTCCTGTGCCGGTTCCGCATGGCGTTCGACCAGCGTCACCTGCCAGCCGCGCGCGCACAAGCGCTCGCTGATTGCGCAACCGGCCAATCCGGCGCCGAGCACGATCGCACGCCGCTCGGGGAAGGCGAAATGCGTCAGCGGCCAGCGTGGTGCGTAGCGTGCAGCCAGCATGTCGCGCTTGCGCCCGAAGCCGGGCCGCTTTTCGCACACGAATCCGGCCTGCGCCAGCGCCTCGCGCACGGCGGCGGCAACCGTATAGGTAGCGGCTGTCGCATCCGGCGCAGCCAGGCGACGCAGGTTGCCGAGCGTGCTGCCGGCCCACATGTCCGGATTCTTGCTCGGCGCGAAACCGTCGAGATAGAAGGCATCGAACCCGGCGCCGGCTTCGACCTGCGGCAGGCAGTCGGCGACGTCGCCGAACGCCAGCGTCAGCAGCACTTGCCCCTGCGCCAGTTCGATGCGGTGAAAGCCGGGCACCAGCGGCGGCCAGGCGGCGACCAGCTCGGCCGACAGCGGACCGAGTTCCGGCCACAGCGCGTGCAGGCGCGCGAGATCTTCCGCATGGAACGGATGCTTTTCGATCGCCGTGTAATGCAATTTGGCGCAACGCTGCGGGTCGTCGCGCCAGCGCTGCCAGGTGGCGAGGAAGTTCAGGCCGAGGCCGAAGCCGGTTTCCAGGATCGCGCAGCGCCCGCGCCCGCTCCAGCGTTGCGGCAGGTCGTTGCCGCCGATGAAGACGTGGCGTGCCTGCTCGAGGCCGCCGTCGGCGGAGTGGTAGACGTCGCCGAAATGCTCGGCATAGGGTACGCCGTCGTGCCAGGCGAGCGTGGCGGGAATCAGAGGATGGGTCGGCATGCGCGCTAGTTTAGAGTGGCGATGCGATAATTGCGCGCGTTCCCAACCCCGCCCTCTCATTCGATCATGCCGAAAACCAGCACCACGCCCCTCTACGCCGTTCGCAACTCCCGCATCCACGGCCGCGGCGTGTTCGCCGCCCGCAAGATCCCGGCCGGCACCCAAATCATCGAATACGGCGGCGAACGCATCACCTGGAAGGAAGCGAACCGGCGTGAGAACATGAAGCCGGCCGACTGCTACCACACGTTCTTCTTCAGTCTCGAAAGCGGCCGCGTCATCGATGGCGGCAGCGACGGCACCGACGCGCGCTGGATCAATCATTCGTGCGAGCCGAACTGCGAGGCGCGGGAAGAGGACGGGCGCGTGTACATCTACGCGCTGCGCGACATCAAGCGCGGGGAAGAGCTGAACTACGACTACGGCCTGATCATGGAACAGCGCCATACGCCGGCGCTGAAGCGCGCCTATGCGTGCCTGTGCGGCAGCCCGAACTGCCGCGGCACGCTGCTGGCGCCGAAGAAGAAAAAGAAAACTAGCCGAGCAGCTTGAGACCGACAATGCCTGCCACGATCAGGCCGACGCATGCCAGGCGTGCGGCCGTGACGGGCTCGCCCAACAGCAGCGCGCCGAACACGAAGGTACCGGCGATGCCGATGCCGGTCCAGGCCGCATAGGCGGTGCCGACCGGCAGCGTCTTCACCGCGAGGCCGAGCAGGATCACGCTGGCGACCATCGCCGACAGCGTCAGCACCGACGGTCCGAGACGGGTGAAACCTTGCGTGTACTTGAGGCCGATCGCCCAGACGACTTCCATCAGGCCGGCGATGAAGAGAATCAGCCAGGACATCGTGTGCCCGGCAAGACTAGGCCGCCACCTCGCAGCGGTTGCGTCCGCTGCGCTTGGCCGCCAACAGCGCGCTGTCGGCACGGTTGATGGTCTCGGCCACGCTGGTTCCTGCGCGGTGTTCGGCCACCCCGAAACTGGCAGACAGGGCGATCCTGGCGCCGCCGGCGTAAACGTCGAGACCGTCCACCGCCGCCCGGATGCGTTCGACCACGCCCAGGCCCTCGCCGGCGCCGACCTCGGGCATGATCACCATGAATTCCTCTCCGCCCCAACGGCCGCACAGGTCATAGTCGCGGATGCCGGAGCGGATCGCGCGCGCGATCTCGACCAGCGCCCGGTCGCCCGCCTCGTGGCCATAGGCGTCGTTGACGTCCTTGAAGCGATCGACGTCGACCATCGCCACCGTCAGCGGCCGTCCGGTGCGCTCGGCGCGCGCCGCCTCGGACTTGATTCGCTCCATCAGCATGCGGCGGTTGCCGATGCCGGTCAGCACATCGCGCAACGAAGCCTCTTTCAGCGCTTCGTTGAGGTCGCGCATCATCAACTGGTAGCGGTCGGAAATGCGCGCCATCTTTTCGAGCTGGCGCAACTGCTTGCGGTAACGCTCGTGCAACGACAGGCTCTGCTCGCGGCTTACGCTCTGAAAGCGGTCCGAGATGTGCATGATGCGATCGAGCTGGCGCACCAGATCGCCGAATTCGCCGTACAGCTCCGCCAGCGCGCTGCGCAGCGGATGTCCCTGCCAGGCCGGCTCGGCCAGCAGGGCGGCGATGCGGCGATCCAGTTCGCCGTCCTCACGCATGGCTGTCGGCCTGGCAGGAGATCGCGAACGGGAAGTCGCAGTCTTCGCGGAATTCCTCCGCGAGCTCGGCCACGCGCTCGTTCTGCTCGTCGTAGAACCAGTGCACCGATACCGCGCGCCCCTTTGCATGGGCGTCGTTGAGCAGGTCGAAGATGTCCATCATGATCTTGACGCTGCTGGTGTTCAGATACAGCAGGTGCAGACGCAGCATCAACGCCTGGCCGCTGTCGCGCAGGTAGCGCTCGATCCAGGCAACGACCGGGGAAAACAGCTCGAACGAATTCTCCGGGTAGGAGTCGCCGCGCATCTCGACCACGCCGTGCACGGCGTCGCAGAAGATGGCGGGGGTCGATTGCGAGCCTTCGATCTTCAAATCATCCATTACCGATCCCTCCATCACATCACCACGCGCAGGCTGAAAAACGCGCGCTTGTCGTCGAGCGCGCGCAGCGAGCAGGTCAGCGGTTCGGCAGCCTTGCGCGCCATGTCGATCAAGCCGAGGCCGGCGCCGCTGCCGCTGCCGTCCGCGCGCGGCTTGCGCAACTGATCCTTGTATGCGCTCTTCAATGTGCTCTTGTCCATCGTCGCCAGCTCGGCCACGCGCTCGGCCAGCGCCTGTCCGTCGGCAGACTCGACCACGTTGCCGGCCGAGACCACATAGCGGCCGTTCTCGTCGCGCCCCACCACGACGGTGGCGGCGGCCTCGCTCTCATGCCAGCCCTTGGCGGCCGCGTAATGACGGATGTTCTGCGTCATCTCGACGTAGGCGCCGAATACGTCCATCGAGGACGAGGCCGGCGCGTTCTCGCGCTGCATGTAGTTGCGCAGCGCGAATCCGATCTCCTCGATCAGGCTTTTGGTCAGCGGGCCGTTGAAACACAGCATGATGCGCTGCCGATTATAGGTCTGTTGCAGCGAGAATAAATCGATCTGGTCCATGGAACTCCAATCCTCAGGTAAAGCGGAAGCAGACGACGGTGATGTCGTCGCGCTGCGCGTGTTCGCCCTGGTAGGCAGCGAGCGTGCCCGCGAAGCGTTCGCCCTGCTCGGCCAGCGGCAGGTGCGCGTGGCTGCGCAGCATGTCGATGAAGCGGGTATTGCCGAAGCCGAATCCCTTTTCACCGCCGGCCTGATCCAGGAACCCGTCGGTGGTCAGCAGGAAACTGCGCTCGGACCTCAGTTCGACCTGATGGTTGCGATAGGCGCCCGCGCGCCGGTCGCCGATCGCGCGCCGTTCGCCGGCCACGCAATCGACCTCGCCGCCTTCGCACCAGTACAGCCCGATCTTCGCACCGGCAAAAGTGACGCAGCGGGTGCGCAGATCGACGTAGGCCAGGCCGGCATCCATGACGGTGGCGACGCCGCGCGCGCCGGCCTCGGCATTGAGCATCGCACGCATCGCGGCGTCGGTGCGCGTCAGGATCGCGGCCGGATCGGTGGCGCCGGCTTCGTCGATCGCCTGGTCGATCGCGGCGCGTGCGAGCATGGTCATGAAGGCGCCCGGCACGCCATGGCCGGCACAATCTACCACGCCGATCAGGCAACCGTCGTCGACTTCCCGGTACACGTAGAAATCGCCGCCGACCACGTCGCGCGGTCGCCACAGCACGAAATGATTCTCGCCCAGCGCGCGCGTCAACTGGCGATCGGGCAGGATTGCACGCTGGATCAGGCTGGCATAGGAAATCGAATCGCTGATCTTCTTGTGCGCGGCAGCCATGTCGGCATTGGCGGCAACCAGTTCCTGCGTGCGTTCGCGCACCGTCTGCTCCAGCGACTCGGTATGGCGCCGCACCTTGTCCGCCATCGTGGCGAAGGCGTTGCCGAGTTCGCCGATCTCGTCGCGCCGGGCATGCGGAACGGTGACGGCATAATTGCCGCCGGCGACTTCCAGCGCCGCCTCCTTCAGTTGCAGCAGCGGCTTCAAGACCAGGCGGTTGACCGCGTAGGCGAAACCCGCGGCCAGCAGCACCAGCAGTGCAATGGCCGCGATCACCAAACCGTGCAGCACGCCGCGCTCGAACAGATCGACGGCATCCAGGTCGACCGCCGTCAGCACGTGCCAGTTGAGCTGCGGGATGAAGGACAGCGCAACCAGTTGGCGCTTGCCGTCCAGCCGCGCGGAAAACACCTGGGCGCTGCCCGGTGCGGCGACGGCGGCCGCCAGCGCGGCGCGTGCCGCTTGCTCATCGCGCGGGCCGTCGAGCAGGCCGAACAGCGACTGCTCGCGCGCAGCGCCGCGCACGCCGACGTTGAACGCGATGCGGCGCTGCTCCGGATGGCCCTGGATCGCGCCGTTGACGTCGATGATCATCGGCGTCACGCCCGGCTCTTCGGTATTCAGGAACGTGCGCAGGAAGGTCGAAAGATCGAGCCCGGTGCCGGCAATGCCGAGCGTGCGCTCCCCATCCTTGATCATCACGTTGATCCAGACCTTGGTCTTGCCGAGCTGGGCGCTGGGATCGACGTTGATGTTGTAGCGCTCGCTCTTGCCCAGGCTGTTGAAGAACCAGGAATCGCTTGTCTTGCGCGCGTCGAGCACATAGCGCGGTGCGGCGCTGAAAGGGCCGGCATCGTCGTTGAAGTAGTAATGGCCGGATGCGGCGGCGGCGAGGAAATAGGAGTGGTCCGCGAAATCGCGCCGGAAGCTTTCCGCCTCCTGCAGCGCTGCCGCCTTCAGTCCTGCGTCGCGCGGCGACTTCAGCCAGGCGCGGATCGCATGCGATTCGGCAAAGCGCAGCGCCAGCGCCAGTTCCCGCGCGACCGGCGCCAGAATGCGCTCGCGGTTGAGCAGCGTGAAGTTGCGCGTGTAGGCGGTGCCGAGCTGGATCTGCATCGAGGCCGCCGCGCGCCACGCGATGGCGCCGGCCAGAAGGCTGACGAGAAGGCAGACGGCCAGCAATGCCAACACCGATTTGCCGCGTAGGCCGAGCGAGCGCGCCATGTCTTCTGCCTTGTCGAGACGGCCGCACCGTGCATGGTTGACCGATAATTGGTTTCCGATTGGAAATTTTGCCAGTGCCGGATAAAGCGCGCAATCGACGAATGGGATTGCCAGGGTGCATTATTGCCGTTATAAAACGTTTTGTTACACAAAGGCAGTGGAGGCGGGCTTGCTCAAATATGAATTCGCGATCCAGACGCGCAGCGGCCAGAAGATCGACAGCATTGTGATCGCCGGACGCGATCGGGCCGATGCGGAGCGCAAGCTGGTCCAGATGTACCGCCATTGCACGATTCTCAATTGCACGACGCGGCAACCGGACGCGCGCACCTGGCAGGCCAGCTCGATGGAAGACATCCTGACGCTGATTTCGAAGTAAACGCCTGCGGCGGCCTGCCGACCGGCTGCCGCTTGCCGGATGGGCAAGAAGCGAAGTCAGAACACCCCTGCTGCCAGCAATTCCTCGAGCAGCGCGTCGTAATCCTGCGCCCCGCGGCTGGCAGGCGCGTGCTCGAACACCGTCTTGCTGTAGGCCGGGCTCTCGGCCAGGCTGACGTTCTCGGCAATGCGCGTGCGGCAGACATCGGCGCCGAAACGCTCCTCCAGCATCTGCTGGATCTCGCGCGCCATGCGGCGGCGCGCATCGAAACGGGTCAGCAGGTAGCGCCGCTCGACGCGCCGCTTGAGCACCGGCTCCAGCGCCTTCAGCGCCTTGTCCACCTGCAGCGCGCTCTTGTACGAAAGATGGTCGGCCGACACCGGCACGATCACGCAATCGCAGGCAAAGATCGCGTTCAGCGACAGCACGCCGATCAGCGGACAGCAATCGATCAGCACCGGCTGCGGGCTGCCGCTCAACCCCTCGCTGCGCAGGCTCGTATTGAGCCGGTTGACCACGTTGTAGCCCTTGCCGAACAGGGTGTCGACCTTGGACAGTTCCATGTGCGCCGGAATCACGCGTATGCCGCTGGAGGCGTCCTGCATCAGTTCGCCGAGCGGTCGATTGCGCTGGAATACGGAAAGCAGCGTGTCTTCGCCGGAGCGCGCGGCGATGCCGGCGATGGCCGAGAAATGAGCCTGCGGATCAAGGTCGATGCCGCACGGCGAGCGGCCGCGTCGCGCGAGGGCGGCTGCGAGATTGAGGGCGGTCGTGGTCTTGCCGACACCGCCCTTCTGATTGAAGACGGCGACAATGCTCATGGATGCCGTCCATCTTACTGTAGATTCGTTACCAAATGTATCTGAACGGCAACGTGTGAAAGATGGGCTGCCTCGCGATAGAAGTATTCAGCGTGCGGATGCGCCCGTGCTGCCGGGAACCGGGCCGTCCCGTCGGACGGTGGGGAGGTTGAAGATGTAGTTGCAGGCGGCACGCAGTTCCTGCGCAAACAGCGGCGCCAGCAGCGTCGGCTTCGGCGAACGGCTGAGGCTGGCCGCGCGCGGCAACAGATAGTCGCCCTTCGGGCTGTCCAGGCGCTGCCAGCGCAGGTGGCGCCCGTCCAGCTGCAGTTCGACCCGGACGCGCACCGGACGCCCGCCCATGTTGCTGATGATTGCGCCGCGCGCAACGTGCTCGGCGATGTCGGCGGTCAGCGACGGTGCCGCACCTTCGTCGATGCGCCGTGCGCCGGGGGTGGCGAACATGTGCGAGCCGCACAGCTTGCCATCCTGCTCCTTCAGTTCGAGCACGAAGGTCGAACACTCGCCGGCCTCGCGCTGGGCGCCCTTCGCGCACAGGGTGGCGGTCCAGACGCCGCCGAAACCCTGTTGCGCCAGGGCCGGCCAGCACACAAACAGACTGATGACGAAAACGAGATTGCGCATCGCAAACGAAAGGTCGAGACCCTTCCGTTTGTACCGCACTACCCGGTTCGTATCTTGCGCTACTTCAGTTGCGCGTGGCGAAAGCAGTCCGTGCAGTGGTCGTTGACCATGCCGATCGCCTGCATGTAGGAATAGACGATGGTGGAGCCGACGAACTTGAACCCGCGCTTGCCTAGGTCGCGCGAGATGCGGTCGGACAGCGCGGTCTTCGCCGGCACGTCGGCGAGGCTGCGCGGCGCGTTGCGGATCGGGCTGTCGTCGACATAAGCCCACAGGAAAGGCGCGAGCCCGCCGCATTCGTCGCGCAGGCGCAGGTAGGCCCGGGCATTGCCGATGACTGCGGCGACTTTGAGTCGGTTGCGGATGATGCCGGGGTCGGCCAGCAGTTGCGCCACCTTGGCCGTGTCATAGCGTGCGATCTTCTCCGGGTCCCAGCCGTCGAAGGCGGCGCGATAGGTATCACGCTTGTTGAGAACGGTCTCCCACGACAGCCCGGCCTGCGCGCCTTCCAGGTTCAGCATCTCGAACAGCCGGGTTTCGTCGCGGCAGGGCACGCCCCATTCCTCATCGTGATAGGCGAGATAGCGCGGGTTCGCCGGGTTGGCCCAGCCGCAGCGGATACGGGTGTCGGGGTGCGCGTGCATGCTGTTCTCTCGCAATGAAAACGGCAAGCATACCGCAGGCAATGTACGTCTCCGCTTGATACCGGGCCGGCACAGATGCGCGGCTCAGCGCGAAGACGACATTCGGTGAGACAGGAGGAAGGTGGAGCGGAAAGCAAGCGCTCGGGCAACAACGAAGTCGGCGCCCGAGCGCATGTCGGAAGGACTTATTGGACGGACACTTCAGCGTCGGCGCCATCGCCGGTCTGGTTGCTGCCGCTGAGCGTGCCCGCTGCCGGAGCCGGCATGGCAGCGCTGCCGTCGGCCAGCATCGCGGAGGCTGCAGGCGCCCACACCACCTTGTTGTCGACTGCGTACAACTGGCACGGCGCGTTGCTGTTCTTCTGGCAATCCTCCAGTGCACGCGCGGCCGGGTCGTCGCCCTCCTCGGCCCAGCTCCAGGCGCCGGTCGGCGACAGCGCGAAGGCGCGCGGGAAGGTCTTGCCCAGGAAGGCCTGGTACTGGGTACGGCCGCGCTCGTGCAGATACGGTACCGCCTCCAGATCGTTCACCTGCGCGTAGCCGCTCGCTTCATAGTGATAGTCGTCGGCCAGCGCCACCACGGTCTCGGTCGGCATGCCGACGGACTTCAGGAACTTCTCGGTTTCCGGCCACCAGATGCGCACACCGTCGCGGCTGGCCACCATGCCGTGGGCATCGTTCTTGAACCGGCCGAAGGCAACCAGGCGCGCCTTGCCGCCGGCATGGACATAGGCCTCGTGCATGCGTGCAGCCAGGTCATGATCGAAGTGGTGGTCGTTTTCGCCGTAGAACCACAAGGTAGGGATATGGGTGCGCGCACCGTAGCTGGCGAATGCGTCGACCAGCGCATCCTTCCAGTGACAGGTTCCGCCATGCACTTTGAGGCCGCCGGCGAAATTGATCAGGCCGCGCACGCCCGGATAGTTGCGCGAACCGAAGGCCATCGTGGTCAGGCCGCCATACGACTGGCCGGCCACCACGATGTGATCGGCATCGGCCCACGGCTGGCTGCGCAGGTAGCTGAGCGTGCCGAACAGATCTTCGGCCTGCATGTGGCCGTTCGCGGTCATGTTGCAGCCGCGGTCGGAATAGTCGCCGGTCGACTTCGAAAAGCCCTTGCGCATCGGCACGACTACCGCGTAGCCGCGGCGCACGAATTCGCGCGCGACGACCAGGAAGCGGTCGCGCTTCTGCGTACGCGGATCGCCGAGTGCCTTCCCGTGATTCATGATCAGGATCGGGAACGGACCTTCGCCGGGCGGCTTGAAGATCGTGGTTTCCAGTTGCACGCGCTGGCCGCCGGAGACGGCCGGTACCATCACGACCTGCTCGTGAAGCGCTGCACTGAGGGTGACGCCCTGGGCGGGCGTTGCCGCAAGCCATGCGCCGGCAGCGAACACTGCGGACAGGGCGAGGGAACGAATCAGGGAAGTTTTCTTGCCAGCCTTGGGGGCGAATTGATCGGTCATGCGTGATCTCCGTCGGAATTGCAAACACACCAGCCCGCTGCGCGAGCCATCGAAGGCGCCGCGCCGGCGGGGATGTGCAGTTCCGGGATCGCGCAGTCAGGCGGGGGAACGCGGGGTGGCGGGGCGCCGGCTACGTGTGCAGATCAGCGTGCATACCGCTTCTTGACGTAGCCCAACGTTGCCCATTCTAAAGACCGGTTTTCCGCGGTTCAATACGCGTTTATGCAACTCGGAAAGGTTTTTTTGGCGCACGTTTTCTCGTTGAAAACGAAAGCGTTGGACAGGTGCAAACAACCGAGGAAAAGAAGGAAAGAAAGAAGCCGCAAGTACGATCGGAAGCATCGGAGACGCAACCTTTTCCGATGCATGCCTGTCCATACGGGACAGCTTTTTCTGGAGGAAGGAAAGTCATGAAAGTGGATGTGTATCGCCGCCCAGAGGCCGAGGGCAAATACTCCTACCTGGCCGTCCCGGAGGGGCGCCCGATTCCACACGAGGCGACCAACCTCGACTGGGAGACGGCGCTGAACAACGTCGATCTCGATGACGGCAACGAGCCCGTGGAAGGTCTGCCCGCCGACAATGCGCTGTACCAGATCAACACGAAGGGCTACGCGATCTCGTCGACACGCGCCGGAGGATGGCAGGGGTAGATGCGAATCCGGTCGCTGGTTGCGCCCGGACAATTGTCGGACGGGGAATGAACGTGATGAAAGTGCACTCCAATCTGCATCTACCGACTACCCTGTCCTGGCATGCGCATGCAGCAGCCGTCGACCGCCTCGTTTCAGTTTGCACTCTGCGCCGTCCTCGCGCTGGCCTGCCTGCTGGCAGGCTGCGCTGCGCTTCCTGACGTCAGGCACTTACGCGAACGCCAGTCCGATCCGCCAATCCCGACCGTCGTCACCAGCGGCGGCGCGTTGCCGGCACAGCGCAGCGACACGCTGCTCGAACGCCTTGCGCAACGCGCCGGCCCGACCGACATCCTGGCGCGCCACATCGCCGCCGAGGAAAAGATCAGCGGCCGCCCGCTGGTTGCCGGCAACAAGGTCGAGTTGCTCGCCGACGGCCCGCAAACGATGCGGGCGATGCGCGAAGCTATCGCCGCCGCGCACGATCACGTCAACCTGGAGACTTATATCTTCGATGCGGATGAAGTCGGCAACGCGCTGGCCGATCTGCTGATCGAAAAGCGCCGCAGCGGAGTGGTTGTCAACCTGATCTACGACAGCGTCGGCGCACTCGACACGCCGCGCGAATTTTTCGAGCGCATGCGCGCAGCCGGCATCGCAGTACTCGAATACAACCCGGTCAATCCGCTGCGCGCGCGCGGCCGCTGGGAACTCAATCGACGCGATCACCGCAAGATCCTGGTCGTCGACGGCCGCGTGGCCTTTACCGGCGGCGTCAACATCAGCAAGGTGTACGGCAGGAGCGCCTTGTCGGCGCGTGCGCGCAATACGCCGCATCCCGATGCGCAGCATGCCGCGTGGCGCGACACCCATATGCGTATCGAAGGGCCGGTAGTCGCCGACTTCCAGCGCCTGTTCCTCGATACCTGGCGGCGCCAGACCGGACACGCGCCCGCCATGGCCGACTACTTTCCGCCACTGGCTGCGCAAGGCAAGGCGCTGGTGCGTGCGATCGGCAGCACGCCGGCGCGCGGCCAGCATGCAGTGTACGAGACCTACATCTCGGCCTTCGTGCACGCCGACCGCAGCATCCACCTCACCACAGCCTATTTCGTACCGGACCGTGAAGTGTTGCGCGCGATGGCCGATGCAGCACGGCGGGGCGTGGACGTGAAGATCATCTTCCCCAGCTTCACCGATGTCGGCATGCTGCTGTATGCCGGCCGCTCGTTCTACGAGGAACTGCTTTCGGCCGGCATTGCCGTGTACGAACGCAAGTCGACGATGCTGCATGCCAAGACCGCCGTGATCGACGGTGTCTGGTCCACCATCGGCTCGACCAATCTCGACATGCGCAGCTTCCTGCACAACGACGAAATCAATGCGGTGGTGCTGAGCGCCGAATTTGCGGAAAAGATGGAAGCGCAATTCCGCCGCGATCTGCAGGATTCGGTGCGCATAGATGCCGACGCCTGGCAGCGGCGCGGGGTCGCTCAACGATTGCGCGAGTGGTTCGTGCGACTATTCGCATACTGGCTGTAGGACACAGGCCTCCTATTTCCGGAAGATCGCGCCGTGGCTGGCATTCAGGATGGCCTCCACCGCCGGATGCTTGATCTTGCGCTCATTGGAGATCGCATAGAACTGCTCGCGCACGCCAGACAGCTCGCCCACCGGCACCGCGCCGAACTCGGCCTTCGCCTCCGCCTCGAGCGCGCTGGAAGCCGGAAACAGGCCCAGGCCGTGATGGGCGAAGGTGTTCATCATCGCGTTATCGTCGAATTCGCCGACCACGTCCGGCCGCACGTCATTTGCCTCGAACCAGTGATCGAGCCGCCCGCGTATCGCATGGTTGCGCGTCGGCAGCAGCAACGGCGCGCCGTGCAGGCTGGTCGGAAACCCGGGCCGGTAACGTTCGGCCAAATCGGGCAAACCGAACAGCGTGACCGCGCTTTCACCGAGCAAATGGCTGAACACCCGCAAGGTGGTGCCGGACGGCACCGGACGGTCGGTCAGCACCACGTCCAGCTTGTGCACCGACAAGTCGCCGAGCAGCGACTCGAAATCGTCTTCGTGACACACCAGCTTCACCTTCTGCGGAAGCCGCAACGCCACTTCCAGCAGGCGCGAGGCGATCAGCTTGGGCATCGAATCCGACACGCCGACGGTCAGACGCATGGTCTGACCCACGTCGGTCTCGGACAACACTTCCTGCATCTGCTCCCCGAGCAGAAATATCTGGTCGGCGTAGCCGAGTGCGACACGACCTGCTTCGGTCAGCACCAGGCGGCGGCCCTGCGGAGCCAGTAGCGCCTTGCCGATCGACTGTTCCAGCAGGTTCAGTTGTGCACTGATCGTCTGCACTGCCACGTCCAGTCGCTCGGCGGCACGCGTGATACTGCCCTCCTTGGCCACCACCCAGAAATAATAGAGATGCCTGAAATTGATGCCGGCGCTTTTCATAGTTCACCATTTTCGAACCAAGATTCACATTATCTTCGCTTTTCCGGGCGAACTGTCCAGTGTTATAAATGTCCATTGTCAACGAGTGGCGGGAAAGGTACCGTTACGCTTTTCGGGGTTGCTCCCCACACCTGTCTTTTTTGAAAGGACACATCATGAACGATCGTTATTCCAACGTTCGCGCGGCACGCTACGGCGCGCGGCCGACCACGGTCATCGACGCCACCGCCCATCGCGTCCTGCGCAACACCTACATGCTGCTGGCCTTGACGCTCGGCTTTTCCGCGCTGACCGCCGGTCTTTCGGCGGCGCTTGCGCTGCCCCATCCCGGCATGCTGATCACGATGATCGGCTATTTCGGCCTGCTGTTCGCGATCACGAAATTCCGCAACAGCGGCGTCGGCGTGGCGCTCGTGTTCGCGCTGACCGGCTTCATGGGCTACACGCTCGGCCCGATCATCGGCTACTACCTCGCCATGCCGAACGGCACGCAGATCGTCAGCATGGCGATGGGCGGCACGGCTGCCATCTTCCTCGGCCTGTCGGCCTACGTGCTGGTCTCGAAGCGCGACATGACCTTCATGGGCGGCTTCCTGACGGTCGGCATCCTGGTCGCGTTCCTGGCCGGGCTGGCTGCGATCTTCTTCGACATGCCTGCGCTGTCGCTGGCGGTTTCGGCCATGTTCGTACTGCTGATGTCGGGTCTGATCCTGTTCGAGACCAGCAACATCATTCGTGGCGGCGAGACTAACTACGTGATGGCGACGGTTACGCTGTACGTGTCGATCTACAACCTGTTCGTCAGCCTGCTGCAACTACTCGGTCTTGCCAACAACGACTGATTCCGTTTACTTATAGGAAAGGGCGCGCTCGCGGCGCCTGAGACCGCTGACAAACCCTCGCCGAGCGCGAGGGTTTTTGTTTGGTGCGTCACGGATTATCGTGGACGATTAGAAACAAGGAAGGTAGCGAAGCGGGTTTAGACCGCTCGTGCGACCATCCAGTCCCCCGGGATACTGCCTTCACTTGAGCGATCTTATCCATGACCTT
>Ga0164243_10009301_pt1 | contig 14322 bp, 13 predicted proteins | sample OricompcompostOP_FD_108781 | JGI IMG/M metagenome (GOLD analysis project Ga0164243, IMG submission 108781) | Organic Plus compost microbial communities from Emeryville, California, USA - Original compost - Organic plus compost (OP) | ecosystem: Engineered > Solid waste > Mixed feedstock >... | reverse complement strand
CCCGCGTCGCCCAGCTCGGCGAGCGCCTGAGCACGTCCGAGCGCGATCGCCTCGTCGGTGCCGAGGCGGAACATGTCCTTCTCGGGGGCACGGACGATCGTGCGGGCACCGGGAAGATCGAGATCGCCGACGAGCCGCTCCATGCCACGGACCACCGCGACCGGGTTGCCGCTCGTCTTCCCCTTCACAAGGTCGGCGGCGGCGGCGAGCTCATCCGCGACCGCCGTGATCGTGACGCTCATCTCGCGTCCGGCGGCATCCGGTCGTCCGCGCAGGTCGTCGAGCACGTGGACGCCCGCCGCACCGATGGCGACGTCGGTCTGCCCCTCCCGCCAGGGTCGTCCGAGCGTGTCTGAGATGATCACGCCCACCCGCACGCCGAGCGATGCGCGCAACGCGGCGGCGAGTGCCCGCGCGGAGGCGTCCGGGTCGACCGGCAGCAACAGCACGGTGCCGTCGGGCGTGTTGCTCGCGTCGACGCCCGCAGCCGCCATGACGAGGCCCAACCGGTTCTCCACGATGCGCGTCACACCACCGGGATGCTCGCGGGTGGCCACCACCCGCACGGTCTCATCGGTGATCGCCTGCTCCCGGTCGGCGGCGGCGATCCTGCGTCCCTCCGCCTTCGAGACGATCTTGCTCGTGACGACGAGGATGTCGCCGTCACGCAGCTCGCCGCCGGCCGCAGACTCGATGAGCTCCGGCAGGTCGTCGCCCGCGTCGACCTCGGGGATGCCCGTCAGAGGGAAGATCTGAAGCATCAGCGAACCACCTTCGGAAGGACGTCGCGGGCGAAGACCTCGATCCACTCGCGCTGATTGCGCCCGGCGTTGTGCAGGTAGATGCGGTCGAAGCCGAGGTCGGCGTACCGCTGGATGTAGGCGCGGTGCACGTCCGGGTCGCTCGAGACGGGCATCCGCGCAACGAAGTCCTCGGGTCGCAGAAGCCGGGCGAACTGCTCGAACTCGAACGGCGACCGGATGTCGCCCTTCGCGAACCGCATGCCGCCATTGGGCCACTCGGTCATCGCGTTGCGCATGGCCTCCTCATCGGTCTCCGCCCACGAGAGATGCAGCTGGAGGACCTTCGGCATGGTGGAGGCATCCTTGCCCGCCTCGCGAGCACCCGCCGCGAACCGGGCGAGCAGTTGCTCCACCTTCTCGATCGGTGCGCCGACGGTGATGAGCCCGTCGACGGTCTTGCCCGCTCGGCGGGCGGTGAGCGGGCCCGCCGTCGCGACCAGGATCTCTGGCGGGGTCTGCGGCATCGTCCAGAGTCGGGTGGACTCGAGCTTGAAGTACTGGCCCGAGAACTTGACGTCCTTGCCGGCACGGGACGCGGCGAACAGCCGCTTGATGAGCTCGATCGCCTCGAAGAGACGGTTGATGCGCTCAGCCGCCTCTGGCCAGTACTGTCCCGTGATGTGCTCGTTGAGCGCCTCCCCCGCGCCGAGGCCGAGCCAGTGCCGCCCCGGGTACATCTCGGCGAGGGTCGCGGATGCCTGCGCCACCATGGCCGGATGCCAGCGGAACGTCGGTGTCGTCACCCCCGGCCCGAAGTCCCCCGTGGTGCGCTCGGCGAGGGCGGCCAGCACGCTCCACACGAAACCAGATTGGCCCTGTTGCGGAACCCACGGCTGGAAGTGGTCGCTCGCCATGACACCACGGAAGCCGCGCTGCTCGGCGAGCTCCGCCAGGGCTACAGCCTCGGACGGCGCGAACTGCTCGAGCATCGCCGCATAGCCGAGCTGCAGTGATCCCATGCCTCTATCTTGGTGCACGGCAGCGAGCACAGCGAAGGTAGCGTTGATCCCATGCGCATCGCCACCTGGAACGTGAACTCCATCCGTGCCCGCGCGGGCAGAGTCGTCGACTGGCTCGTCCGCGAAGACGTCGATGTCCTGGGGATGCAGGAGATCAAGTGCCGCCCGGATCAGTTCCCGCTCGCGCTCTTCGAGGACGCCGGCTACCACGTCGAGCTGCACGGACTCAACCAGTGGAACGGCGTCGCGTTCGCGAGCCGGCTGCCGATGCACGATCCCGAGATCGGCTTCCAGGGGATGCCCGGCTTCGGCAAGCCCGTCGGGCCCACGCTCGACGCCGGCTCCGGCCCGCGTGCCGACGCCGACGGCCTCCCGCTCGAGGCGCGCGCGATCGGGGTCACGGTCGACGGCATCCGCCTGTACTCGCTCTATGTGCCGAACGGCCGGGCGCTCGACGACCCGCACTACGTCTACAAGCTCCGCTGGCTCGACCAGCTGCGCGCGCAGACCGCGCTGTGGCTCACCGAGAACCCCGACCTGCCTCTCGCGCTCATGGGCGACTTCAACATCGCGCCGACCGACGCCGACATGGGCGACCCGAGCCACGTGCCGGGGCTGTCGACGCACATCTCGCAGCCGGAGCGGGATGCCTTCAACGCATTCTCGGAGGTCGGGCTGTCCGACGTCGTCCGCCCGTTCGTGCCCGAGGGCTACACCTACTGGGACTACAAGCAGCTGCGCTTCCCGCGCAACGAGGGCATGCGGATCGACTTCATCCTCGGCTCACGTGCGTTCGCCGACCTGGTGACGGATGCCTCGATCCACCGCAACGAGCGCAAGGGCGACGCCCCGAGCGATCACGTGCCGGTGGTGGTCGACCTCGACCACACCCCGGAGGACGACGACGATCGCCCGATGATCTTCGGGTAGGCGAGAGCACACCCGCCCGCCGGCCTTCGGGCGGGCCGGCGCACGCCCGACTCAGCGGGCCGGTGCGATGACGGACGCGAAGGCGCCGCCGAGGGACTCCGCGACATCGGCCGGCTCACCGAGGTAGCCGTTCACCATCGCCCCGTCCCGCAGGAGCATCAGCTGCTTCGCGACGGACGGCACGGGACTCGCACCGGCTTCGGCGGCGATCTCGGCGAACTCGGCGAGCATCCACCGGCGGTGCGCGTCCACGGTGTGGCGCACAGGGTCATCGGCGTCCGGGAACTCGGCGGCGGCGTTGATGAACGCGCACCCTCTGAAGCCGGGGGTGCAGCTCACGGTGCCGATGCTCTCGGCGAACGCGAGCAGCGATCCGACCGGGTCGCCCGGGCGGCGCACGCTGCGCATCCATTCCCTCTCGGCCGCGGCCTGCCCCTCCAGGTAGGCGACCACGAGGTCGCTCTTGGTCCGGAAGTGCCGGTAGAAGGTGACCTTCGTGATGCCGACCTCGTCGATGATGCGATCGGCGCTGGTGGCACGGATGCCGTTGGCGTAGAAGAGCTCGTTCGCCGCGGCGAGGATCCGGGCGCGCGTGGGTGATGCCGACGGGCTCTTCGGTGCCGTCTGGGTCGTCTCGGCGGGCATTCTCACTCCGGTTCTGGCCTGGCTGGGTTGCGTCAGCGCTCACGAACAGTCTAGGTTGATGCATGTAGACGTACTAGTAACCCTACATCTCATCCAACCGAAGGAGACAACCTTGTCCGCACCTGTGTACACCGCCGTCGCGATCTCGAGCGGAGACGGCCGCGCGGGAGGCCGTGCCGTCACCGATGACGGCCTCCTCGACGTGACGCTCGCCATCCCGCGGTCAATGGGCGGCCCCGGCGGCGCGACGAACCCCGAGCAGCTGTTCGCCGCCGGCTGGTCGTCCTGCTTCCACTCGGCACTCAAGCTCGTCGCGTCGCAGCGCGCCGTGCCCCTGGTGGACTCGGCCGTCGTCGCCGAGATCTCCCTCGCGCCGACCGAGGCGGGCAGCTTCACGCTGGCTGCAGCGCTCCGCGTGGAGATCGGCGGCGGCATCGACCTCGAGACCGCCGAAGGCCTCGCCGCCGCTGCGCACGAGATCTGCCCGTACTCGCTCGCCACGCGCGGCAACGTCCCCGTCACGCTCACCACGACCGTCGCCTGACGGCCGCCGACCCATTGGAGACACCATCATGACCACGACCGCTCAGACGACACCGTCGTCCACGTTCGCCGCGGCGCTTCGCCGCCTCTATATCGTCCGGTTCATCTTCGCTCTTGCCTGGGCGGGACTGCTGTTCCTCGCCTCGCCCGCGACGGGGCCCGTCGTCACGATCCTGCTGATCGTGTATCCGCTCTTCGACGCCGCGGCCGTTCTCTGGCAACTCCTCCGCGGCCGGGACGCCCCGAGAGGGAGAGGCGCTGAGTGGGCGAACGTCGCAGTCAGCACGGTCGTCGCGGTCGCAGTCGGCATCGCATCCGCCGTCTCGATCCCTGCGGCTCTCGCGATCTGGGGTCTGTGGGCGATCGGATCCGGCATCCCCCAGCTCATCGCTGCCCTCCGCAACCGCCGCTCCGGCGGTCAGGTGCCGCAGATGCTGAGCGGCGGCATCTCCGTGCTGGCCGGTGTCGCGTTCCTCGCCCAGGGACTCCAGGGCAGCGGCGCCATCGGCGGAGTCGGAGGATATGCCGTCCTCGGCGGTATCTTCTTCCTCGTCTCAGCGATCCGTCTGAGCATCCTGTTGCGGAAGAACGCGGCGTGACCTCGGGAGAGAGCGCAGCCGCCGACTACGACCTCATCGTCATCGGCGGCGGGCCGACCGGCGAGAACGTCGCCGATTATGCGACGAGGCGCGGCATCCGCGTGGCGATCGTCGAGTCCGAGCTCGTCGGGGGCGAATGCTCGTACTGGGCGTGCATGCCGTCGAAGGCGCTTCTGCGCGGCGGTCATGCGCTCCGAGCCGCAAGGCGCGTCGCCGGGGCCCGCGAGGCCGTCACCGGGACGGTCGATCCCGCCGCGACGCTCGCCCGCCGCACCGCGTTCGCCGACAACTGGACGGACGACGGCCAGGTCGCCTGGCTCGCCTCCGCGGGCATCGACCTCATCCGCGGACACGCGCGGCTCGCCGGCGCCCGGTCGATCGAGGTCGGCGGACGGGTCTACTCGGCGCGGGCCGTCGCGCTCGCGACGGGATCCGTGCCGGTGATCCCATCTGTCCCGGGTCTGGCCGATGCCCGACCCTGGGGCACACGTGAGGCGACCTCAGCGGACCACGTCCCTCCTCGGCTCATCGTCGTCGGGGGAGGGGTGGCCGGCGCCGAGCTCGCGTTCGCTTTCGCGTCGCTGGGGTCCCGGGTCACCCTGCTGTCCCGGTCCGGACTGCTCGATCGCGAGGAGCCGTTCGCCGGTGAGCAGGTCCGTTCCGCGATGGTGAAGGAGGGCATCGACGTCCGCTCCGGCGTCACCCTCGCGCACGTCGGTCGCGACTCCGCCGGTACCGTCACCGCGACCCTCGAGGACGGCGACGAGCTCCAAGCCGACGAGATCGTCGTCGCGACCGGCCGGCGGCCGAACACCGAGGACCTCGGACTCGAGAGCATCGGCATGGACGCAGCCCTCGTCGTGGACGACACCCTGTGTGTCGCCGGCACGGACTGGCTCTACGCGGTGGGCGACGTGAACGGGCGTTCCGTGCTGACGCATCAGGGGAAGTATCAGGCACGCGCCGCTGGCGAGGCCATCGCCGCCCGTTTGAACGGGACGCCGCTCGCCGACCGACCGTGGGGCCAGCATGTCGCCACCGCGGATCACGCCGCCGTGCCCCGTGTGATGTTCACGGACCCGGAGATCGCCGCCGTCGGGCTGACCGAGAGGCAGGCACGCGAGACCGGCCTCCGCGTGACGGCGGTCGAGTACGACCTCGGCTGGGTATCGGGAGCGAAGCTGCACGCCGACGCATACACGGGCCGGGCGAAGATCGTCGTCGACGAGGACCGGCAGGTGATCGTCGGAGCCACCTTCGTGGGGCAGGATGTCGCCGAGCTGCTGCAGTCGGCGACCATCGTGATCGTCGGGGAGGTCACGATCGACAGGCTCTGGCACGCCGTTCCGGCCTATCCCACGATGAGCGAGATCTGGCTCCGGCTTCTCGAGACGTACGGCCGCCCCGCCTGACACCCCAGACGCGAGGGATGCCTCTCGAGAGCGAGCCGGCATCCCTCCCGTCGCATCCGGACGGTCTCGCCGCATCGACGAGTCAGCTCCGTGCACTGCGGGCGGACTCCCCTGTGCGCCGTCAGCTCGCGACGGCGTGACTGTTACAGAGTGTTGCGAGCACCCGGCACTCGTCGCCCGGGGGCCGGTAGCGTTGACGCCAAGCCCATACCATCCGGAGTACCCCTATGCCTGCCGCGACCCTCGCACCGACGACATCCGTCAACGCTGCGTACACGGTCGAATTCGACGGCGTCGGGCGCTCGTTCTGGCCGCAGCGCGGCAAAGGCGCCCCGCACAAGGTGCTCCGCGACATCACGATCACGGTCGAGGCGGGTGAGGTCCTCGCGATCCTCGGCACGTCCGGGGGCGGCAAGTCGACCCTGCTCCGCATCGCAGGCGGACTCGACTCGCCGACGACGGGCAGCGTCCGCATCGACGGCGCACCGGTCCGCGGCATCGACACCCGCACCGCGATCGGGTTCCAGGAGCCGCGGCTCCTGCCCTGGCGCAGCGTCACCGACAACGTCGCCCTCGGGCTGCCGGCGGGCACGCCCAAGGCTGAGGGCGCGGCTCGCGTCCAGCGCCTCATCGAGCTCGTCGGACTCGGCCCGTTCGCCTCGCACCGTCCCCGGGAGATCTCGGGCGGCATGGCGCAGCGCGCATCCCTCGCTCGTGCTCTCGCGCGCAACCCCGGGGTACTGCTCCTGGATGAGCCGTTCGGCGCCCTCGACGCCCTCACCCGGCTCAAGATGCAGGACCTCCTGCTCGAGGTGCACGAGGCCGCTCCCACAACCGTCCTCCTCGTCACCCACGACGTCGACGAGGCCCTGCAGCTCGCGGACCGCGTGATCCTGCTCGGCCGCGACGAGGGCGTCGACGGCGCCTACATCACACAGGAGATCGTCGTCCCCGGCCACCGTCCGCGCGACCGCGGCTCCGCCGAGCTCGCTGAGCTGCGCGGACGCCTCCTGGCGGGCCTCGGCATCGACCGGCACGGCCAGGCCAGGGGGATCGAGAAGTCGACGTCCATTCCGCACTACCCCTTCTGACCGCGCACGGGCATCCGCGCGGGCGGAGGCATCCTCACCACAGCAAAGGACACAGCATGAAACTCACGCGATTCGCCGCCATCGCGGCGGCGGCAGCAACCACGGCATTGCTGCTCTCGGGGTGCGTCGCCGGCGAGAACCAGCCCGCGGCCGACGCCACGAGTGGCAGCGAGGGCACGACAGGCGGCGAGCTCAACATCGACTTCGCCACCTACAACCCGCTCTCCCTCGTCATCAAGGACAAGGGCTGGCTCGAGGATGCCCTCAAGGAGAAGGACATCACGGTGAACTGGCTGCAGTCCGCCGGTTCGAACAAGGCCAACGAGGCCCTCCGTGCCGAGGCGATCGACGTCGGTTCGACGGCCGGCTCGGCGGCACTGCTCGCACGCGCCAACGGCTCGCCGATCAAGGTGATCGACCTCTACTCGCAGCCGGAGTGGTCCGCGATCGTCGTCGGCCCGAACTCCGACATCACCGATGTCGCGCAGCTCAAGGGCAAGAAGATCGCGGCGACGAAGGGCACTGACCCCTACTTCTTCCTCCTCCAGTCGCTCGAGGCCGCGGGCCTCACGCCCGAGGACGTGACGATCGAGAACCTTCAGCACGCCGATGGCTGGGCCGCGCTGCAGAACGGCTCGGTGGATGCCTGGTCCGGCCTCGACCCGATCATGGCCGGCGCAGAGGAGGCGGGCGCGAAGCTCATCTACCGCAACGTCGATTTCAACACCTACGGCTTCCTCAATGCGACCGAAAGCTTCATCGAGAACAAGCCCGACGTCGCGCAGATCGTCGTCGACGTCTACGAGCACGCCCGCGCCTGGGCGCTCGAGAACCCCGAGGAGACCGCCCAGATCCTCGCCGACGCGGGCGGACTCGAGCTTCCCGTCGCCACGCGAGTGATCGAGGAGCGCTCGAACCTCGACGTCGACCCTGTGCCAGGCGAGAAGCAGCTCGACGTGCTGAAGATCGTCGGTCCGATCTTCGTCGAGACCGGAGACGTGCCGTCGCAGGACCTCGTCGACCAGGCGCTCGACAGCATCATCGACGACGAGTTCATCACGAAGGCCGACCCGGACATCGTCAAGTGACCCGGATGCCCGGGCCCCGGTGGACGCTCACCGTGGTCCGGGCATTCGCACGTCGCGGCCTCCCGCGCTAGCGTGTAAGGGCCGCCCGCAGCGGCTGAAGGCCCGGATCGCCGGCCCGGCCGTCCTGGACCACCACCGACCACAGGGCCACGGCCCACCGAACCGCACGACACCGCACCACATCACACGACGAGCCGGGGCATCCGCTCACCGAGGACGACATGACCGACAAGATCGCCGGAAGCACGGCGGAGGGCGAGGACTCCGTCGTCACGACGCACAGCCGCTTCCAGAACTCCGTCGCGTCCGTCGGCGGCACCGGCGGGCTCTTCAGCACGGGTTCCTCCGGCATCGATCGTCGTCCGCCTCGCGACCCGAACGCGCCGCGCCGACTCACCAACCGCACCTGGTTCATCATCCTCGGCGGGGCGATCCTGCCGGTGATCATCCTCTTCTTCTGGCAGCTCTCGACCTCGCTCGGCTGGGTTCCGGTGTCGCAGCTACCCTCGCCCGCGATGGTGTGGAACGCGGCGGTCGACCTCGCCCAGCGAGGGCTGCTCGGGCAGTACATCGCGATCTCGACGCAGCGCGTGCTCATCGGATTCGCGGTCGGCGGCGCCCTCGGCATCCTGTTCGGGGCGATCGTCGGCCTGTCGAAGCTGGGCGACATCCTGCTCTCGCCCACCCTCGGCGCCATCCGCGCCGTCCCGTCGCTCGCCTGGATCCCACTGCTCATCCTCTGGCTGAAGATCGGGGAGGAGTCGAAGATCACGCTCATCGTGATCGGTGCGTTCTTCCCGGTCTACACCACCGTCTCGGCGGCACTTCGCCACGTGGACCGTCACCTCGTCGAAGCCGGTCGAGCGTACGGCATGGGGCCGGTCAAGCTCTTCACCACCGTCCAGCTGCCGGCGGTGCTGCCGTCGGTGATCTCTGGCCTCCGCCTCGCGCTCGCGCAGGCCTGGCTCTTCCTCGTCGCGGCGGAGCTCATCGCTTCGTCGATGGGCCTCGGCTTCCTACTCATCGACTCGCAGAACAACGGCCGCATCGACCGCATCCTGCTCGCCATCGTGATGCTCGCTGTCCTGGGCAAGCTGACCGATGCCCTCCTCGGTCTCTTCGAGCGCTGGGCGAACCGCCGCTGGGCGTGACTCCCGCCCCCCTCACCCCGCACACCCCATCGTGAGTTGCGGACATCCGACCGTGCGGGCACCCCTGTGACGGGCGGATGTCCGCAACTCACGAGAGAAGAGGGCGCGGAATCCGTCGCGTGACGGATGCCTGCCACCGGTCGGGTGAGTACCGTTAAGCGGATGAACGCCCCGAGCAGCCCGGGAGCATCCGCACCCGAGTCCTCATCGGTCGCGCCCGTCACGGACCCGTACGAGCCGGGCTGGCGGCGCCCGCGCCCCACTCGCGCCGAGCTGCGCAACGACGCCGTTCTCGCCGCCGTGCTCTTCGTCGGCGCCGTGCTCGCGTCGCAGCTCTATCGCCTGGCCGGGATCTTCGACGAGCCGGCGGCGCAGTGGATCACGCTCATCTGGTGCGTCGCGCTCACCGTCCCCCTTGCCTGGCGCCGCCGGCACCCGGCGACCGTCGCGGTGATCGTGTCGGCGACGTTCATCGTCGGCGGCGAGATGTTCGTGCCAGAGGTGCTGGTGAGCAACATCGCCCTCTTCGTCGCCCTCTACACCGTGGGCGCGTGGGTGGACGACCGGCGGCGCGCCTTCATCGTGCGGGCGGTCATCATCGCTGCGATGCTTGCATGGCTCGTCATCCACATCTTCCGATCCGCGACCGACCCCGAGACGCTCGAGCGGTTCTCGGGCGCCGGCGCTCTCTCTCCCTTCGTCGCCCTGATGCTCATCCAGGTGCTGACCAACCTGCTGTACTTCGGTGGCTCCTATTACTTCGGCGACGCCGCGTATGCGTCCGCCCGGCAGCGAGCCGCGCTCGAGCAGCGCACCTGTGAGCTGGAACGCGAACGGGAACGCACCGCCGCGCAAGCGGTCGCCCTCGAGCGACTGCGGATCGCGCGAGAGCTCCACGACGTCGTGGCCCACCACGTCTCGGTGATGGGCGTGCAGGCCGGTGCCGCGCGCACCGTGCTGGCGAGCGACCCGGATGGCGCGCGCGAGGCGATCGAGAACGTCGAGGCCGGCGCACGCACCGCGATCGACGAGCTGCACCGGCTCCTCAACACGCTCAGGGAGTCGGCACCCGAGGCAGGCGTGCTCGATCCGCGGGCGTCAGACAGCGCGTCGACCGTCGGCATCCAGGGTCTCCGCTCCCTCGCCGAAGAGTCCACCTCAGCGGGTCTGCCGACGAGGTTCGAGGTCATCGGTGAGCCTCGGCCGGTGAGCGCCCTCGTCGGCCTCAATCTGTACCGTATCGCTCAGGAGGCGCTCACCAACGCCCGAAAGTATGCCGGACCCGGCGCCACGGCAGACATCCGCCTGCGCTACCTGGACACCGCCATCGAGCTGGAGGTCGTCAACACCGGCACGGTTCCCTTCCGCCCGCGCCCGGGCGGGCTCGGCCACGTGGGCATGCGAGAACGCGTCGACGCCATGGACGGATCCCTCGAGATCGGCCCACGCGCCCGCGGCGGGTACCTCGTGCGGGCGTCGGTCCCTCGCCAGGCCGCCGAGCGGATGCCCTCCGACCGCGGCATCCCCGGCGATCACCGAAGCGCCGGCGCGTCGACGGCCGGTGCCCGGGAGCCGCACTCGGGGAGGACCACGTGAACCCCATCCGAGTCCTCCTCGTCGACGACCACGAGCTGGTGCGTGCAGGGTTCCGGGTGATCCTCGGAGCTCAGCCGGACATCGAGGTCGTCGCCGAGGCATCCACCGGCCGCGAAGCCGTCGAGGCTGCGGTCCAGTTGCGACCGGATGTCATCTGCATGGACGTCCAGATGCCCGACATGGACGGGCTCGAGGCCACCCGTCTCATCGTGGCTGATCCGTCAATCCCCGCCGAGATCCTCATCCTCACCACCTTCGATCGCGACGACTACCTGTTCGACGCGCTGCACGCGGGCGCGAGCGGCTTCCTGCTCAAGAACTCGTCCCCCGAGCAGCTGGTCGACGCCGTGCGCGTCGTCGCGGCGGGCGATGCGCTCCTCGCCCCCGACCTCACGCGGCGGGTCCTCGAACAGTTCACGAGGACGACGGATGCCGGCGGCGCGGTGGTGGGGCCGGCATCCGGCGCCTCGGTGGACGCCCAGCGTCCATCGGCGCTCGACCACCTCACCGAGCGGGAGACCGAGGTGCTCGGGCTGGTCGCGCAGGGCCTCTCCAATGCGGAGATCGCCGCACAGCTCTGGGTCGGGGAGGCGACAGTCAAGACGCACGTGTCGAAGGTCCTGCAGAAGCTCGGCGTGCGCGATCGCATCCAGGCGGTCGTCTACGCCTACGAGCACGGGGTCGCAACCCCCAGCGCGTGACCCGCCTCCTCCCCCGCGCTGCTGCTTCTGCCCCGCGCCGCTGCTCCTGCCTCGCGCTGCTGCTCCTCCCCCGCGCTGCTGCTTCTGCCCCGCGCCGCTGCTCCTGCCTCGCGCTGCTGCTCCTCCCCCGCGCGGCAGTTTCTGCCTCGCGCTGCTGTTTCTGCCTGGCGCGGGCGAAAATTCAGCAGCGCAGTGCAGAAACGGCAGCGTGAGACGCGCCGGAGCGCGCCCAACCCGCGACCCGCGGCGACGCAGCGAAGCGCCGGCGCACATAATTGTGCACATGGAACCGGTCGCCCTCATCGTCTGGATCGTCTCGTTCGTGGTCGTGACGGTCATCGTCACGGGGCTGTCGCGTCGCGCCGGCTGGTCCGCCCCCTTCGTGCTCGTCGTGGTGGGCGCAGCGGTCTCGTTCGTTCCCGGGGTGCCGCACATCGAGATCGAGCCCGATCTCATCCTCTACGGCGTCCTGCCTCCCCTGCTGTTCGCGGCGGCCATCCGCACCTCGGTCGCCGACGTCCGGGCGAGGCGCGACAGCATCCTGCTGCTCTCCGTCGGGCTGGTCGCGTTCACCGTCGTCGTGGTCGGGTTCACGGCATGGCTCGTCATCCCGGCCATCTCGCTCGCGGCCGCCTTCGCCTTGGGTGCGGTCGTCGCACCGACGGATGCCGTTGCCGTCCAGGCGGTCTCGGGCCGGCTCAACCTCCCTCGACGAGTGATGACGGTGCTCGAGGGCGAGAGCCTGCTGAACGACGCGACCGCCCTCGTCGCCCTCAACGCGGCCATCACCGGGATCGTCTCGACCCTCGAACCCGACCGAGCGCAACTGTCGGCCGGGGGCATCCTTCTGGAGTTCGGCGTCGCCGTCGTCGTCGGGGTGGCGCTCGGCTTCGGCGTCGGGTTCGTCCTCAGCCTCATCCGGAAGCAGCTGCGCTCTCCCGTGCTCGACACGTCGCTCTCGCTCGTGACGCCCTACCTCGCGTTCATCCCCGCGCAGCTCCTCCACGGCTCCGGAGTCCTGGCCGTCGTGATCGCCGGCCTCTACCTCGGGTACCGCTCGCCGGTCATCCAGACGGCGGAGGCACGCATCGCGGAATCCCTCAACTGGCGAACGATCCAGTTCCTGCTCGAAAACGCGGTATTCCTCTTCATCGGCTTGAGCCTGGCGACCATCCTTCCCGCCGCGATCCAGGACGCCCCTGGAGTGTGGCCGACCGTCCTCATCTCCGTCGCGATACTTGTCGCGCTCGCCGCCTCCCGCTTCGCCTGGCTTGCCCTGTCGACGGTCATCTACCGGCACGGGCCCCGACGGCTCCGCGAGCGCGGCTGGAGCTGGCCGACGAGCATCGCGGTCTCGTTCGCGGGCATCCGCGGGGTGGTGACACTGGCTGCCGTGTTCCTGCTGCCGGAGGAGACCCCGGGGCGCGCGTTCCTCCAGTTCCTCGCGTTCATCGTCGTGGTGGTGACGTTGCTCGAAGGAGCAGCGCTGCCCTTGGTGGTCCGTCGTCTCCGGTTGCCTCCGCCGAACTATGCGCAGGAGCGCACGGAGGTTGAGATGCTTCTCGCCGAGGCTCAGGCATCCGGGCTCGCGCGACTGGAGGAGGAGGCATCCGAGTCCGTCGCGGAGCGGGTGATGGAGCGGCTGCGGATCAACGCGTCGTTCCTGCAGGAAGCACTGGCCGAACCCGCGCCGGAGGACGCTGAACCGGTGCCGCTCGCCTACCGCCGCCTGCGACGGTCGATGATCGAGGCGGAACGCGAGGCTATCCTCGCCGCACGCGCCGAGGGTCGTTACCAGGACCGCGCCATCCGAGACGCCCTGGCGCTCATCGACGTGGAGGAGACCTCCCTCAACATCGGAAAGCCGAAACGCCTCGAGTGAGGTGCAGTCGACTCCCCTCGTGCCCCACCCCCTTCGTGAGTTGCGGACTCCTGCCCGTCAGGAAGCCCCTGGCACGGGCCGAAGTCCGCAACTCACGAACGGCGGTTGCCCGCATTCACTCGGCCTGGGGCGCCGCGACGAGGAAGGCCTCGGATATCTCGGCGCGGTCGAACGGACCACGCCCGTCCGCGAGATAGGCCGGCTGATCGAAGGCGACCACCCAGACCCGGCCGTTCGCCTTGCCGCGGGTGATGCCCGCGTAGGGCAACTGCGAACCGAGCGACACGATGACTCCGGTGGGTTCACCCGTGAAGGCATCCGGAGCGCCATCGGGCGACTCGATCACGTGCACCTGCACGCCGACACCGAACGCCTGGCCGTTGGCATCCGCCGTCTGGCTGAGCTGGAACCCGTCACGTCGCTTCCGCATGCCCCGATTCTCCCACGGGCCCGGGCGGGCGCCTCATCCCGCAGCGCGAACAGGACCGACAGGAGGGAAGCATCCACCGGCAGGCGGAGGCCGAGAACCCATCGCACGGCGGATGCCCGAACGCACGCGCCTGCCTAGCGTTGAGGTATCGGATCGGCTGCGGCCGACGCGAGAGACGACGCGATCGAAAGGGACACCATGCTCGAGATCCGGGATGTCAGCAAGCACTACGGCTCCCGCCCGGTGCTGAAGAACGTCAGCTTCGACGTGGTCCCCGGTCACATGACCGGATTCGTCGGCGGCAACGGCGCCGGGAAGACGACAACCATGCGCATCATCCTCGGCGTGCTGTCGGCGGACGGAGGCACAGTGAGCCTCGGCGGCCAGCAGCTGACCGCGGACGACCGCCGGCGGTTCGGCTACATGCCGGAGGAACGCGGCCTCTACCCGAAGATGAAGGTCGAAGAGCAGATCGTCTACCTCGCCCGGCTG
>Ga0164243_10009298_pt1 | contig 14324 bp, 11 predicted proteins | sample OricompcompostOP_FD_108781 | JGI IMG/M metagenome (GOLD analysis project Ga0164243, IMG submission 108781) | Organic Plus compost microbial communities from Emeryville, California, USA - Original compost - Organic plus compost (OP) | ecosystem: Engineered > Solid waste > Mixed feedstock >... | reverse complement strand
GTCATCATCGACGAAATCCACGCCCTGGTCGGCAGCAAGCGCGGCAGCCATCTGGCGCTGTCGCTGGCGCGCCTGCAGGCCCTGGCCGACTCGCCCCTGCAATACATCGGTCTTTCCGCCACCCAGAACCCGATCGAGGCGGTGGCGCGTTTCCTGGTCGGCGCCGAGCGCGCGCCGCGTTGCCTGATCGTCGATACCGGCCATGTGCGCCAGCGCGATCTGCAAATCAGCGTGCCGCCGTCGCCGCTGGAGGCGGTGATGTCCAACGAGGTCTGGCAGCAGGTGTACGACCAGCTCGCGGGGCTGGTGCGCGCGCATCGCACCACGCTGATTTTCGTCAATACGCGCCGCCACGCCGAACGCATCGCCCGGCATTTGTCCGAGCGCCTGGGCGAGGAACATGTCACCGCCCACCACGGCAGCCTGTCCAAGGAGCGCCGGCTCGATGCCGAGCAGCGCCTGAAAAGCGGCAGCCTGAAGGCGCTGGTGGCCACCGCCTCGCTGGAGCTGGGCATCGACATCGGCGATGTCAATCTGGTCTGCCAGATCGGCTCGTGCCGGTCGATCGCCACGTTCCTGCAACGCGCCGGCCGCGCCGGCCACTCGGTCGGCGGCCTGCCCAAGGCGCGCCTGTTTCCGCTGTCGCGCGATGAACTGGTGGAGTGCGTGGCGCTGCTGGACGCGGTGCGGCGCGGCGAACTCGATCGCCTGATCATGCCCGCGCAGCCGCTCGATGTGCTGGCGCAGCAGATCGTGGCGGAGGTGGCCGCGCGCGAATGGAATGAAGATGCATTGTTCGAGCAACTGCGCGGCGCCGAACCCTACCGCGATCTGCGGCGCGAACGATTCGATGAACTCGTGCAACTGCTGGCCGACGGTTTCGGCACCCGCCGCGGCGCATCGCGGCAGTACATCCACCGCGACGCCGTGCAGAAAAATCTGCGCGGCCGGCGCGGCGCGCGCCTCACCGCGCTCACCTCCGGCGGCACCATCCCGGACAACGCCGACTACAGCGTGGTGCTGGAACCGGAGGGCCTCACGGTGGGCACGGTGAACGAGGATTTCGCCGTGGAAAGCCTGGCCGGCGATATTTTCCAGCTGGGCAATACCGCCTATCGCATCCTGCGCATCGAGGCCGGGCGCGTGCGCGTCGAGGATGCGCACGGCCAGCCGCCCACCATTCCGTTCTGGCTGGGCGAGGCGCCCGGGCGCAGCGATGAGCTGTCGCGGGCGGTGGCGCGCCTGCGCGCCACCGTGGCCGAAAAAGCCGACGACGCGCTGCGCTGGCTGACCGAAGAGGTCGGCATCGACGCGGCCGCCGCCACCCAGCTGGTCGATTACCTGCTGGCGGCCAGAACCGCGCTGGGCGCGCTGCCGACCCAGCGCACGATCATTTTCGAGCGTTTCTTCGATGCCACCGGCGGCATGCAGTTCGTCATCCATGCGCCGTTCGGCAGCCGCATCAATCGCGCCTGGGGCCTGGCGCTGCGCAAACGCTTCTGTCGCAAATTCGATTTCGAACTCCAGGCCGCCGCCACCGAGGATTCGATCATCCTGTCGCTCTCCACCAGCCACAGTTTTCCGCTGGCGGAGGTGGCCTCCTACCTGAACGCGCGCACGGTGCGCGAGGTGCTGATCCAGGCCATGCTGGCGGCGCCGATGTTCACCGCGCGCTGGCGCTGGAACGCCACCGTGGCGCTGGCGCTGCCGCGCTTTCGCGGCGGCAGGAAAACACCGCCGCAACTACAGCGCATGTACGCCGAGGATTTGATCGCGGATGTGTTTCCCGATCAGATCGCCTGCGCGGAAAACCTCGAGGGCGAGCGCGAAATTCCCGATCACCCGCTGGTCGACCAGACCATCCGCGACTGCCTGGAAGAGGCGATGGACTGCGCCGGCCTGGAGCGTCTGCTCGCGGATATCGAACAGGGTCGGGTGGAGATCATCGCGCGCGATGTCACCGAACCCTCGCCGCTGGCGTTGCAGATTCTGGCGGCGCGGCCGTACGCCTACCTCGACGACGCGCCGCTGGAGGAGCGCCGCACCCAGGCGGTGCTGAGCCGGCGCTGGCTCGATCCGGAAAGCGCCGCCGACATCGGCCGGCTCGACGCGCTGGCCATCGAACGCGTGCGCGCGGAGGCGTTCCCCAGCGCCGACAGCGCCGATGAATTGCACGATGCGCTGATGTGGAGCGGCTTCATGACCCAGGCCGAAGTCGACGCGCAGCCGCATTGGCCGGCGCTGCTGCAAAGCTTGGTGAAACAGCGCCGCGCCGCGCGCCTGCTGTTGCCGCAGGGCGATCTGTGGGCGGCGGCGGAGCGGTTGCCGCGCCTGCGTGCGCTGTTGCCGCAGGCGCGGTTCGAACCGGCGTCGATCCGCGCGCCGGAACCCTACGCCAGCGAGCCCCAGACCGAGGAAACCGCCCTGCTGGAAACCCTGCGCGGCCGGCTCGAGGCGCTCGGCCCGGTCACCGCCGCCGCGCTGGCGCAGCCGCTCGGCCTGGAACCGACCGGCGCCGTCGCCATCGCGCTGCTGGCGCTGGAGCAGGAAGGTTTCGCGCTGCGCGGCGCGTTCAGCCCCGATCAGAACACGGAGGAATGGTGCGAGCGCGGCCTGCTGGCACGCATTCACCGCTACACCGTGCAACGTCTGCGCAAGGAAATCGAACCGGTCACCACCCAGGATTTCATGCGTTTTCTGTTCAACTGGCAGCACGTGGCGCCGGATGAGCGCAAGGAAGGACCGGATGCGCTGGCCGCAGTGCTCGGCACGCTCGAGGGTTTCGAAGCGCCGGCCAGCGCCTGGGAAACGGAGATCCTGCCGGCGCGGCTGGCGCACTACGATTTCACCTGGCTCGACGATCTGTGCCTGGCCGGCCGCACCGGCTGGGCGCGGCTGGCGCGCCCCAAGGGCGGCGACGGCGCGCCGAAACGCGCCGGGCCGGTGCGCACCACGCCGATCGCGCTGCTGGCGCGGCGCCATATTCCGCTGTGGAGCGCCGCGGCCAACGGCGGCGCCGCGCCGGCCGCGATCAGCTCTCGGGGCGAGGCGGTGCGCGATTTCCTCGCCGACAACGGCGCGTCCTTCTTCGATGAAATCAGCGACGGCGCGCGCCTGCTGCCGAGCGAAGTGGAGGAAGCGCTGGCGGAATTGGTGGCGCTGGGGCTGGTCAACTCGGACAGTTTCGCCGGCATCCGCGCGCTGCTGATTCCCAACGAGCGCCGCAAATCGTTGTCCGGCGGCGGCCGGCGCCGGGGCCGCAGCGCCGCGTTCGGCATTCAGGACGCGGGCCGCTGGTCGCTGATGCGCTCGCGCGCCGCCGATGCCGACGCCGTGGCCGAACATGTGGCGCGCACTCTGCTCAAACGCTACGGCGTCATCTTCTGGCGCCTGCTGGCGCGCGAAGCCGACTGGCTGCCGCCCTGGCGCGATTTATTGCGGGTATTGCGGCGCCTGGAAGCGCGCGGCGAAATTCGCGGCGGCCGTTTCGTCGCCGGCGTCACCGGCGAACAGTACGCGCTGCCGGAGGCGCTGGCGGCGCTGCGCGCGATCCGGCGCCAGGCGCCGGACAACACCGATGTCTGCGTCAGCGGCGCCGATCCGCTCAATCTGGTCGGCGTGCTGCTGCCGGGCGACAAGGTGCCGGCGCTCACCGGCAATCGCATCCTGTACCGCGACGGCGTGCCGCTCGGCGCGTTGGTCGCCGATGAAATCCGCTGGTTGCAGCCGCTCGACGGCGCGCAGATCGCCGAAGCAAAAGCCGCGCTGATCCAGCGCACGCATCTGTCGCCGCTGCTGGCGGCACGGGGCGCGCGCCGTTACCGCGAAGAATCCGTCGGATAGTCGGCCCCGGGCGCGGCCTGTGCGGAGGGCGACGCGCCCGAAAATGCCGCGGCGCGCGGCGCGATGGCCGGGCGCGGCGCCGGCGCGCCGGTCGCGGTGTAGCGCGCAACCGTTTCATCGACGCTGCGCAGCGCCTGCCTGGCCGCCTCCAGCCGCCGCATCTGCGCGAGCGACAGACGAGCGGCGCCGCGTTCGATGCGGCGGTCCAGCCTCGATACGCCCGCGCGCAGGGAATCGGCGCCGCGCCCGCCGCCGTATTCCGCGGATTGTGTCAGCGTCCGCGCGATGTGCAGCGGATCGCTGCGGGTGAAAATGCTCTCCCTGGCATCGAGCGCGTAACTGGCCTTGGTGAGCTGCCCGGACCAGCGTTTGCGATGGGACATGCGAAATCTCCCGAATCTCGGCCCGGCCGCCGGCGCGGCCGCGCATCAATGAATACGGTTGATCAGTGCGGCCGGCGCAGCCGTTCACAACGGCGCCTTTCCTACCCGCGCATGACGCGCGTTGCCGAACCCTGTGAAAAATGAGAGGAGGCGCGGCGCTTTTGGTTCGCTCCGCGCCGTGAATCATTGGGGAGTTGCGATATCGACAGCGGCGAGACAGGCGCCGGCCCGGTCGACCCAGCGCCGCAGTTCACCATCGTCGATCGGCTCGCCGGCATCCAACGCCGCCAGCGTGCGCTGCGCCTGGGCGGTCAAACCCGCCAGATTTTCGACCAGCTCCGGCGCGGCCACCATCATGTCGAGAATGCGCATAGCCAGCGCGCGGTTGCCGTAGCTCGAAATACTCAGCGCGGGTTTATCATTGACCTTGACGAAGGCGACGCCATTGAAGCCGCGCTCGACGGTTAAGTTGCTCATAGCCATTCCCCACTCCACTTGCTCATTACACCTCGATTGACAGGTTTATGTCGCACGATATCAATTCAGCCGCACAAAGGGCAGCGCGATATTTTAGGGCCTGTTCCCGTAAACAAGCTCAAGATAAAACCGGTCTTCTGGCTGCGATGCGGCGCTGCTCAACCTTGCCGCAGCCCCGCTACGACGCGGTTTCACGCCTTGCTTGACAGCCAAAGTCCTCGGTTTTATTTCATCGACTATTTACGGGACAGGACACTAGCCGGGATTATTTCGAGGGAGGACAGCCTTGCAGCAAAAAGTGACAAAGATATCCAAACGACCGACACAAAACGACACAGCGGCAGGTTGATTTTTCCGTGCGCGGAAACACCGCTGGGCTGGTGCGTTAGACTCTCAGAAAAACGCTTTTTATTACACCTTTCCCGTTAAATTTTTCTTCCCATCCATGCTACTATGGCAGGGCTTTCGAAAGAATCCCGCTTGTAAAAGTTGCAAAGCAAATCACAAAATCTTACACATCTTGTTATTTGTTTGCTTGATCGAAAAAATACCGAGTTCATGAATCAAGTTGGCGTTTCATTCGCCACGGCGTTCGTTGGTGAGCGAAACGGGCGAGTTGAGGCGCGCGACGTAACCCAGAAGGATACCTGATATGAACTTTACGCAAATCGAACAAGACGGCAAGGTTGCAAGAAAGCAAGGCTGTAATCCGATGGAAAATCCTTATTTCCGTCACGAGAACATGCCCAGCACAACGGGAGAATCGTTCGAGGAATGGCAGGACAAGGTCCATCACTGGGAAATCGGCTGGTATCTGGAGGACTGCGCCAAAAGCGCCCAGCAGAATCAGAGCAGTGAAAAAAGCAATGGATAACAATACCGCAGTCTCTCCGGAAGTTTGCCAGTCGCCGGAGCGTTTGGCCCCACCGCTTTGCGTCAGGCTTGACGACAGCTCGGACAGCACATCCGATCGGTAACTGGCTGTACCCTCCGAATACTCCACTTTTGGTCATCCGGCCGGCGCAGCATTTTGGAATGCGTCGGCCGGCGCACAGTCGCGGGTGCGTTGCAACAGCGCATCTTCATCGTTCGCTTCCCGACCGATCATCGTCCGTGTTTTCCGAACGGTGCGCGCCCCGACCCGGCGTTTGCGCACGCACGCCATCGCTACACGGCGCGGCTCGGGTCCATGATATCGACCACGATTTCGCGACCGCCCGCCTCGTAGTAATAATCGAGTTTGGTGAAACCCAGGCGCATGGCGAAATCGACCGCGCTTTCGTGTATATCCGATGAGGTCTGCGCGCGCGCGCCGGCATCCGATGTCACGCTGGACAGCGCCAGCGCCGTCACTTGTTTTTGCTGGTTGCTCAGTTCGTTCTGCAATTCCAGCTCAACGGTTTCGGACAGCGGCGTGCCCTTCCACAAGCCCCTGACATTCACCCGCGTCATCGGTTTTCCTCCTGTTGTGATCCGGTTGCGCACGCCATGGGAGCGATTGAAAGACTGCACGGTGATTCGAGCAGATACCATGCCATGCCCGCTGTCCGCGCAGGAGGAAAAGCGCAGCGTTTTCTGGCCCAGTCGCGCCGATTTTGCGGAAAGAATTACAACCGGTTTGAAAAAAATCCGATGCGCGAACCGCGCCGACCCCAACCCTTGAGAGCGCTGCAGCGCACTGAACCTCGTTGCGCATCTATCGTCGAATTTTTATAAATCGAGGATTGATAATGTGAAACGGGTGACGGTACACCAAACCAGGGTTTTCTCTGCGCCCGGCCTGCTCGGCAATACCGCCGGCGTGGTTGTCTGGGAACAGGAACCCGCGCCCGCGCTGATGCATGTTTTTTTACGCCATGCCGATTCCCGGCAAACCTGGTGTTTCGCCTGGCCCGAGCATGGCGCCGTCGCGGTGCGCTGTCACGGCGGTGGGCGCGCCATCAGTTTTTGCGGACACGGCCTGCTGGCCGTCGCCAATATCTGGCTTCGGGAATACGGTGAATGCCCGGTGCTGAACACACCCGCAGCGCGATACCACACGCTGCTGGAAAACGGATCGTTGTGGTTGCGCACAGCGCGTCTTCGCTGCCGCGTCGCCGCGCCGCCCGAGCAGTGGCGGCGCTGGTTCGACAACGCCGGCGCAGGCCCATGGCGCGGCGCGCTGGCGGGTGACGCACACGGCTATCGGGTTCTGGAGTGGCCGGCGGGCACGGAACTTGCCGCGCTGAGACCGAACCTCGACGCGATCGTCAGCGACGAAACCTGTTCGGTCATCGTCACCCAGGCCTACCCGACCGGCGACACGTTTTTCAAACGACACAGGGATTGGGATTTCAGCCTGCGCTATTTCGCGCCGCAGTATGGAGTCTCCGAGGACGACGCCACCGGCTCGGCCAACGCCGTGCTGGCGGACTACTGGCGTGGCCGCCTGCCCGGCGGCAAGGGAGCGGACGCCGTCTTTCGCGCGCGACAGTGCTCGAAGGGTGGTGGCGCAGTCATGAGCCGCTTGCGCGGTTCCTTCGTGGATATCGGTGGGGAATTTCATGTTATCGAAACAACCGCACACAGACTCGAGCCGGACGGGTTTTCCACCGCTGCCGGCGGATGAATGGGCGCGCAGCGCGGAACAGGCCGCGATCACTTCGCTGTCTGGCGCGTACAAGCGCGTGCGCCGACAAAGCGAAGTGCTGTGCCAGCCGTTGGCGACCGACGATTACGGCCTGCAGGCCATTCCCGAAACCAGCCCGCCGAAATGGCATCTGGCGCACACCACCTGGTTTTTCGAAACCTTTCTGCTCAAGCCGTTCGCCAGGCACTACCGGCCCTTCAACGAACATTTCGAGGTGTTGTTCAACTCCTATTACAACGGCATCTGTACGCCATTCCCACGCGCGCGGCGCGGTGTGTTGTCGCGCCCCACCACGGCGGAAATCTTCCGTTATCGCGACCATGTGGATGAACACATGCTGGAGTTGCTCGATCAGGTCGAGCCGATGCGCCACGCGCAGGTCCACGAGCGCGTGCTGGTCGGTCTGAACCACGAACAGCAGCACCAGGAATTGCTGCTGACCGATTTGAAATACAATTTTTCGCTCAACCCGCTGCTGCCGGTTTACATGGAGCCGGCGCTGATGCCGCAGACGGGCCCCGCGCCGAAAATGCGCTGGTGCGATTTCGACGGCGGCACCGCCCGCATCGGCGTCGACGCCGGCCGCGGTTTCTGTTTCGACAATGAAACGCCGGCCCACTCGGTGCTGCTGCAACCTTTCTCCCTGGCGAACCGGCCGGTCACCAACGCCGAGTACATGGCCTTCATCCGCGACGGCGGCTACCGACGGCCGGAATTCTGGCTGGCCGACGGCTGGCTGGCGCGGGAACAGCACAGCTGGCAGGCGCCGCTGTACTGGCGCGAGGACAACGGCGGCTGGAGCATTTTCACCCTGCACGGCAGCATGCCGCTCAACCCGGACGAGCCGGTCTGCCACATCAGTTATTACGAGGCCGACGCCTACGCCCGCTGGGCCGGCGCGCGCCTGCCCACGGAAACGGAATGGGAACACGTGGCGCGCACGCGGCCGATCCAGGGCCACTTCATCAATGACGGCTACCTGCAACCGCGCCCCGCCTGCGGCCGGCGCGATGATCTGCAACAGCTGTTCGGCGATGTCTGGGAGTGGACCGCCAGCCACTATGCCGCCTATCCCGGCTTCGCGCCGAACCCGGGTGTGATGGGTGAATACAACGGCAAATTCATGTGCAATCAGATGGTGCTGCGCGGCGGCTCCTGCGCCACCGATCGCGAGCATATCCGCGCCAGCTACCGCAACTTTTTCTACCCGCCGGATCGCTGGCAGTTTTCCGGCCTGCGCCTGGCGCGCTCGGCGCCCAGCGGCGCGTGAGCGCGGCCGCCACCGGCAACCCTTCAATCACCCGCAACGGAAAGGACGCACCATGAGGGCACTCGACCCAAGGCAGGGGCAACGTCTGTATTTTTATCCGCGCAGCGCCAATCGCGGCGATGTGGTCGGAGAAATCCTGGAGGGGTTGCGGCGCACGCCGCGACGCATTCATCCGAAATTTTTCTACGACAGCCACGGCTCGCAGCTGTTCGACCGCATCACCGAGTCGACCGAGTACTACCCGACCCGTGCGGAGAAGGAAATCCTGCGCCGCTACCGCCATGTCATCGCCGCCCATACCGGCACCGGCCGCGTGCTGATCGAACCGGGCAGCGGCAGCAGCGAAAAGGTGGCGCTGCTGATCGACGCGCTGCGCCCCAGCGCCTACGTCGGCATCGATATCGCCGGCGATCACATCCAGCTGGCCGCCGAGCGCCTGGCACGGCAGTTTCCCGAGCTGGAATGCCACGCGGTGGAGGCCGACCACAGCGCCGAGGTGCAGTTGCCGCGGCTGCCCGGCGTCGAGCGGCTGCTGTTCTATCCCGGCTCCAGCATCGGCAACCTGGACCCGCACGACGCCGTGGCATTCCTGCGGCGCTGGCGCGAGCTGGCCGGCGCCGGCTGCGGCCTGCTGATCGGCGTCGACCGGCCCAAGCAGGAGGCCGTGCTGAACGCCGCCTACAACGACAAGCAGGGCGTGACCGCGGCCTTCAACAAGAATGTGCTGAACCATGTCAACCGGCTCGCCGACGGCGATTTCAATCCCGACGCCTTCGCCCACGTCGCGTTCTACAATCCGGCCTGCAGCCGGGTCGAGATGCATCTGGAAAGCCAGTGCGACCAGCGCGTGCGCGTCGCCGGCGAGACCTTCGAGTTCTGCGCCGGTGAGCGCATCCATACCGAAAGCTCCTACAAATACACCACCCGCGCCTTTGCCGCGCTGGCGGCCACCGCCGGTTTTCGCCACCGCCAGACCTGGTACGACAGCAACGATCTGTTCGCCGTGCACTACCTGGAGGCCGAACCCAGGCCGCCGACCCGGCACTGATCGACACAAGCCCCGCGAACCCAATCACTAAATTAACGGCAAGTTGTCACTTGTCTACTAGACTGCTATGACCCTAAAAAAGCTGGCTTGCGTTCCAAGAGCTGTACGATGTACCAGGTTTATGATTGCCTCACGCGTTTGCACGACCTCCGGCTGGTCGTGCTGGCCGCCTTTATCTGCCTCTGCGCCACCTACACCACCTTCAGCCTGATCGGGCGCGCCGGACTTTCCCACAGTGGCGCCCGCCGCTCCTGGACCGCCGCCGCCGCTCTGGCGCTGGGCTGCGGCGTCTGGACCACGCATTTCGTCGCCATGCTGGCGTTCCACCCCCACATGGCGTTCGGCTACCAGTGGGACCTGACCATCCTGTCCATCGTCGTGGTCGTCATCACCTCCTGGCTCGGCCTGACGATCGCCCTCAGCCGCGGCGCCCTTGCGCACTGGCTGGGCGGCGCGGTGGCCGGCGGCGGGGTCGGCGCCATGCATTACATGGGCATGGCGGCGATCAAGCTGGCCGGGCGCATCGACTATGAACCGTCGCTGCTGGCCGGCTCGCTGGCGATCGGCGTGGTGTTCGCGGCGCTGGCCACGCGCATCGGCTGCAGCCGCTTCGACCTGCGCGCGCGCGGCGCGGCGGCGCTGCTGTTGCTGTTGGGCATCTGCGGCCTGCATTTCACCGGCATGGCCGCCACCCACCTGATCTACGACACCATCGCCCAGACCGCGCCGCGCGATACGGCGTCGGGCCTGCTGGCGATCGCCATCAGCGCGGTCACGATCCTGATCCTGGCGCTGAGCCTGTGCGGCGCCATCATCGACCAGCACCTGGCCAACCGCACGGCGCTGGAAGCGTCGCGCCTGCGCGCCAGCGAGGCGCGTTTCCGACAGCTGGCCGAAGCCTCCTTCGAAGGCGTGGTCATCCATGTCGACGGCCGCATCGTCGACGCCAACGAAGCGCTGTGCCGCCTGCTCGGCCGGCCGCTGGCGGATATCGTCGGCCGCTTCGTCACCGATCTGGCCGACCCCGGCTGCCACGCGCTGATCGAGGACCGGCTGCCCCATCGCAGCGCCGACGAAAACGTGGAGATCGAGCTGCTGCACAGCGACGGCTCCCGGATTCCGGTGGAAGTGCTGGCGCAGTCCATCGACTACGGCACGGAGGACGCCGCCGACGCCGCCCGGGTGGTGGCGGTGCGCGATCTGCGCGAGCGCAAGAAGGCCGAGGAGCGCATCCGCCACATGGTGCACCACGACATGCTCACCGGCCTGCCGAACCGCACGCTGTTCCACGACCGGCTGCGCCAGACCATGGCGCTGGCGCGGCGCAACGGCACCACCGTGGCGGTGCTCTGCCTCGACCTCGACCGCTTCAAGAACGTCAATGATCTGCTCGGCCATCGCGGCGGCGACGAGCTGCTCAAGCACGTCGGCCAGCGCCTGCTCGGCAGCGTGCGCGCCCACGATACGGTGGCGCGGCTCAGCGGCGACGAATTCGCCATCATCCAGATCGGCGTATCCCACCCGGACGGGCCGGCCCTGCTCGCCGATCGCCTGGTCAAGACCATCGCCCAGCCCTTCGATCTCGACGGTCAGCAAACCATGATCGGCACCAGCATCGGCATCGCCCTGTTCCCGGGCGACGCCGAAACCGGCGAGGAGCTGGTGCGCGCGGCCGATACTGCGCTGTATCGCGCCAAGGAAGCCGGCCGCCACACCTTCCGTTTTTTCGAGGCGGCGATGGATCTGCGCCTGCAGGAGCGCAGCCAGCTCGAGCGCGATCTGCGCCATGCGCTGGCGAGCAAGCAGCAACTGGCCGTGCATTATCAGCCGCTGCTCGATTGCAACACGCAGCGCATCACCGGCTTCGAGGCGCTGGTGCGCTGGAACCACCCGGCGCGCGGGCCGATCTCACCGGCCGAATTCATTCCCCTGGCCGAGGATTGCGGCCTGATCCTGCCGCTCGGCAATTGGGTGCTGGCCACCGCCTGCCGCGACGCCGCCGCCTGGCCCGAGCATCTGCGGGTGGCGGTGAATCTTTCGCCCGCGCAATTTCGCCACGCCGATCTGGCGCGCGAGGTGCTCGCGACCCTGCACGAATGCCAATTGCCGGCGCATCGGCTGGAACTGGAAATCACCGAAGGCGTGCTGATCGCCGATACCGAACACACGCTGGCGACGCTGAATATACTCAAGGCCGCGGGCGTGCATATTTCGCTGGATGATTTCGGCACCGGTTATTCGAGCCTGAGTTACCTGCAGCGTTTTCCCTTCGACAAGATCAAGATCGATCGCTCGTTCGTCTGGGAAATGGAACGCAGCTCCGATTCGATGGCGATCGTGCGCGCGGTGATCGCACTCGGCCACAGCCTGCGCATCACCGTCACCGCCGAGGGCGTGGAAACGCCGGCCCAACTGGCGCTGCTGCAGAGCGAGCGCTGCGATCAGGTGCAGGGTTTTTTGCTGGGGCGGCCGGCGTCGTCGAGCGATATCAACACGCTGCTGGCGCCGGCGGAGGTGGCGGACGATTGAAACGCGCGGCGCGCATCGATGATCCGGCCGCGGATTTTTCAGGCCTCGCCCAGGTACAGCTGCACCGAGCGAAACTCGTCGAACTCATCCAGGTCCGGCCAGGTCGTGCTGGTGAACGCGCCGATGCGGCGATAACCCGTCGCGTTGAAATTCTTCACCCGCGAATCGGCCACCAGCACCTGCGCGGCGCGTCGGCGAAAGCGCGGCAGCCAGTCGAGATTGGCGCGGTCGTACAGCACATCCGCCACCAGGATGACATCGACGTGCCCGCGCACATCGAGAAAATCAGCGCACAATTCCAGCTCGACCGCGTTGAGGCGCGCGTTGTGCCGCGTCGCCAGCAGCGCATCGGGATCGAGATCGCAGGCGATGACGCGCGCCGCTCCCGCCTTGGCGGCGGCGATCGCCGCCACGCCGGAACCGCAGCCGAAATCGAGCACGGTTTTGCCGCGCAGCCAGTGCGGATGATCGAGCAGCCAGCGCGCCAGCACCTGGCCGCTGGCCCAGCAGAACGCCCAATAGGCCGGGTAATTCAACACCGCCAGCATTTCATCGCGGCTGAGCGCGGCGCTGCAGAAATCCGCGTTGAGCAGATACAGACTCAACTCGGGCACATCGGGCAGCACGTTCATTTCAGCGCGCGCGCTCGGCAATACGCGCTGCAAACAGGCCGTTAATTGTTGCGTCGCGCAGGAAGACTCGGACATGCGCGCTATACTCTTTGAAACTCAGTTTTTGCATCAGATGTTGCCATGAGCAGTACCTCGACCGTTCGTTTTTTCGATCAACTGTTGCCGCAGTGGAGCGATGACATCGCACCCGCGCGCAGTGAATTGATCCTGTGCCGTTTCTGCCATGCCGCCATCACCAGCCAGCGCCAGGAAACTTCGGTCGGCGCCAGTCATCAATACCGTTTCATCAATCCCAGCGGGCTGCAATTTCTGATCGGCTGTTTTCAGCTGGCGCCGGGCTGCGATATCAGCGGGCGCGCGGTGCGGGAGTACAGCTGGTTTCCGGGTTATGCCTGGCAGATCGCCAAATGCAGCGATTGCGGCGAACACCTGGGCTGGTTTTACCAGAACGGCGAAACCGATCAATTCTACGGGCTGATCATCGACAAGCTGGTGCGTTATCCGGCCTGAAGGGACAGAATCCGCGGCAGCCGTTATCATAGCGTTCCGTTTTCCCTGCGCCCAGCGAGCCCTTTTTCCCGATGTCCTCGAAACCCTTCATCGTGCCCTTCTGCGAAGCGCAGGTGGGCATCGTATTCGCCGACGCGCAGCTGGTGGTGGTGGATAAACCCCACGGCCTGCTGTCGGTGCCGGGGCGCGACCCGGCCAATCGCGACTGCGTGCCGGCGCGGCTGCGCGATGAATTCGGCGAGCTGCGCATCGTGCACCGGCTGGATTTCGATACCTCCGGCATCATGGTGCTGGCGCGCGAAGCCGACGCGCACCGCCACCTCAACCGCCAGTTCGAACAGCGCGGCGTCGCCAAAAGCTACGAAGCGCTGGTGTGGGGATTGCCGGAACAGGACGCGGGTGAAATCGATCTGCCGATCTGCGTCGATTGGCCGAACCGCCCGAAAAAAATCGTCGACCACGTCAACGGCAAGGCGGCGCTGACCCGCTGGCGCGTGCTCGAGCGCGACAGCGGCGGCCATCGCGCGCGGCTGGCGCTGACGCCGATCACCGGCCGCTCGCATCAGCTGCGGGTGCATCTGGCGGAAATCGGCCACCCCATTCTCGGCTGCCCGTTCTACGCGCATCCCGAGGCGCGCGCGGCCGCCACGCGCCTGACCTTGCACGCGCGCCGCCTGGAACTGACACATCCGGTCAGCGGCGAACGCCTGGTGTTCGAGGCGCCCACGCCGTTTTGAATCGGAGCTGCGACGTTTCGAATTTCAGCCGTTGAATTCAGGCTGGATTATCGGCACGGCTCCGATGGAGTGCACGCCTTCGCCGCGGCCAGCAATCGCGAACACGGCTCGACCATTGCACGCAATTCAGCTGTGCTGACTCACGGGAAAAACGCGCAATTTCGCTGATCACAACAATTCCGGATAACTGCACCAATCGCTCCAGCTGCCCGCGTACAGCTTCGCGTCGTCGCGGCCGATTTCCGCCAGCGACAGCAGATTGACGC
>Ga0164243_10009297_pt1 | contig 14324 bp, 13 predicted proteins | sample OricompcompostOP_FD_108781 | JGI IMG/M metagenome (GOLD analysis project Ga0164243, IMG submission 108781) | Organic Plus compost microbial communities from Emeryville, California, USA - Original compost - Organic plus compost (OP) | ecosystem: Engineered > Solid waste > Mixed feedstock >... | reverse complement strand
GCGGCCGAGCACCACCGTGACGAGGTTGCGCGGCACGCGCATCGTCACGCCCTGGAGGATGTGCGAGACGCCGATGTGGGCGTGCACGTCCTCGAGTTCCAGGATCGCGTCGGCGGTCACAGCGCCTCCCCGATGTACGCGGTCTGGACCCGCTCGTCGGCGGTGACCCGCTCGGGCACGTCGTAGGCGAGCAGCGCGCCGTGGTGCATGACGGCGACCCGCTCGGCGAGACCCAGCACGACGTGCAGGTGGTGCTCGACCATGACGACCGACGCGCCGCTGGTGCGGTGCACGTCCCTTATCAGCGCGGTCAGGCCGGCCACGTCCTCGCTGTTGACCCCGGCCATCGGCTCGTCGAGCAGGATCAGCCTGGCGTGCGCGGCGATGACGATGGCGAGCTCCACCTTGCGGCGGTCGCCGTGCGACAGCGCGCCGGCGGGCCGGTGTGCCAGGCCGGCCAGGCCCACCCGGTCGAGCGCCTCCAGGGCCCGCCGGGTCGTGGCGTCGCCGGTGCCGGCCCGGCGCAGCAGGCCCGCGCCGCGCACGGTCTCCGCCTGGACCATCAGCCGCACGTTCTCCAGGACGGACAGCCCCAGCAGCAGGTACGAGGTCTGGAAGGTGCGGGCGATGCCCATCGCGGCCCGCCGGTGCGGCGGCCGGCGGGTGATGTCGGTGCCGAAGTAGCGCAACGACCCGCCGGTGGCGCGGGCCGTTCCGCTGATGAGGTTGAGCAGGCTTGTCTTGCCGGCACCGTTGGGGCCGATGACGCCGACGAACTCACCGGGGCCGATGTCGAAGGTGACGTCCTCGACGATGCGGATTCCGCTGATCTGTAGCGAGAGGCCGTCCGCCCGCAGCGCGGGCTCGCTCCTCGCCTCCGGGGGTGGGGACATCGCGTCCTCCGGGCGGGGTCGATGGGTTGCCCCAACGTAATAAGTACGGAACGCGTACGCAATAGGCCGGCGGCAGCCGGGTGTGATCAGGTCGGGTCTTGTGCGGGCGACCAATCCCTCCGTACGGTCAAGGTCCAGAACAAAACGCACCGCCGAGGAGCACATGTCCGGGCTCGAGAACGACGCGATGCCCGTACCCGGCCCCCGGCGCGTGGTGGTGGCGGTCTTCGTCGTGCTCGGCGTCGTCACCGGGCTGTTCTTCTACTCGATGTCGGCGTTCGTCGACTCGTTGGCCGACAACGGGTTCTCCGTCTCCGTCGCCTCCCTGGCGCCGACCGTGACCGCGATGGCCAGCGGCCTGGGCGGGCTCTGGGTGGCCCGGCTGCTGCGCCGCTTCCCGGTGCGGCCGCTGATGATCGTCGGCGTCTGCGCCGCCGGGCTGTCACTGGCCTGGGCCGGCAGCGCGCGCGGCGCTGTCGAGCTGTGCGCCGCCTTCGCGGCCTTCGGTCTCGCCACCGCGTTCACCGCCGCGGTGCCGTGCACGGACCTCATCGCGCGGTGGTTCGCTCCCACCCCGGGGCGGGCCATGGCGATCGCGACCACCGGCATGTCGATCGGCGGCGCGGTGATGCCGCCGATCGTCGTGGCGGTGCTCGGCGTGTTCGGCCTCTCCACCGGCGCCCTCGTGCTGGGTGTCGCCCTGGTCGCGGTGGTGGCGCTGGCGACGGCGGTGATCCCGGAGCCGGCCCGGCGGCGGGCCGCGGCGGCCACGCGCGCGAGCGCGTCCGCTCCCCGCTCCGGCCCGATGCTGCTGCTGATGGCGGGCTTCGCGCTCGTGCTCTTCTCCCAGTCCGCCACGATCGCGCACATGCTGCGCATCGCCGGCGAACGCGGCGTCGACGGCGCCGGCATCCTGGTGATCCTGGCCCTGGCCAGCCTGGGTGCCCGGCTGCTCGGCGTGGTGGTGATCGACGCGATCGGGATCAGCCGGCTCGCGCTCGCGACGTACCTGCTGCAGGGCGTGGGCCAGGCGGTCTTCGCCGTCGCGGGGTCGCTGCCGACGCTGGCGCTGGGCGGCGTGCTGCTCGGCTCGTCGATGGGCAACACGTTCGTGCTGATGTCGCTCTACACGCTGGCCGGCTTCGGCCTCGACCGGTACGCGCCGGCGTACGCGCAACTGTCGATCGCCGCCACCGGCGGCGTGGCCCTCGGGCCGCTGTTCCTCGGGCTCGCGGTGGGGTGGTTTGGCGGCTACGCGTGGCCGCTTCTCGTCCTGGCCGGGGCGTGCGTCTCGGGTGCGCTCCTGCTGCGGGCGACCCGGATCGACTCCCGGGACGCCACCCGGCCGCCGTCGCCGGAGGGGCCGGCCTGAGCGGCGGCGACCCGGCGCCGGGTGGTGGCGCGGGCCGGCGCTTCCCGCTCCTCGCGGTCCTCCGGCGGCGCGAGGGTCGCCACGCCGGCCAGGATCACGTCGATGAGCTGCCCGGCGTACGCCTTGAAGGTCTGCCGCAGCCGGCGCTGGCGGCCCTCCGGCGTGGTGTGCCAGTGCACGTTGAGGGCGCCGACGAGCAGGTCGGGGATCGTCGAGGAGTGGACGCCGGGCCCGACCTCGCCCCGCTGGACGGCCCGGTGCGTGATCGCCCGCGCCGCCTTGACCCGCGGGTCGCCGATGACGGCCGCGTAGCGCTCGGCCAGCGCTGGGTTCGTCCGGATGTCGGCGGCCAGCCGCTGGGCGGCGTGGCCCCGGTCGGCGTCGCCGTACCAATCCACCCATTGCTGGGCGAAGTCCAGCAGATCCGCGCGAAGCGAGCCGCAGTCGCGGGCGATCGGCAGCCGGAGCGTGTCGATGGCCCGCACGAGCAGGTCCTCGCGGGTGTCCCAGCGGCGGTAGATGGCGGGCTTGCCGACGCACGCCTCCCGCGCGACCGCGTCGAAGGTCAGGCCGTTCCAGCCCTCCCGGGCGTAGAGGCGGACCACGGCGGCGTTGACCTTCGGCTCGATCGAGGGGTCGCGGCGGCGACCCACCCGCTTCGCGCCTGTCGTCTCAGCCACGCCCTGCCTCCAGCTCGCGCCGCCGCCGCATCCGGCGGCCGTTGGTACGGAAACGTCCTGGCACCGGTTGACGATACCCACCCCCACACGCCAGCGGAAACCGCTGCCAGACCCTTCGAAGGAGGGGCCCCCTCCTAACGGTTTTTGCATAGGAAGGGGCCCTTCCTTCGCTCCACAGTGGGTGAGGGCCGCTCATTGCGTACGACACACGTCCGTAATAAGCTCGCGCCACGCCGGAGCGGCCGAGGCAGGTGGAGGGTGGGCCGATGCAGCCAGAAACCGACGGACGACCGACCATCCCCGCCCTCCTCCGGCGCGCCGCGCTCGACCACGGCGAGCGGGAGTACCTGGTCTCGCTGACGGACCGGATGACCTACGCGCAGGCGGAGCGGCGCTCGGCCGACGTGGCCCGCTGGCTGCTGCGCCACGGCGCCGGCAAGGGCACCCGGATCGGGCTGTTCTTCCCCAGCAACGTCGAATGGGCGGTGTGGTGGCTCGCGGCGTCCCGGATCGGCGCGCTCGCCGTGCCGCTGAGCACGCTCTACACCCCGGCCGAGCTGGGCAAGGTGCTGCGCCTCGCCGACGTGTCGCTGCTGGTCGGGCCGACCCGGGTGCTCCGGATCGACGTCGCCGGGCGGCTGGAGGCGGCGCTGCCCGGGCTCGCCGGGCAGTCCGCCCGGATCGAGCTGGCCGCGGCGCCGTACCTGCGCCGGATCGTGCTCACCGGCCCCACCGACCGCGGCTGGGCCACGCCGGGGCCGGCCGACGGCGGCGACCGGGTGTCCGAGGGGTTGCTGGCCGCCGTCGAGGCCGAGGTCTTCCCCGCCGACCTGGCGGTCATGGTGCACACGTCGGGGTCGACGGCCGACCCGAAGGGCGTGCTGCACACCCACGGGACGGTGGTGCGGCAGACCTCCACCTGGCCCGCCGCGATCCGTGGCGTCACCGGCGTGACCGGGTCGCCGCGGATCCTGTGCGCGATGCCGTTCTTCTGGATCGGCGGCATCCTCGCCGCCACCGGCGCGCTGCACGAGCCGGTCACCGTGCTGGTCCTCGAACGGCTGGAAGCCGGCGCGGGGCTCGACCTCGCCGAGCGGGAGCGGGCCAACGGCGTCGTCGGCTGGCCGGCGTTCACCCAGCAGCTGCGGCTGCACCCCACCTTCGCCGAGCGGGACCTGAGCAGCGCGCCGACGCTCACCCGGGGGCCGGTCGACCTGGCGATGACCGACGTGCCGGACGGGCACCCCGTCCACCGGAGCATGACCGAGACGGCGGGCGGGTTCGCGTACACCGACGTGGCGATCGTCGACGCCGACGGCCGGCCGGTGCCCGAGGGCACGGTCGGTGAGCTGCTGATCCGCGGCGTCGGCGCGATGGCCGGCTACAACAAGCGCGAGCGGTCCGAGACGTTCGACGCCGACGGCTGGTACCACACCGGCGACCGGGTCTACCGCAGGCCCGGTGACCCGCGGCTGTTCTACGTCGGCCGGGACAGCGAGCTGATCAAGGCGGCCGGCTCCAACGTGTCGCCACGCGAGGTCGAGGCGGTCATCGAGGAGTTCCCCGACGTCGCGCACTGCGTGGTGGTCGGCGTCGACCACCCCACCCGGGGCGAGGAGGTCTGCGCGGTCGTGGTGCCCGCCGGGGACGGGCTGGACCCCGGCGACCTGACGGCGCGTGCCCGCGAGCTGCTCTCGCCGTACAAGGTGCCGACCCGGTGGATCGTCGCCGCCGCGGACGAGGTGCCGGCGCTGCCCAGCGGCAAGCCCGACCGGCGGGGCCTCAAGGCGCGGGTCCTGTCCGGCGCGCTGGCGTAGGGGCCGGCGATGGCCGACTACGACCGGATCCTCGCCGACGCGGCGCGGCGGTGGCCCGACAAGGCCGCGCTCCTGGCCGGCGCGGCCGTCCACACGTACGCCGAGGTCGCCGCCACGGTCGACGCGGTGGCCGCGGCGCTGGCCGCCCGGGGCGTTCGGGCCGGTGACCGGGTGGCGCTCTGCCTGGGCAACGACCCGGAGTGGGTGTTCGCGTTCTTCGCGCTGAGCCGCCTGCGGGCCTCGGCGGTGATGATGTCGACGGCGTGGATGGCGCACGAGATCGGCCACGCGTTCGCGGTCACCGGCCCGACCGCGGTGATCGCCGACGCCGCCAAGGCGCCGCTGATCGACGAGGCGGGCCGGCCGGCCCTGGCGATCCTGGCCGGTGCGGACGCCGACGGCCGGCCCGGCTGGCACCCCTTCGCCGAGCTGACCGCGGGCGGCTCACCGGCGCCGCCCCGCGACCCGGCCGATCCGTCCGGGTCCGAGCTCGCGCTGCCGTTCAGCTCCGGCACCACCGGGCTGCCCAAGGCGGTGCGGCACACGCACCGCAGCCTCACGGTCGCGACCATCCAGTGGCGCGACGCGCTCGGCGTCACCGACGACGACCGCCTCCAGGCCCTCACCCCGCTCTCCCACATCCTGGGCATCGTCAACGTGGGCGCCACGTTCGCGGCCGGTGCCACCATCCGGCTGTTCCGAAAGTTCAGCCCGCGTACGATGATCGAGAGCTTCGAGGCCGACCGGATCACGATCGGGATGACCGTGGCGCCGATCGCCGCCGCGCTCGCCGCGATGGGCGACCTCGAGCGGTTCCGGCTCGACTCGCTGCGCTACCTCAACTGGTCGGCGACGCCGGTCAACCAGGACATCGCGCGCGAGGTCACCCGCCGGACGGGCATCGGCTGGGTGCCGGCGTACGGCACGACGGAGGTGCCGATCCTCGCCGTCAACCCCGTCGACCGGTTGCCGCGGACCCGGCTGGACTCGGTCGGGCTGCCGCCGCCCGGCGTCGAGATCGAGGCGGTCGACCCGGCCACCGGCGCGTTCCTGCCGCGCGGCGCCACCGGGGAGCTGGTCGCCCGCAGCCCTGCCGCGATGAGCGGCTACCTGCCGGCCGGCGGGCCGTCGCCGTTCCTCGACGGCGGCTGGTACCGCACCGGCGACATCGGCCACGTGGAGCCCGAGGGCTGGGTCGTGGTGACCGACCGGCTCAAGGACCTCATCCGGGTCTCGGGCCACCAGGTCTCGCCGGTGGAGGTCGAGACGGTGCTCGCCGCGTCGCCGCTGGTCGCCGACTGCGCGGTGTTCGGCGCTCCGGACGACCGGCGCGGCGAGGTGGCGTGCGCGGCCGTGGTGCCGGCGGCGGGCTGGGAGCCGGACGCCGACGCGATCCGGGCGTGGCTCGCGGAGCGGCTGGCGCCGTACAAGCTGCCGCGCGACGTGCACTTCGTCGCGCGGATCCCGCGCACCGCCTCGGGCAAGGTCCAGCGCCGCCTGCTGCGGCCGTAGGCGGCGGGGTCCCGGCGAGAAGTTCCGCGGACCGCCTGTTCGCCGCGCCAGCGGCAGGACGCGGTCATGGCCGGCGACGCGTCATCTGGTACCGGGGCCGCCGCCGGCCGGGGCGACGTCACCGAGCTGCGCGGCACCGGCCGTCCGCAGGTCTCCGACACGCCGTGTCCGGTCGACCGTACCGGCCGGCGAGGGCCTCCGTGCCGGCTCGACATGATCGACGGCGGCCTACGGCAGGGTGACCTCGGCGCGGCCCGGGCCGACGGTGACCGTGCCGTCGACGACCGTGCGCAGCTCGATCTCGACCAGGGGCACGCCGTCGCGGATCTCCTTGCCGACCACCTCGCCCTCGACGCGGGCCAGGCTGCCGACCACGGTGAACCGCGCGAGCCGGAAGCCGCGGATCGCCCGGATCGTGCCGTCGAGCCCGACGTACTCGCGCAGGACCCGCTCCCACATCCCCATCAGCAGGCCGGTGTTGGCGTACATGCCGGGGGCACCGGAGGCCCTGGCGTACCGGTCGTTGTGGTGGATGGCGCTGAAGTCGCGGGTGGCGCCGGCGGCCATGACCAGACGGTGCACGGTCAGCGGGAAGCTCGCGCCGGCCAGCCGGTCGCCGATCGCGACGTCCGCCCACCGGCGCTGCTCACCCATGACCGCTCCCGTGCGGGTTGTAGAGGTAGATCTGCGCCTCGACGCGGCAGATCTCCTCCCCCTCGCCGGTCACCAGGTGCCGGTCGAAGGTGATGAACGCGCCGCGGCCGACCCGGGTCTCCTTGGGCTCGCAGCGGACGAGCCGCCGCGGGCCGGCGCCGACCCGCTCGCCGAGGTGGAGCGGGCGGGCGAACTCCATGGACACGCCGGTGCCGAACATCCCGGTCGTCGGCGGGGCGTCGGGGAAGATGTCGTCGCCGATGCCGCTGCGCCACGGCTGGGTGTCGGGCTCGGCGTCGGCGTAGGTCGGCCGGTCGTCGCCGGGCTCCCACATCGCCGGCAGCACGAACGTCCAGACCGCGGTGTACGGCGCGATCACGTCGGGCCATCCGTGCGCGCGGGCGACGTCGGCGTCGCGGTGCAGCGCGCAGTCGAACTCCAGCGGCTCCAGCCACCGCCGGACGGCGCCGAGCTCGACGGCGTCCGGCCCGAACCGCGGCTCCGGCGGGTCGACCAGCTCGCCGACCCGGGCCCGCAACGGCTCCCAGGCGGCACGCCAGTCGGTGTTCAGCGTCGACATCGACGTCGAAATTATCCGACGCCCCGCGCCGCGGTCAACGGCCGGCGGCCCGCCGCTTCCGCACGTACGGCAGCACGAACAGGTACAGGCCGGTGAGCAGGAGAAAGGCCAGCGGGAACAATGGCACGTAGGACACCCAGACCACGGGCTCCTCCTGGGCCAGAGCGAACACGGTGACGACGACGGCGACGGTGAAGGCGACGGCCACCCAGCGGTGGACGCGCCGAACCCACGTACTCACGGGAACCTCCTGGTTGGATGGGCGAACCGAGCCCGGCAATCCGCCGGTGGTTTCTCCACGGCGGACACGTTAGGAGCGTTCCAGCGACCGTGGCTTCTCGAATCCTGACCGGTTCCCGGTGTGTGCCACCCGGCCTCAGCGCGGGGTCTCCGCCGACACCCTGGCGCGGAGGGCGGTCTTCTGGACCTTGCCGGAGGCGTTGAGCGGCAGCGCGTCCACGAACTCCACCGCCCGCGGCACCTTGTAGTTCGCCATCCGGTCCCGGCACCAGGCGATCAGGTCGTCGGCGGTCAGAGCCGGCGACGCCGGGACCACGAAGGCCATGCCGACCTCGCCCAGCCGGGTGTCCGGGACGCCGATGACCGCCGCCTGCGCCACGTCCGGGTGCTCCAGGAGCATGTTCTCGATCTCCGCCGGGTACGCGTTGAAGCCGCCCACGATGAACATGTCCTTCGAGCGGCCGGCGACCCGCATGCAGCCGTCCTCGCCGATGAAGCCGAGGTCGCCGGTGTGCAGCCAGCCGTCGTCGGTGAGCACCGCGGCCGTGGCCGCCGGGTCGTCGAGGTAGCCCACCATCGTCGTCGGGCCGCGCAGCACGATCTCGCCGACCTCGCCCGGCGCGGCGTCCCCGCCTGCCGGGCCGGCGATGCGGACCTCGAAGCCGGGCCGGGGCCGGCCCACCGTCGTCGCGATCGTGGTGGCGTCGTCGTCCGGCCCGGTCGACGTGGCCGTGCCGCCCTCCGTGAGCCCGTACCCGGAGACGACGACCTCGAACGGCAGCTCCGCGCGGATCCGGCGGATCAGGTCGACCGGGATGTCCGCGGCGCCGGTCACGGCGACCCGCAGGCTCGACAGGTCGTAGCGGGCCCGGTCGGCGTGGTCGAGGATCGACAGGTACAGCGTGGGCGGGCCGGGCAGCACGGTGATCCGCTCCTGCGCGACCCGGGCCAGCACCCGGTCGACGTCGAACACCGGCTGCGGATACATGGTGGCCCCGCTGACCAGGCTGGCGATGATGCCGCCCTTGAACCCGAACATGTGGAAGTACGGGTTGACCATCAGGTAGCGGTCGCCGGCGCGCAGCCCGGTCATCGCCACCCAGTCGCGGCCGACGCCCATCGACCGGGCGTGGGTCATCAGCACGCCCTTGGGCACGCCGGTGGTGCCGGAGGTGAACAGCAGGTCGGAGAGGTCGTCGGGGCCCAGCGCCGCGCGGCGGCGGTCGACCTCGGCGAGGTCTGCGGCCGAGCCGCGGGACAGGAAGTCGGCCCACGCCACGCCGCCGGCCGCGGTGGTCGGGCCGGCGGCGACCACGACCGTCGACAGGTCGGGCAGCGGTACGCCGGCGGCGGACAGCATCGCGACGTAGTCGACGCCGAGGAAGTCGGTTACGGTCACCAGCGCGCGGGCCCGGCCCCGGCCGAGGATGTCGGCGGCCTCGCGACCCTTGAACCGCGTGTTGACCGGGATCAGCACGGCGCCGGCCTGGAAGAGGCCGAGCAGGCCGACGATCCACTCGCGGCTGTTGGGGGCCCAGATGCCGACCCGGTCGCCGGGCTGGACGCCGCTGGCCACCAGCGCCGCGCCGAACCGCCGGGCCTCCGCGAACAGCTCGGCGAAGGTCAGCCGCGCGGCGCCGTCGACGACGGCCGGGCGGTCGCCGAACCGCTCCGCGGCCGACTCCGTCAGCGCCGCGATGCTCGGCCAGTCGTCGCTCATCCCGTCCGCCCTCCGCGCTCGCTTTTGATGTCGACGTCAGTATAGGATTTTGTCGCCAGCTGTAAACCGCCCGCGACGCCGAGGTACCACCTTGACATACGACCTTCCTCCGGAGATCGACGTCACCGCCGACGGCCCGATCCGGATCGTGACGCTGAACCGCCCCGAGCAGCTCAACGCGACCAACCACGCGCTGCACCAGGGACTCGGCGCGCTCTTCCCGCAACTCGACGCCGACCTCGACGCCCGCGCGGTGGTGATCACCGGCGCCGGCCGCGCGTTCTGCGCCGGCGGGGACTTCGACTACCTCGAGGTGCTCAGCCGCGACGACGCCCTGCGGGCGGAGACGATGGTCGACGCGCGGAAGATCGTCACCGGCATGGTGGCGTGCCGGCTGCCGATCGTGGCGGCGGTCAACGGCCCGGCCGTCGGTCTCGGTTGCAGCCTCGCCGCCCTCTCCGACATCGTCTACATCGCCGAGAGCGCGCACCTCGCCGACCCGCACGTCCTGGTCGGCCTCGTCGCGGCCGACGGCGGCCCGGTCACCTGGCCGCTGCTGACGAGCCTGCAACTGGCCAAGGAGTACGCCCTGACCGGCGACCGCATCCCCGCCCACCGCGCGGCCCAGATCGGCCTGGCCAACCACGTGGTCGGCGACGGCGAGGTGATGGACGCGGCCCTGTCCTGCGCGCGCAAACTCGCCTCGATGCCCCGCCGTGCGCTGGAGGACACCAAGCGCGTGTTCAACCTCCACCTGGAACGCGCGGTCCTGTCCACACTGGACTTCGCCCTGACGGCGGAGGAACGCTCGTTCACCTCCCCGGAGCTCCGCGCCACCCTGGAACGCCGCGCGTCCCGCAAAGCGTGAGCAAGGGCCCCCGCTACAACGCCAACCGATAGGAAGGGCCCCTTCCCATCGCTTCGCGTTGTGGAAGGGGCCCTTCCTATCGCCCGTCGGCGCTCACGAGGCCGGCGACGCGGGCACGGTGGGCGGCCGAGGAGCCGTGGACGGCCTGGTCGAGCTTGGCCCGCTTCGGCCACAGGTGCAGGTCGAACTCCCAGGTCATCCCGATCCCGCCGTGGATCTGCGGCGCGTCGCCCGCCGCCGCCGCGTAGCCGTCGCCGGACCGGAACTTCGCCACCGCGCTCCAGTACGACCGCTGCCCGACCGCCGTTCACGATCTCCTAGACGCCGCCAGGGCGGTCGTCGAGCTCGACCGCCCGACGTCGGGCCGGGTCCGCTTCGAGGACACTGATCTGACCGGGCTGCGCGACAGCGCGCTGCGCGCGACCCGATCCCGCCTGCAGATGGTCTTCCAGGACCCGATCGCGTCGCTCAACCCTGTGGCGCTCGGTGCTCGACATCGTGGCCGAGCCGCTGCGCATCTGGCGCCGCGGCACCCGGGCCTTTCGCCTGTCCGCGGCCCGCGACGCGATGCGCGCGGAGGGCCTCGACCCGGACACGATGGGCCACCGCCACGCTGCGGAACTGTCCGGCGGCCAGTGCCAGCGGGTCTCCATCGCCCGCGCACTCATGCTCGAACCGAAGGTGGTCATCTGCGACGTGCCGGTGGCGGCGCTGGACGTGTCGGTCCAGGCCCAGATCCTGAACCTGCTGGCCAACCTGAAGGCATCCCTGGACCTGGCGATGCTGTTCATCAGCCACGGCCTGGCCGTGGTGCCGGCTGGTCAGCGACCGGGTGATGGTGATGTACCACGGGAAGGTCCGCGAGGTGGCGCCGGCTGCCCGGCTGTTCGCGGCGCCGGCCCATCCGTACACGCAGCTGTTGTTGGGGTCGATCCCGCGGCTGGGCGAGACACCGCCGGCGGCCGGGACCGCGACGGAGATGCCGTCACCTGTCGTGGACCCGCCATCGGGCAGCCGGTTCCGGACCCGCTGCCGGCTGGCGACGGACCGGTGCGCGGTGTCGGAGCCCGCCGTGCGACCGGTCGGAGAGGACCACTTCGTCGCCTGCCACCACGCGTAGGTGGCGCGGCGCACCGATCGTCACGCGGGCAGGACGGCGGTGACGTCGAGTTCGACCATCTGCCCGGGAAACCCGAGCCGCGACACGCCGACCAGTGTGCTGGCCGTCGTGAACGCCGGCGCGAGCGGCGACTCCAGCAGCCGCCGCCAGACGTCACCAAGCCCTCGATCGGCATCATCAGTAACATAGATCACAGTCCGGACGATCTGCTCGGGTCCGACCCCGGCGGCCCGGAGGGCGACCAACACATTAACGGCAACCTGGTCGACCTGGGCGAAAAACGCCCCCCTCCCCCACAAGATCACCGTTGGCGTCGAGCGGACACTGCCCCGCGAGGTAGGCGGTCCGCCCACCGTCGACGACGGTGACGTGGTGATATCCCGGGGTGGGGTGAAGGTTGTCCGGGTTGATCCTCGTGATGCCCATGCCCGGCAGTCTGCCCACCGGCCCACCCCGCAGCGACCCGATTTCGACTCAGGAGGGGGGTCCACGCATCCCCCGCCCCAGTCGTGTACAGTTAGCGCCCGTGCGTCCCGCTAAAATGGGACGACACGTCCGGGTGGCGGAATGGCAGACGCGCTAGCTTGAGGTGCTAGTGCCCGTATAGGGCGTGGGGGTTCAAGTCCCCCCTCGGACACCAACTGAATCCCAACGGTGCGTGCCAAGATCGACATCGGCCCGCACCGTTCGTGTCTCCGGGTGGTAGGTCAGACGTAGTCCGAGGCTGCGGTAGACCTCCATCTTGTGTTCTGGATCGGCGTCGCGTAGCGCGGCGACCAGGTCGCCGAGTTTCTCGATGATGGTGATGATCTCCTCATCGGTGAGCCGGCCGACACCGTCCGGAACCGCCGCGGTCGGCGCGTGCTGGCGTTCCTCGACGCGCAGGCGTTCGGCCTGTGTTTCGGCGATCCAGGCGGCGACCACCGCCGGGTCCCCGCCGGCGTCCAGGACCGCCCGGTAGCGGGCCAGCTTCGCGTCACACTCGGCCACCGTCGGTCCCTGCGGGGATACCAGAACCGCGCCCGGCGAACCATGACGTTGGTCGAGGAGCTTGCCGACCGTGTGGCGACGCTGCGCTGGCCCGAATTCGCCGACCAGCCACGTGTCGAGCGGAGTGATCAACGCTTCCTCGCGCATGATCACGTTACGTGGGTGGTCGACCTTGTTCGCCACGGCGTACTCCTGCGGGAACCGGCAGCGGTAGTAGGCAACCCCGTGGGAGTGCTGACCCTGCATCTTCCGCCCGCACACGCCGCAGAAGACCAGGCTCTTGAAAACGTACGGGTGACGGGATCGGTGCACCCGCCTGGGCGAGGTCGCCGTCCGAGCACGCCGCGAGAGTGTCTCTTGGACACGGTCGAAGTCCGCCGGGCTTACCAGCGGCTCGTGAACGATGTCCTTGGAAACCAGCCACTGGTCGCGGTCGTTCCATCTCATGACCGCGACATGCCCGAGAGCGACATCATCGACGTCGAGCAGCACCTCATCGGTGCGCTGCTTGTTCCACACCTGCCGGCCGGTGTACCGAGGGTTGGTCAAGATCACGCGAATAGCGGTCTTCGACCATGCCACGCCGCCCCGATGGCGATTACGCGCACGATCGTGCGCTGACGGGCAAGCGATGTCGTCGCGGGTGAGCGCCTCGGCGATGGCGAACATCCCGTAGCCGGCCAGGTACATGCCGAAGATCCGCCGCACGACGGGGGCCGTCCGGGGGTCCGGAGCCAGCCCGTGCAGGCGCTTGCCTTGCGCGGCCTTGGCGGGGTTGGGGTGCGGGCCGAGATCTTTGAGGGTGTACCCGTACGGCGGCCGACCCCCCAGGTATCGGCCCTCCAGCAAAGTCTGCGTGGCCATCGCGGTGCGGACGCGAACCTTGATGCGGTTCCGTTCGCCCTTGCTCATCCCTCCGAACACGGACATGACCAGATCGTGAGCCTCGTTGTTCGGATCGATCGGTCCCCCAACCTCCGGCACCCACAACTGGACGCTGTAGTGGTGAAACAGTGGCAGAGTCAACCCGAACTGGTTGCCGTAGAAGGCGCGATGAGGTTCGCCGATCACCACCGCAGCGAACCCGCGCCGCGGGTTACGCAGTGCCGCCAGCAACCGGCTCGCTTCAGGGCGACGCTGCCACGGCAACGCCCGGCTGTGTCCGATGTCAAAGAACTGTTCGACGATCTGACCACCCCGCGGAGCAATCAGGTTAGTAGCCAGCGAAAGTTGCCATCCCCGCGACGACTCCGGATCCTGATTGTCCTCGGTTGACACTCTCCCGTAAAACGCGAAGTTCAGCTCTGGAGCAATAGAACTGAGCTTCTCAACACGAGACCGCAGGCGTACTGGATCTATGGTCACGCTTTCCCCCCCCCGGATCTTCGGCCGCTTTAGTGCGCTTGTGGTATACCGCCACAAAAAGGCGTATAAGGGCGCGCGCTGCGGTCGGCCCGAATACCGGTGGTCAGGGCGGTCGAACGCGCCCTGGGTGCCCGGTGGCGGCAGCTGCACGACGCCGGCACGCACGCCGCCCCGAAACTGCGGCTGCTCGACGGCGACTTCGACCAGCTGGTCCGCGACACCGAGCTGGTCTTCGAGCCCGACCCGACTGGTCGCGCCCGCCCGGCCCGCCTGCTCAGCGATGGGCAGCGGTCGCTGCTGCACCTGGCACTGACGGCGGCGGCCCTGGACGTGGAAGCCGCGGTCTACGACAGCCGCCACCCGACGGACTTCATGCTCGACGCGTCCCAGCTGCCGAACCTGACCCTGATCGCTGTCGAGGAACCCGAGAACAACCTGTCACCGTTCTACCTCTCCCGGATCGTCCAGCAGCTGCAGAAGCTCGCCGGCAGCGACGCGACCCAGGCGGTCCTG
>Ga0164243_10009296_pt1 | contig 14325 bp, 9 predicted proteins | sample OricompcompostOP_FD_108781 | JGI IMG/M metagenome (GOLD analysis project Ga0164243, IMG submission 108781) | Organic Plus compost microbial communities from Emeryville, California, USA - Original compost - Organic plus compost (OP) | ecosystem: Engineered > Solid waste > Mixed feedstock >... | reverse complement strand
TTTGTGATCTTGACCACACTCATCTCGGGTGACCTCGGGAAGGTCGTCTCCGAAGATCGCATCGAGCTTCCGACGACGGGCGGCCCGGCGCGCAGCGGCGTCGTCTCCGCTGTTCATCGCGGTATCGGCGTTGTCGTCAGAATCGGCGGACATTCCTACCCACCCCACCCTTCTGTCGGACGATCGTCCCATTTTGGGATCCAATCCGGTCCTCGAAATCGCACCGGGCCGTGACGCCCACTCCACCATCAGAATTCGCTGATCGACTCGATCACATACCGTGCGAGCGGTGCGACGGTGGCCATTCCGTCTCGCACGGCCGCACGCGAATCCGCGAGATTCACCACCAGGGTCTGCCCGGAAATTCCCGCCAGGCCGCGTGAAAGGCCGCCGTCGGTCGCGCCTGCGGCCAGTCCCGAGCTCCGCACGGCCTCCTCGATGCCGCGGAGCCTGCGGTCCAGGAGCGGTTCGGTGGCCTCTGGGGTCACGTCGCGGGCACCGACTCCCACGCCGCCGACGGAGATCACCAGGTCCACTCCCCCGATCACCGCGGTGTTGAGCGCGTTGCGGATCTCCACCTCGTCGCTGGAGACGACGACCGCCGCGTCGACGTGGAATCCGGCCTCGGCGAGCAACTCGCCCACGAGCGGGCCCAGATGACGCTGGTCGTCACCGTGAGCCGCCTCGTCGTCGACCAACACGACCAGGGCCCGTCCGATCTCCTCGCCCTCCGGACTCCGAGACGCCTTCTCGTGGCGGGCCACGAACTCCCGTGCGGCGGCGTCGGCGGCGACCACGTCGGCCGGGTCCACCTGGCCCGGATCGCCTGCCAGTCGCACGTCCAGGGACGCTTCGGTCTCCGCTTCATCGCCGGGGAGGCCGGTGTTTCCGGTGACCGGGGATCCGGTGTCAGACATGACAGGACCTTTCTGTGTCGGTGTGCCGCCCGATCGACGGGCGATCATGTCGCGTGTTCAGTTGTTCTGCGAAGACGGGCGGCCTGTCGGTCGTGCGTCACCTCACCTCGAGGGTGCCCAGCTTCACCTGCACGGTCTTGGTCTGTCCGCCGTCGACGTAGGTGACCGACACGGTGTCGCCCGGCGCATGCGAGCGGACCGCCGCCACGAGTGCGTCGCCGGACTGGATCGGCCGGTCGTCGACCTTGGTGATGACCGCGTTCTTGGGGATGCCGGCCGTGGCCGCGGGTCCGCCCTGCGTCACGTCGGTCACGAGAGCGCCCGGGGTCGCGGCATCGCTGCTGGGCCGCACCGAGACCCCGATGTTGGCGTGGCTGGCCTTTCCGGTGGTCTCGAGCTGCTTGGCGACGCGGATCGCCTGGTCGATCGGGATGGCGAAGCCCAGCCCGATGCTGCCGCCGGACTGGTCCTGGCCGCCGCCGAGGGTGGCGATGGCGGTGTTGATGCCGATCAGGGCGCCCTTGGCGTTCACCAGTGCGCCGCCCGAGTTGCCGGGGTTGATCGCCGCGTCGGTCTGGATCGCGTCGATCACCGAGGTGGTGTTGGTGCCGGGGTCGCGGGAGGTGAGGACCGGCCGGTTGAGCGCCGAGATGATGCCGGTCGTGACGGTGCCGGCGAGACCCAGCGGCGAACCGACGGCGATGACGTCCTGGCCCACGGCGAGGTTGTTGGAGTTGCCGACGGTGATCGGCGTCAGGTCGTCGCGCTCGACCTTGAGGACCGCGATGTCGGAGATGGGGTCGGCGCCGAGCACGCGGGCCTGCGCGAACGAGCCATCGGAGAAGCTCACCAAGACCTTCGACGCCGGGGCGTTGCCGCCGGCGCTGACCACGTGGTTGTTGGTCATGATGACGCCGTCCTTGGTGAGCACGACGCCCGAGCCGGAACCGAGCGCACCACCCGAGGCCACCTCGATCGACACGACGGACGGCAGCACCTTCGCCGCGACCTCCTGCACCGAGCCGGCCGGCGCCTGGACGGGTTCGGAGTCGCCGTTGGCCTTCGGGTCGCCGCCGAGAGGACCGGCGGTGATGCTGCTCGACGATCCTCCCGAGCCGTCGGCGAGGTTGTAGCCGACCGCGCCGCCGACACCGCCGGCCACGAGGGCGAGGACGAGCGCTCCCACACCGACGGCGGCGAGCTTGCCGCCGTTACCGCTCTTCTTCGGCGGCTGGGACGTCAGGTCGTCGCCGGGGCCGCCGAATCCCTGCTGACCACCGGGCTGCGAACCGAACGCCGCCGGACCGGGTTGACCATAGGTGCCACCGGGCTGCCCATAAGGTGCCTGGGGGAACTGACTGGTGCCGTGCGCGCCGTAGGCCGCGGTCGGGGCACCACTGCCGGAGAACCCGGGCCCACCGCTCTGCGTGGGAAACGATCCGGAGGCCGGTCCGGGCTGATGCGTCGGTCCATGGTGTTGGGCTGCGGGCTGATCGGCACCGTGCTGGTTACCCCTGTACTGGTTGCCCTCGTACTGATTGCCCCCGTACGGACCGCCACCCTGCGAACCGCCAGTCGTCATCTGAGTCTCTTCCTCGTTCGTCCTCGCCGGCCACCGCCGGCGCTCGTCACACCGCCCGGCCGCGGCCGGGCAGTCGGCTTACCCGATCAGCGCCTCTGATCAACCCTATGTGATCGCCCACCAGGTCACACCGGTTGATCACACAGCCCCCCCGGGGCCGCCGCCCGCCGACGGTGACCTGCCGGTGCAGGCGCCTCACCATTACTGACGAATCACCTGTGGAGATGGTTCCGCGGGAGTTGCCCGGCCCGGCAGTGTCATTCGGATGAGCGCGCCTCCGGTCGGCGACTCGTCGGCCTCGACGTGGCCGTCGTGGCGCTCCACCACCTGACGCACGATCGCGAGCCCGAGCCCGGACCCCGGCATCGACCTCGACTGGGTGGACCGGTAGAAGCGCTCGAACACCAGACCGCGGTCCTCCTCGGGGATTCCGGGACCCGAGTCGGCGACGGTGAATTCCGCGGTCGACATGCCGACCTGCGTCAGCGCGACCTTCACCGTCTTACCCGGCGGACTCCACTTGGCGGCGTTGTCCAGGATGTTGAGCACCGCCCGCGACAGGCCGTGCTGCTCGCCGAAGACGTACCAGGGCGTCAGGTCGACCTCGAACTCCACGTCGTTGCGCCGGCGCCGAACCCGCTCCAGCGCCTGCTCGATGATCTCGGTGAGCTCGACCTCCTCGTACACCACCTCGGGCGCGTCCTCGCGGGCGAGGTCGACGAGATCCCCCACCAGCGTGGACAATTCCTCGATCTGCGCCATGACGTCGGCGCGCAGGTCGGCCATGTCCTCCTCCGGCACGGCCGGCGCCCCGGGGCGACTGGCCGCGATGAGGAGCTCGAGGTTGGTGCGCAGGGAGGTCAACGGGGTTCGCAGTTCGTGTCCGGCGTCGGCGACGAGTCGCGCCTGCCGATCGCGGGATTCGGCCAGCGCCCGCAACATCGCGTTGAAACTCGCGGTGAGGTTGGCGAGTTCGTCGTTGCCGGTGACCGGGATCGGCGTCAGATCGTTGGTGCGCGCGACCCGTTCGACCGCCCGATTCAGTCTCGCCACCGGACGCAGGCCCGCCCGCGCCACGGTGGTTCCGGCGAGCGCCGCCAAAGCGACTCCGCCGCAACCCACCACGAGCAGCACCCAGGCCAGGCGTTTGAGCACCCGGTCGGTCTGCACGAGACTCTGCGCGAGCACGAGGGTGTTGCCGTCGTCGAGTTTGCGCGTGAGGACGCGCTGGTTGCGGGTGGTGCGCAGACTCTGCAGATTCGACCCCGGCACCGACGGCGCCCGGACGATGTCGCGTTCGGGGTCCTCGAACGGCACCTGCCCGATGAGATAGGTCTGACCGCTCGGCGTCACCAGCGCCACGGAGATGTTGGTGGAGAACACCGTTCCGGCGACGAGTTGCTCGGGCTGGCTGCGCAGGACCCCGGCCCGGGCCAGCGCCGCCATGCCGTCGGCGCGGCTCTCGAGCTGCTGGTCGACCTCGTTGTACATCGCGCGATAGACCACGAAGTACGCCGCGGCCGCCATCAGGCTCACCGACACGAGGACGACGGTCGCCGACAGGAGCGTGACGCGGGCCCGCAACGAGACCGCCCGCGTCAGCGGCATCGGTGCGCGCATCTCCTTCTCCCCCGCCGCGGCGGACTCCCCGACCAGGGTCCGGGTGAGGTTCTCCCGCATCCGCGAGAACCACGAGCCCCGCGTCGTGGCCGACTGCGGCGTCGTCGAGGAGTTCGAGTCCGTGCCCGTCGACACTAGGGCGGGGTCTCCCGGAGCACGTATCCGACGCCGCGGACGGTGTGGATCAGGCGCGGTTCGCCGTCGGCCTCGGTCTTGCGACGCAGATAGCCGACGTAGACCTCCAAGGCGTTGCCCGACGTCGGGAAGTCGTAGCCCCAGACCTCCTCGAGGATGCGGCTGCGCGAGAGCACCCGGCGCGGGTTCGACATCAGCATCTCGAGAAGCGCGAACTCGGTCCGGGTGAGACTGATCGGCCGGTCGCCACGACTGACGTCACGGGTCACCGGGTCGAGCGAGAGGTCGGCGAAGGTCAGCGTCTCCGAATCCGCGTCGTCGTCGGGCGCGGCGCGGCGCAACAGCGCACGCAGGCGGGCCAGCAATTCCTCGAGCGCAAACGGTTTCGGCAGGTAGTCGTCGGCCCCGGCGTCGAGGCCGCTGACCCGCTCGGACACCGAATCCCGGGCGGTCAGCACCAGGATCGGCAGGTCGTCTCCGGCCGAGCGCAGGCGCCGGCACACCTCGAGGCCGTCGAGGCGGGGCATCATCACGTCCAGGATGACGACGTCGGGCCGGTCGGCGAGGATCTTCTCCAATGCCTCGATGCCGTCGTTCGCGGTCTCGACCGTGTAGCCGTTGAACGTCAGCGACCGTCGCAACGACTCCCGGACCGCCCGGTCGTCATCAACCACGAGGATGCGCATGGCATACAGTCTTATCCACCTCGGCTGAGATCCGCCTGAGCAACGCCGCAGATCCGGCTCATCCCGTCCCGGAATTCGCCGCAAGCTGGGATTTTCCGCCCTTCACACCCGTGATCGGCCCCTGTGAGATCAAGTTGACCGCTGCGTAACCCCCACCTACGGGTCGGGAAACATCCCGCTTCGACGCTGGAGGACGTGACAGTCTCTCCCCCGATGCGCCCCGTCGTGCCCCGACCGGTCTCCCGGTCGGTCATGTCCCTGTGTGCCTACTGCGGTGTGGGTTGCGGCATGGAGCTGAAGGTCGACGACTCCGGCATCACCAAGACCGTCGGCCGGGCCGACCACCCGACCAACTTCGGCAGGCTGTGCACCAAGGGATCGACGACCGCCGACATGTTGGCCGCCGGCGGCCGCCTCGACGCGCCACTCGTCCGTGACGACCGCGGCGGCGAGCTGCGCCGCGGCGATCTCGACGCCGTCATCACCGGCACCGCCCGCCGGCTGCGGTCGATCATCGACGAGCACGGGCCCGATGCGGTCGCCCTGTACGTGTCCGGGCAGATGTCGCTCGAGGCGCAGTACCTGTCGAACAAGCTGGCCAAGGGGTTCATCGGGACCAACCAGATCGAGTCGAACTCGCGCCTGTGCATGGCGAGCGCCGGAACCGGATACAAGCTGTCGCTGGGCTCCGACGGCCCGCCCGGTTCCTATCAGGACTTCGACCACGCCGACGTCTTCCTGGTCATCGGCTCGAACATGGCCGACTGCCACCCGATCCTGTTCCTGCGGATGATGGACCGGGTCAAGGCCGGCGCCACGCTGATCGTCGTCGATCCGCGGCGCACCGCGACCGCGGACAAGGCCGACCTGTTCCTGCAGATCAAGCCCGGCACCGACCTCGCCCTCCTCAACGGGCTGCTGCACCTGCTGATCACCGGCGGTTACACCGACGACGAGTTCATCGCGTCGTACACCGATGGTTTCGAGCAGATGCCGGAGTTCGCGGCGCAGTATCCGCCGGAGGTCGTCGAGACCATCACCGGCATTCCCGCCGACGACCTGCGGGCGGCTGCGCGCATGATCGGTGAGGCCGGCAACTGGATGAGCTGCTGGACGATGGGGCTCAACCAGTCGACGCACGGAACGTGGAACACCAACGCGCTCATCAATCTCCATCTCGCGACCGGCGCGATCTGCCGGCTCGGCAGTGGCCCGTTCTCGCTGACCGGCCAGCCGAATGCGATGGGCGGCCGCGAGATGGGCTACATGGGACCCGGGTTGCCGGGACAGCGGTCGGTGCTGTCGGAGGCCGATCGGGCGTTCGTCGAGAAGGTGTGGGGCCTGCCGGCCGGAACGCTGCGCACCGAGGTCGGCGGAGGCACCGTCGACATGTTCCGCAGGATGGCCGACGGCGAGATCAAGGCGGCGTGGATCATCTGCACCAATCCCGTTGCATCGGTAGCGAATCGGAAGACCGTCATCCAGGGGCTCGAACGCGCCGAACTGGTCGTCGCCCAGGACGCGTTCGCCGACACCGAGACCAACCAGTACGCCGACGTGGTGCTGCCCGCGGCGCTGTGGTCGGAGTCCTCCGGGGTCATGGTGAACTCCGAACGCACCCTGACGCTGTTCGAACCCGCCCTCGACGCGCCGGGGCAGGCGATCCCGGACTGGCAGATCATCGCGCGCATCGCGTCGGAGATGGGTTACGCCGACGCGTTCGACTATTCCAGCGCGGAGGAGATCTTCGCCGAGATCAAGCAGTTCGCCAATCCCGCAACGGGTTACGACCTGCGCGGCGTCACCTACGAGCGGCTGCGCCGGACGCCGATGCAGTGGCCGTGCCCGCCGGTCGGCGACGCCACCGATCTCGCGGAATCCGTCGCGCGCAACCCGATCCGCTACCTCAACGACGGCCGGAGCCAGACGCTGCATCGTCTCGACGACGGTTCGGTTCCCAGGCTGGCGTTCGCGACGGCCAACCGCCGTGCCCAGTTCTTCGCGCGGCCGCACATCGACGCCGCGGAGATGCCCGACGCCGACTACCCGTTCCTGCTGAACACCGGCCGTCTCCCCCATCAGTGGCACACGATGACCAAGACCGGTCGGGTCGCCAAGCTGAACAAGCTCGATCCGGGGCCGTTCGTGGAGATCCATCCCCTCGACGCACAGGATCTCGGCATCTCCTCGAAGGACAAGGTCGAGGTGGCGTCGCGACGGGGCCGGGCGGTGCTGCCGGCCAGGGTGTCCGATCGCGTGCGCCCGGGCAACTGCTTCGTGCCGTTCCACTGGAACGACGTCTTCGGGGAGCATCTCGCGATCAACGCGGTCACCTCCGACGCGATCGACCCGCTGTCCCAGCAACCCGAGTTCAAGGTGTGTGCCGTGACCCTCACCAAGGTGGCGGGCAGCGATCGCGCCGAGCCGCCGACGCCCGACGCCGCGGCGGCGGGATTGGCCGCCGCGCTCGGTGTTTCCGATGTCGCCGCGCCGGAGCTCACCTCGTCCGAGCGGGTGTACCTGGCCGGACTCGCGACGGGCGCGTCGGCGGCTGCGGGAACGGCCGGTGTGCCATCGGTCCCGGGCGATGCGCCGCTTCGGCCCGACGTCCGGCTGTGGGTGTCGGGGTTGCTGGCCGGGATGTTCTCCCGGTCGGAGACCGCTGCGGTGTCACGGTCGGAGACCGCTGCGGTGTCACGGTCGGAGACCGCTGCGGCGTCACGGTCGGAGACCGCTGCGGCGCCTGCGACCGGCTCAGGTGACGCACCCGCCGATCCCGGGGACGTCGAGGCACCCGCCGACACGATCACCGTGCTGTGGGCGTCGCAGATGGGCAACGCCGAGGATCTGGCCACCGAGACCGCCGAGCGGATGAGGGCCATCGGCCTTCGGGTCGCCGCGAAGGCGATGGACGAGGTCGACGTGAGTCGGCTGCGGGGCACCGCGCTGTTCGTCACGTCGACCACCGGTGACGGTGATCCTCCGGACAACGGCTCCGCGTTCTGGGACGCCCTCAACTCGGCCGACGCCCCGGACCTGTCCGGCGTCGACTTCGCGGTGCTCGCCCTCGGCGACTCGAACTACGACGACTTCTGCGGCCACGGCCGCAAGCTCGACGAGCGTATCGGCGAGCTCGGGGGTCGTCGGCTCCTGGACCGGGTCGAATGCGAACCCGACTTCGAGGAGAAGGCCGGCGGCTGGCTCGACGAGGTCATCCGCACGATCAGCATGAAGAACGCTGCGCCCACGACCGGGGTGACCGGGGACCGGGTCACCGTCGTGAGCGAACCCGCGGATTCGGCGGCCGCCCCGTCTGTGCGCACCGCATCGGCCTACTCGCGGAAGAACCCACTGGTCACCGAGCTGGTGCGGAACATGAAGCTGAACGCGCCGGGATCGCAGAAGGACGTGCGCAACCTCGGTTTCCGGCTCCCGGCGGGCACCCTGGGCTACAAGACCGGCGATGCGCTGGGCGTGTGGCCGCTGAACAACCCGGCGCTGATCGGGGAGTTCCTCGACCGCACCGGACTCGACGGAGGCGAGACCGTCACCATCGGCGGCAACCCGATGCCGCTGTACCGGGCGCTGCGCGAGCGGCTCGAATTCGCCCGTGTCACACCCGATCTGGTGCGGTTCGTCGCCGAGCGATCGGGAGCCGACGAACTCGAGGGGCTCGTCGCGCCCGGCAACAAGGGAGTCTTCGACGAATGGTCCTGGGGACGGCAATCGGTGGACGTGCTGGCCGATCATCCGATCCGCGCCGACCTCGAGGAGTGGATGACCGTCCTCAAACCGCTTGCGCCGCGCTCGTACTCGATCTCGTCGAGCCCGCTGGAACGCCCCGACGAGGTGCAGTTGACGGTCGCGGCGGTGCGCTACAACCGCAACGGAATCCAGCGTGGCGGCGTGTGCTCGACATTCCTCGCCGACCGTGCCGAGGACGCCGGGGTCGGGGTGTTCGTCACCTCCACCACGCACTTCCGTCCGCCGGCCGATCCCGACACCCCGATGATCATGATCGGCCCCGGCACCGGCATCGCGCCGTTCCGCGCCTTCCTGCGCGAACGGGAGGCACTGGGCCACAACGGGAAGAACTGGCTGTTCTTCGGCGAGCAGCACTCGGCCACGGATTTCTACTACCGCGACGAGCTCACCACGATGCTCAGCGACGGCGTGCTGACCCGCCTCGACGTCGCGTTCTCGCGTGACCAGGACCGCAAGATCTACGTGCAGGACCGCATGCTCGAGCACGGCGAGGAACTGTACGAATGGCTCCACGACGGCGCTCACGTCTACGTCTGCGGCGACGCGACCCGGATGGCGAAGGACGTCGACGCGACACTGAAGGGCATTGTCGCGCAGCACGGCCGCCGATCACCGTCGAGCGCCGAGGCCTATGTGAAGGCCCTCGCGGCGGACAAGCGATATGTGCGAGACGTGTACTGACTGACCCGACGCTCGCCTCCGACCGGCGTCGGTGTGCCGCCCGCGCACGACCGGACCGAGCGCGCGGTCGGCCATCAGCAGCGGGAGCACGGGTATACGGTTCACCCTGGGAACCCAACCGGGTGCTGTGCGCCCGGCCACACGTCGATGTCGGCCGATCGAACGGACGGCACACACCCCGGACGACGGATCATCTGCCGACCGCCCGCTCCCGTGCGTAGAAGAAGAACGGGATGGCGGTGCCGATGCCCACGCCGAAGGTGAGCACCACCGAGGCGATCCACCAGCCGACGATGCGCAGCCGCCTCGCCTCACCGAACGCCCACAGGTGGAACCCGATGACCACGAACAGCAGGTCGACCATCGCGAAGCGTCCGGGCGTGGACTTCATGATGTCCCCGACGAAGAAGTCCTTCACCGACGCCGGCCCGTTGCGCCGGACGTACGGGATCGCGATCGCGTTCTGCGACACCAGTGCGGTCAGGAACACGGCGAACAGCGAACGCTCACGCCACTTCCGATCCGGTTCTGTCATCGGCCCTCCTCGACCATCGTTGCGCGAACACCGATCGTGACACGAGGAGGGTCGGCGGATCAGGCCTTTCGCCACCCGGCGGCGCCGACCATCTCGGCGACCCGGGTGAACTTCACCCGCGGACGCCCCTGCTCCTGGCCCCGCCGGCGTTCCTTGCGGTCGATGGCACGCACACCTCGGTAGCCGATGACCGTGCGGACACGCTTGCGCACGAGGGCCGGGAACTCCGACGCCTCACGTGCGGTGCGCCGCAACCGGCCGGCCGCGGCGTCGTCGATGAAGTCCTCGACGGTCTGGATCGCGCACTGCTTGTTGGCGCCGATCCCGCCGCTGGGGCCTCTCTTGGCCCAGCCCAGAACGTATGCGCCCGGCACGATCTCGCCCCGCTCGTCGAGCAGGCGGCCGTTGTCGTTGGGGAAGACGCCGCGCTCGTCGTCGAAGGCCAGACCCGGGATCGCGGTGGACCGGTAGCCGATGGAGCGCACCACGAGATCGGTGGCGATGTGCCGGCGCCCCTCGCCGGTCCGGACCGTGACGGCCTCGACCTTCGGTCCGCCGACGATCTCCTCCGGCGCACTGTGGAAGAGGAACACGATGCGGCGCCGGTCGGGGTCCGCCGGTTCGGTGAACGACGGGAGCTCGGCGTCGAGACCGTCGTACACCTCGACGTCGACGCCCGGGATCTCCGACAGCGCACGGAATTCCGCGGCGGTGTAGGCGGCGGACGCCTGGTCGCGGCGCCCGAGGAGGATCACCTCGTGCACGTTCTGCTCGCGCAGGATCGCGAGCGCGCGGTCGGCGATGTCGGTGGTGGCCAGCAACTCCGGTGGCGAGACCAGGATGCGGGCGACGTCGAGCGCCACGTTGCCGGTGCCGACGACGACCGCGCGGCCGGTCGCCGGATCATCGGGCGTCCCCCGCCGCAACGGCGGCCCCTCGTCGACGCCGGGGACGGCGTTGTACCAGGCCACGAGTTCGGTTGCCGAGGTCGAACCCGGCAGGTCCTCGCCCGGGATGCCCAGGCGCCGGGACTCGCTCGCGCCGACCGCGTAGAACACGGCGTCGAAGTGGTCGGCGAGTTCGGCCGGGGTGATCTCGCCGGGCCCGTCGCCGATGGTCACGTTCGTCATCATCGTCACGCGCGGGTCGCGGTAGAGCAGGTCGAAGCCGCGCAGGACGTTCTTGGTCCCGGGATGATCCGGCGCGACACCGGCACGCACGAGACCGCCGGGCGTGGGCAGCCTGTCGATGACGGTGATGTGCGCTTCGGTGCGGTCGAGGAGCGTGCGCAGTGCGTACCCGCCCGACGGGCCGGTGCCAACCAGCGCAACCCGCAGTCCCGCAGGGAGTTTCGGGATCTCGGGGTAGGTGACCGGCGACCACCCCGACCGGATGTCGGGGTTGTTCTTGTAGTAGTCGGCGTTGATGTCGATGAACACCTTGTCGCGCGCACCGAGCTTGTCGGCCGGATAGATCGCGTCGACGGGACACGCATCCGCGCAGGCGCCGCAGTCGATGCAGGCCTCGGGATCGATGTGCAGGATGTCGGAGCTGCCGAAGCCGCGTTCCTCTGGTGTCGGATGGATGCAGTTGACCGGACAGACCGAGACGCACGCGGCGTCGCTGCAACACGACTGGGTGATGACGAACATCAGAGCATGTGGGCTTTCCGGTAGTACCGCATCGCGGGCTTGGTGAGCAGACCGACCTCGTCGAGGAACTCCATGAGATGGACGCAGCTGCTGCGGATCATCGAGTGGAAGTGGGAGTTGTGTCGCATCTCGCGGACCGCACGGTCGACGTCGAGCCCGGCGTCGGCGAATGCCTTGGGCTGCACCAGGCTCGTCACGATGAAGTAGGCGCCGATCGCCACGCTCAGCGCGCTGAACTGGCGTCGTGCCCAACTGACGCCCCGCAACGACTCACGCACCTCCTCGCGAGCGAAGCGCATGTGTCGCGACTCCTCGAGGACGTGGATCTCGTTGACGGTGCGGATGAAGTCGAGCACACGGTCGTCGCGCATGCATCCGCGTTGGAAGACGTCGAGAACCTCCTCGGCGACCAGGATTCCCGCGTATGCGACCTCGTTCTTGGCGGTCTGCATGAAGATCTTGCCGAGACGCGCGACCTTCTTCGACGGCCGGTAGGACGTGCCGACCATCTTCTCCGAGGCCTTGGCGAACATCAGCGAGTGCCGGCACTCGTCGGCGATCTCGGTGAGGGCGAACTGGAACTCCGAGCCGTGGTAGTCCCCGAGGTACTGATCGCGGATGACCATCTCCTGCAGGATCATCTCGAACCAGATCCCGATGTTCATGATCGACGCGAACTCGTGGCGGGTCACCGAGATGCGCTGCTCCTCGGTGAGCTCGTCCCAGTAGTCGGTGCCGTAGAGCGAGGACCATTCCGGGCTGCACCCGTACTTGGTGGGGTCCATCGGCTCGGACCAGTCGATCTCGGTCATCGCGTTGCGGGAAAGGCGGGCGGCCGAGGCGAGCAGCCTCGCCGAGACCTCCTCGGTGCCCTCGTCGCGCATGCTGATCACGTTGTCGGTTCGTTCCATCGCAGCAGTCATGCGATCTCGCCTCCCGGTCGCTTTCGACCATGACAATGATTGATGTAATGACAATGTGTGTTGTCAAGATAGCACCGCGGCGTGACGCAGTAAACGAATCGCCGAATATACTGGCGAGTAAGTTCGGGGCGCGGCCGATTTCCGCAGCTCAGCGCCGCCGAAACCACCGAGATCAGCACCTGGGGGTTCGCATGTCTTCCATCTTCATCACCGGCGGAGCAGCCGGGATCGGCCTGGCGACCGCCGAGAGGTTCGGCCGCGAGGGGTGGACCGTAGGCGTGTACGACGTCGACACCGACGCTCTCGCCAAGGTCAAGGCCGACCACCCCGACTGGATCACCGGCACCCTCGACGTGCGCGACGCCGACCAGTGGGACGCCGCACTCGAGGAGTTCACGTCCCACACCGGCGGCACCCTCGACGTCCTCGACAACAACGCCGGCATCCTGCACGAGGGGCGCCTCGACGAGATCACGCCGGATCAGATCCGCCGCCAGATCGACATCGACGCACTCGGCGTCGCGCTCGGCGCGCGCGCCGCGCACCCGTACCTGAAGAAGACGCCCGGCGCGCACCTGGTGAACATCGCGTCGGCGTCGGCGATCTACGGCCAACCCGGCATCGCCGTCTACTCGGCCACCAAGTTCTTCGTCGCCGGGCTCACCGAGGCCCTCGAACTCGAGTGGGAGCATGACGACATCCGCGTCGTCAGCATCTGGCCGCTGTGGGCCAAGACCGCCCTGGCGGCCGAGGGTGCGAAGTCGACGAAGACCCTCGGCATCCGGATCACGCCCGAGCAGGTCGCCGACAAGGTCTGGGAGTCGGTGCACCCCACGCTCCAGGACAAGCTGCTGCACCGCACCAGCTACTCGGTCGGCACGCAGACCCTGGTGCTCGGCAACGCCGCGAAGTTCATCCCGAACTTCCTCAACCGGACCGTCAACAAGTTCATCGCCCAGTAGTCGCCCGGCAAACCCACCCTCTTCGGACAGAACCTCACCTGCGACCGGTGGTGAGTTTGTCCAACCAGGGTGGGTTTGTCATCGGTCGACCCCAGCGGATCGAAGGGCGCGCTTCAGCATCAGGTAGAAGGCGGCCTTGTCCCGCAGGTCATCCCACGTCCAGCGCACCACGGTATAGCCGAGCGCACGCAGCCTGTCCTCGCGGAGCTTCTCGTCGACCACGACCCGCCATGCCGGGGCGTCCCCGACGGCGCCGTTGTACTTGATCATGCCGTCGAACTCGCCGACGACCCGGTCGGCCAGCAGGAAGTCCACGCGCGCCACGATCACGCCTGCGTCATTCCTGATCTCCACCTGTTGGCGCGGCACCGGCAGGTCCGGGAACTCGAGCATGACCGCGCGACTCAGGGATTCACCGACCGACTCGGAGGAGGCGCTGGCGTGGGGCAGCATTCGCCGCAGCATCTCGACCCCCTTGAACCGCCTGCACGACTCGAGGATCTCGTTCATGCGTTGGATGTCGGCGTCTCGCCGCAACGCGGCGTCGAGCACCACGAGGGCCTGACGACTGTTGCCGAGCCTGGCCACATCGCACGCGGTGCGCTCCAGGGAGGTGACCTTCACGCCATCGACGACCATGATGTCCTTCTCGTCGACGACGGCCTGGTGACGCCGAACCCGCGCTGTCTGTTTGCCGACCTTCGGGGACGTGACGTGTACTTTGCCGAGATCAGGGCGGAGCATCGAAAGCCGGTGCACGGCTGCCGCCGAGACATGACTGAAGAGTCGGCCCGGTCGGCCGGCCCCGGCTGCCGCGATGACGGTGAGCCGATGCTTCTCGACCGCGTCGAGGTCGGAGACCTTCGC
>Ga0164243_10009294_pt1 | contig 14326 bp, 15 predicted proteins | sample OricompcompostOP_FD_108781 | JGI IMG/M metagenome (GOLD analysis project Ga0164243, IMG submission 108781) | Organic Plus compost microbial communities from Emeryville, California, USA - Original compost - Organic plus compost (OP) | ecosystem: Engineered > Solid waste > Mixed feedstock >... | reverse complement strand
CTTGATCACCGCGCAGTTGCCGGCCGCGACGGCGGCGACCAGCGGGCCGAGCGAGAGGTACACGGGATAGTTCCACGGACCGATGATCAGCACCACCCCGAGCGGCTCGTACTGGTACCAGCCGCGGCCCGGCAGCGAGCTCAGGGAAAGCGACGTGCGGCGACGCTTGGCCCACTTCCGCACGTTCTTCCTCGCGAAGGCCGCTTCGGCCTTGGTGGAGGCGATGTCACCGAGCCAGGCTTCGGCGGGAGGCCTGCCGAGGTCCTCGGCGAGCGCCTCGGCGATCTCGTCCTCACGCTCGTCCAGCAGGCGCTCGATGGCACGCAGCTGGCGGATACGCCATTCGAGGTCCCTGGTGCGGCCGGTCGCGAAGGTGGTACGCAAGCCGGACACCACCGCGTCAACGCCCGCCGGCTGGGCGGCCTCGACCAGGCTCACCCCTGCGCCGTTGGCGCCGGCGCTCGACCTCGACTTCTTCGACAGGTCTGACGTCACTGCATTCTCCTTTGACCTACAGCTCCGAGCCGGGCTGCTGACTCGAGTCCGGTGCGCCCTTGAGTGGACAGGGTACCTCATTTTATAGTCTGCGTTAAACAGCTAGCCGATCCGGACGACCTACCGTCCGGCCAACGACTCCAGCTGAACGCACGGCGAAAGGACAGTGAATGACAAGCGTGAAGGGCCTACGCTGTGTCGTAACCGGAGCGGCTTCCGGTATCGGGCACGCGGTCGCCGAACAACTTCTCAAGGGCGGCGCCAGCGTGGTGAGCCTTGACCGCAACGCCCCGACGGCCGCCGTCGAGCGGCACCTGACGGTGGATCTCGCCGACCCGTCGAGCATCGACAGCGCCGTCGAAGAGCTTGGCACCGGCTGGGATGCGCTGATCAACGTTGCCGGCGTTCCGGGAACAGCACCGTCCGAACTCGTGTTCAAGGTGAACTTCCTCGGCCTGCGTCACCTCAGCGAGTCCATGTTCGACCGTCTCGAACCGGGCGGCGCGATCGTGAACGTCTCCTCGACCGCGGGCTTTCAGTGGGCGAAGCGGCTGGACGCCATCCGTGAGCTGCTCACCGCGGACACCTTCGAGTCAGGCCTGCAGTGGTTCAAGGACCACCCACAGGAAGGCAACACCTACAACTTCTCGAAGGAGTGCGTCACCGTGTACACCATGGCCATGGGAACCGGCCTGGTGGAGCAGAACCTGAGGATGAACGCGGTGCTGCCGGGGCCGGTGGAGACACCCATCCTGCCCGACTTCGAGGAATCGATGGGCAAGGACACCCTTGACGGCGTGAAGTTCCTCCTCGGCCGTCATGCCGTTCCCGACGAGATCGCCTCCGCCGTGGTGTTCCTCGCCTCACCGGAGTCCAGCTGGGTCAACGGACACCCGCTCGTGGTGGACGGCGGTATCAGCGGGGCCGTCCTGTCCGGACTGGTGCCGGCGCCGGAGGTCTGATCGGGCTCAAGTCGACGGCCGGCGTCGTTCCCAGGAACCGCGCCGGCCGTCTTCATGACGGCCACCTCCTCACGAAGAAAGGTCAGCTCCCATGCGTTTCGGCGTCGTCGTGCCCTACGCGGACAATTTCCACCAGGCGGTCGGCGAGCTCGTCGACTACGACAAGGCGGGGCTCGACGTCGCCGCCGTGGCGGAGGCATACTCGTTCGACGCGGTCAGCCAGCTGGGTTATCTCGCCGCGAAAACCGAGAATATCCGCTTGCTTTCGGGCATCCTGCAGATCTACAGCCGAACTCCGACGCTGACCGCGATGACGGCCGCCGGCCTCGACTACGTCTCGAATGGCCGCTTCGAACTCGGCATCGGCGCCTCCGGACCACAAGTCGTGGAAGGTTTCCACGGCGTGCCCTACGATGCGCCACTCGGGCGGACCCGAGAAATCGTGGACATCTGCCGTGTGGTCTGGCGGCGGGAGCGGGTCGAGTACGACGGCCGCTACTACCAGATCCCCTTGCCCGCCGAACGTGGTACGGGTTTGGGCAAGCCGTTGAAGTTGATCAATCGTCCGGTCCGTGACCGGATACCGATCACGATAGCGGCGATCGGGCCGAAGAATGTCGCCCTCGCCGCGGAGATCGCCGAAGGTTGGCAACCGATCTTCTTCCATCCCGAACGCGCACACCTGGCCTGGGGAGATGCGCTTGCCGCCGGGCGGAGCCGGCGGCAGCCGGAGCTCGGTGAGCTCGACGTCATCGTCGGGGTCGCCTTCGCGATGGGCAAGGACGCCGACGCCCTGCTCGACGCGGTACGGCCACAACTGGCGCTGTACATCGGCGGGATGGGGGCACCGGGAAAGAACTTCTATTACGACCTCGCCTGCCGGTACGGATTCACCGACGCCGCCAACACGATTCAGCAGCTCTACCTGGCCGGTAAGCGAAGCGAGGCCGCGGCCGCGGTTCCGGACGATCTCGCCCGTTCGGTGTCGCTCATCGGCACCGAGGGCGCGGTGCGCGAACGCCTCGCGTCCTTCCGTGCGGCGGGTGTGACCACCCTCCTGCTCAACCCCCTTGCCGGCAACCGTGATGACCGGCTGAGCCAGGTCACGCGCCTGCTGACATTCGGCGACTGAGGGCGCCGAGCGGAAAAGGTACCGGCCCCGTGCGGATCATCCGCACGGGGCCGGTGCACATCCGGCGTCAGCGCAGCGTGCAGGGCATGCTCTTCACGCCGTGCACGAAGTTCCCGACAAGGTACGTCGGATCACCGACCTCCAGCTTGGGGATCCGGTGCAGCAGCTGGCCGAAGATGGCCCGAAGCTGAGCCTTGGCCAACATGTTCCCCATGCAGAAATGCGGCCCGCCGCCGCCGAAGCCGACATGCGGATTCGGGTCGCGGGTGATGTCGAACGTGTACGGATTGTCGAACACGCGATCGTCGCGATTGCCGGAGGAGTAGAACATGACGACCCACTCCCCCGCCGAGATCTGCTGCCCGCGCAACTCGACGTCCTTCATCACGGTACGGCGGAAGGTCATCACCGGGCTGGCCCAGCGGATGAACTCCTCGATCGTCGTCTTGATGTGCCGGTCGAAGTCGCCGACGAGCAACTTCCGCTGATCCGGGAAGTCGCAGAGCGCCTTCATCCCGAGGCTGATCGTGTTCCTGGTGGTGTCATTGCCCGCAACGGACAGCAGCACGAAGAAGGCACCGATCTCCTCGTCGGTCAGCCGCTGTCCGTCCACTTCGGCCTGAACGAGGTTCGTCATCAGGTCATCGGCTGGCTTCGCGCGACGCTGCTCGGCCAGGTCCATGCCGAGGCTCAGCAGGGTCACCAACGAGTCGTTGAGCACCTGCCCGGGCTCACGCCCCGCAGCCACCTCCGCGTCCGCCCAGGACACCATGCCGTCGGCACTGTGCGCCGCCGCCTCACGGTGCTCGGGAGGCAGGCCCATCATCTCGTAGATCGTCCACATGGGAAGTCGCTTCGAGACCTGCGATACGAAGTCACAGTCCCCGGCGTCGAGCAGATCGTCCACGATCCGGCTGGCCTGGTTCTTGATCTGTTCGTCGATCTTGGCGACCTGCTTCGGGGTGAACGCCGCACTGATCAGCCTGCGCAACCGGGTGTGCCGAGGCGGGTCCATACCGAGGAAGGACTGTGCGGCGTCGAGGATCTCTTCGGGTACCTCCTCCTGCTGCACCCCGTGGGCGGAGGAGAACGTCTCCCAGTCCTTGCTCACCCGCACGATGTCCTCGTGCCGGACCACCGCCCAGATACCCTCCTGCTGGGGCGGCATCAGCGCGCCCTCCAATGGCGGATGCCAGCTGATGGGACGTTCGTCCCGCAGAATGCGGAAACTCTCCTCGCGTTCCTCCGCGGTGGCTGACCAGAACGACAGCGGTGAAACCGAAACCGGGTCGTACTGGCGTTGTGTCTCGACGGTCGATGTCATCGGAATGCTCCCGTTAATCAGATTCGGCTAGGCGTTCAACGGCGCAGCGGGTGATTTCAGGTAGCGCTCACGAAGAGTGCGTTTGACGAGTTTCCCGGTCGGTGTCCTCGGCAACTCGTCAAGGAAGTCGACACTCTTGGGCGCCTTGTAATGGGCGATGCGCTCACGCACGTAGTCGATCAGCTCGCGTTCGAGCTCCGGCCCGGTCTCGACACCGCTTGCGGCTTGCACCACCGCCTTGACCTGCTCACCCATCTCGGGGTCCGGCACGCCGATGACCGCGACATCATGCACCTTGGGGTGCAGTGTCAGCACATCCTCCACCTCCTGGGGGTAGATGTTGACACCACCCGAGATGATCATGAACGACTTGCGGTCGGTCAGGTACAGATACCCCTCGTCGTCGAGGTACCCCACGTCTCCGATGGCGGTCCAGTTCGGATGGTCCGGATGCTGCGCCGCCTTCGTTTTCTCCGGATCTTGGTGGTACTCGAACGGCAACTCCTCCCGCTCGAAGTAGACGAGACCGACCTCCCCGACGGGCAACTCTCGACCGGAGTCATCACAGATGTGCACCGGACCGAGCGCACTGCGCCCGACCGACCCCGGCTTGCGCAGCCACTGCTCGGTGTCGATGAAGGTGATGCCGTTACCCTCGGTCGACCCGTAGTACTCGTGGATGATCGGACCCCACCAGTCGATCATCTGCTGCTTGACCTCGACCGGGCACGGCGCCGCCGCGTGCACAACGGCCTTCAGGCTCGACACGTCGTAGCGCTCACGGGTTTCGCTCGGCAGTTTGAGCATGCGAACGAACATCGTCGGCACCATCTGCGTGACGGTGACCCGATGCCGCTCGATCGCCGCGAGCGCGCTCTCCGCCTCGAACTTCTCCATCATCACGACCGTCGAACCCAGCGCGTGGAAGACGCCGCACCAGCGCAACGGTGCCGCATGGTACACCGGCGCGGGCGAAAGGTACACGTCATCGGCGTTGAGCCCGTACATCCGCTGGAAGAGCGGAACCAGCAGGTCGCCGGGCTCGTCGACCTGGCGGTCCGGCAGCGGAAGCCGCACGCCCTTCGGCCGGCCGGTGGTGCCGGAGGAATAGAGCATCTCGGCGCCGCGAGGCTGATCGGTGAGTGGCTCACCCGCGGTGCCAAGGGCCGCCGCGTAGCTTTCATAACCGGCGATGTCGCCACCGAACGCGTACCGGCGCTCGACCCGCGGTGTCAGCGGCACGATCGCCTCGGCCACCCCTTTCAGGGTCGCCGACGCGACCAATGCCCTTGCCCCACTGTTCTCGACGACGTAGGCCACCTCGTCGGGCGAGAGGTGCCGGTTGATCGCCGTGATGTAGAGCCCGGACCGCATCGCCGCCCAGTACAGTTCGAAGCACTCCGCGGCGTTGTCGGACAGCATCGCGAGGACGTCGCCTCGCCGCAGGCCGGCGTCGTGGAGCACCCTGGCGAACTTCGCCGAGTGCTCGTCGAGCTCACGGTACGTCAGCACCCGACCGGATCCGGCCATCACCACCGCCGGTTTGTCCGGCGTCTTGCGTGCGTGGACTCCTGGGTACACCAACACTTTCCTCTCGAATATGCTGCCAGCCGATTGTGCGGATCAGGATCCGACGAGGTCCGGCGACAAGAAGGCGCCGAGCCGACGCACGGCGCGGTTCTGTAGGGCCCGCACCGATCCCTCCGTCCGTTGCATCAAGCGCGCGACTTCGACCACCGGCAGGTGCTCGAAGAACCGCAGTGTCAAACACCGCCGCTGGTCCTCGGTCAGCTCCGCCAAGCCGCGACGGAGCTCTTCGGCAGCGGCACGCTCGCACACCTTGCCGGCCGGATCGGCCACATCGGATGGTTCGTCGAACCCTTCCGGCAAGAAGACCTCGTGCCTGCGACGGGCCGACTTGAACTCGTCGAGGATGAGATTCCTCGCGATAGTCATCACCCACGCCCGAAAGGACGTGCCGTGATAGGTAATCGAGTCGATCCGGCGGAAGGCGCGAAGAAACGTCTCACTCGTGAATTCCTCCGCAAGCGCCCGGTCTCTTGTCCGCACCAGGACGTAACCGAACACGGCATCGAAGTGGCGCTGATAAAGAACGGAGAATGCCCGGTCGTCGCCGGCGCGGGCTCGTTCCACGAGTTCCCACGCCGGCTCCGGTGAATACGGGCTCGTCACGGAATCGCTGAGTACTGGGCTCATCAGTACCTGCCCACCAGCAACCACAACACAGCTCGCCAGGGCCGGCCGGTTAAACCAGCAGGTCCTCGCGACCGTCGTTCTTCAGATTGTTGATGTAGACGGGGTAAAGCTTCTTTCCCAGCGGTGCGAGCTTGAGCAGGCTCGCGACATTGCCTTCGACGGAGATCTTGCCGCGCGCCATCGCGAACGGAAGATTCACCTTACCCTGCCAGTAGGCGTTCGCGGTCTCACCCTTCATCGACATGGTCGCCGAAGGCTCGAGTCCCGCCGCGGCACCCTGGTGCACCTGCTGGTTCGCCATATCGATGAACAGCACCGAGTTGGGTTCGGTGAAGTCGAACTTCAACACGAGACCGGTATCGGCCAACTGGGGCCCGATCTCCTCGTCCTTGAACGCCGTTTCGAAGATGCCACCGATGTAGCGGTAGACCTCATCCTCGTTACTGAACGACATGTATTCCTCCACGGCAGTGTGGTGTTGACTCATGGCGCGCCGCGCCGTGAGAGATCGTCGCCGACCTCACGAGGGCCCGAAGCTCGAGACGAGATGCTAACGGATTTCTAATGGAGATTCAAACCTTATTGTGGCAGCGGAACCCGTCACCGCGACGGCAGGGCGGGCTTACTGGGAGTGACGGGGGCAACCTGCCGTGCCAATAGCACCTGTCATCCCAGTTGACATACCGCATTCACCCGATCGTGGCTCCCGCCCCCGCCGGCAGCCCAAGCCTCGGTCCGCGGCCAGCCATCGTCGCCGTGTTGAACTTTCAGTAGAATTACGCTCGCCCAGGGCGCCTGCTCCGGCCCCGGCCCGCGTGTCCGCACTCCGCACTCCGCACTCCGCGCACGCGTGTCCGCGTTCGGTGCGCGTGTGTCCGCGTCCTGTGACCGCGTGTTGGGGCTCAAGGAGGGCCGTCGGCGTTGTCAGGAGTGGGACTGCCCGGATCCATCGACCGAGGCGCGGCGCCTGCCCGCGGCCGAAGGTGTGGTGTGGGTGTCGGGGGAGTTGCGGACCTTCGTCTCCGGCCCTGGTCGGGTCGAGCTGCGCATCGCGCGCAAGCTCGAACGCGCGGGCTTGAGGGTTGCCCTATGGCCCAACTTCGACGCGGCGACGTGTTGCCCGTCGAGGTGCCGTGGGCAGCGGACGTGAAGTCGTGGGCGAACCCGGTCCGTCTCGCTTGGCGGCTGACCGAGCGCCCGTTCGTCCCACCCGGCAGGAGCCGAGCGTGGATACATCGTCATCGCCGCCGAGCAGACCACTGGCAGGCCCGAGTACCTGCGTGCGTTGCGCGAGCACTGCACCTGGCTGAAGGGACAGACCCGCGTGCGAGCCGTCACCGAGAAAGCCTACGTGGAGCAGGTAATCCGGCAGGCGCGGGAAGGCGGTGTCGAGTGAGGAACATGTCGTACTGGAAGACCGAGGCGGTCAAGATCCTCGACTCCGCCTGGGGGGAGAACGACAACGGCGACTCCCGGCGGCTCCTCGACATCGAACTCGTGCTGTTCCTCGCCGCCGAAGTTGCACCCGAGCACCAGTTCACCGACGCATGGGCGCTTCTCGGGGGGTATCCGTTTCTCCGAGGCAGCGGGTCGAGCGTGTCGGCCGAACACCAGCGCATGATCGATATCGCGCGCCACCTCGTGCTCCGGTTCAAGCACCGGCGTACTCGGCCCGCTGGGGAGGACGCGGCAAGATCGGCAAGATCCTGCGCGAACTGGGCTGCACCGACCGGCTTCCGGACCCCGAGGACATCAAGAAGACTCCCGCCGCGTTCTTCGACGCCAAGGACGCCGCAGCCCTGGTGTACCGCGAAGGCATGTACTCGTCGTTCAGCCACCCGGTCTCCGCGGGCACATCGCTGGCGGACAAAATCCCGATGGTGGAGTGGGCCACCGACATGTGGTCACAGCACCTGGAACCCGTCGAGCCCTTAAAGAAGGGACGGCGAACGATCCTCGTGCCGAAGTCGCTGAAAGCGAGCAAGTACAGCAAGTGCGACGACACGTCGTCGCTGCGTGCCGCCATCAAGGACACGATCGGTGGTGACGTGCTCGGCGTCGACATCTTCTGGGACACCAAGCACACACGCGACTACGCCCGCCGAACACTGTCGGCCGTCCTTGGGGTCGAGGTGCCCGAACACACCGATGCGGGGCAGCCCGCCGTCATGGTCACCGACGAGCTGACCCTGCAGATCAGCGTGCGACCGATCGGTGCCTGGGGCGGGCCTCTCGCGGTCAGCGAGGACATCGAGAACTACGAAGAACGCCTGCAGACAGCGGTCACCGCCCGAGCTGACCAGATCGCCAGCGCACTGGGGCAATCATCCGTTCCCACAATCGCGATGGTGGAAATCAAGGGCAAGAAGTCGTTCACCGGACGGCAGCGGGCCAACGACCCCAAGTTCGCGATCAAGGTCGGCCTGTCCCGCACCGCGCGGTGGTCCCAGTGCGTCACCGAAGCACTTCCTCCCGCGCCGGCCAAGCCGGGGCAGAAGCCGCCGAAGTCGGACAGCAACCAGGAGAAGCTCCTCCGCGGCTGGCACGACCTGCTGCGCCAACTCGGTGTACGCACCACCGTACTAGCCGTTCGCCCGGCGGCAACCATCGCGGAACCTCCGGCATACCTGGCGTTCTGGCTCATCCGGCAGAACCAGCAGCGCTACAGCGGCATTACCCGACAGGTGCCGGTGGCCGTGCTCATCGACCCGACCGGCCGCGACATCAGGGCGTGCGCACCAGGCACCGGCTGGTTGCCGCTGGCACAGGCGCAGCATGCCATCAGCGCCCGGCACATGCTCAGCGACCAGAAGCGCTCCCCGGATGAGATCACCCGCTTCTTCCAGCAAGCACTGAGCCAAGTCGTGAATATCCACCCCTCGTCGTTGCTCTTGACCTGCGCACAGAACCTGAGGTGGGGATGGCCGTTCCTCAACCACCCGAACTTTCGGCCCGACGTCGTCCAGTTCGGCGAAAGCATCACTCCCATCAGCGACTTCCCGGGCCTGAGGCACGTGCGCGTGCGCACCTGGGAACGCGACGAGGTCCCGGAGGCGTTCGCCTTCAACGACGACGAGGAAGGACACTCCGCCGCCTACTGGCCGTCGTCCAACCGGACCTTCATCAGCACCGGCGACAAGCCGATGAGCGCGACGAGTTCGGTGAAGGGCGCGTCAAAGATCGTGCCAGGTTGGCGGGACCGCGTGCTGAAGGACCCTAACCCAAAGGTCATGGCCTGGAACCACCGCGGGGACTGTATCATGCGCCCCGGGTTCTGTGCAGGCTCTGATTCCAGGGAGGATGCAGAGCATGGCGGCACCGAAGAAGTACAGCGACGAGCTGCGTGAGCGGGCGACGCGGATGGCGTTGGATGGGATCGCAGCCGAGGGGCAGCGGATGGCAGTCATTCGCCGGGTCGCGGGCCAGTTGGACGTGCACCCGGAGGCGTTGCGGACGTGGGTCAAGCGCGCTGAGATCGACGCCGGCACGGCACCCGGCCGCACCAGCGATGATGCTGCGCGGATCGCTGAGCTGGAACGCGAGGTGCGTGAGTTGCGGCGGGCGAACGAGATCCTGAAAACGGCCTCGGCGTTTTTCGCCGCCGCGGAGCTCGACCGCAAGACCAAATAACCCTTGACGATTCCGCCAATCGGCGGGAGGTTCCGGTCGCGGTGGTCATCGAGTATATCGATGGCCACCGCGAGCGTGTTGTCGAGGGAAAGAAACTCGGGGTCGAGCCGATCAGCGCAGTCTTGAAAGACGCGGGTGTGCAGATCGCCCCGAGAACGTATTGGGCAGCGAAGAAACGTGCACCATCGAAACGCGTCCTGCGCGATGCAGAATTACTCACCGAGATTGAGCGCGTGTTCCGCGAGAACTACGCCGTCTACGGGGCGCGGAAAGTCCATGCCCAACTCAACCGTGAGGGAATCCGCGTGGCTCGCTGCACGGTCGAGCGGCTGATGCGCCAGAGGGCCTGCAGGGGCTACGGCGGGGCAAGCGACCCAAGACCACCATCGCTGCGGCCTCACCGTCGCCAGCAGACCTGGTCGACCGCCGCTTCACCGCCGATCAGCCGAATCGCATCTGGATTGCCGATATCACCTATATCCGAACGTTTTCGGGATGGGTGTATGCCGCGTTCATCATCGATGTGTTCTCAAGAGTGGTCGTGGGCTGGCAGGTCTCGACCTCGTTGCACACGAATCTCGCCCTCGACGCCTTGGAGATGGGGATCTGGGCCAGAAAGCGAGCTGGGCAAGACGTATCCGGACTTGTACATCATTCCGACCGTGGAGTTCAATATCGAGCGATTCGCTATACCGAGCGCTTGGCCGAAGCAGAAGTGGTCGCCTCGGTTGGTTCACGTGGGGATTCCTACGATAACGCGATGGCTGAGGCATTCAACTCGCTGTTCAAGGGCGAGTTGATCCATAACCCGATCGTTCGTGGTCGCGGATGGCAATCGATTCGGGCTGTCGAGATCGCCGTGGCCGAATACGTCGACTGGTACAACCACCGCCGCGTCCACGGCGAGCTCGGTCAACGCACCCCGGCGGGTGTCGAACCCGCTCACCGCAACTCAAGCTACGATCAACCCTTCAAGCCCGCCCGGGCTGGGTGACAGACAACGAGACCTGCACCAGACCCGGGGCGCATCAGTAAAACGAGCGGTGTAACTCCCGATCATGGAAGTGCACCTGATGACCGACATGATGTCTGGCGTGGAGAACGCTGAGGACGCGAAGTCCGGGGCCGGTTTGGATGGCCTGGACGACCAGCTCGTCGAGCAACTGGTGACCCGCGCCAAGGTGGGCGGGCTGAAGCTGACCGGTGAGGGCGGGGTGTTGCAGCAGCTGACCAAGCGGCTGCTGGAGTCCGCGCTGGACGGCGAGATCACCGACCACCTCGGCTACGACAAGCACGACCCGGCCGGCCGTGGGACCGGCAACTCGCGCAACGGCACCCGAGCCAAGACCGTGCTCACCGACATCGGCCCGGTGCAGGTCGACGTGCCCCGCGACCGGGATGCCAGCTTCGAGCCGAGGATCGTGGCCAAGCGGCAGAAACGTCTCACCGGCGTGGACGAGATGGTGATCTCCTTGGCCGCCAAGGGACTGACAACTGGGGAGATCTCGGCGCACCTGGCCGAGGTCTATGGCGCCGACGTGTCCCGGCAGACCATCTCCACCATCACCGACAAGGTCATCGAGGGCATGGTCGAGTGGCAGAACCGGCCCCTGGACCCGGTGTATCCGGTGATCTTCGTCGACGCGATCCATGTCAAGATTCGGGTTCTGGCGCCGATCTTGTGAAGCGTGTCGTCGTGATCTAGTGCGCGGCTTAGCGGATCATGATGGCTGTGCACTGTGGACGCTCAAAGGGTGTTGTGGCCTCATCTATCCCGACTACTGCTCGACAGGGTTGAACGCTCGTCCGGGATGGTGACGGTGTGCGCCCGGGTGCGTGGGCAGAGCGGGAAGTGCGGGCATTGCGGGGTGTCGTCCACGGTGGTTCACGGTCGGTACCTCCGTCGTATCGCCGATGCGCCGACGGCCGGGACGCGGGTCGTCATCGAGTTGCTGGTCCGCCGATTCCGTTGTGTCAATGGCGGATGTGCTGCCGTGACCTTCGCCGAGCAAGTGGCAGGCCTGACACGGCCGCACTCTCGCTATACTCCATTGGTGCGCGATATGCTTGGTCACCTCGGGCTGGCCATGGCGGGGCGTGCCGGAGCCAGGCTCGCGACCGCGTTGGGGATTCCGGTGGGGCGGGATACCCTCCTTCGTGCGGTTCGGGCGTTACCGGAGAAACCGGTAGGGCACGTGCCGGTGCTCGGAGTGGACGACTTCACCTTTCGCCGCGGACGCCGATATGGCACGGTCCTGATCGATCTGCGCACCCATACGCCGGTCGACGTGCTGGATAGCCGCGAGGGCGCGGCGCTGGCGACCTGGCTGCGCCGGCATCCGGGAATCGAGGTCATCTGCCGTGACCGCGCCGGCGGCTACGCCGAGGGTGCACGCACCGGCGCACCCGACGCGATCCAGGTCGCCGACCGCTTTCACCTGTGGCAGAACCTGGGCCAGGCCGTGGAACGAACGGTGAACATGCACCGCGCGAGTCTGGCCGCGCCACCCATATCGACGACACCTGCTTCCGCGGCACCATCGATAGTGCAATCCTTACCGGAGAAGAAGATCGCTACGAGACTACGGCAGCAGCACGCCGAGGCGTCCGAGCTGTACGCGGAAGGGTGGGCGAAAGCGGCCATCGGCCGGGAACTCGGCCTGCATCCGGCGACGGTGCGTAAGCTCGTCACCGCAGGTTCGGTCGATGACTTGATCGCCAAGACCGAACAGCGAGCTCACATCGTCGACGACTACGTCGAATACCTGCACCGCCGGTGGCACGAGGGCGAGCGCAACGCCACTAAGCTCTATCGTGAGATCACCAAGCTCGGTTACCGCGGTGGGGAACTGGCCGTGCAACGTTATCTGCGGCGGTTCCGCCACGGACGAGGCTTCATCGCGCAGCGCGGTCCGAAACCGCCCGCAGTCCGGGAAGTCACCAGCTGGATCATGACGCACCCCGATCACCTCGACACCGACGAAACCGCCGCCCTGGCCACCATCACCACACGATCACCAGAACTGGATCAGCTGGCAACCTATGTCCGCGAGTTCGCGACCATGATGACCAAGCTCCGCGGCTACCAGCTCAAACCATGGATCACTGCTGTCGAACAGGACTGCCTGCCGGCGCTGGCTTCCTTCGCCCGTAACCTCCGCCGCGACTTCGACGCGATCCACAATGGACTTTCTCTGCCTTACAGCTCCGGCCCGGTCGAAGGCGCTGTCAACCGCATCAAGATGCTGAAACGCCAAATGTTTGGCCGAGCCAAACTCGACCTCCTCCGCAAACGCATCCTCCTCGCCCCACGATGAGCACCCCAACCACAAGATCAGCGCCAGAACCAAGATTCGCGACGGGCAGGTCGCCAACCGGCCGATCTACGTCGCGCTCGCGGTGACCTGCGAGGGCCGCCGCGACATCCTCGGGTTGTGGGCCGGTGACGGCGGCGAGGGGGCCAAGTACTGGCTGCACGTGCTCACCGAACTCAAGAACCGCGGCGTGGCTGACGTGCTCATGGTCGTCTGCGACGGGCTGACCGGGCTGCCCGACGCGATCACCACCGTCTGGTCGCAAACGATCACTCAGACCTGCGTGGTCCACTTGCTGCGCAACAGTTTCCGCTACGCGGGCCGCCAGCACTGGGACGCGATCGCCAAGGCTCTCAAGCCGGTCTACACTGCGCAGACCGAGGCCGCCGCGCGTGAGCGGTTCGCCGAGTTCGCCGAGGCATGGGGCGCCCGGTATCCGGCGATCGTGCGGTTGTGGGACAACGCCTGGGCCGAGTTCGTGCCGTTCCTGGCGTTCGACCCGGAGATCCGCCGGGTGATCTGCTCGACCAACGCGATCGAGAGTGTCAACGCCCGCATCCGCCGCGCCGTGAACGCGCGTGGTCACTTCCCCAACGAGCAGGCCGCGCTCAAATGCGTCTACATGGCGATCATGAGCCTGGATCCAACCGGCGCCGGCCGCAAACGATGGACCATGCGCTGGAAACCCGCGCTGAACGCGTTCGAGATCGCCTTCGACGGCCGCCTGGCCGCCGGACGCAAGTAATTTCATTCAACCTGAGTTACACCGCTCGTTTGACAGACCCCCACCGCGCCGTCGAGTACACCGTCGCGGCGTTTCAGGAAGGCGACGAGCCGGAGGACTGGGCTGCGCTGACGCACCAGCTTCGGTCTGCGGCAACGCACTACGACTACGCGACCAGCCTGCCGTGGCCATTGATGGTGGCCAAGCAGCTCGCGGAGTACGTGATGCCAGTCCAGTTGCTCGAGGAGATCGCGGAGGACGACGAGCGCCGTGCCGCGGCGGACGGCGATGGATGAGCACACCGTGCGCGTCCCGGCTGCCAGATCGGGGTTCACCACCGGCCTGGTTGTCTGGGACGCGGCCGGGAACCTGCCGCTGGGCTTGACCAAGTCACGAGGGCTCGATGGTGATCGTGGGCCTAAAAGGGCCTGCGGCTAGTTGTATGAGGTCATGACGTTGGTGACGCCGGTGTGGAGCCGGGTTGCTGGTGGCTGGTTTCCGGCGGCATTGTGCGGCCGATGGTAGTTG
>Ga0164243_10009293_pt1 | contig 14327 bp, 15 predicted proteins | sample OricompcompostOP_FD_108781 | JGI IMG/M metagenome (GOLD analysis project Ga0164243, IMG submission 108781) | Organic Plus compost microbial communities from Emeryville, California, USA - Original compost - Organic plus compost (OP) | ecosystem: Engineered > Solid waste > Mixed feedstock >... | reverse complement strand
GCAGCAGCCGACACGGGATTGATACGCGGCGCACAATCCATCCCGCAGGCGTCCAGCTTCGACAACCGTTTCGGTGCCTTCCGCTAACCGACAGCGAAGTCCGAGGCGCGTAATAAGCACCTAGATGTCTTGCGGCTACTAACGCCAACATAAAAGCCCGGCTTCATCAAGCCGGGCTTTCGAATTGTCGGATTGTCAGCCGCCGGAGTGCGAGAAGGCGATCAGCCGCCGCCGTTTTGCATCTTCACGCGGACCTTGGTCGCGATCGGCCCGGTATCACCAACCTCTTCCACATAAGTGACGGCGTCACCGCGCTTGAGCCGGTCGAAATCACCGCTCAAAAGAGAGTTACGGTGGAAATAGAGCAGGCCGCCTTCCTTGTTGAGAAGAAAGCCGAAGTCCTTTTCTGGCGTCGTCTCGGCAACCTGTCCCAAAAACTCGTTGGCTGCCTCGTGGCGCAAAGCAGCCGTCCGATTCGTCAGTTTTTCCTTGAATTCGCTCAGCTGACGTTCGGCAATCCGGAATGCCTCATTGATCGCATTATTGAGGTCGGGCCGCTGAAATTTGCGCTGCAGCCGGTCAGGCTCATGGGCGACGATAATGTCCTTGTAGCCCGGCACGCTCATCTCGATCCGGACTACCGGGGGAATGGAGTGAGCCGAATTGTTGGCGCGTTGATCGACCCGAACGCGGCATGCGGTCACACGATCATAAATATCCTCAAGGCGGGCGACGCTGGCTCTGATCTGGGTCTCGGCGTGATCGGAATGGTCGATATTGTGGAAGGCGATCTCAAGAGGAACTTGCATCTGCAACACCCATCGTTTCCAGTTCAATAATAGGCAACGAAAGCGTCTCGAATTTGTTCGACGGTACCACGCGGCACAATGACATGCCGCAATTTCTACCGGCAAATTTTGCGGCAATCCGCCTCGGGTAGCAGCGTGATAAAAAATGGCCGAAGCTAAGCTTCGGCCATTTCACTTTTCATCGTCAGAAATTTTACAAAGGTCTTTAACGCGCCAACTCAGGCAAACCGGCCGTGGCAATGCTTGTACTTCTTGCCCGACCCGCAGGGGCAAACCTCATTGCGACCCACCTTGCCCCAGGTAGCCGGATTTTTCGGATCCCGCGCCACCTGCGTTGCGCCAGCCCCAGCCGGCGACAATGTTGCGTCGGCATAGGACATTTCGTCTTCGCCGGTCACAGGGTCAATCTTGTGAGCCTCCATATAAGGAAGCTGCTGCTCCTGATCTTCCGGCGGCGTCTGCACCACCTCGACCCGCATCAACTGACCGGTCACACCCTCGCGCATATTCGCGATCATCGCCTCAAAGAGCTGGAAGGCTTCCGACTTGTATTCATTGAGCGGATCGCGCTGGCCATAACCGCGAAGACCAATCACCTGCCGCAGATGCTCGAGCATGATGAGATGCTCGCGCCAGAGATGGTCCAGTGTCTGGAGCAAGACCGATTTTTCGACATAGCGCATGACGTCGGGGCCGTATTGCGCGGCCTTGGCAGCCATGACTTCATCGGCACGCTTGATGATGCGCTCGCGCACCTCTTCGTCGGCAATGCCCTCTTCTTTCGCCCAATCGTCGATCGGCAGATCGAGATTAAGAATGTGCTTCACCGCATCCTGCAAGCCAGCAACATTCCACTGTTCGGGATAGGCATTTTCCGGAATGTGCTTGGCAACGAGATCGTCGATCAGAGCGTGGCGCATGTCCGTGACGGTTTCGGCGACACTGTCGTCCTTCATCAGATCGATGCGCTGATCGAAGATCACCTTGCGCTGATCATTGGCGACATCGTCGTATTTCAGGATGTTCTTGCGCAGATCGAAATTGCGGGCCTCGACCTTCTGCTGCGCCTTTTCCAGCGCTTTGTTGATCCAGGGATGGATGATGGCCTCACCCTCCTTCAGACCAAGCTTGGTCAGCATGCCATCGAGTTTGTCGGACCCGAAGATGCGCATCAGGTCGTCTTCGAGAGACAGGAAGAATTTCGAGCGGCCCGGATCGCCCTGACGGCCCGATCGTCCGCGCAGCTGGTTATCGATGCGGCGGCTTTCATGGCGTTCAGTGCCGAGAACGAACAGTCCGCCGGCCGCCAATGATTTTTCTTTCAGCCGCGCCACCTGCTCGCGGATCTCCTTGATCCGTCGCTCGCGCTCTTCGCCTTCGACGCCCTGCAATTCCTGCCGGATACGCATGTCGGCATTACCGCCGAGCTGAATGTCGGTGCCGCGACCAGCCATGTTGGTCGCGATAGTGATCGCGCCGGGCACGCCAGCCTGCGAAACGATGTAGGCTTCTTGTTCGTGGTAGCGGGCGTTGAGGATCGCGAAGACCTTGGCCTGCGCGGCTTTCTCGTCGTCGTTATACAGTTTTGCAAAGGCGTTAGGGTCGGAGAAATCGTGTTGTTCCCACCCCTCCTTGCGCAGGAGCTCGGCGAGCTGCTCGGATTTCTCAATAGAAGTCGTGCCGACCAGCACCGGCTGGCCGCGCTTCTTGCAATCCTCAAGCAGCGTCGTGATCGCACGGTATTTCTCGGCGTTGGTGCGGTAGACCTCGTCGTCCTGGTCGTCGCGCTGCATCGGCCGATTAGTCGGCACTTCGACGACGTTCAACTTGTAAATGTCGTAGAACTCGTCCGCCTCGGTCAGCGCGGTACCGGTCATGCCACCGAGCTTGTCATACATGCGGAAGTAATTCTGGAAGGTGATCGAGGCCAGCGTCTGGTTTTCCGGCTGGATCGGCTGATGTTCCTTCGCCTCCAGCGCCTGGTGCAGGCCTTCCGAATAGCGGCGGCCCGGCATCATGCGGCCGGTGAACTCGTCGATGATGACGACCTCGCCATTGCGGACAATGTAGTCCTTGTCGCGCTGGAACAGCTTGTGCGCGCGCAGGCCCTGATTGACGTGATGGACGGTCGAGACATTCTCGATGTCGTAAAGTGAGTCGCCCTTGAGCAGACCGTCGGCCCGGAGCCATTGCTCCATCTTTTCCATGCCGGATTCGGTGAGGTTCACCGTTCGCTGCTTCTCGTCGATGTCGTAATCGGACTTGTCGAGGCGCGGGATATAGGCGTCGATGGTGTTGTAAAATTCCGAGCGGTCGTCCAGCGGGCCGGAAATGATCAGCGGCGTCCGCGCTTCGTCGATCAGGATCGAATCCACTTCGTCGACGATGGCATAGGCATGGCCGCGCTGGACCATGTCCTCCAGCCGGTATTTCATATTGTCGCGGAGATAATCGAAGCCGAGTTCGTTATTGGTGGCGTAGGTGATGTCGCAGGCATAAGCAGCCTTGCGTTCCTCGTCATCGAGGCCATGCACAATCACGCCGGTCGTCAGGCCGAGGAAACCGTAAATCTGCGCCATCCATTCGGAGTCGCGCGAGGCCAGATAGTCATTGACGGTGACGACATGCACGCCCTTGCCGGCCAGCGCATTAAGATAGACCGCGAGCGTCGCCACAAGCGTCTTGCCTTCGCCGGTTTTCATCTCGGCGATGCCGCCCTCATGAAGGATCATGCCGCCGATCAGCTGGACGTCAAAATGCCGCTGCCCCAGCGTCCGCTTGCCTGCCTCGCGTACCGTGGCGAAGGCCGGGACCAGGATATCGTCGAGGGTCTTGCCCTCGGCCAGTTGTCGGCGAAATTCGTCGGTGCGGGCGCGCAGCTGCTCGTCGGTGAGCTTGGCCAGCTCCGGCTCCAGCGCATTGATCGCGGCGACACGGGGCTGATAGCCACGGATCCGGCGGTCATTGGCGCTACCAAACAGCTTGCGGGCAACTGCGCCGAACATGCGAAATCCTTTTTTCTTCAGTCTGCGATGGACTTTAGCCTGCGTCGCATCCGGAACCGCGATCCTGCCCTCATGCGGTAAAACACGAAGTTTTGAAACCGCGGGGACTCGTAGGTCGTGCGACCCTGAAATCCGCCGGAACGGCGCTGGCCGGGCCCGAATTGAGCCGGAGAGAGATCATTCGGGGGTGACATCCGGAGAACCGACGAGAAATAGGAGGGGGTCCCCTCCTTGTCAATCTGAAGGCAGAACGGCCTTATTGCCGAAAATTAAGGGACATGCGGCATTGCCATGCCATAACCCGTGCGTAAGTTTCGGGCGCCATGACCCGTTGGGGGCGGCACCATTCAAGGATAGACCTGATGAACAAATCCAAATCCTCGCTTCCCACGGCCCAGTGGCGCCCCGCCGTGACGGCCTTTTGCGCCACGCTCGCGGTGGCAGGATTGCTGACCATGCCCGCCGGCGCCCAGACCGACCCTGTGGTCGCCAAGGTGAACGGCACCGAGATCAAGCAAAGCGACATCAAGGCCGCCGAAGAGGATATCGGCTCGCAGCTGCCGCCGATGGCACCGGAAGCCAAACAGGAATATCTGACCACCTATGTCACCGACATGATGCTGGTGTCCAAGGCCGCGGAAGCCAAGAAGCTGGGTGACACCCCCGAATTCAAGAAAAAGTTGGAACTGGCCCGCACCAAGCTGCTGATGGAAGCGCTGCTGCAGGACGCGGCCAAGACCGCCGTCACCGACGAGGCCATGAAGAAGGTCTATGCCGAAGCCACCAAGGACATGGGCAACGAGCAGGAAGTGAGCGCACGCCACATCCTGGTGGAGAATGAGGACGAGGCCAAGAAGATCGCCGCCGATCTCAAGAAGGGTGGCGACTTCGCTGCCATCGCCAAGGAAAAGTCCAAGGACCCCGGCTCCAAGGATCAGGGTGGCGATCTCGGCTTCTTCGGCAAGGACCAGATGGTCCCTGAATTCGCCGAAGCGGCGTTCAAGCTCGAAAAGGGTCAGATCTCCGACCCGGTCAAGTCGCAGTTCGGCTGGCACATTATCCGCCTCGACGACAAGCGGACCAAGCAGCCGCCGACCTTCGATCAGGTGAAGGATCAGATCGAAAGCTTCGTGCAGCGCAAGGCGCAGGCCGACCTGATCCAGAAGCTGCGGGCGGAAGCCAAGATCGAAACTTTCGGCGATGCGGCCAAGAAACCTGATGCTGCGCCTGCCGCCACGCCCGACGCCAAGTCGGATGCGCCTGCGGCCAAGCCTGGCACTCCGGCGCCGGCCAAGAAATAAGCGCCTCCAAGTAGGTGAGCTTAGAAAAAACGGGACGCGGCGAAGGCTGCGTCCCGTTTTATTTTTATGGTCATAAGGCTATGACATGGCCCGCTCGGATTTTCCGAAAGATCGAGGCCCTTGATGTCGACCGCCGTCTCTCCCCTAGCGCCCACCAACGTTCCCGACATGCCGGCGATCGAGGGCATGCGCCTCGGCACGGCGGAGGCCGGCATCCGCTACAAGAACCGCACCGACGTCCTGCTCGCCGTCTTTGACAAGGGCACCACGGTCGCCGGCGTGTTCACGCGCTCGAAATGTCCGTCGGCCCCGGTCGAGTGGTGCCGCGCGATGCTGAAGGGTGGCAAGGCGCGTGCGCTGGTTGTCAATTCCGGCAATGCCAATGCCTTCACCGGCAAAACTGGCCGCAGCTCCACCGCCCTCACCGCCAAGATTGCCGCTGATGCAGTCGGCTGCACGGAGAAAGAAATCTTTCTCGCCTCCACCGGAGTGATCGGCGAGCCGCTCGATGCCAGCAAGTTCGATGGCGTCCTGCACAGCCTGGCGCAGGAGGCGACCGAAGGCCGCTTCCTCGACGCCGCCAAGGCGATCATGACCACCGACACCTTCCCCAAGGTCGCTACCGCGCAGGTCCGGCTCGGCAAGGCCAAGGTGACGATCTGCGGCATTGCCAAGGGCGCCGGCATGATCGCGCCGGATATGGCGACCATGCTGTCCTTTATCTTCACAGATGCGCCGATTGCAGCGCCGGCCTTGCAGGCTTTGCTGCGTGAGGGTGTCACCGACACCTTCAACGCCGTGACGATCGATGGTGACACCTCGACATCCGACACGCTGCTGGCCTTTGCCACCGGCGCAGCGGCGGCCCGCGGCGCTCCGAAGATCAGCAAGGCCAGCGACCCGCAGCTGGCGGCTTTCCGCAAGGGCTTCATGGCCGTGCTGGCGGACCTTGCCGAACAGGTGGCGCGCGATGGCGAAGGCGCACGCAAGCTGGTCGAGATCACCGTCGAGGGCGCAACCTCCAAAAATTCGGCGCGCCGCATCGCCATGTCGATCGCCAATTCGCCGCTCGTCAAAACCGCCATTGCCGGCGAGGACGCCAATTGGGGCCGCGTCGTCATGGCCGTCGGCAAGGCCGGCGAACCGGCCGACCGGGACAAATTGTCGATCTGGTTCAACGGCATCCGCGTCGCGCATAAGGGCGCGCGCGATCCCGGCTATGACGAGGCAAAAGTATCTGCGGCGATGAAGGACGCGAAGATCGCGCTGAAGGTCGGGCTTGGCCTCGGAAAGGGCAAGGACCGCGTCCTGACCTGCGATCTGACCAAGGAATATGTCGCCATCAACGGCGATTACCGGTCCTGATTATCGACGTGACTTTATCAGCCGTTAATCCCAGCAGCGTAAGGTAAAATACGGACGTGAGCGCCAAGCTTCTTATTGTCGCCGCCTGTGCCCTCATCGATACCGATGGCCGCATTCTTCTTGCACGGCGGCCGGAGGGAAAGGCGATGGCCGGTCTCTGGGAATTTCCCGGCGGCAAGGTGGAGCAAGGCGAAACGCCCGAACAGACGTTGATACGCGAACTGTCGGAGGAATTGGGGATCGTCGTGCGGGAAGCCTGCCTTGCGCCCCTGACTTTTGCCAGCCACACCTACCCTGACTTTCATCTGCTGATGCCGCTTTATGTGTGCAGACGCTGGGAAGGTCAGGTGACGATGCAGCATCACAGCGAGCTGAAATGGGTTCGGCCGCAAGCGATGCGCGATTATCCGATGCCGGCGGCGGACGAGCCGCTGGTGGCTCACCTGATGGGCCTGTTGTAACCGAACCGAGATCGCTGATGACCTGTTCACATCTGTTGGCATCCGTCAGACGCTTTCACCGCGACCAGAGCGGCGCGACCGCTATCGAATATGCGCTGGTGGCGAGCGGAATCGCTGTTGCGATTGCAGCGTCAGTTCTTTCGCTCGGCACGTCGGTTGAAGGACTTTATCAGCGCGTGCTCGACGCGATGCCGAATTAGCTTCGCGGCTTCTCGCCCGTCATCCTTTCCATCGTTCCCAACGCATCGGCCAATCGCGCTTTCGCCGAACCCGGTTTCAGCGGCTGCTGCTGGCTGTCATGCGGCGCCCAGCCGGAAATCCAGACGATATCGAATGTCGCGCGCAAGCGGCCATCCGCATCGCTGAAACGCTCGGCGTAAATCTGCGCCATCCGCTGCAAGGTCGCGCGCTTGAGCGGTGTGCGGCGGCGTTCAATCAACACGTTGGTCGCGCCCATGCCGCGCAGATCCTGCATCAGATTGAACGGCGTATCGTAGCGCACGATCAGGCGATCGACATCGACCACCGGTAAGGCGAAGCCCGCCCGCTGCAAGAGCGCGCCGACATCGCGCAGATCCGCGAAGGGTGAAACATGCGGCGACACGCCGCCTTCGATCTCCGCCTCCGCCGCCGCAAAGGATTGCCGCAGCTCCGTCAGCGTATCGCCGCCCAGCAAGGCCGCCAGCAACAGGCCATCCGGCTTCAGCGCACGGCGGATCTGCACCAGCGTGCCGGGCAGATCATTGACGCCTTGCAACGCCAATGCCGACACGGCGAGATCGAGCGAGCCATCGGCAAACGGCAGCGCCTCTTCGTCGGCGACAACGAAAGGTCCCTCCGCACGCTCAGGCCTCAGCGCATCGACGCCGACTATCCTCTCGGCCAGCTTGCGCTCCCGGATCAGATCACGCAGACGCGAGGACGGCGTACCGATATCGGCCGCCGTCACGAAGGACCGCATCACCACCGACAGCCGTTCGGCAAGATCCTGCGCCACGTGATCGACCAGAAAGCTCACAGCCATGCCGCGGCGCGCCCGCAGCCGCCGCTGGCGCGCGAGAGACCGGTCGAACAGCACGGGATTGTCAGCCACTATCGCACTCCTTGACTCATCGCGCCGCTGCGAAAACCGCTTCGCACTTTTCGCGTGTATGCTCTAGCCTGAAGGCCATGCGTGACGAGGTTGAAGACTTAACCGCGGATGAAGGCATGGCCCCGCCTGCGCGCCTGTCGCGGATCATGGCGGCGCTGCGCGCGCCCCTGCGGCTGGCGGTCGATCTCGCCCTGCCGCCGCTGTGTCCCGCCTGCCGCGATCCGGTCGGCGATGGCGCCGGGCTCTGCGCCACCTGCTGGTCGAAACTGTCGCCGATCGAACGGCCCTTTTGCGAAAAGCTTGGCATTCCCTTCACCTATGATCCCGGTCCCGGCATCCTGTCCATGCAGGCGATGGCCAACCCGCCGGCCTATCAACGCGCCAGAGCAGCGGTTCGCTATGACGATGTTGCCCGCACCATGGTCCATGCGATCAAATATGGCGACCGGCTTGATCTCGCACCGGTGATGGCGCGCTGGATGGGCCGCGCCGGCGCCGAACTCATGGGCGAAGCCGATGTGATGATGCCGGTTCCGCTGCATTGGCGGCGGATGTGGGCGCGGCGCTTCAACCAGTCGGCCGCCTTGTGCAACACGCTCTCAAAAAACAGCGGCCTGCCGGCGAATTTCACCGCCTTGCGCCGTGTGAAGGCGACGCCACAACAGGTCGGCTTGTCGAAATCCGAGCGGGCCAGCAATGTGCAGGGCGCATTCCGCGTCGCCGCCGAAGCCCGCGGCGAAATCCGCCAGCGCCGCATTCTCCTGATCGATGACGTGCTGACCTCCGGCGCAACCGTCGATGCCTGCGCCAGAGCGTTGCTGCGCGCTGGGGCCCGCCAGGTGGACGTTCTGGTTTTCGCCCGGGTTGTGGACCCGGTGCGTACGCCCATATAGAAAAGATCAGCCATCACCCTTCCCGAACGCAACATACAACCATGCCGAACGTCGAGATCTATACCACCGCCTATTGTCCCTATTGCGGCTGGGCGAAAGAGCTGCTGGTCAAGAAGGGCGTGCCCTTCAAGGAAATCGATGTCGGCGGCGATCGCGCGCTGCGCAGCGCCATGACTGAACGCGCCAATGGCCGCACCAGCGTGCCGCAGATTTTCATCGGCGATGTTCATGTCGGCGGCTGCGATGATCTGTATGCACTGAATGACGCTGGCAAGCTCGATCCGCTGCTGGCGAAGACCGGGTCCGAGGCATGAGCAACACTCATGGACATAAGGCTGACGGAAAATTCCGCGTCGGCCTGATCCAGATGCGGTCCGGCCGCACGCCGCAGGCCAATTGCGATGCCGCGGTGAAGCTGATCGGCGAAGCCAAAGCGGCCGGCGCCGATTATGTGCAGACGCCCGAGATGACCAACATCATGGAGCTGTCGCGCGAGGCGTTGTTCGCCGCCATCACCGAGGAAGACAATGACGCGACACTCGCGGCCTTCCGCGATCTGGCGCGCAAGAAGTCGCTGCATATCCATGTCGGCTCGCTGGCGATCAAGGTGTCGCCCGAACGGGCCGCCAATCGCGCTTTCGTCATCGATCCGGATGGCGAGATCGTCGCCCGCTATGACAAGATTCATATGTTCGATGTCGATCTCGCCGGCGGCGAGAGCTATCGCGAATCCAACAATTATCAGCCCGGCGAAAGCGCGGTGCTGACCGATCTGCCCTGGGCGAGCTTCGGTCTCACCATCTGCTACGACCTGCGTTTCCCAGCGCTTTATCGCGCGCTCGCGGAAGCCGGCGCGACCGTGCTCACCGTGCCAGCAGCTTTCACGCGGCAGACCGGCGAAGCTCATTGGCATACGCTCCTGCGCGCCCGCGCCATCGAGAATGGCAGCTTCGTGCTGGCAGCCGCGCAAGGCGGCAAGCATGAAAATGGCCGCGAGACTTTCGGCCATTCGCTGGTGATCGATCCCTGGGGACGCGTGCTGGCGGAAGGCAGCAAGGAGCCGGGCGTTGTCATGGCCGAGATCGATCCGGCTGAAGTGACCGCCGCACGCTCCAAGGTGCCATCACTGCAACACGGCCGCCGCTTCGACATCGTCACGCCGGTGGCAGAGCCGGCGCATCTGCATGTGGTTGGTGATCCGTCATGATCCGTTACGCGCTCGTGTGCGAGCGGAAGCATCAGTTTGAAATCTGGTTTAACAGCTCGGCCGATTACGACACGCAACGCAATCGCAACCTCGTCACATGCCCGATCTGCGACTCGCACGAGGTCAGCAAGGCGATCATGGCGCCGGCGATTGCGCGCTCTAGCCGCAAGACCAGCGTGCCGCGTGACATTCCCGTTGCTCCGACAGATGCGCCGGCTGCGCCTTCCGAAACGATGGCGATGATGTCGCCGCAGGAGATGGAGTTTCGCGCCAAGCTGAAAGAGCTGCGCGATCATCTCGTCAGCAACGCCGACAATGTCGGCAAGCAATTTCCCGAAGAAGCGCGCAAGATGCATTACGGCGAGACCGAGTATCGCTCGATCTATGGCGAAGCCTCGCTCGACGAAGCCAAAGAGATGCACGAGGAAGGCATCGCGTTTCTGCCGCTGCCGCATTTGCCCGACGAACGAAATTAGGACAGTCGGGACAACCGCACTCGAAAGTTGTGCAGAACTAGGATTCCGTAAACATCGCCATTGACGCGTTTCAAATCGCGTGTCGATTCGCGCGTCATGTGTGATTTGAAAGCAACACAACGCCACATCGAGGCCGCATTCCGTCGGCAAGGCGCCCCTCAGCCGTAACATTTGAGGGGTATCTGAATGAAGTTGAAAGCTTTCGCAGTCGCGTTTGCAGTATGTGTTTCCTTTGTGGGGAGTGCGCACGCAGAATCCGGAATAGCGTCCGTCTACGGTAAGGGCGACGGTTATGCCGGAAAGAGAACAGCCAGCGGCGAGCGCATGAATCCAGCCGCTTACACCGCCGCCCATCGGACACTGCCATTCGGCACTCATGTCCGCGTCACCAATCGCAAGAATGGCCGCAGCGTTACCGTCCGCATTTCCGATCGTGGACCCTTCGTGCGTGGTCGTGTGATCGATCTGTCGCCTGCGGCAGCACGCGCCATTGGCGTCAACGGCCTTGCGCCTGTGGTGCTTGCGCGCAATTAATTCGCGCGTTTTCTTTACGACATCGACGTAACGTGCGCCGTGAATGGCGGCGCCATCTTGTCGCTTGTCAAAGCCAAACATCGTCCCCTGTTCCGGCCAGTTGCTGGAACGGGGACTTGCTGTCCTGACAACGCAGCAGCATCGCTGATGTTGCAATCTTTCGCGGGTGGCAGACATAAATCGGCATCAATGCGCCCAGATTAGCGCTGCGACGCCGAGCACGATCAGCACGATGCCGATGCTTTCGCGTGCTGATGTTTTCTGATGAAACACAAAGCTCGCAATCGCCTGCGCAAACAGCACTTCGACCAGCGCCACCGTGCGCACGCTCGCCGCTGTCGCCAGCGCAAAAGCCAGGTACCAGAATTGCGATGCGGTCGCGCCCATGAAGCCGGCGAACAATGACGGCCGCCAGGCTTGCAGAATGGCGCGCATGACATCGGGGCTGCGCAGCATCAGATAAGCCGACAAAATCACCGATTGCAGCAGCAGACCCATGACCAGCGTAAAGGTCGCGGCCATCATGAAGTCGGACAGGTTGAGACTGAGGATGGCGCCGCGATAGCCGACCGCCGACAGCGCGAACATCGCGCCGGATGCGAGCCCAAGCCATGTCGGCCGCCAGCTTTCCGAACGCGCACCCGGCTTCAGTGACATCATCACAACGCCAGCCGTCGCGATCAGGATCGCCGCCACCATGCTCACGCTTAACGTATCACCGAGAAAGATCAGGCCGAACAACGCCACCTGCACCGGCTCGGTCTTGATATAGGCGATGGTGACGACGAAAGAGCGTTCACCCATCGCCGCCAGCATCAATGCTGTGGCGATGATCTGCGCCCCCATGCCGTCGATGATCCAGGCCCAGAAGATCGCCGGCGGATGCGGCAGCGGCGCGCCGGTCACCAGCATCAGGCCGAAGAGGAAGATCAGCGCAAACGGAAAGCCGAACAGAAACCGCACATGCGTGGCGCCGGTTGTGCCGAGCGTTGCGGTGAGTTCGCGCTGCATGGCATTGCGCACGGTCTGCCCCGCCGCCGCCAACACGGTGAACACGATCCACAGCCAGCCGGTGTCAGTCATGCCGCGCACTCACTATCTCCGTTCGTCCCGGCGCAGGCCGGGACCCAGAGCCATAAGCACCGGTATCGCGGAGACAGTCTGGATCCCGGCCTTCGCCGGGATGAGCGGGTGTGGGCTGCACTGCCTTGATCAATACCAGCTGACACGCCGCGCAACCTCACGCGCGCTCGACTTCATGCGCCTTGCCGTCGGCGGACCATTCGGTGATGGTGTCGCGGCTATTATCAACTTCGGCGAGCAGATCGAAATACTGCATCGTCGGATAGCCGCCGGTGCGTGCCTTCACGGCCTCGCGCCATTCGTCGTTATGCGCCTTCTCTGCGGCTTCGATCGACGGCCAGACATACACGCCAGCGCCGATGCCGGCGGCATCGCCCAGACCGAACACGAACTGCTTGCGGACGAGATCGGGATTGGCCGCCCATTTGGCGGTGACGCCGCGCACGGCGTCCAGCTCTTTCGCGCGGTCCTGCCCGGCGGGAAGATTGAAAGTCACGATTTCGAGGATCATATCCGGCCTCCCAAATTCAGGTTGGCCAATATCGCACGGCACGGGCAGAGGCGGACAACTTTTCTCGCTGTCCGCCTTGTCAGCGCCGCCGGGCTGTCATGCGCCGCGCGTGGCGGTCAGCATGTAATTGACGTCCATGTCGTTGGAGAGCTGCCAGCTGTCGGCGCCAAGGCGATAAACCACCCCGCGCTCGTCGACGACGCTGAGGCCGGCCGCCTGCATCGCCGCTTCCAGCTCCGCCGGGGTCACGAACTTGTCCCAGCGATGGGTTCCGCGCGGCAGCCAGCGCAGCACATATTCGGCGCCGACGATGGCCAGCGCGAAGCTTTTCATCGTCCGGTTGAGGGTAGCGGCGATCATCAACCCGCCAGGCTTCACCATCTCGCCGCAACGGCGCACGAACAGATCGATATCGGCGACATGCTCCACCACTTCCAGCGCCAGCACCACGTCGAAGCGCTCGCCCTTGTCGGCCAGAGCCTCGGCGGTGACGGCGCGGTAGTCGATCATCAGGTCGGTCTGGGCAGCATGGCGGCGGGCCACCTCAATATTGGCCTCGGCCGGATCGGCGCCGACCACCTTGGCGCCCAGCCTTGCCAGCGGCTCGGACAGGATGCCGCCGCCGCAGCCGATATCGAGCATGCGAAGGCCGGACAGGCAGCCGATCTGCTTTGGATTGCGCCCAAAATGCACCGCCACCTGGTCGCGGATATAGCTGAGCCGCACCGGATTGAACTTGTGCAGCATCGCCATCGGGCCGCGCTCATCCCACCATTGCGCGGCCAGCTTGGAAAACTGCTCGACCTCGGACGGGTCGATGGTGGATGAGCCAGACATCTTATTCCTGTTCACAATCGTTAACGCCGCGCGGTTGCGCCATTTTCCGTATTCTCTACGGGATTTAACCGGGTAGTGAAACACCCAGCTTGGGCGGCGGTTTCAGCCCATCCGATGGCTTGCGGGCCCAAGCACTCGCCGTTATGACTACGCCGCCTTTGCACCGGCGCCTTTCGCCCTGACGCCTGCGTGCTTTTTGTTCGTCCCGGGGCGCCGATTCTTTCATGTCACGTCTTGTGCTGAAATTCGGCGGAACGTCGGTCGCCGATATCGATCGTATCCGCAACGTCGCGCGTCATGTGAAGCGCGAATATGATGCCGGTCACGATGTCGCCGTGGTGGTCTCCGCCATGGCCGGCAAGACCAACGAGCTTGTGGCCTGGTGCCGCGACGCCTCGCCGTTGCACGATGCGCGCGAATACGACGCCATCGTCTCGTCCGGCGAACAGGTGACGGCCGGCCTGCTCGCCATCGTCCTGCAGAATATGGGCGTCACCGCGCGCTCCTGGCAGGGCTGGCAATTGCCGATGCTGACCAGCGATGCGCATGGCTCTGCCCGCATCGAAAGCCTCGATGGCAGCGAGCTGATCAAGCGTTTCAAGGAGCGCAAGGAAGTGGCGGTGATCGCCGGCTTCCAGGGCATCCATCAGCCGACCGGCCGCATCACCACGCTCGGCCGCGGCGGCTCCGATACTTCGGCGGTGGCGATCGCCGCCGCCATCGGCGCTGACCGTTGCGACATCTATACCGAT
>Ga0164243_10009290_pt1 | contig 14330 bp, 14 predicted proteins | sample OricompcompostOP_FD_108781 | JGI IMG/M metagenome (GOLD analysis project Ga0164243, IMG submission 108781) | Organic Plus compost microbial communities from Emeryville, California, USA - Original compost - Organic plus compost (OP) | ecosystem: Engineered > Solid waste > Mixed feedstock >... | reverse complement strand
CTAAATCTGTGTGAAATCTAGGGATTTTCGCCCTTTGTTACAAGAGCGAACGGTATTATTCCGCCTCCGGAAACCGCATAGAATTCAATGGCTTGAGGCGAGGGATTGCCCCCTTCCCCGCAACCTGCCCCATCATCTCCGATTCAGCCTGCAAACCAGCCTGAAGAAATGCGGCTCAGCGCTTCAGTCGCGCCAGAGTCGTCGCGTCCTCCTCACCGCCGAAATATCTGTCGAGCGCCGTCCGGAAAACCGCATTGTCCTCCGCCGCATGGGCGAAGAGCGTCATGCAGGAGCGGAATTTCAACGTGTCTGGATAGCCGAATATCTGCTCGATCGAGCGCCCTTCCACCGCATTCACCAATCCCGTGGACTCGCGAAGGCGCCGGCCGAGAACCGGATGAGCGAGATAGGCCCGCGCCTCTTCCAGCGAGCCGATGGCGTAGCGCTGCGCCATGGCGCTCGCGCCGAGCCCATCGATCTGCGGGAAGACGAACCACATCCAGTGGCTCTCCTTCCGTCCGCGCCGCAACTCGTCCCGAACACGCGCATGGACCGGCGCCTGCGCCTCGACGAACCGGTTCAGGTCGAAGGGATCGCCTGCCATCTCCCGCGTGCAGCCTCCCGCTTCAGTAGAGGCTCTCCTCGTAGCGCACCACGTCATCGACAAGCAGGCGCTTCAGTGCCGCCCGGCCACCGCTGGCGACGGCGACATCGACGCTCATGCGCTGGTCGTTCCGCAGCCTTTCGAGGTCGCGCCCCTCTCCTTCCGGCACGAAGAACTGCTCGAGATTATAGGTGATGCCGAGCTCCTGGCAGGCCGCACCGTCCCGGCATGTGTCGGCGTCCCGGCGATAGGGCCGCTCGACCGTGCCCTTGAGATAGACTCCCTCGCCGGGCGGCTCGTGATGGATGGAGACCGCCTGCCACGTCTCGCCGGCCTCGGCGAGCGTCACATAGATCGGGTCGTAATAGTCGAAGTCCTCGTCGCCCCCGACCTCGTCCGTCCGGATGGTCGAGATCGGATAGCTGAGGATCACATAATGGCCGCGCAGGAGGTCGCGCGGGTCGACCGGCCTGACCGAGAGCCGGACTTCCGTCCCGTTGCGCAGGAGCAGCGCGCGGTCGATGATCATCCAGGCGAGCAGCGCGGTCTGCAGGAGGAAGGCCCCGAGGAGGCCGAGGCGGAACCAGCGCGTGCTCATGGCGTCGCCTCCGCCGCCGGCGCGGTCAGCCGCTTGTCGATCCTGTAGAGTCCCCAGGCGAGCGCGATGAAGAGAAGCCCGCCAAGCAGGAAAGCCAGCGCCGTATCGATCAGCGTGCCGAGCGTCACGACATAGAGATAGATGACCTCCAGCCCGAAGGCGATCAGGCCGGTCTTCTTGCCGATGCGGAGCTTCCCGGTCTGCCCGAAATTGACCGCCCAGAGCGCCGCGCCGAGCACGAGGATGCCCCCCGCGAGCCGCCCTGGCAATTCGTCCTCCGGCTGCCAGTAGGCATAGGCGATGGCGGCGAGGCCGATGAGGATCGCACCGCCCGCATCGATCGGCGTCAGCCCCTTCCGCTGCACGGAGAGCGCCGCCAGCGCCGTCGTGCCGACCAGAGCCACGGCGGCGATGACGGCCCACAGCCCCTGCCCTCCGGCATCGTCCCAGTAGACCGTCGTCTGCAGCAGGCCGACCGCGACCAGCGTGGCGGCGAGCCCCGGCCAGATCATGTCGCGCCCGAAGAGCATCGGCACTTCGCGATCCATGCTGGCGAGCGCGGTCCCGGCGGCCCAGAAGAGAAGCGCCAGCGCCGTCTCGGTGGCCAGCACCTCGGCGAAGGACCAGTCGAAGCGTTCGGCGATCCCGAGAATGTTGAGCCCGATCCAGAAGCCGAAGACCAGCACGGCGACGAGGCGCGCATAGGCCGAGCCGATCCAGGCCGCGATGCCGCCCGCCAGCAGGATCGGCACGAGGCTTGCCCAATGCGGCGCGTAATGCTGGTCGACCACATTGACCCAGGCCCAGTAGCCCGCCCCGACCAGCGCCAGCACCGTCATGGTGGCCGAGCCGGTCATCAGCGCCGCGCCGAGAATGCCGATTTCCCAGAGGAGGATCGCGCCGGAGAAATCGCCCGAGAGATGATAGGTCTGCCCGACAAGGGCGATGGCCGCCGCGAAGACGAGGCCCGCCACCAGAAGCGCCGCCTCGGAAAAGACCCGCAATTCCCGCGCCGTCAGCAGGGCCGCGACGCCATAGGCGATCCCCATGGCGATCACGAGGAGCCCGAAGCGGACGATGCGGGGCATGTAGTCCCAGTTCGAGCCGACAAAGGCGACGACGCCCGCGCCGAGAAGCAGGGCGCCGAGCACGCCGACGATCGCCGCGAGGCCGAAAGTCGCCCGCTTCTCCTCGATCGAGCCGAGAATCGCGCCTGCGCCCTCCGCCGTCACCCAGCCGGCATCGCGCCAACGCGGGAGGTCGGCGGCGAGCCGCTTGCGATAGCTGGCATCATTCATTCAACGGAATCTCCGTTCATCGGCGGCACTCCATAGCCGCACCGCCCGTCCTGCGAAAGCCCGCTGGCCCCGGCGCGCGGGGACTGGCAGCATGGTTCTGCCGCCGGCACAAGGGGAACGGGCCAGATGAACGACTATTTCCTTCATGCCCTCGTCACGCTTTTCGTGACGATCGACCCGCCAGGCCTCGCCCCGATCTTCGTGGTCCTCACGGCCGGCATGAGCGCCGAGGATCGGCGCCTGATCGCCATCCGCGCCACGGTCACCGCCGGCCTTGTCCTTGCCGGCTTCGTCCTGTTCGGCGAATCCCTCATCGGCATCCTCGGCATCACCCTCCCCGCCTTCCGGATCGCCGGCGGCCTCCTCCTCTTCACCATCGCCTTCGAGATGGTCTTCGCCCGTCGCGACGCCCGGAAGACCGCGACCGCACGGGACGCCGTCGGCGAGGCCGTGGCGGAGAAGGAGGACCTGCGCCATCTCGCGGTGTTTCCGCTGGCGATCCCGCTGATCTCCGGTCCCGGCGCCATTTCCGCGACCATCCTTCTCGCCTCGCAGGCGAGCGGACCGGCGATGCTGGCCGGTCTTGTCGTCATCATCGCGCTCCTCATCGCCGCCTGTCTGGCGGTCTTCCTGCTTGCCGAAACGATCGAGCGGATTTTGGGCGAAACCGGGCGGCTGGTCGTCAGCCGGCTTCTCGGCGTGCTCCTCGCGGCCCTTTCGGTTCAGTTCGTCGTGGACGGGATAACGGCGATCGTCCGCCAGCAGTCCGGTTAGGGAAGCTCGGCAAGGAAAGCCCTGACGACCCGCGCTGAATTGTCGGCCGCAAGCTGGAAGAAGAGGTCGATCTCGTTTTCGCCGGCGCCGCCGCCGGCAAGGTCCGAAAGGCTTCGGAAGGCCACGAAAGGCACGCCGTTGGCATAGGCGACATGGGCGACCGCCGCCGTCTCCATGTCGAGAACCTGCGCGCCGAAGGTCTTGAAGGTGTAGTCGCGGAAAGCGGCATTATCGACGAAGGCGCTGCCCGAAACGCCCCGGCCGCCGACCACGAGCGAAGGCGCCGTCGTCATGCAGGCCGTGTCGATGACGCATTGCTCCAGTTCGACCTTTCCGACGACGCGCCGCGCGATGTCGAGAAGGCCGCTGTCGGCCGGAAACCAGAAGCGTTCCTCCGGCTCCGCCAGACCTTCGCGCATCACCTCAACGCTCTGCGGGAACATCATGCCGAAATTGGGGAATTTGGCGTCCGGTGGCGCGGTGAAGCCGCCATTCGTTTCCCGCGCGAAAAAGGTTTCGAGATATTCGCCCCACTCTTCGGCGACGACGACATCGCCGATCGAGCGCGCAGGATCGACCCCGCCGGCAATGCCCGACACGACGATCGCCGTGACGTTGAAATGATCGAGCGCGAGCTGCGTGGTCATGGCGGCATTGACCATGCTGATGCCGCTCAGCAGCAGGACCACATCCTGTCCCGAAAGTTTCCCGGTGGCGAAGGTGACGCCGTTGACCGAGAAGTCCTGGCGTCCCTCGAGGTCTTCCTGGAAAAGCTTCCATTCCGGCGCGAAGGCCGAAATCACCGCGATGCGCGGCGCCGTATCCAGTTGCGCCCGCGCTCCGCTGCAGGAGAGAAGCGCAAAGGCCATTGCGGTCAGCAGAAATCGGACGGCACGCCCCATCGCCGGCGTTCCGCAGGCCTAGAACGGGATTTCGTCGTCCAGTTCCTCGGCAAGCGATCCGCCTCCGCTCCGCCGGGCCGGTCCCCGGTCGCGCTGCATGGGGCTGGACCGGCCGAAATCGCCACCGCCGGCATCGTCCACGCGCTCGCCGCCGCCACGGCCGTCGAGCATCGTCAATGTGGAATTGAAGCCCTGCAGGACCACTTCCGTCGAATAGCGCTCCTGCCCGCTCTGGTCTTCCCATTTGCGGGTCTGGAGCTGGCCTTCGATGTAAACCTTCGAGCCCTTCTTGAGATATTGCTCCGCCACCTTGCAGAGCCCCTCATTGAAGATCACGACCCGATGCCACTCGGTCTTTTCCCGGCGCTCGCCGGTATTGCGGTCGCGCCAGCTTTCGGTGGTGGCGACGCGGAGATTGGCGATCGGCCGTCCGTCATTCGTCCGGCGTATCTCGGGATCGGCGCCGAGATTGCCGATGAGAATGACCTTGTTGACGCTTCCGGACATGTCTGGCCCTTTCTGAGGCTGGCCCTTCCTGAGGATGATGCGGCGCTTGCGCTTCGCCGTTCCACCCTTCGCGGATTCATTTGCGAGGTATATGGCGGAGGTGGATTATCCACAGCGGGCTTAGGCAACCGCCGCCTTTATCCTCTCTTTGTTCTCTCTATGTTCACATATCGTCGGACGGAGGTTAATGCAACCCCCGGTGATTCCGGAATCCGGGCAAGGATTTCTTACCCTTGCTCGTGCATATAGGCGAAGGTTCAGGAGCACCCAGCATGGCTGCAGTTTCGGGAGCAACTATTCCCGACGGGCTTTCCCCAATCATCCGAATGACGAAGGCATTGCGTTCGGTCGCGCAGGAGCATCGCCTCCTGCTTCTGATCGCGGCTCTCTATGTCGCCTGCTGCCTCGGCCTTCTCGCGACGGTGCCGGACGACACGCTGGAGAATCTGGCCATCGACTTCCCGGTGTCGCTTCTCGGCAATCTCGTCATCGTGGCATCCGTTGCCGGCCTTTTCACGATCGGCTTTCTCGCCAGGCGAAGGCCGCCCGATCCCATCCGGACCGTAGCGCGGCATGTCGCGCGCCCCGACATCTGGCCTCTGATCCTGTCGCGCGGCCTCATCCTCGTCACGATGACGGCGCTGGTGATGAGCGTCTTTGCCGGGATGAAGGGCAGCATTCCCTTCTTCCGCCCCTTCGCCTTCGACCCGGCCTTTGTGGCGATCGACGCGGCGCTTCACGGCGGCAGCCAGCCCTGGACATGGATCCAGCCATGGCTCGGCCATCCGCGGATCACATCCGCTCTGGATCGGGCCTATTACCTATGGTTCCCCGTCGTCTTTCACACCTACTACTGGCAGGTCTTCACGGTGCGGAATCCGCGCCTCCGCTATCAGTTCCTGATGGCGTTCATGCTATGCTGGATGCTGATCGGCACGCTGGCGGCGATCGCGCTCTCTTCGGCCGGCCCGGTCTTCCTGGCGAAGATGGGGCTGGATGACCTGCCCTTTAGAGAATTGCTCTCCTATCTCGCCTCGGTCGACAGGACGCGGTCTTTGATGGCCGTCACCGTGCAGGAGAGCCTCTGGCAGGTCTACGCGACCGGTGCCGACATGCCGCTACGGGGCATCTCGGCCATGCCGAGCATGCACATCGCGATCGCCGTCCTGATGGCGATTTTCGGCTGGCGCAAGCACTGGGCGCTCGGGCTCGCCTATTCGCTCTTTGCCCTTTTGATTTTCCTGGGGTCCGTCCAGCTCGCCTTCCACTATGCCGTGGATGGCTATGTCGCCGCGGTGATGGTCGGGATCGTCTGGTGGTTTGCCGGACGCGTCGCCCGGCGCGAGGTGCCGTTGGAAAATCCGGCCTGATCAGATCAGGCCGACGACAACCGCCGTCACGAAAAGCAGCGCCGCTCCGGTCGCAACGATACCGACGAAGTTTCCGCGAAGAGCATGCATGGTCCGGCCCACCTTTCTAAGCCGGATATTGCCGCTGCCGCCCCCATCGCGGGGAGGCAAAAGCGACCAAATTCCATCCGATGCGGGGAAAACGGTTCCCGCCCGTTCCTCCCGCGGGAGAAATTCAGGCGACCGCTTCTTCCAGCGCCTCGTCGAGGAGTTCCAGCGCGCGCTTGGCGAAGGCCGTCATGTTGGACGGGCGATCCGCGCTTCCCGTCCGGAGCGTGGCGGTCTTCTCGACCGGCCCCGCGACGGCCATGCAGCTATGGCCGGCGGGGTCGCCATAGCGGTTGCCCGTCGGCCCCGCCGCGCCGGTTTCGCCAAGGCCCCAGACCGTGCCGAGCCGATCGCTCACCCGCCGCGCCATGAGTGCGGCGTCGGTTTCGGTGGCCGGCCGGTCCTTCATGTCCTCCTGCCTTATATCGAGAAGGCCTTCCCGCGCCGTCATCGTGTAGAGCACCACGCCTCCGACGAAATAGGCGGAGGCGCCGGGCACGGCGAGAAGCGCCGCGGCGACCAGCCCGCCCGAGGAGCTTTCGGCAACCGCGATCGTCTCCTTGCGCTCCTTGAGACGGACCGCGATACGCTCGGCAATAGGCACAAGATCGTCCATGAGGCCGTTTCCTCCCCGGAAGGCGCTGGATTTGTGGAAGGCCGGATCAGGCGGAATTGCTGCGCCGGCTGGATTCGAAGAGGAACCACGCCCGGCGTTCGGCCTGGTCGATGAAATTCTCGAGGATGCTGGCGCTCGCCACGTCATTGTACTCGTCGCACAGCGCATGGACCTCGCGCATGCGCGCGGCGCTTTGCAGATTATCGTCGCGAAGCTCGGCCAGCATGTCCTGCGGATCGACGAAATCCGCGTCATTATCGAGGACGCGCTGCAGCTTCGAGACATGGCCGATGGAGCGGAGCGTCGTGCCGCCGATCTTGCGCACCCGCTCGGCGATCTCGTCGGTCGAGCCGATGATTTCCGCCGCCTGCTCGTCGAGCAGCAGATGGTAGTCGCGGAAATGCGGCCCGCTCACATGCCAGTGGAAATTCTTGGTCTTGAGGTAGAGGGCGAAAGCGTCGGCGAGCACCGCATTGAGCGCCCCGGAAATGTCCCTCACCGCGTCCGAGCTGAGATCGGTCGGCGTGTTCAGCGCCGCGCGGGCGCGCTTGCGCACATCCTGGCTTGTCGATTTCGCCATCTGGCCCTCCTGTCGGTTCTGACTTTCGACAAAAGTCTTATACGCCACGAGATGCGACAGCGGCATCTCATGATGCAAAAAAATCCAATGCCGGACTGGAGTTATTCCAGTCCCGACCGGGAGCGACCGGCCACGCACGAGCCCCCATCTTGCGGCCGGAAGGCCTCGTTCCCATCTAAGCGCGCCGGCCAGGCCAGCTTTCGTGTTCATTTTTTGTTCTCGATCCGCTATGGTCGCGCTTCGACCGCGGCGGCAGGTGTTTGCGTTCCGCCCGGTCGACTGTTTCCGACACGTCCCATCGGCGTCTTTTCGAGAGGCTTGCGGCATCGGCGTCGCTTGCCTGTCCGGCGCGAAGCTTTAATTTCGAGAAGCGGCCTCCCCCGCCTCTCCCATACGGATCGATCGTGATGCCCAAAGCCCCCCGGCCCGCGCCCGGCAAGTTCATTTCGATCCGCGGCGCGCGCGAGCACAATCTCAAGAACATCGATCTCGACCTGCCGCGCGACAGCCTCGTCGTGCTCACCGGCCTTTCCGGCTCGGGCAAGTCCTCGCTCGCCTTCGACACCATCTATGCCGAGGGCCAGCGCCGCTATGTCGAGTCGCTCTCGGCCTATGCCCGCCAGTTCCTCGAGATGATGCAGAAGCCGGATGTCGACCAGATCGACGGCCTCTCGCCCGCCATCTCCATCGAGCAGAAGACGACCTCGCGCAATCCGCGCTCGACGGTCGGCACCGTCACCGAGATCTACGACTATATGCGCCTTCTCTGGGCGCGCGTCGGCATTCCCTATTCGCCGGCGACGGGGCTGCCCATCGAGAGCCAGACCGTCTCGCAGATGGTCGATCGCGTGCTGGCGCTGCCCGAGGGCACGCGCCTCTATCTCCTCGCGCCCATGATCCGCGGCCGCAAGGGCGAGTACCGCAAGGAGCTTGCCGAGCTCCAGAAGAAGGGCTTCCAGCGCGTCCGCGTCGACGGCACCTTCTACGAGATCGCCGACGTGCCGGCGCTCGACAAGAAGCTGAAGCACGACATCGAGGTGGTGGTGGATCGCATCGTCGTCCGCCCCGACATCGCCACCCGCCTCGCCGATTCCTTCCAGACCGCCCTCGGCCTCGCCGACGGCATCGCCATCGCCGAGTTTGCAGATAGCCCTCCCTCTTCGGAGGCAGCAAATCCGAGCGAAGCGAGGCAAGGGCAACAAGAGGCGAGGAGCGGCAAAGCCGCGACCGGGAAGGAAAAAGCTCCGCCGGCCGGTCAGGCCGCTTCCAAACAAATCCTGTTTTCCGAGAAATTCGCCTGCCCGGTTTCCGGCTTCACCATCCCCGAGATCGAGCCGCGGCTGTTCTCCTTCAACAATCCCTATGGCGCCTGCCCGGTCTGCGACGGCCTCGGCTCGGAGCGCCGCATCGACCCCGAGCTCGTCATCCCCGACGAGACGCTGAGCCTCCGCAAGAACGCCATCGCTCCCTGGGGCAAGTCCTCCTCGCCCTATTACCTGCAGACGCTGGAGGCGCTGTCGAAGCATTACCGCTTCTCCCTCGACAAGCCCTGGTCGAGCCTGCCGGAAAAGGCGCGGCAGGCGATCCTCTACGGCACCGATGGCGAGGAGATCACCTTCACCTATGAGGATGGCCTCCGCAAATACCAGGCGACCAAGACCTTCGAGGGCGTCATCCCCAATCTCGAGCGCCGCTGGCGCGAGACGGATTCCGCCTGGATGCGCGAGGAGATCGAGCGCTACCATTCCGCCACGCCCTGCGAGGCCTGCCACGGCAAGCGGCTGAAGCCCGAGGCCCTCGCCGTCAAGCTCGACCGGCTCGACATCGCCGAGGTCTCGGAGAAGTCGATCCGCGCCGCCGATGCGTGGTTCACCGCCCTCCCCGGCACGCTCACCGAGAAGCAGAACGAGATCGCCACGCGCATCCTCAAGGAAATCCGCGAGCGCCTCCGTTTCCTCATCGATGTCGGGCTGGACTACCTCACCCTCTCCCGCGCCTCCGGCACGCTGTCGGGCGGCGAGAGCCAGCGCATCCGCCTCGCCTCGCAGATCGGCTCCGGCCTCACCGGCGTCCTCTATGTGCTGGACGAGCCCTCCATCGGCCTCCACCAGCGCGACAATGCCCGCCTCCTCGAAACGCTGAAGCACCTTCGCGATCTCGGCAACACGGTCATCGTCGTCGAGCATGACGAGGACGCCATCCGCGAGGCCGATTATGTCGTCGATATCGGCCCCGCCGCCGGCGTGCATGGCGGCCGCGTCATCGCCGAGGGCACTCCGGCCGAGATCATGGCCAACCCGAAATCGCTCACCGGGCAATATCTCTCCGGCGCCCGCGACATCCCCATGCCCGAGGCGCGCCGCGCCCCGAAAAAGGGCCGCATGCTCCGCGTCGTCGGCGCGCGCGGCAATAACCTCAAGGACGTCACCGCCGAGATTCCGCTCGGCCTTTTCACCGCCATCACCGGCGTCTCCGGCGGCGGCAAGTCAACGCTCCTCATCGACACGCTCTACAAGGCCGTCGCCCGCCGCCTCAACGGCGCCCGCGAAGTCCCCGCCGAGCATGACCGCATCGAGGGGCTGGAGCATCTCGACAAGGTCATCGACATCGACCAGAGCCCGATCGGCCGCACGCCGCGCTCCAATCCCGCCACCTATACCGGCGCCTTCACGCCGATCCGCGAATGGTTCGCCGGCCTGCCGGAGGCGAAGGCCCGCGGCTATGCCCCTGGCCGCTTCTCCTTCAACGTCAAGGGCGGCCGCTGCGAGGCCTGCCAGGGCGATGGCGTCATCAAGATCGAGATGCACTTCCTGCCCGATGTCTACGTCACCTGCGATGTCTGCAAGGGCAAGCGCTATAATCGCGAGACGCTGGAAGTCACCTTCAAGGGCAAGTCGATCGCCGATGTCCTCGACATGACCGTCGAGGAGGCGAAGGAGTTTTTCTCCGCCGTCCCCTCCATCCGCGAGAAGATGGAAACGCTCGATCGCGTCGGCCTCTCCTATGTCCATGTCGGCCAGCAGGCAACGACGCTGTCCGGCGGCGAGGCCCAGCGCGTCAAGCTGTCGAAGGAGTTGTCGAAGCGCGCCACCGGCCGCACGCTCTACATCCTCGACGAGCCGACCACCGGCCTCCATTTCGCCGATGTCGAGAAGCTCCTCGAAGTCCTCCACGAGCTTGTCGAGCAGGGCAACACGGTCGTCGTCATCGAGCACAATCTCGAAGTCATCAAGACGGCCGACTGGGTCATCGACCTCGGCCCGGAAGGCGGCGATGGCGGCGGCGAGATCGTCGCCTCAGGCCCGCCCGAGACCATCGTGAAGGAAAAGCGCTCCTACACCGGCGCCTTCCTCAAGCCTGTGCTGGCGAAGTCGAAGCGGAACCGGAAGGGTCAGAGGCAAGAGGCGGCGGAGTAGCTTGTATTCGTCATCAATTCTAACCAAACTGCGCCTTCTAATCGCACTAAACTGCCATACAATCATACCGAGCAGATCGGGGCCATGGGGAGGCTCAATTGACTACGATTGACCGCAGCAGGCTTATTGCCTTGGCTCCAAAATATTACACTTGCGCACTATGTGTATTTTTCTTCAGAGAAAACAACGATGCGGCGTCTTACAATACCCTCAAAAACATATCTGGAGTGTCTCATGGCCCAACTTTTTCAGAGTCCCTAAATTATCTTGAGAAAAATGGATTAATAACAAAAATACTAGATGATTTTGGTCCCCCTATCTATCTTAGGTCAGATAAATTTTCGGAAATTTGGCAAGAGATGAGAGAGGAGCAAGGGACTCCATACTATAAATGGGATATTGATCCTCAAGGAAATAGTTGGCTTTCAGCCGCGCTCATCGAAGTAAATAAAGCCTTAGAAGAACAAAATATAACTGAGGAAGATTTTTCTAGTCCTGATCTAGAATGGCAGCCTATTCCGATTGATCGTCCCGACCAAAAATTAGACTCAGCTATTGAAGCTATCGACCAAGCTATTACGGAAATCAAACAAGACAACGGATATTCAGCCAACGTTCCAGGCGAAAGAGATCTAGTTATTGATAATCTAACTTCTGGAATATCCAAATTAAAAAACGAAGATAAAGTTTCTTTTGCGTATTTACGGCGTATGATTATTGACCCTCTTACCATAGTTATTCATAGATTTGGAACCGCGGCACTTGGATTGACTGCCACAGCCGCGAGACAAGCCCTATTCGACTGGCTAAAGGATAGAAGTTCTGATTTAATACATTGGATATCTCGCTGGAATTAATGCTCTTTTTTTGCCTCATCCCGGCGATGGAACCCCTCCGCCCCTCACTCGTTGCTCCGCATCACATCAAATCGCGGAGCAACGCCATGCACGACATCACGGGCAAGAAGATACTCATCCTCGCCACCAACGGCTTCGAGCAGTCCGAGCTGGAGGTGCCGCGCGACAGGCTGAAACAGGCCGGCGCCGAGGTTCATGTCGCCTCGCCGGAGAAGGGCGAGATCAGAGGCTGGGAGAAGAAGGATTGGGGCCTGCCGGTAAAGGTGGACCGGACGCTCGGCGAGGTCAGCGCCGACGAATATGACGCCATCGTCCTCCCCGGCGGCCAGATCAACCCCGACCTTCTCCGCGTCGAGCCGGCCGCGTTGAATCTCATCAAGGCCTTCTACGACCGGAAGAAGGTCGTCGCCGCCGTCTGCCACGCGCCTTGGCTGCTGGTCGAGACCGGCATCCTCAAGGGCCGCCGCGCCACCTCCTACAAGTCGATCAGGACCGACCTCGTCAATGCCGGCGCGAAATGGGAGGACAGCGAGGTGGTGACCGATCAGGGCATCGTCACCAGCCGCAATCCGGGCGATCTCGAAGCCTTCTCGGCCAAGATCGCCGAGGAAGTCGCCGAGGGCCGCCACACCGGCCGCAAGGCGGCGTAGCAGGAGACGGCCTGTCCGGATTCCCGCCGGAGTTTATCCCGGCCTGATCGGGAGCGGGAGGGATCACTTCGTCCGCCTGGATTCCCGCCTTCGCGGGAATGAGCGGGTGTGGAGAGCAGTCAGACTTCAAATCCATCCCAGTCCGTGGCGCGGGCGAGGACGGGCTGCCGACGATTTGAGACGATGCCCCCCCATCGGCCGAGTTGTTCCGCCTTCCCTCAAATTCCGCTCATCCCCGCGAAGGCGGGGATCCAGGGATTCAGAGGGGCTCGGCACGCCGTTGACGAGAGAAGAGACTGGTTTTCTTCCCGGTCCCGCTGGCGCTGCGCGCCCGGATGGTTGCCGGGATGACTGAGAGTCCGTGTCACCATTGGCCCTGTCTCCCTTGTTCAAAGTCAGGGTTGCCCGTTTCGGGCATTGATAAGACCTTGGTGCGCATCCGGAGATTTTGAAGGGGGCGGCGCGCGATTTAATCTCCCGGCCGGCATCGGCTTCGGGAAACGAAATGCTGCATCGGCTGAAGGCGTGGGCAAGATCGCTCAAGACCGACATTCTCGCCCTTTGGATCGCGGCGCGGGATGCGCGCACGCCCTGGTATGCGAAGGCGGTCGCCGCGGCCGTCGCGGCCTATGCCCTTTCCCCGATCGATCTCATTCCCGATTTCATTCCGGTCCTCGGCTATCTCGACGACCTCCTGATCGTGCCGGCCGGCATCCTCCTTGCGGTGAAGCTGGTTCCGCCCGGCCTCATGGCGGAGTTCCGCGCGCGGGCGGCGATGGAGGCGCAGAGGCCCCGCAGCCGCGCCGGCCTCGCCTTTATCATCGCGCTCTGGATCGCCGCCGCCCTCCTCGCCCTCTGGCTGCTCTGGCCCCTCCTTCCCGGCTGAGAGAGGACCATGCCTCCGGCCACGACCGGGGGCGGGGATACAGAAGCCAAAACGGGGATAAGTTTTCGGAGCGTCCTCCCCCAATCCCCTGATCCAACACCCCTTTCCGAAAAATCTGGCAAAAACTTATCCCCGCCTTCCGCGCTGCCCGCATAATCCCCGCATCCGTTCCCGCGAGGGGTCGTGCTGCGCAGGCGAGCCAACACGGGGAACGGTGCGGCGCCTGCCGGCATGGGTCGCATCCATGTCGTCGGGAGGCACCGACTCCCAACGGCCGGCACTACGACCGGCTGCGCGTGTCCGCCAGGCGCGGGCGGCGTTAAGGGTGCGTGGACCGGGCCGAAAGGTCCGAAGCAGGACTGTTGTGGCGCCGTAACGAGGCGCAGCCTGTCCACGAGTCCGGGTTTGGGACGGAAGGCCGAAAATCGCCGCGGCGGGCGCCTGAAGTGCGCCCTATACCTCTCCGCTCCGGCGGAGACAGCAGGCGTTCCTCAGGCGCCCGCCAACCCCTCATCTTCTTCGGAAGGTGGGACGACAGGCAAGGACGCGAAACCCCGGAGCGGATCGCTCGCGGGAAGGAAAGCCGTGCGCAGGCGGTGGATCGCCGCCCTCTCACCCCATCGTGACCTCGAAAGCAGACGGAAAAGGCGGTAAAAGGCGACGAATCCAGTGCATCGAGATCACCGCCCACCAGCAGGCAGGCCGCGCGCCCTGCTCCGGAAAAGAATGACACAAGTCGCCAATCGCCGGAGGCCATAGGAACCCGGTGGACGCCCAATTGTTCTTCGCCCTGCTGAACCCGGCCGTCGGCCTGTTCCTGTCGGGCGCCTTCTTCCTCCTCTGGTCGCACCGCCGGAAGCACCGCTATCTCGTGCTCATCGCCGCCGGCTATGCGTTCTACTGCATCGGCTTCCTGCTGCGCGACGTGGTCGGCGTCGAGTCCGCGATGCGCGGCCTCCTCTTCAACAGTTGCTTCCTCCTCGCCGGCTTCAGCGTCGCCACGGCCATCCTGGCGCGCTATGGCTGCCGCCCGCCCCTTGCCGGCTTCCTGCTCATCTTCCTCGGCGGCACGGCGGCGCTCTACTGGTTCCACTTCATCGAGCCGCACATGCCCGGCCGGGTCTTTGCGATCAACATGCCGCTGGCCGTGCTCTTCACCCTCGTCGCCGCCATCCTGCTCCGCGT
>Ga0164243_10009289_pt1 | contig 14330 bp, 13 predicted proteins | sample OricompcompostOP_FD_108781 | JGI IMG/M metagenome (GOLD analysis project Ga0164243, IMG submission 108781) | Organic Plus compost microbial communities from Emeryville, California, USA - Original compost - Organic plus compost (OP) | ecosystem: Engineered > Solid waste > Mixed feedstock >... | reverse complement strand
CGCGATATAATTGAGGTCGTATTTTGAGGCTTCGATTTCCTTCTCGTCTTCTTCCGTCTCGTCGCGCAGCGCGAAGATGTCGGGGTGACGATAAAGCGCGTTGGTGTCGAAGCCGATCTTGGCGTCGAGGCAGATCAGCTTGGCGTCCTTGGTGACGACCAGCGGATTGATCTCGAGCATGCTCATGTCGGTGTCGATGAACGCCTTGTAGAGCTTGTTCAGCAGCGGACCCATCTGCTTTTGCAGATCGCCGCTGAGACCGAGCGTCTTCGACACGTTGCGAACGTGATGCGGCATGATGCCGGTCGCCGGATCGATCGTGATGGTCAGGATCTTTTCCGGCGTGTCATGGGCGACCTGCTCGATGTCCATGCCACCTTCGGTCGACACGACGATGGCGATGCGCGAGGTCACGCGATCGACCAGCATCGACAGATAGAATTCCTTGTCGATGGCGGAGCCGTCTTCGATGTAAAGGCGATTGACCTGCTTGCCCTTCGGGCCGGTCTGATGCGTGACAAGCGTCGAACCGAGAATGCGGGTCGCCTCGGCTTTCACCTCGTCATGCGACTTGACGACCTTGACGCCGCCGGCCTTGCCGCGGCCGCCGGCATGGATCTGCGCCTTCACCACCCAGACCGGTCCGGGCAATTGCTTGGCTGCATTCACCGCTTCCTCAACCGTGAAAGCCGGAACGCCGCGCGGCACCGGCACGCCGAAGTCGTGCAGCACCGCCTTGGCCTGATACTCATGGATATTCATTCAATGTCCCCCAAACTCGTGGTGGTGCTGCTTCAGTTGCAATGACCTGCAAGCCTTCACGGCTTGCAGGGGTATTGTTGTTAGCCGTTACTTCGTCAGATCGGGCGCGATCTTCTTGCAGGCATCGACCAGTTGCATGACCGAGTCGGCCGACTTGTCGAACATCTCGCGTTCGGCCGACGACAGATTGATCTCGACGATGCGCTCAACGCCCTTGCCGCCGATCACCACCGGCACGCCGACATACATGTCCTTGACGCCGTATTCGCCGTTCAGCCAGGCAGCGCAAGGCAGCACGCGCTTCTTGTCCTTCAGGTAGCTTTCCGCCATCGCGATCGCCGACGAGGCCGGCGCATAGAAGGCTGAGCCGGTCTTCAACAGGTTGACGATTTCAGCGCCGCCATTGCGGGTGCGGATGACGATGTCCTCAAGACGCTGGTCCGTGGTCCAGCCCATCTTCACGAGGTCCGGCAGCGGAATGCCCGCAACGGTGGAGTAGCGGGTCAGCGGCACCATGGTGTCGCCATGGCCACCGAGCACGAAGGCGGTGACGTCTTCCACCGACACGTTGAACTCGTCGGCGAGGAAGTAACGGAAGCGCGCGGAATCGAGCACGCCGGCCATGCCGACCACCATGTTGCGCGGCAGGCCGGAATATTTCTGCAGCGCCCACACCATCGCGTCGAGCGGGTTGGTGATGCAGATGACGAAAGCATTCGGCGCGTATTTCTTGATGCCCGAACCGACCTGCTCCATCACCTTGAGGTTGATGCCGAGGAGATCATCGCGGCTCATGCCCGGCTTGCGCGGCACGCCGGCCGTGACGATGCAGACCGAAGCGCCTTCGATGGCGTCATAGGAATTGGCGCCGGCCATGCGCGCGTCGAAACCATCGACAGGCGAGGACTGGGCAATATCCAGAGATTTACCCTGCGGGGTGCCTTCCGCGATGTCGAACATCACAACGTCGCCGAGCTCACGCAATCCGATGAGGTGGGCGAGCGTACCGCCGATCTGGCCGGAACCGATCAAAGCAATCTTGGGACGCGCCATGAGAGAATTAACCTTTGTGCCTGAGGACGCCGCAGAAGTGCGGCCGGCGGTGGGTTAACGTGTCCAGCGTTTGGCGACAAGCAGGTCTTGGAGGGTCGTCGGTCGTTTGTTCCGTCTTCTGTTATACATTATTCCAGTCACATTTTGGCGTTGCAAGCCTAAAGCACTGCAACAAAACAGAAATCCGCGTTGCGCTGCAGCGGAGGCTTTTGGCGGATGCGAGACAGTCGGACGGCCGTTGCGGATAACGCGGGGCCGCAGAGCGTGGCGTTGCGCCGGCTAAGTCCCGGGCCCAGCACGCAAAAAAGTCTGCAGCCGTACGCGACGGGTCAGGTATCGATGATCTTGCCCGAGCCGAGCGGATCGACATCGTGGCGCTGGCCATGCGGCAGAGACAGATAGCTCTGCGAGCCCATCTCGATCAGCCGGGACACCGTGCGCTGAAATTCGAACAACTCCACGCCCTCATCGGCGCGATACAATTCATGCGGCGAGGCCTCGGCCGATGCCATCAGCTTCACGGCGTTGTCGTACAGCGCATCGATCAGAATGATGAAGCGTTTGGCGGCATTGCGCTCCGGAAATCCCATCACCGGAATGCGGTCGATAATGATGGTGTGAAATTCATGCGCGAGCCGCAGATAATCGGCTGAGCCGAGCGGCTTTTCGCACAGATCCGCGAATGAAAAACGCGCTGCGCCCTGCGCCGCCGCCGGCACATGCAACGGATGGCCTTTGACGGTGAAATCGAGCGGGCCGGCCTTGCGGCCCAGCGTCAGACGCGACCAGGCTTCATCAAGCGCGCGTTCGGCTTCGTCATCCGGCGGCACATACCAGACCTTGCCTTTCACCATCTTTTCCAGACGGAAATCGGTGCGCGCATCCAGCCGCACGATCTCCATCCGCTCATTCAGCAAGGCAATGACAGGCAGGAAAAGAGCGCGGTTCAACCCGTTTTTATAAAGGTCATCTGGCGCGACATTCGATGTTGCAACGATCGTCACGCCACGTTCGAAGAATTGCGTGAACAGGCGACCGAGGATCATCGCATCGGCGATATCGGTGACATGAAATTCATCGAAGCAAAGAAGCGAGGCTTCATCGGCAATCGCCGCTGCTGTCAGACCGATCGCATCCTCGTCGGCGATCTCGCCGGCCTTCGCCTTCTGCCGATAGTCATGCACGCGCTCATGCACTTCGGACATGAATTCATGGAAATGCACGCGCCGTTTTCGCCGCACTTCGCATGTGTCGAAAAACAGATCCATCAGCATGGTCTTGCCGCGACCGACCTTGCCGTAGACATACAGACCCTTCACCGGCGCCTGCTTCGTGCGCTGGCCGAACAGCCAGCCAAGCGCCGATGATTTTTTGGCGCGGCCGTGCGCGGTGAGCCGCTCGCTCAGCGTCGCCAGCTTTTCGACCGCCGCCGCCTGGGCAGGGTCCGGGCTGATCGCCCCTTCGGCCAGCAGCGCGGCATAGCGATCACGGATGGAACTCGTCACGGCGCAGTGGACCCCGAAGGCATGAGAGGCCGGAGGGATACCTGCTGCAGTGCATATAGAGCAAGAGGCGCAACTGCAGACAGGGTCCGTTGCAGCCGTCATGGGTTTGCTGGCCGCGCAACCGGCTGAGCGACCTTTATTTTTCGCTAACCAACGGCGCGCAACGAGTGCATGGCAGCTCTCCGCCCCTCAAATTTGCTGCATTGCAGCATTATGTTATCTCCCATCGATACCGCGCTGCGCGCCGTTCTCCGGCACCGCCGCGGCTGACGTTCAGGAGACGAAATGAGCCAGGTTGATCGCCACGTCGATCCGCTGCCCGAAGGCGGGCTGATCCGGAAATTATGGATCGGCGATGCAGACCAGTATCGCGACCACCTGCTGCGGCTGGATGAGGAAAGCCGGACGCTGCGGTTCGGCGGCGGCATCTCGGACGAAGGCCTGAAAAATTACGTCGAACCGTCGATGTGGCTGGATACCGTCGTTCACGGCTTCTTCGCCGATGGCGTGCTGCGCGGCGCGGCGGAACTGCGGCCGCTCGGCAAGGCGCTGAGCGGCGAAGCCGAAGCCGCTTTCAGCGTCGAAGCCGGCTGGCAGAGCCACGGTGTCGGCTCGGCTTTGCTCGAACGCACGTTGCTGACCGCCCGCAATCGCGGCATCCGCCACCTGCATATGGCTTGCCTCTCCAATAACCGGCGGATGCAGCAGCTGGCGAAGAAATTCGCCGCCGAACTGACCTTCGATTTCGGTGGCGTGGTCGGCGAAGTCGAGGCGGCGCGACCGACCCCGCTGTCGCTGATGCGCGAGATGGTGTCGGACGGGCATGGTTTCGCAACCGCTATCCTCGATGCGCAATCCCGCCTGTTTAAATTTAAGGGAAATTAACGGTCCGGTACCGATTGCGGTCTAGCGTCCCGGTTTGGGCGAGGGCTTGGCTCAATCGGAGTTAGGACAATGAGCGGCAACGGCTTGGACATCCGGCTGCTGGGCACCAGCAGCATTGAAGATCATCACGCGCATTTGCTGCGGCTCGATTACCTCGATCGCTGCCTGTTCTTTTCGGTCGGCAATGACGACCGGGCGGTGGATGCGCACTGTCTGCGGCTTCTCTCTGCGCAAGCGATCCTGATCGGCGCTTATGACGATGGCTGCATGCGCGCCAGCGTCGAGATCCTGCCCGATCGCGATGGCCGTCATGGCAAGGCGACGCTGATCGCCGAACCGCACTATCAATCCGATGAACTCGCCGACGCGATGATGGCGCGGGCGCAGGCCGAAGCCGCCAAGCATGGACTGGCCAAGCTGGATTTCGTCGGCATGACCGGCGCGCCGCAGGCGATCCGCGCTCAGATGGCGCGCTTCGCCTGAAACGCCTGCAGCGGATAAATCTCCTCGGCGATGTAAGGGCCGCCGCCGGTTGAGGCGCGCGACGAATACAACACGAAGCGTTCGACGCGGAACGGCGCCGAACGGAACGAGCCGCGCTCGCTGAGATAATCGGCAACCTGCCAGCTCGAGCAATCGCGTAAGCGCGCCAGCGTGACATGCGGCGTGTATTTGCGCCCTTCCGGTTCAAGACCGACCCGCTGCATCAGCCGTTCGTGTTCGGCCTGCAATTCCATCAGCGACGATGACGGCGCGACATTGGCGACGATCGCGCGCGGCCGCTTGCCGCCGAAGGCCGCCAGACCTTCCAGCCGCAATTCGAACGGCGCGCGGCTGACGCGGTCCAGCATCGAGGCGACATCCTGCGCCACCGCGCCATCGATATCGCCGATGAAGCGCAGAGTGATGTGATAATTTTCAGGATCGATCCATCGTGCGCCAGGCAATCCGCCGCGCAGGAAGGTCAGCATCTGCGCGACATCAGCGGGAATCTCGATCGCGGTGAAAAGGCGCGGCATCGAAGGACCTCCTGCATATCCGTCACGAGCAAGACGTGACGACGAGTTGAATCGATATTCCCGGCCAGCGCAAGGGGTGTGAGGAAGGCCGACAGGCCTGGACCTCAGCTCCGATCCTTGCGTTGTAAACGCGCGATTAATTCCTCAACCTTCGGCATGATTCCTGTGACAATTGCATCAACGCCGGCTGCATTGGGATGCAGGCCGTCGCGCAAAGCCAGATTGGTCTGGGTGGCAACGCCGTCGAGAAAGAACGGATACAGAAGCGCGTCATATTTTTTTGCGAGATCGGGGAAGATCGCCTCGAACCGCGCGATATAATCATCGCCCAGATTGGGCGCTGCCCGCATGCCGCACAGGAGCACGGTGATATTGCGCTCCTTCAATTTGACCAAGATCGCATCGAGCGCCTCGCGCGTGACCTTCGGATCGATTCCGCGCAGCATGTCATTGGCGCCGAGTTCGAGGATCACCGCATCGGTGCCGTCCGGGATCGACCAGTCGATCCGCGACAGGCCGCCGGAGGCGGTGTCGCCGGACACGCCGGCATTCTCGATCTCGACATTGTAACCCTTGGCCTTGAGCGCCCGTTCCAGCTTGGCCGGAAAAGCATCCTGCGCCGGCAGGCCATAACCGGCGGTCAGGGAATCGCCGAAGGCCACGATCTTGAGCGGCTGCGATGGGGCGGACTCGCCGTTGGGCTTCTCACTCTGGGCCATTGCGGATCGCACGGCCGGCGTCACCGAAAAGGCTGCGGCAAATAGCAACAGCGTGGCAAACAGCCTGACGCCAGCGCGGCCCCGGCTCTGGATTAAATGCATCACCATCCCATATCTCCGCAGCCGGAACAGACGCGAAATAGACACACGGCCCTGCCACGCAAGTCATCCATGCAAAAATCCAGTTCCCCTGAAGGCCCGGCCGTCACCTTGTCCGGCGTCAATCTTTCGCTCGGACAGGGCGCGGCCCGCGTCCACATCCTTAAGGACATCAATCTGGCGATTGGCCGCGGCGAGACAATAGGTCTCGTCGGTCCATCCGGCTCAGGCAAATCGACGCTGTTGATGGTGCTGGCCGGACTGGAGCGCACCGACAGCGGCTCGATCGTCATTGCCGGCCAGGATCTGACCAAACTCGACGAAGACGCGCTGGCGCGTTTCCGCGGTCGCAATGTCGGCATCGTGTTTCAGTCCTTCCATCTGATTCCGACCATGACGGCGCTGGAAAATGTCGCCGTACCGCTTGAACTCGCTGGCGTCACTGACGCGCATGAACGCGCCGCGAAAGAACTGGCCGGGGTGGGGCTGGCAGAACGACTGTCGCATTACCCCGCGCAATTATCGGGCGGCGAACAGCAGCGCGTGGCGCTGGCGCGTGCGCTCGCTCCGCATCCGGCGATCCTTGTCGCCGACGAGCCGACCGGCAATCTCGACGACAAAACCGGTCAGGGCGTCGTCGAATTGTTGTTCAAGGGCCATGTCGATCGCGGCATGACGCTCATCCTCGTCACCCATGATCCCTCACTCGCGCAACGCTGCCAGCGCGTTTTGCGTTTGCGCTCCGGCCGCATCGAAAGCGATGAGGCCACCGGCTATACCCGCAAGGAAGCGCGGGCATGAGCGCATCAGGGTCGAGCGGAGTAATGGTGCCGCTGCGCTTTGCCTGGCGCGAATTGCGCGGCGGGCTGCAGGGCTTCTACGTTCTGATCTTCTGCATCGCGCTCGGCGTCACCGCGATTGCCGGCATCGGCTCCTTCGCCGACAGCCTTGCCGGCGGCCTTGCGCGCGAGGGCCGCACCATTCTCGGCGGTGATGTCTCGTTCTCGCTCATTCACCGCGAGGCCAATGCGCAGGAGCGCGCCTTCCTCGACCGCAATGATCGCGTCTCCACCGCCGCCACCATGCGAGCGATGGCGCGCACTGCCGATCAACGCAATGCGCTGGTCGAGATCAAGGCGGTGGATAATGTTTATCCGCTTTACGGCGAGGTCGTGCTCGATCCCGCAATGCCGCTAAGCGATGCATTGGCGGAGCGCAACGGCGTGTTCGGCGCCGCTGTCGATGTCGCCTTGCTCACGCGGCTCGATCTGAAAGTCGGTGACCGCGTCGATGTCGGCAAGGCGCCGATCGAAATTCGCGCCGTATTGCGCAACGAACCCGACAAGCTCGCCGGCGGCATCGGTTTCGGTCCGCGCATGCTGATGAGCATCGATGCGCTGCGATCGACCGATCTTCTGCAGCCCGGCAGCCTCGTACAATGGCTGTATCGTATTCAACTGCGCGGCAACGATGCCACCGATCAGCCAGTTAAGGCATTGATCGCCGATGCCGAGAAACAGTTTCCCGATGCCGGCTGGGAAATCCGCTCGCGCGACAATGCTTCGCCGCAGCTTGAGCGCAACATCGAACGCTTCACGCAATTCCTCACGTTGGTCGGCCTGACTGCGTTGCTGGTCGGCGGCGTTGGCGTTGCCAATGCAGTGCGCGCGCATCTCGAACGCCGCCGCGACACCATCGCCACCATGAAATCGCTCGGCGCCACCGGCGGCCGGGTGTTCGTGATCTATCTCGTGCAGGTGATGATGATCGCCGGCATCGGCACCATCATCGGGCTGGTTGCCGGCGCGGCTTTGCCCTTCGTCATCGTTGCCGCCTTTGGACAGATCCTGCCATTGCCGGTCGATCCGGCCTTGCAGCCGATGCAGCTCGCCCTGGCGGCGTTGTTCGGTTTGCTGACGGCGCTGGCTTTCGCGCTCTGGCCGCTTGGTCGCGCGCATGACATTCCGGTGTCGGCGCTGTTTCGCGATGCTGTCAGCGGGCTGCGCGGCTGGCCGCGCCGCTCCTATTTCATCGCCGCCGCGGCCGTGACGCTGTTGCTGGCGGTCCTGTCGATCGCACTCGCTTACGACAAGCGCATCGCCATGATCTTTGTCGGCGCTGCCGCCGTCACGTTCCTTGCGCTTTATCTCGTGTCGATGGCGATCATGTGGATCGCTGCGCGCTTGCCGCATGCGAGATCGACGGCGTTGCGGATGGCGGTCGCCAACATCCATCGGCCGGGCGCGTTGACGCCATCGGTCGTGCTGTCGCTTGGCCTTGGCCTCGCGGTGCTGGTGATCGTCGTCCAAATCGACGGCAATCTGCGTCAGCAATTCCAGAACGCGTTGCCGGAACGCTCGCCGGCTTTCTTCTTCGTCGACATCCAGAACAACGATGCGGGCCGTTTCGACACCTTCATCCACAAGGAAGCGCCGAGCGCGACCGTCAATCGCGTGCCGATGCTGCGCGGACGCATCACTGCCGCCAATGGCGTGAAGGCCGAAAATCTTAAACCGACAGCACAAGCTGCCTGGGCGCTGCAGAGCGATCGTGGCATCACTTATGCGAACGAGGTGCCGTCCGGTTCGCGGTTGGTGGAAGGCGAATGGTGGCCGGCGGATTATTCCGGGCCGCCGCTGCTGTCGATGGAAAAGCGGATCGCGGACGGTCTTGGCCTGAAAGTCGGCGACAGCGTCACCGTCAATGTGCTCGGCCGCAACATCACCGCGAAGATTGCCAATCTGCGCGTGGTCGACTGGCAAAGTCTGGGTATCAATTTCGTGCTGGTCTATTCGCCCAACACCTTCCGGGGCGCGCCGCATACCCATGTCGCGACCCTGACCTTCCCGACCGAAACCACCGCTCAGCAGGATGCCGTCGTGCTGCGCGATGTCGCCAACGCCTTTCCGGGCGTTACCACCGTGCGGGTGAAGGACGCGATCGAGGCGGTCGGCTCGGTCGTCAACAATCTCGTGCTCGGCATCCGCGGCGCCAGCCTGATCACGCTGGCGGCGGCAGCTTTGGTGCTGGCCGGCGCGCTGGCGGCGAGCCACCGCAACCGCGTCTATGACGCCGTCATTCTGAAAACGCTCGGCGCGACGCGGGGCAAGCTGATGGCCGCCTATGGCCTCGAATACACCCTGCTCGGCCTGATCACCGGCCTGTTTGGGGTGGCCGCCGGATCGCTCGCGGCCTGGCTGGTGGTGGCGAAGATCATGAACCTGTCCTTCGTCTGGCTGCCCATCCCGGCGCTGCTGGCGACTTTGCTGGCGCTGGCGGTCACAGTCAGCTTCGGCCTGGTTGGCACCTGGCGGGCGCTCGGGCAAAAGCCGGCGAGCGTCCTGCGCAACCTCTGACAGGGCCCCTCTGCGCGACATTCCGCCGCGTACGCGGAATGAACCTGCGACCTTGGCGACAGATTATTTTCACCGCGTTTCGATATATCTTTCGGTGACGCGCCCGGCCACGTTTGCGTGAGTGACAGGTCCAAGTGACTGCACGGCCGTGACAGAGGGCGATCATTTTTTGGGCGACAACGAACAAGGAGTTCGATGATGTCGGACTTTAACAGGAACGCAGCCGCTTACGGCCGGACGGCCGGCGCGACCCCCGCGATTGATCAGGGCCTGCGCTCCTACATGCTGCATGTCTACAATTACATGGCGCTTGGCCTCGCCATTACCGGCCTCGCCGCGATGGGCATCTATATGCTGTCGATCACCGGCGATGCCGCTTCGGCCGCCAAGGTGCTGCGCAACGGTGCCGAATTGCCGGCCGCGATCCGCGGCGGCATGTACCTCACCCCGCTCGGTCATGCGCTGTTCGTCAGCCCGCTAAAATGGGCGGTGATGCTGTCGCCGCTGGCGCTGGTCTTCGTCATCAGCTTCGGCGTCGAACGCTTCCGGCCGGCGACGGCGCAGCTGTTGTTCTGGGTCTTCGCCGCGCTGATGGGTATCTCGCTCAGCTCGGTCTTCCTCGTCTTCACCCAGACCTCGATCACCCGCGTGTTCTTCATCACGGCGGCGACCTTCGGCGCGCTGAGCCTGTGGGGCTATACCACCCAGCGTGACATTTCCGGCTGGGGCTCGTTCCTGTTCATGGGCCTGATCGGCGTCATCATCGGCTCGGTCGTCAACCTGATCTGGCCGAACGGCATGCTGCAATTCGTGGTGTCGATCGTCGGCGTGCTCGTGTTTGCCGGCCTCACCGCCTACGACACCCAGCGGCTGAAGAACGAATATGTCTACGGCCAGATGGAAGGCGACGCCCGCGAGCGTTCGGCGATCATGGGCGCCCTGTCGCTCTACCTGAACTTCATCAACCTGTTCACGCTGCTGCTGCAACTGCTCGGCCAGCGCGAAGAGTAATCGGTGCATGCGGTGGCGTGCCGTCAGGCCGCCCGGCAGAATCGATAAAGGTTGCTGAAATTTAATAGGCCCCGGACCCGTCCGGGGCCTTTTGCTTATGCGGGAATTGCTGGAAACCCGCCCGCTCCTTCCCTACATTATTGGCGAACCGACCACCGGCTTGCTGGTGGCCGGACCGGCCCGGCGGTATCCGGGCATGTGAGAGGGAAATTCAATGTCGGATTTCGACCGGAATGTCGCCGCCGCCCGGGGCGGCTATGCGGACCGCGCCGTCGCCTACGATGCCGGCCTGCGTGCGCACATGATCCGGGTCTATAACTACATGGCCTCGGCCGTCGCGCTGACGGGTGTGGTTGCCTTCGTGACGTTCCAGATGGCGGTCGTAACCAACGACGCCGGCGCGATCACCGGGCTGACCCCGCTCGGCCAGTTCATGTTCGGCGGCATGTTCATGTGGGTGCTGATGCTGGCGCCGCTGGCGCTGGTATTCTTCCTCAGTTTCCGCATCCAGACGCTGGACGCGGGCACGGCACGCACGTTGTTCTTCGTCTATGCGGCTTTGCTCGGCGTATCGCTGGCGACCATCTTCATGGCCTATACCGCCACGTCGATCTCGCGCGTGTTCTTCATCTCCGCCGCCGCCTTCGGCGCGCTGAGCCTGTATGGATACACGACGCAGCGTGACCTGTCGGGCATGGGCTCGTTCATGATCATGGGCCTGATCGGCCTGATCATCGCCAGCCTCGTCAATCTGTTCCTGAAATCGAGCGGTCTCGACTGGGCGATTTCGGTGATCGGCGTTCTGGTGTTCGCGGGCCTGACCGCCTGGGACACCCAGAAGATCAAGGAGATGTATGACGGCAGCGACGACGTACAGTCTGCCGGCCGCAAGGCGGTGATGGGCGCACTGTCGCTCTATCTCGACTTCATCAACCTGTTCCTGATGCTGCTGCGTCTGGCCGGCGATCGCCGCTAAGACAGGCATAAGAGACGGATGTTGAACGCCCCGGTCCAAAGCCGGGGCGTTTTCTTTTCAGTTCGACCGCCCGGTTTGATGAATGACCGTCATGTCCTCTGTTTCCGTCCGGCCCGCCACGCCGGATGACATCGAAGCGATCACCGCGATCTACGCCCATGCGGTGACGCACGGCACGGCCTCCTTCGAATATGATCCGCCGAGCGTCGCCGAAATGGCGGCGCGGCAGAAAGCGCTGCTGGACGGCGGCTTTCCCTATCTCGTTGCAGTCGCTGAGGGGCAGGTGGCGGGCTATGCCTATGCGGGCCCCTATCGTCCGCGCATCGCCTATCGCTATACGGTCGAAGACAGCGTCTATATCGGCGAGCGTTTCCATCGTCGGGGGATCGGCCGCCTGCTGCTGACAACGTTGATCGCGACAGCGGAAGAACGCTGTTTCCGGCAAATGATCGCGGTGATCGGCGATTCGGCGAACACGCCGTCAGTCGCGCTTCATCGCAGCCTGGGTTTCTCGATGGTGGGGACGCTGAGCCATGTCGGCTTCAAGCATGGCCGCTGGCTCGACAGCGTGCTGATGCAGCGTCCGCTCGGACCCGGCGCGGAGACGCCGCCCTGAAAGGGTCAGCCGGCGACGAGGCTCGGCTTCTTGTCGAAGACGCGCAGCACGCGCTCCAACTCATGGCCGCGACGCAGGATCAGGCCGGTTGCGGAAATGACGCTATAGGCGCCCTGACGGCGTGCCAGCTTCGGATCCTTTTCGATGCGGTAGAGCGCCACTTCCGACGCCCGCCGATAGACCGAAAACACCGCCCGGTCCTTCATGAAGTCGATGGCGTAATCGCGCCACTCGCCTTCGGCGACTTTGCGCCCATAGACGTTGAGGATGCGATCCAGCTCGCGGCGATCGAATCGCACCTGGCTCGGCTGGGCCGATCCGCCATTCGTGCGCGTCTGACTGGGTTCAGTGTCGCCCGGCGACAGATTCATGGGCGCCTCCTTGCTCGATCATCAGATATGATCGCGCCGCCGGCTTGCCACCGCAAGAGCCTGCAATCAGGAGCGATAAGGAGCCGGGATAAACAGCTAAGGCTGCAAAAATCGCGATCCGGAGCAATTCACAGCTTCGTGCGATCCAACACAATAAGGCCCAAATTCGGTCCTGCGGCCGCCCCTATGGGCTGTCAGAAATTCACCCTACGGCCCGATCCGGAAGAGCTTTCGGATTCCTCAGCCCCCCAGCCCCCGGGGTTCGCCGGATCGGGTCAATTTGTACCGCGTTGTGTTTTGTACGCGTATGAAGATCCCCAGTGTTCCAAGGCCGGCGTCCCCCGCCGGCCTTTTTTATTGCGGGGACTGCTTGAGATTACTTGGTTCGTCGCGTTTTCTTCACGCGAACCGGTGCCCACTTCGCTTGAAAACGCTCTATTGCGCGAGATCGGTATTGGCGGCGCCGAGCACCTTGCCGGGCGCGTCCGGCTTGCCGGTCTGCAGCATCGCCACCATGCCATCGATCGTGCCGTCGCGTTTAATGAGGTCAGCCACCGGCCGTGTGAAGGTCTGCTTGTCGCCATTCCATTCGCCGAGCTTGATGATGCCCCGCACGACATTGGTATAGGTCACGGTATTTCCGCGATTCTCGCCGCGGCCGATCCGCACCGGCACCTTGCGTTTGATCGGCAACAGCCAGACCTCGCCGGACTGGCCGGGCGACGGCGCCGCCGCGACATCGACAACCACCTGGCCGTCATTGACCGCGACATCCACCGGCACAGCCGTTTCGGACGCATTGCTGCGCGCCGCCTTCACAGCGCGCTCGATCGCCGCCTTGTCATTGCCGAGGACATGCGCGCCGCCATTGACGATCATCTGCGGCGTATAGATCGCGCGATCGCCGCGCAGGCTCGCATAGGCCTTTTGCCGTTTGCCATGCGCCGGCATCGCCAGCGTGTCCTTCCAGCCGAGATAATCCCAGTAATCGACGGCGAGGCTGACCGGCAGCACGCCCGGCTCCTTCGCCAGTTCGGCCAGCACCTTGTCGGCTTCCGGACAGGATGAGCAGCCCTGGCTGGTGAAGAGTTCGAGCACCACGGGCGCCGGCCCCTCAGCGCGCGCCGCGGTCATGCCGGCTGCCGCCATCAGCAGGGCGGCGGCGCTGAATGTGGTCAACAGACGCGTTGTTATGACCCCTATACGCATCATGCACTCTATGGGCTTTGCAACGGCGGACATTTGGCACCGGCCAAAGCGAATAGCGGGCGAGGCCAACAACAGGCCTCGCCGCATGGTCGTTTTATAAGCCAAAAAGCCGGGCCAAACAGCGCCCGATGGCGCCAACTCACGGCGAAGTGAGCGAAAGGCGTCCATACAAGGCCCATCACGCAAAAGGACCGGCATCATGATGCCGGTCCTCTGCTGATTGTGGCCGAACGTCTTACGCGGCAAGCTGACGCAGGACGTATTGCAGAATGCCGCCGTTGCGGAAGTATTCCAGCTCGTCCAGCGTATCGATGCGGCAGATCAGCGGCACGTCCTTTTTGCTGCCGTCGGCCATGGTGATCTCGGCCGTCAGCGTCTGACGCGGACGCAGATCCCCCTCGATGCCGCGGATCGTCACCTGCTCAGCTCCGGTGAGGCCCAGCGTCTGCCAGGATGTGCCCTCTTCGAACACCAGCGGCAGCACGCCCATGCCAACCAGGTTCGAGCGGTGAATACGCTCGAAGCTCTGCGCGATCACGGCGCGAACGCCGAGCAGCACGGTGCCCTTGGCCGCCCAGTCACGCGAGGAGCCGGTGCCGTATTCCTTGCCGGCAAACACCACGAGCGGAACGCCTTCCTGCTTGTAGCGCATCGCCGCGTCATAGATCGGCATCTGCTCCTTGTCAGGATAGTGGATGGTCACGCCACCTTCGACGCCCGGCACCATCTGGTTCTTGATGCGGATATTG
>Ga0164243_10009287_pt1 | contig 14332 bp, 10 predicted proteins | sample OricompcompostOP_FD_108781 | JGI IMG/M metagenome (GOLD analysis project Ga0164243, IMG submission 108781) | Organic Plus compost microbial communities from Emeryville, California, USA - Original compost - Organic plus compost (OP) | ecosystem: Engineered > Solid waste > Mixed feedstock >... | reverse complement strand
TGGACGAGCCCGGCTCGGCGCTGGACAACCTCGCCGCCCGCTTCGACGCCGAGCACGACCGGCTGTTCTCCTTCCTGCTCCCGGTGGACCACGAGCTGGTCAACGCGCGCGCCACCGTCACCGGGCCGCGGCCGAACGTCGCCCCGGTCACCCTCGCCGACGGCGACGGCGACCCGGCCGCCGCGCTGGTGGACACCCACCCGGTGCACCTGTCCGGCGAGGAGGTCACCGCGCAGGTGTACGACCGGACGCTGCTGCGCGCCGGCGACGTCGTCACCGGCCCGGCGATCGTCACCGAGATGGACTCCACCACGCTCGTGCTGCCCGGCCACGCCGCGACCGTGCACCCGTCCGGCAGCCTGCTGATCAACCCGACGGAGGGCTGAACGCCATGGCACGCATCATCGAGACGGCGACCGGCACCGTCGAGAAGGGCGAGGTGGACCCGGTCACCCTCGACCTCATCGAGAACGGCCTGCGCAACGCCCGGTACGAGATGGACGAGGTGCTGTTCCGTACCGCGCTGTCGCCGGGCATCCGGGAGCAGCACGACGAGTTCCCGCTGATCGGCGACCCCAGCGGCAAGATGGTGGTCGGCCAGTTCGGGCTGTCCATCCCCGCGCTGCTCGACAACTTCGACGACACGATCGCCGAGGGCGACGTGCTCATGACGTCCGACCCGTACGCCTGCGACGGCGCGATCAGCCACGCCAACGACTGGCTGCTGGTGATGCCGATCTTCCACGAGGGCCGGGTGGTCGGCTGGGCGTCGATGTTCGGGCACATGTCCGACGTCGGCGGCAAGACGCCCTGCTCGATGCCCACCGACGCGCGCACCATCTACGAGGAGGGCGTGGTCGTCCCGCCGTTCAAGCTGTACCGCGAGGGGGAGCTGAACGAGGACGCGCTGCGCATCGTGCTGAACCAGGTCCGCATGCCGGCCTGGAACCGGGCCGACCTGAACGGCCTCGTCGCGGCGTGCCGTACGGCCGGGCGCCGGGTGGCCGAGATGTGCGAGCGGTTCGGCACGGCGACGTACCTCTCCGCGCTGGACGCGCTGCTCCAGCGCAACTACGACGCCATGAAGGTGCTGCTGGAGTCGGTGTTCGAGGACGGCAAGACGATCTCCTTCACCGACCACATCTGCGACGACGGCGTCGGCAACGGCCCGTACGAGCTGAAGGTCGCGCTGACCCGGCACGGCGAGAAGGTGCACCTGGACTTCACCGGCAGTTCGCCGCAGGCCGAGGGGCCGATCAACTACTACCTCAACGAGAACCTGGCCCGGATGTTCTTCGGCATCTACATGATCACCGTGGCCGACCCGCAGATCCTGTGGAACGACGGGTTCTACCCGCTGGTCGACGTGACGATCCCGGAGGGCTCGTACTGGAAACCGAAGCACCCGGCGTCGCTGAACGGCCGCAACCACGGCGTCGGGCGGGTGTTCGACCTGTTCGGCGGGCTGCTCGGGCAGATGAACCCGGCGCTGCTCAACGCGGCCGGGTTCTCGTCGAGCCCGCACTTCATGTACTCCGGCTACCACACGTCGGGGGAGTCGAAGGGCCAGTGGTTCCAGCTCTACTCGATCGGGTTCGGCGGCATCCCGGGCCGCCCGCTCGGCGACGGCCCGGACGGGCACTCGCTGTGGCCGAGCTTCGTCAACATCCCGTGCGAGTACCTGGAGTCGTACTATCCGCTGCGCATCGACCGCTGCGAGACGGTGGCCGACACCGGCGGCGCCGGGCTGCACCGCGGCGGCAACGGCGTGGACGTCGCGTACGTCTTCGCCGAGCCCGGGACGATCGCGATCCACGACGACCGCTGGCTGACGTACCCGTGGGGCGTGAACGGCGGCGAGCCGGGCGCGCGCGGCACCAAGTGGATCGAGCGGGCCGCCGGGGGCCGCGAGGTACTGCCGAGCAAGTGCCACGACGTGGCCGTGTACCCGGGCGACGTGCTGCACTTCGTGACCTGGGGCGGAGGCGGCTGGGGCGACCCGCTGGAGCGCGACCCGTCGCTGGTCGCGCTCGAGGTGGCGCGCGGGCTGGTCACCGTCGAGGGCGCCCGCCGGTACGGGGTGGTGCTCGACGGCGCCGGCGCGGTCGACGCCCCGGCGACCGAGGCGCTGCGTACGGAGATGCGGGCCGCCCGGCCCGCGGAGCTGCCGGTGTTCGACATGGGCCCGCCGGTCGAGGAGCTGCTCGCGCGGTGCGAGGCGGAGACCGGGCTGCCCGCGCCGACGCGGCCGCGGTGGGCCTCGTGACCGACCCGCACGGCACGGCCTTCTCCGGCCGGGTCGGCTGGGGCCGCCGCCCGGCCGTGCTGGTCATCGACCTGGTGCGCGCCTACACCGAGCCGGACGGGCCGTTCGCGCTGCCCGCGCCCGGGCCCGCCGTCATGGCGACCGGCGAGCTGGTGGCCGCGGCGCGTACGGCCGGCCACCCGGTGCTGTGGACCGTTGTCCGCTACGCGCGCGGGTGCGCCGACGGCGGGCTGTTCGTCCGTAAGGTGCCGGCGCTGGCCGTGTACGCGGACGACGCGGACGGCGGCTGGGGCGAGCTCGCGCTGAAACCGGCGCCGGAGGAGCCGGTGGTGGCCAAGCAGTACGCGTCGGCGTTCTTCGGCACGTCGCTGGCGTCCACGCTGCACGCGGGCGGCGTGGACACCGTGGTGATCGCCGGCGTGTCCACGTCCGGCTGCGTCCGCGCCTCGGCCACCGACGCGCTGAACCACGGCTTCCGCCCGCAGGTGGTCCGCGAGGCCTGTGCGGACCGTACGCCGGAGGTGCACGAGCACAACCTGACCGACCTCGACGCCAAGTACGCGGACGTCACCACGCTGTCCGACGCGCTGGCCCATCTCGGGGGAGGCGGCGCCCCGCGGCACTGATCGGCATGCGGCCAGGGCCCGGACCGGGGTGCCGTACGGACGCGGCGCCCCGGGTGCCGGTGCGATCGTGCCGGGTATCAGCACCGTGGGGGCAAGGAGCAGGCCGATGCACACCACCGCGACCGAGGCCGGCGACCGCCCGGCGCCCGGACCCGTCCTGGGGAGGCGCCGCCGCGGCCGCCGGGAGGCGTCGTGAGCACCCCGGCGATGGTCGCCGAGTTCGACGACTTCGCGGGATGGACCGCCGATGCCGTCGAGCAGCTCGGGCCGCGGCACGCGATCCCGGCCGCGTGCCGGGGCAGTGCGAACCCGGCCGCGCTGGCCTGGCTGGCCGAGGCGTGTGAGCTGGCGGCCGGTACGACACTGCTGGACGTGGGCGCCGGCGCGGGCGGCCCGGCGGCCTGGGCGGCGGAGCGGTTCGGGGTCCGGCCGATCCTGGTCGAACCCATGCTCACCGCGTGCCGCGCCGCCGCCCGCCTGTTCGGCCTGCCGGTCATCGCGGCCGACGGCGCCCGGATCCCGCTGCGCCCGGAGTCCGTCGACGCGACCTGGTGCCTCGGCGTGCTGTGCACCGTCCAGGACAAGGCCGCGCTGCTCGGCGAGATCCACCGCGTCCTGAAGCCCGGCGCCTCCCTGGGCCTGCTGGTGGTCATCGCCCGCGCCCCCCGGACCCACCCCGCCCCCGACGGCAACCACTTCCCCACCCAGGACGAGCTCGCCACGCTCCTCACCCGTACGGGCTTCGACCTGCGCGAGCACATCGACCGCCCGGACGACGTCCCGCTGTCCTGGTCCCAGCGCGCCGAACAGGTCGCCACGGTCGTCGCCACCCGCCACCACGCCGACCCGGCCCACGCCCTGGCCACCCACCAGTCCGAACGCCTCACCCGCCTCCTCACCACCCGGCAGATCGCCGTCCGGCTGGTGCACGCGCGTTCCACGGATCGGGACCGAGGCCGGGCCGCATGAACGGCACGGGACCGCAGAGGAAGACGGGCGCTGCGCGATCCGGACCACGACCGGGACGGCGTACAGCCCCGGCCCCAAGAGCCTGCTCACCCTCTACGGCGCGCACCACTCCGGCACGAGGCCACGTCCTGATCAGGCCGCGGTGAAGTACGGGACGGCCTCCTCCTCCAGTGTCGCGAAGGCGACCCGGACGCGGCGGCCCATCAGGTCGGTGTCCGGGGGGAAGCCCTCGATGGCGGTCCACCACCAGGGGCCCTCGTCCAGTTGGACGATGCCGACCGGCCGGCGGTCGGTGCCGCCGTCCGGGGTGCGCTCGTGCACGACGGACCAGCTCACGACCGTGCCGGTGCCGGCCGCGGGGACGTAGACGTACCGGTCGGGGTCCGCGGACACGTCGAACTGCGGGGCGAGCAGCGCGCCCGTACGGGTGTCCTTGACGATCAGGAACTCACCGCGCGCGGTGCCGTCGAAGAAGGCGGCGGTGGCCTCGTCGCGGTGGACGGCGAATCTGGGCATGGTGCTCCTTCAGGTGTCCGTGCCGAGGACCAGGGTCGAGTGGTAGTCGAGGATGCCGCCGTTGCCGGAGACGAGCACCCGGTCGTGCCGGTCGGCCTGGCGCGCGCCGCCCTGGCCGCGCGCCTGCACGACGGCCTCGTGCACGGGCGTCATGCCCCACATGTAGAACGAGCTGAGCTCGCCGCCGCCGGTGTTGACCTTGAGCCTCCCGCCCGGGCCGATCATGCCGGGCTCGGCCAGCGCCGGGCCGCCCTCGCCCTTGGGCACGAAGCCGTAGTCCTCCAGCGTCAGCAGCGCGGTGAACGTGTAGCAGTCGTACACCTCGATGACGTCGATCTCCTCCAGGGACGTCTCCGCCATCTTCAGCGCCCGCGGGCCGGCCGAGGCGGCCCCGCTGACCAGGCCGAAGTCGTCGTTACGTACACCGGTGTTGCCGGGGTGCGCCTGCGCCCAGCCGAGCACCCGTACGGGCGGCTGGCGCAGCGCGCGGGCCCGGTCCAGCGACGTGACGATCACCGCGACGCCGCCGTTGCTGACCAGGCAGCAGTCGTACAGGTGGAACGGCTCGGCGATGTAGCGGCTCGCGTGGTACTCCTCCAGCGTGAGCGGCTTGCCGTAGAACTGCGCGATCGGGTTGAGCTGCGCCCACTCCCGCTGCGCGACGGCGATGTGCCCGAAGTGGTCCTGCGTCGTGCCGTACGTCTCCATGTGCCGCCGGGCGGCCAGCGCGTACAGCGTGTTGGCCGAGTAGATGCCGTTCGACGCGGTGATGCCGCGCCACCCCTTCGGCACCGAGCGGGACGCGGTGTAGGCGGCCGACGTACGGGACTTCTCCTTCAGCGGGTCGTCGGCCCACACCACGGCCACGGTGTCGGCCGTACCGGACCGTACGGCCATCGACGCGTACTGGATCATCTGCGCGGCGGTGGACCCGAAGCCCTGCATGTACGTCAGCAGGTTCAGGTCGGTCAGGCCGAGGACGCCCTGCAGGTCGATCCCCATGGTGCCGGCGAGCCCGCCGGAGACGATCAGGCCGTCGACGTCACCGAGGTCCAGCCCCGCGTCCGCCACCGCGAGCCGTACGGCCTCGGCGCCGAACTGCGGCGCGGTCCGGCCGTACACCTTGCCCTGGGCGGTGATGCCCAGGCCGGCGATGGCCGGCTGGAGGTCCGGCATGGTCTCAGTCATGCGTCCACGCTCGCATCGGACATCGGCCCCGTAAACGATCAAACGGCTCATCGGCGCATGAGCGATCGGGAAACGTACGAGTGATCCGATTCGTGATGGACGGCCGGGGGCGGCGAACCGACGATGGTCGTCGAGCTGCATCTGCGGGAAGGCGGGCGGGATGACGACCAGCGCCGACGAGCGCGCGGCACTGCAGGACGCGGTACGCGACCTGATGACCAAGGAATGCGCCGAGCCGGACGTACGCCGGGTGATGGCGTCCGCGGAGGACTTCGACCCGGCGCTGTGGGCGCGGCTCGCCGAGCTCGGCGTCCCCGGGCTGCTGGTCGACCCCGCGTACGGCGGCGCCGGCCTGGGCGCGGCCGAGCTTGAGGCCGTCATGGAGGTGACCGGCGCCGCGCTGCTGCCGTCCCCGCTGATCTCCAGCGGCGTGCTGGCCGCCGGCCTGGTCGCGGCGGCCGACGCCGAGACGCGCGGCCACCTGCTGCCGCGCATCGCCGACGGCAGCGCCGTGGCCACTGCCGCCCTGACCGGCCCCGCGGGCACCTGGTCACCCGAGGGCGTCGCGGTCGAGGCGGCCGCCGACGGTACGCTCACCGGCACCGCCGCGTACGTGACGCACGGCGCGAGCGCGACCCTGCTCCTCGTCGTCGCGCGCACCCCGGACGGCTTCGGCGTGTACGAGGTCGCGCCGGACGCGCCGGGCCTCACCCGTACCGCCGAGTCCGTCTTCGACCCGACGGTGCCGCTGGCCCGCCTCACGTTCGCCGGCGCCCCCGCGCGGCGGCTCGCCGGGCTCGGCTGGCCGGAGGTCGCGCACGCCCTCGACCTGGCGCTCGTCGCGCTGGCCGGCGAGCAGGTCGGCGGCGCGCGGCGGATCTTCGAGATCACCGTCGACTACCTCAAGACCCGGATCCAGTTCGGCCGGCCCATCGGCGGCTTCCAGGCGCTCAAGCACTACGCCGCGGACCTGCTGCTCGAGGTCGAGTCGGCGACGTCCGCCGCCCGGCACGCCGCCGAGCACGCCACCCGGCCGCCGTCGCCCTCGCCGCGTTCACCTGCGCCGACGCGTACCACACCACCGCGCTGTACGCGATCCAGATGCACGGCGGCATCGGCTTCACCTGGGAGTACCCCGCGCACCTGTTCCTGCGCCGGGCGCGCACCGGGCGCCTGCTGTTCGGCGACCCGGCCCGGCACCGCGAGCGCTACCTCACGGCGAAGGGGGCCTGACGATGACCGGTACGAGCCTGCCCACCGAGGAGGACCTGCGCGCCGAGGTACGCACCTGGCTGGCGGCGAACTGGACCGGCCTGCCGGCCGCGGCGATCGACCAGGGGTCCTTCGGCGCCGCCGACCCGGCGCGCTCGGCGTGGCTGGACCAGGTGCTGGCCGCGGGTTACGCGGTGCCGACCTGGCCCGCCGACTGGTACGGCCGGGACTACCCCAAGGAGCTGGCCGACGTCATCGAGCAGGAGTTCGCGGCCGCCGGCGCCCCGGGCGCGGTCCAGGACCGGCACAACATCCCGGCGAACACCGCGCTGACGTACGGCACCGAGCGCGTCAAGCGGGAGTTCATCGCCGACGTGCTCACCGAGCGCAAGCGCTCCTGCCTGTTCTACAGCGAGCCGGGCGCGGGCTCCGACCTGGCCGGCGTGCGCACCACGGCGGTGCACAACGGCGACCACTGGGTGGTCAACGGGCAGAAGGTGTGGACGTCCGGCGCGAAGACCGCCGACTTCGCGCTGCTCATCGCCCGTACCGACTGGGACGCGCCGAAGCACAAGGGCCTCGGCTTCTTCTTCGTCGACATGCACCAGCCCGGCATCGAGGTACGGCCGCTCGTGCAGATCACCGGCGAGTCGCACTTCAACGAGGTCTTCATCACCGACGCGGTGGTGCCGGACGAGTACCTGCTCGGCGCGCCCGGCGAGGGCTGGCGGGTACTCCAGACCGCGCTCGCGTACGAGCGGTCGATCATGGGCGACGGCGCGCGCGGGTCCCGGCACGGGCAGGCCGACGACCTCATCGAGCTGGCCCGCCGGCACGGCCGCCTGGACGACCCGCGACTGCGCGACGACCTGGCCGGCGTACTGGCGCTGCGCGAGCTGAACGCGCTGAACAACGCCCGCGCCAAGGCCGGCGCCGAGCAGGGCACCTCCACGCCCGTCATGTCGCTCGGCAAGCTCGCGATGGCGCGCATCCTGCACGAGGAGGCGCGGCTGCGCACGGAGATCATCGGCGCGGAGGCGCTGCTGGCCGGCGCGGACAACCCCGAGGCCGACGACGTCAACTTCCTCGTGCTGAACGCGTTCTTCACGTCCATCGGCGGCGGCACCAACCAGATCCAGCGCAACATCATCGGCGAACGCGTACTCGGGCTGCCAAGGGACCTCGAGGCCGATCGCAACGTGCCGTTCCGCGAGGTGCCCGGCAACTGAATCCCCCCGTGGCCTGCCGACCAGGAGGTTGGTTATGCGCGACGCCCTGCCCCCGTACGACCCGCCGCTGCTCGGCGTGCGGGTGATCGACCTGGTGTCCGGCCCGATGCGCGCCGTCGTCCGGCACCTCGTGGACCTCGGCGCGCACGTCACGCGGGCGGCGCCGCCCGGTGTGACCTGTACGGAGCGGGACGCCGGTCCGGTGGTCGGCGGCGTCGCGCTCGGCGCCGCCATCGCGGCCCGCGGCACGGCCGGCCCGGAGGCCGGGGGATGGGCGGAGCTGCTGGCCGCGGCGGACATCCTGATCGAGGACACCCGCCCCGGGAGCGAGGAGGAGGCGACGCTCGACGTCGCCGCGATCCGCGCCGCGCATCCCGGACTCGTGGTGCTGTCGATCAGCGACTTCGGCCGCGGCAACGACTTCAGCTCCTGGCAGGCCACCACGCCGGTGTTGCACGCGCTGACCAGCGAGCTGTCCCGATCCGGCATCCCCGGACGCGACCCGCTGCTGCCGCCCGGCGAACTGCCGTACGCGGCGGCCGCGGCGCAGGCGGTGTTCGAGGTGCTGAGCCTGTACGTGGACCGGCTGCGCACCGGGGCGGGGCACCGGATCGACTTCGCCGTCCTCGACGGCGCCATGCGGGCGCTCGACCCGGCGTTCGGCATGGTGGGCAGCGCCTCGGCGGGGGTGCCGCTGCGCGACCTGCCGCGCGGCCGGGCCGAGGAGCGGCACCGGTACCCGATCATTCCGTGCGCGGACGGGTACGCGCGCATCTGCGTGCTGGCCAAGCGGCAGTGGCGCGGCATGTTCGCATGGATGGGCCGCCCGGAGGAGTTCGCCGACCCCGAGTACGACAGCCTCGCCGTACGGTTCGCCTCCACCACGCTGCTCCCCGCGATCACCCGCTTCTTCGCCGGCAAGACGCGCGCCGAGATCGAGCGCGAGGGCCAGGAGTACGGCGTGCCGGCGTCGGCCGTACTGACGCTGGAGGAGGCCCTCACCACCGACCAGCTCACCGCCCGCGGCTTCCTCCGCGAAACCGAACTGGCCCCCGGCCTCACCGCCCCCGTCCCGGCCGGCGTCGTAGAGATCGACGGCGCCCGCGCCACGGTGGACACACCCCCGGAGCCGCCGGAGCACCGGACCACCCCGCCGACCGAGCCCGCGACCGCCCCCCGCCTGCCGCTGGCCGGGCTGCGCGTGCTCGACCTGGGCGTCATCGTGGTCGGCGGCGATACCGGGCGCCTGTTCGGGGACCTCGGGGCCGACGTGATCAAGATCGAGAACTCGGCGTTCCCCGACGGCTCGCGCGCCGCGCAGGGCGCGACCGGCATCCTGCCCGGCTTCGCGGCCGGGCACCGCAACAAGCGCGCCATCGGCGTCAACCTGCGCGACCCCGAAGGCCGGCGGCTCGCCCGCGAGCTGGTCCGTACGTCCGACATCGTCCTGACGAACTTCAAGCCCGGCGTCCTGGAGTCCCTCGGCCTGGACTACGACGCGGTCAAGGACGTCAACCCCGGCGTCGTGGTCGTCGACAGCTCGGCGTTCGGCCCCACCGGCCCGTGGTCGCGCCGCATGGGCTACGGCCCGCTGGTCCGCGCGGCCGCCGGCGTCACCGACATGTGGGTGTACCCGGGCGAGCCCGGCACGTTCAGCGACGCCATGACCGTGTACCCCGACCACGTCAGCGCCCGCGTCGGCGCGCTGGCCGCGCTCGCGCTGCTGGTCCGCCGTGAGCGCACGGCGTGCGGCGGCTCGGTCAGCGTCGCCCAGTCCGAGGTGATGCTCAGCCACCTGAGCGCCCCGATCGCCGCCGGCGCGCTCGTCCGCCGCGGCCACCCGGCCCCGGACGGCCCCGAACGCGACGCGCCATGGGGCCTGTTCCCCTGCGCCGGCGACGACGACTGGGTCGCGGTGACCGTACGCTCCGACGCCGACTGGACGGCCCTGTGCGGCGCAATCGACCGTACGGACCTGGCCGCCGACCCCGCGCTCGCCGACGCCGCCGGCCGCGACGCCCGCCGCGCGCACGTGCACGCCGCCGTCGCGGAATGGACCGCCCGGCGCACGCCCTCCGAGGCCATGGACCACCTCCAGGCCGCGGGCGTCCCGGCCGGTGCCATGCTCCGCGCCGCCGACATGGTCGAGTGGGCGTACTACCGGCAGCGCCGCGCATTCCGTACCGAGCCGTACCCGCACGCCCCCGAGCCGTTCGTCCTGGAGAACCGGCAGATCCACGCCCCCGGGGTGGCCGACCCGCCCCTCCGGCGCGCACCGCTGCTCGGCGAGCAGACGTACGAGATCGCCCGCGACCTGCTCGGCCTCGACGACGCGGAGATCACCGACCTCGTACGCCGCGGCGTTCTGGAGGTGCCGCCTACCGTGTGACCTGGGTCACGTTCCTATGATGTCGCCCAACGAGTCGCGCGGACGCGCTGGAGCGGCCCATGGACATCGACTTCACCCGCCTCCGGTACTTCCTGGCGGTGGCCGACGAGCTGCACTTCAAGCGCGCCGCGGACCGCCTGCACATCACCCCGCCGCCGCTGAGCAAGCAGATCAAGCTGCTGGAACGCGAGCTCGGCGGCGCCCTGTTCGAGCGCGACTACCACGAGGTACGGCTCACCCCGCTCGGGAAGACCCTGGTCGAGCCGGCGCGGCGCATCCTCGAACAGGTCGCCGACCTGAAGGCCACCGCCGAGTCCGTGACGCTGAGCGCCGCCCCGCTGCGCGTCGGCGCCACCGCGTACGCGCCGTCCGAGCTCCTCGAAGCCTTCGAGACCGCGGTACGCGACCTGCCCGGCGCCCCGTGCGCGTACGGCATCGCGGGCTCGGCCGCCGAGGTGTCCGCCGAACTGGTGGCGAGCGACCTGGACCTCGGCCTCATCCACCTGCCGGCCACCAGCGACCGGCTGCGCCACCAGGTGATCATGCGCTACCAGGGCGGCATCGCGGTCCGCGGCGACGACCCGCTGGCCGCCCGCGACGTCGTCACCATCGCCGACCTGCGCGACCGCGAGGTGGTCGCCGACTTCGCCCGCCCGAACCCCGCCATCCTGGCCGCCCTCACCCGCCGGCTCAACGCCCAGGGCGTCACCCGTATCGTCCACGCCACCGCCACCTCCCGCGGCAGCGAGATCGAGATGGCCGCCCAGGCCCGCCTCCGCGGCCTGGTCGTCCTCATCGGCTACACCCCCGACTCCCTGATCGGCCGAGTCTTCTCACCCCCGGAGTTCCGCCTCATCCCCCTGGACGAGTCCTCCTGGAGCGCCAGCGAGCTGGCCCTCGCCTGGCACCCCACCCGGGCGAACCGCAACCCCGCCCTGGCCGCGGCGATCACCCACCTGACGACGACGTTCACCCCGCCCCTGCGCGCCCGCGCCATCCCCGACCCCCGCTGACCGCCCCGCGACCTGGGCGTTCGCCGCCCGGACCGCTTCCGGCCACCGCGCTCGCGCCGTCTTGCCGCCGGTTCCGGCGGCGCCTACATTCCGGTGGCCGGTACGTGAAGAACGCCGCCGGCGTACGTGTGCTCCTTCCCCCGATGTCCCCATCGAAGGAGAACCGCCCGTGACCGTTCACCGAATGAGTCCCGCAGCATTACGCAGATTCGCCGTCGTCGCCGCGTGCGCGCTCGTCGCCGCGCTGATCGGCCCGGGAGCGGCATCCGCCGCGCCCGGGCCGTCGTACGGCTGGGGCCGCGGCACGCTCACCGCCACCGAGCTGCACGCGCTCGTCGGCCAGATGACGCTCCAGGAGAAGATCGGCATGGTGCACGGCTCGGCCGACACCGCCTGCGCGTCCCTGCCCGAGGGCTGCGTCGGCCAGGCCGGGTGGATCCCCGGCGTGGCCCGCCTGGGCGTACCGCCGCTGCGCATGACCGACGGGCCCGCCGGGGTCCGGCTGACGCACGTGGAGACCGCGCTGCCCGCCCCCGTCGGCCTGGCCGCGACGTTCGACACGGCGGCGGCCACGACGTACGGCCGTACGGTCGGCGCGGCCGGCCGGGCCACCGGCCAGGACGTCTGGCTCGGCCCGATGATCAACCAGGTCACCTTCCCCACGGCCGGCCGCAACTTCGAGACGCTCGGCGAGGACCCGTACCTGGCCGGCGCGCTCGGCGCCGGTGAGGTGCAGGGCGCGCAGAGCCAGGGCCTGATCGCCGAGCTGAAGCACTACATCGAGAACGACTTCGAGAACGGCCGCGGCTCCACCAGCGTCGCCATGGACGACCAGACGCTGCACGAGACCGAGCTGGCGGCCTTCTCCGCGGGCGTCAAGGCGGGCGCCGGCTCGGTGATGTGCTCCTACAACCGGATCAACGACGTCTACGGCTGCGGCAACGACGACACGCTCCATAAGGTCCTGCGCCAGCAGCTCGCGTTCACCGGCTTCGTCCAGTCCGACTGGGGCGCCGTGCACAAGAAGACCGACCTGGTCAACGGCACCGACATCGAGCAGCCCAGCGGCAACAACTTCACGGAGGCCGCGCTGACCGACGCGGTCACCAACGGCACCCCCGCCGTCGCGGCCACCGCCGACTTCCCCGCGTACCCGGCGATCTCGGCGGAGAAGTGGACGCAGGCGCTGGACACGGCCCTGTTCCACATCCTGACCACCATGAACGCGGCCGGACTGCTCGAAGGGACCGCGTACGGCTCGCACTTCACCGGTACGCCCACGCCGTGGGTCCCGCCCCGGCCCGACCTGGCGTCGCTGCGCGCGCCGGACGCGCGGACCGCGCTGGACATCGCCGAGCGCGGCGCCACCCTGCTGCGCAACGACGGCCACGCGTTACCGCTGAGCGGGAACGACGACGTCACCGTCATGGGGCCGACGGCGATCGCCGCGTACTACGGCGGCGGAGGCAGCGCGCACGTCCGCCCGTACGACGGGTCGGCGAGCCCGTACGACGCCATCCGCGCGCAGAGCCGCGGCAAGGTCGGCTACGTCCCCGGCTACGACCTCGACGGGCAGGTCGTCCCGTCCTCGGCGCTGAGCGCCCCCGACCCGGCCGAGGGCTACCCGAACTGGACGCTCACCCCGGAGGACGCGGCGTTCGCCGGCAAGCCCGGCCTGCTGCGCCAGCAGATCACCACCGACCCGGTGCCGTCCGGGTCCCAGCCGGTGCGCTACACCGGCGCCGGCGCGGCCCCCGACCGGCTGGACAGCACCGTCGACCAGACCGGCGGCGCCACCCTGCCCGCCGGGACGGCCTGGCGCTGGTCCGGCCTGCTCACCGCGCCGCAGAACCCCGGCGGTACGAACTGGCAGCTCAAGGTGTTCGTCCGCAACCAGGCCGGCGCGCAGCTGTTCACCGACGGGCTCGACACGGCCTCGCGTCACGTCAACATCGGCGCGTACCCCGTGGCGCCCGCCAACTCCTACGCGGCGCTGGGGGAGTCCGCCCGCTCGCACGACCCGGCGAACCCGGCGCTCCAGCAGGCCACGTACAGCGTCGCCCTTTCCCCTGGTCAGCGGCTGCACCTGGACCTGCGCGTCACGGCCGGTACGTCACCGGCGGAGGTCCAGCTCCGCTGGGTGCCCCCGGACGGCCCGGCCACCGCGATCGCCAAGGCGGTCGCCGCCGCCAAGACGGTGAAGAAGGTCGTCCTGTTCGCCTACGACGACGGCACCGAGGGCGCCGACCGCGGCGGCTCGGACCAGGCCGCCGGCCTGGCACTGCCCGGTTACCAGAACGAGCTGATCAGCGCGGTGGCGGCGGCCAACCCGAACACTGTGGTCGTGCTGAACACCGGCGACGCCGTCCTCATGCCGTGGGCCGGCGACGTCAAGGCGATCCTGCAGATGTGGTACCCGGGCCAGGAAGGCGGCGCCGCGACCGCGAACGTCCTGTACGGCAAGGCCGACCCCGGCGGGCGGCTCCCCGTGACCATCCCCGCGACCGCCGAGCAGACCCCGATGTACGACCCGGGCTGCACCGACACCTCACCCACCGGCAACTGCCCGATGTACCCGGGCGTCGTCGGCCCCAGCCCCTTCGTCCCCGGCGCCACGACCGGCTACCGCACGATCACCGGCATGAAGGTCAACGGCATCTACGAGGGCTACAAGTGGTACGACAAGAAGCACGTCACGCCCCTGTTCCCGTTCGGGTACGGCCTGTCCTACAGCCGCTTCACCTACTCTGGCCTGCGGGCGGCCCCGTCGAACGGCGGGATCGACGTCACCTTCACCGTGCGCAACACCGGCCCCCGTACCGGTTCCGAGGCGCCTCAGGTCTATCTCGGCCCCTCACCCGACCTGCCCGGTAACGTCCAGCAGGCGGTCGCCAAACTGACCGCCTTCACCCGCGTCGACCTGC
>Ga0164243_10009285_pt1 | contig 14332 bp, 14 predicted proteins | sample OricompcompostOP_FD_108781 | JGI IMG/M metagenome (GOLD analysis project Ga0164243, IMG submission 108781) | Organic Plus compost microbial communities from Emeryville, California, USA - Original compost - Organic plus compost (OP) | ecosystem: Engineered > Solid waste > Mixed feedstock >... | reverse complement strand
TCGGTGCGCAAAGCCAGGCGCGCCGAAGCCAAGGCCGCGCTGCTGGAGGTCATGCAGCAGCAGGAACGTTATTACACGCAGCACAACACCTACATCGCCTTCTCGTCCGCATCGACAGATGCAGACGCCAAGCGTTTCAAGTGGTTTTCCGGCAGCAAGGCGGCCGACAGCGCCTACGAGATCAGCGGAGTCGCCTGTGGCGACGGAGTGCAGGAGTGCATCCTGTTGCGCGCGGTGCCCGGTACGAACAAGGTCGATGCGCACTATTCCGATGCCAGATGCGGCACATTGACTCTGTCCAGCACCGGTGCGAAGGGCGCGCAGGAAACATCATGCTGGAACTAGAAAAGACTCGCATGGCAACAGGGATACGCGGGTTCACGTTGATCGAGCTGTTGACCGTGCTGGCGATCGTCGCCATCGTTCTCGGGATCGGCGTACCGAACATGCGCAGTTTGCTTCAGAGCCAGCGGGTGTCGGTTGCCGCCAATGACCTGCTGGCTTCGATCAACCTCGCGCGTTCGGAGGCGATCAAGCGTGGGCGACGTGTGGACCTGGTTCCAGCCGACGGCGAAAGCTGGAACAGCGGGTGGATGGTTTTCATCGACGAAGACGGCGATCTCGAACCGGATTCGGATGAACAAGTCATTTTTTCCGAAGGGCCGGTAGGGGATGGATTGAACATCGATTCGAACATGCCGCCCTATCTTGCGTATCAAGGCAACGGGCGCACGCGCACCGACGCCAGCGCGTATACCCCGTTATTCGGGAAGTTCGTGCTGACCGCCGGCGCGCAGCAGCGCGAGATACGGATCAACATGCTCGGCCGCGCCCGCGTGTGCAATCCGGATTCCACGCAACTGTCCTGTTAGCCGGCGCTGGCGCTACAATTCCGGGCGCGCCTCGCGCTGACGGAACCTCAAAGTGACCTCACCCAGCGACATCCATTTCATGGAACAGGCCCTCGAATGGGCATCCCGGGCCATGAACATCACTTCCCCCAATCCGCGCGTCGGATGCGTGCTTGTCAAGGACGGGCAGATCATCGGCGCCGGCCACACGCTCGCGCCCGGCAGCGCGCATGCCGAAGTGGAAGCCTTGCGCGACGCGGCCGAACGCAGCGCCGATGTCCGCGGCGCCACCGCCTATGTGACGCTGGAGCCGTGCAGCCATTTCGGGCGCACTCCGCCGTGCGCGGACGCCCTGATCCGGGCCGGCGTTGCGCGCGTGGTGGCCGCCGTGACCGACCCGAATCCGTTGGTGGCCGGCAATGGTTTGGCCAGGCTGCAGGCCGCCGGCATCTCCGTCGAGTCCGGGGTGCTGGAGGAGGCGGCACGCGAGATGAACATCGGTTTTTTCTCGCGCATGCAGCGGGGGCGCCCTTGGGTGAGGATGAAAACCGCAGCGAGCCTCGACGGCCGGACCGCGCTGCACGACGGACGCAGCCAGTGGATCACGTCGTCTGCTGCCCGCGACGACGGCCACCGCTGGCGCGCACGCGCCTGTGCGATCCTGACCGGCATCGGCACGGTACTGCAGGACGACCCGCAATTGACGGTGCGCGCAATCGAGACGCCGCGCCAGCCGCGCCGCATCGTGATCGACAGCCGCCTGCGGATCGACCCGCAGGCCCGCGTGCTGCAGGGCGGCGGCGTCTGGGTTGTGACCGCGGCCTGCGATCCCGACAAGGAGAGCCGGCTGCGCGACGCCGATGCCGAAGTGATCCGCTTGCCGAATGCGCAGGGCAAGGTGGATCTGCCCGAATTGCTGGACGAGCTGGGCCGGCGCCAGATCAACGAGTTGCACGTGGAGGCCGGCGCTCGACTCAACGGTTCGCTGATTCGGGAGGGTTGCGTGAACGAATTGCTGGTCTACCTCGCCCCCAGCCTGCTCGGCGACGCGCAGCCGATGTTCAGCCTGCCGGCGTTACCCGACCTGGCCGAGCAACGCCGCTTGCGTTTCCACGAGATCAAGCAGATCGGCCCCGATTTGCGTATCCTTGCCCGTTTCATTTGAGCTGAATCCCGCCATGTTTACCGGAATCGTTGCCGCCGTCGGGCGCATTGCCTCCATCACTCCGTTGGGCAAGGAGGCGGACGCCGGCGTGCGCCTGAATGTGGATGCCGGCGCATTGCCGCTGGACGACGTGGCGCTCGGCGATTCGATCGCGCTGAACGGCGCTTGCATGACGGTCGTCGAGAAAACGCCGGGCGGCTTCATCGTCGATGTCTCGCGCGAAAGCCTGAACCGCACCGTCGGCCTGGACCGGCCGGGCGAGGTGAACCTGGAAAAGGCGCTGACGCTGGCCGACCGCCTGGGAGGTCACTTGGTTTCGGGTCACGTCGACGGGCTCGGGACGGTGACCAGATTCGAACCGGTCGGCGAATCGATGGAGCTGGAGATCGAAGCGCCGCGCGCGTTGGCGAAGTATCTGGCCTACAAGGGATCGATCGTCGTCAACGGTGTTTCGTTGACCGTGAATCGGGTTGACGATGTGGAAAACAGCTGCCGGTTCTCGATCAACCTGATCCCCCACACCGTGCAGGTCACGACCCTGAAACACCTGAGGCCGGGCACGCAGGTGAATCTCGAAGTCGACCTGATCGCGCGTTATGTGGAGCGCATGCTGAGTCTGCAGCATTGAACACGGACTGAGGGTTCCGTGCGGCAAGTCTGACGACAGGCCAAATCCAGTAAAATGGCGGCCTGTTCAAGGATCTCACCCATGGCTCTTTCCACCACCGAAGAAATCATTGCCGAATTGCGCGCCGGCCGCATGGTCATCCTGGTCGACGAGGAGGACCGCGAGAATGAAGGCGACCTGTTGCTGGCTGCCGAATTCGTCACCCCGGAAGCGATCAATTTCATGGCCCGCTACGGGCGCGGGCTGATCTGCCTGACGCTGACCGAAGAGCGTTGCCGCCAGCTCGACCTGCCGATGATGACGACCCGCAACGGAACGCCGTTCGGCACAAACTTTACGGTTTCGGTCGAGGCAGCGGAAGGCGTGAGCACCGGAATCTCGGCGGCCGACCGCGCGCGTACCGTGCAAGCGGCGGTGGCGAAGAATGCCAAACCCAGCGACCTCGTGCAGCCCGGCCATATTTTCCCGCTGAAGGCCCAGCCCGGCGGCGTGCTGATGCGTGCCGGCCATACCGAGGCCGGTTGCGACCTCGCCGAGCTGGCAGGGTTGACGCCGGCCGCCGTGATCTGCGAAGTCCTGAAGGAGGACGGCTCGATGGCGCGTCTGCCCGACCTGCTCGAGTTTGCGCGCGAGCACGGCCTGAAGGTCGGCACGATCGCCGACCTGATCCAGTACCGTAGCCGCAACGAGAGCATCGTCGAGCGCATCGCCGAGCGCACGATGGAAACGGCCTACGGCGTCTTCAGGGCGATCGCCTACCGCGACAAGCCCAGCGGCGGCGCCCACCTCGCACTGGTGCGCGGCGAGCCGGTGCCGGATCTGGAAACCCTGGTGCGCGTGCACCAGCCGGTATCGATCCTGGATCTGCTGGAAACCCGCGCCACCACGCATTCCTGGAACATGGCGGCGGCCCTGCAGGCGATCCAGACGACCGAACGCGGTGCCATGGTGCTGCTCAATTGCGAGGAATCGGCCGAACAGATGTTCGCCCAGTTCGAGGCGCTCGACACGCCCGGACAGAAACCGGCGCCGCGCGGAGCGCGCATGGACTTGCGTACCTATGGCATCGGCGCCCAGATCCTCAAGGACCTGGGCGTAGGCAAGATGAAACTGCTGGCCAATCCGCGCAAGATGCCGTCGATGACCGGCTTCAACCTGGAGGTGGTCGGCTACCAGGCCTGCCCGGAACACTGAATCCGGCCGGCCTCCGCGCCGGCTTTTCTGCAATCACTCGTGCAGCGCGAATACAGCAGTTTTCGCGCTGCACGCAACGATCGGCATTGCTGCCGGAGGAAATCGATATGACGGTAGGAACATATGCAGCCGACCTCGATGGCGAAGGGCTGCGCATCGGCATCGTACAGGCGCGCTTCAACGAAGACGTCTGCCACGGATTGTTGTCGGCCTGCCTGGCCGAACTGAAGCGTCTGGGCATCGCCGACGAGGACGTGTTGCACGTCACCGTTCCCGGTGCGCTCGAAATCCCGCTCGCGCTGCAGAAGATGGCCGAGACCGAGCAGTTCGATGCGCTGATCGCGCTGGGCGCCGTCATCCGTGGCGAAACCTATCACTTCGAGCTGGTTTCGAACGAGTCCGGCGCCGGCATCACGCGCGTGGGGCTGGATTTCGGCATTCCGATCGCCAATGCGGTGCTGACCACCGAGAACGACGAACAGGCCGAGGCGCGCATGGCCGAGAAAGGCGCCGATGCCGCGCGCGTGGCAGTGGAAATGGCGAACCTGGCGCTGGCGCTGGATGAGCTGGCGAATGCGGGTGAGGAAGAGTAAGACGATGTCCCAGAAGAGCATGCATGCAAACCCGAACAAGAACCGCACGCCGCGTCACCGGGCGCGCGAGTTTGCGTTGCAGGGGCTGTACCAGTGGTTGCTGAACCAGGAGGATGCGGGCGCGATCGACGCCCACATCCGCCAGGCGCACGGCTTCGACAAGGCCGACGCCGAACATTTCGACGTGCTGCTGCACGGGAGCATTCGCCAGGCGCCGCAGTTGCGCGAGGGGCTTGGCCCGTTGATCGACCGGCCGCTTGACCAGTTATCGCCGGTCGAGCATGCCGCCTTGCTGATCGGTGCCTATGAATTGAGCAATCACATCGAGATTCCGTACAAGGTCGTGATCAACGAAGCGGTCGAACTGACCAAATCCTTCGGCGGCATCGACGGCCACAAGTACGTCAACGGCGTGCTCGACAAGTTCGCCGCGAAAGTGCGCGAAACCGAAGTCGAGGCGGCGAAGAAGCAGTGACGGCGGATTGCCGATGGACCTGAACCTCGCCTCCCGGCTGGCCGGCATTGCGCCTTTCCACGTGATGGAACTGGCGAAAATGGCGACCGAGCTCGAGCGCCAGGGGCGCTCGATCATCCACATGGGCATCGGTGAACCCGATTTCACCGCCCCGGCGCCCGTGGTCGAGGCTGCTGCGCGCGCAATGGCCGACGGCCGGCTGCAATACACCGGTGCTGTTGGCATTCCCCAGTTGCGCGAAGCCATTTCCGCCCACTATCTGCGTACCTACGGTCTTCAGGTCGCACCCGAACGCATCATCGTCACGGCCGGCGCCTCGGCAGCCTTGCTGCTGGCCTGCGCAGCCCTGGTGGACAAGGGGGCCGAAGTGTTGATGCCCGACCCGTCCTATCCGTGCAACCGCCATTTCGTGGCCGCCTTCGATGGCCACGCCAGATTGATCCCGAGCGGTCCCGAGCAGCGTTTCCAGTTGACGGAGGCAATGGTGCGCGAGCAGTGGGGCGGCGCGACGCGCGGCGTATTGCTGGCCTCGCCTTCGAACCCGACCGGCACATCGATTGCGTCGGACGAACTGGCGCGCATTGCCGGCGCCGTGCGCGAGAAGGGCGGCTTTGTCATCGTCGACGAGATCTACCAGGGACTCAGCTATGACGCGGCGCCATATACGGCGCTGGCGTTGGGCGAGGACGTCGTAGTCATCAACAGCTTTTCGAAATACTTCAACATGACCGGATGGCGGCTCGGCTGGATGGTTGTGCCTCCTCGGCTGGTGCCGGAGATCGAGAAGCTCGCCCAGAACTTGTTCATCTGCGCGTCCAGCATCGCGCAGCATGCCGGCGTCGCCTGTTTCTCGGCGGATGCGCTGGCCGTCTACGAAGCGCGCAAGGCGGAATTCCGCCGGCGTCGCGACTACATCGTGCCGGCGCTCGAGCGGCTCGGCTTTTCGGTGCCGGTCAAGCCCGACGGGGCATTCTATGTCTACGCCGACTGTTCCGCCCTGGCGAAGGATGCCGACCGGCTGACGAAGGACATGCTCGACGAAGCCGGCGTCGTGCTGGTGCCCGGCCTGGATTTCGGGCCGCACACGGCGCTCGACCATATCCGCTTGTCGTACGCGACATCGATGGATAACCTGCAGGAAGCGGTGGCGCGGCTGGAGCGCTTCTTCGCTCAGCGCAGGACAAGCGCCTAGACAACTGGAGGGAGAGCCGCCAACAAAAAAGGGAGCGCTGCGCTCCCTTTTTTGCATGAATGCTGATCGCCTACAGCGACGGGGCCGGATCCGGATCCGCCTGTTCCGCCTTGGCCAGCGACTTGGCGTTGCCGCTTTCTGCGCCTGCGACCGTCGTCGGCTGCTGCTTCGGCGATGCCGGCTTGCGCGGCGTATTGCTTGCATAGATGGAGACCTTCCGGCCCAGCGCGACATTCTTCAGGTGCGCATATTCGGCCAGCACCTTTGCGCCGTACCCGAAATCGCTGTCCATCAGGGCGGCGCCGACATACATTTTCAAGCCGGCTTCGATCGAACCGCCGCGCGTCACATACTCCTTCAGGATGCGCGAGCCGACCTTGATGTTGGCTACAGGATTAAGGGCTGCTTCGATGCCGCCGAGCGGCTCGAACTTGTCCTTGTGCACGCGCGCCATCACCTGCATCAGACCCTGGGCGCCGACCGGGCTTTCGGCGAACGGGTTGAAGCGCGACTCGATCGCCATCACGGACAGGATCAGCAGCGGGTCCAGCTTGAGTTCCCTGGCCGTGCGATAGGCGGTGGTGACGAACAATTGCGTCGCATCGCTGGCCACGCGGTAGCGACGCGCTATCCAGTTCGCCACGCGTTGTTGCTGGCGCATCAGGTCTGCATCCGCCTTCGCGGCCGCCGCTGCCGTCGGCGCCGTGCCTGCCGCCGCTTCGGGCAGCGGCAGCAGGTCGGCGGCGAGAGGTGCGTCAAGCGCGGGGTCGCGTGCTTCGCTCTCTCCCGGCATCGCAACCAGGGCCAGCGCATGTTCGGCAAGGTCCGGCCGGGCGAACAGCAGAGCGCCAAGGCAAACGACCACCAGGCCGGTCGCTGTGAGCGCATGACGTGCGGTCATGAAAAAACCCGTGGCCGTGTCGCGCAGGACGAGTGCCAGGGCAGCGGATCGGCCGGCCTGGCTGCGGCCGTGGTCGAGCAGGGCCCGGATCAATCGAATCTGCATGCTGAACCTCCTGTCGTCGCGGCGGGCAGAGGCAGTGCGTGCCTCGGTCCGTCGCGAGTCCGTTACATCGGCCGACGCTGCGCAGGGCGCGTGCAGCCGGCACTTTTGACCGGTGAGGGCCGCGGGAAAATGGCCGTGCGCACCGGGTCGTTTATTGAAGGAAACGGGCGCCCAGCAAACACTTTTACAATGGCGGTCGGGCCCGTTTCCCGTGATTTGCGAGGAACGCGATTCCTTGCGGCGCTTGACGCCACCGTCCCTCTCCGTGAAAGTTGCGCGAATTGTAGGAGGGGGTTTATAACGCGTCAACACTATAAAATCGTTTCTTAATAACGGAAAAATCTTAAATTATCGCTGCGGCGCAACATTTCATTTGAAAAATCAAGGGCTTGCAATGACATTTGAAAATGTACGTTCAAGTCCGGCATTGTGAAAAATCATGAGATACACCGACTTGCGGGACTTCATTGACAAGCTGGAAATGGGTGGCGAATTGCGCCGCATCGGTTCCGGCGTCTCGCCCCATCTGGAAATGACCGAGATCTGCGACCGTGTGCTACGCGCCGGCGGTCCGGCGCTGCTGTTCGAGAAACCGGCCGGGCACACGATCCCCGTGCTGGGCAATCTGTTCGGCACGCCGCGCCGGGTGGCGCTGGGCATGGGCGCCGAGGATCCGGGGGAATTGCGCAAGATCGGGCAGGTGCTGGCGCGCTTGAAGGAGCCGGAGCCGCCGAAGGGATTCAAGGACGTGCTCGGTCTGGGCGGCCTCGTCAAGTCGCTGTGGGACATGGCGCCGAAGGAGCTGCGCGCCGCCCCTTGCCAGGAGGTGGTATGGGAGGGCAGTGATGTCGACCTCGGACGGCTGCCGATCCAGCATTGCTGGCCGGGTGACGTCGCACCGCTGATCACCTGGGGGCTGGTCATCACGAAGGGCCCGCACAAGAAGCGCCAGAACCTCGGCATCTATCGCCAGCAGGTGCTGGGGCCGAACAAGGTAATCATGCGCTGGCTCGCGCATCGCGGCGGCGCGCTCGACTTCCGCGAGCACGCGCTGCTCAACCCCGGGCAGCCGTATCCGGTCGCGGTCGCGCTCGGCGCCGATCCGGCCACCATCCTGGGCGCGGTGACGCCGGTGCCGGACAGCCTGTCCGAATACCAGTTTGCGGGCCTGCTGCGCGGCAGCCGGACCGAGCTGGTCAAGGCGATCGGCAGCGAACTGCGGGTGCCGGCATCCAGCGAGATCGTGCTGGAAGGGAATATCTACCCGGACGAATCGCACCCGAGCGGCTACGAGCACGCGCTCGAAGGCCCGTATGGCGACCATACCGGCTACTACAACGAGCAGGAATGGTTCCCGGTGTTCACGATCGACCGCATCACGATGCGGCGCGATCCGATCTACCACTCGACCTATACCGGCAAGCCGCCGGACGAGCCGGCCGTGCTGGGCGTGGCGCTGAACGAAGTGTTCATTCCGTTGCTGCAGAAACAGTTTTCGGAAATCACGGACTTCTACCTGCCGCCCGAAGGCTGCAGCTACCGGATGGCCGTGGTGCAGATGAAGAAAGCCTATCCGGGACATGCGAAGCGGGTGATGTTCGGCGTGTGGAGCTTCCTGCGCCAGTTCATGTATACGAAATTCATCGTCGTGGTCGACGAAGACGTGAACGTGCGCGACTGGAAGGAAGTGATCTGGGCGATCACGACCCGCGTCGATCCGCTGCGCGATACGACGCTGGTCGACAACACGCCGATCGATTATCTGGACTTCGCGTCGCCGGTCAGCGGCCTGGGCAGCAAGATGGGCATCGACGCCACCAACAAGTGGCCGGGAGAAACCGCGCGCGAGTGGGGACAGCCGATCCGCATGAGCGACGACGTGAAGACGAAGGTGGACCGGATCTGGCAGGAACTCGGGCTCTGATCGCTGTCGTTCGCGCGCCGCTGCTGCATTGCGGGACGCGGCGCGCGCTTGCTGTTAGAATGCGTGTCGGCGGGCCCCTGCGCATTGCGGCGCGGTCAACCTGGTCAGGTCGGGAACGAAGCAGCCACAGCCGCTTCCCGCAAGTGCCGCAGACAAGGCTCGCCCCCTTCATCCTCGCTTCCTTTCCCCTCTCCGAATTCCTGCGCGCCGTCGCGCGTCGGTTCACGCTTGGCCGTCTTGCAGGTCGGGTAAAATGGCCGCCTGTCGATTTTGGCATCGCTGCAGCAGCCCTTCATGTCCTATCAAGTACTCGCCCGCAAGTATCGTCCCCGCAGCTTCGAAACCCTGGTCGGCCAGGAACACGTCGTGCGGGCGTTGACGCATGCGCTGGAGCAAAAGCGGCTGCATCATGCCTATCTGTTCACCGGCACGCGCGGCGTCGGCAAGACCACGCTGTCGCGCATCCTGGCCAAGTCGTTCAACTGCGAACAGGGCGTGACCGCGACGCCGTGCGGCCAGTGCGAAGCCTGCACCGCGATCGACGCCGGCCGCTTCGTCGACTACATCGAGATGGACGCAGCTTCGAACCGCGGCGTCGACGAGATGGCGCAACTGCTGGAGCAGGCGATCTACGCGCCGTCGAATGCGCGCTTCAAGGTCTACATGATCGACGAAGTGCACATGCTGACCAACCACGCCTTCAACGCGATGCTGAAGACGCTGGAGGAGCCGCCCGAGCACGTCAAGTTCATCCTCGCCACCACCGACCCGCAGAAGATCCCGGTCACGGTGCTGTCGCGCTGTCTGCAGTTCAACCTGAAGCAGATGCCGCCCGGCCACATCATCGGCCATCTGGAAAACATCCTCGGCCAGGAAGGCATCGCGTTCGAGACGCCGGCGCTGCGCCTGCTCGCCCAGGGCGCACACGGCTCGATGCGCGACGCGCTGTCGCTGACCGACCAGGCGATCGCCTACGCGGCAGGGCAGGTCACGCTGGAAGCAGTGCAGGGCATGCTCGGCGCGCTCGACCAGTCCTACCTGGTGCGCGTGCTGGATGCGCTGGCCGCGCAGGACGGCGCCGGCCTGCTGGCAGTGGCCGACGAGATGGCCGCGCGCAGCCTGTCGTACAGCGCTGCGTTGCAGGACCTCGGCACGCTGCTGCACCGGATCGCGCTGGCGCAATCGGTGCCGGCCGCACTGGCCGACGATCTGCCGGAGCGCGCCGACATCCTGCGTCTGGCCGGGCAGTTTGCGCCGGAAGAGATCCAGCTCTTCTACCAGATCGCCATCCATGGCCGTAACGAACTGAACCTGGCGCCGGACGAATACGCCGGTTTTTCGATGACCTTGCTGCGCATGCTCGCATTCCGCCCGGTCGGCGGCGGGGCGGCGGCGCAGCCGCAGCAGGCGCCGGCGCGCCCGGCAGCCGCGACGCCGGCGCCGGTACGGTCCGCCGCTGCGACCGCGCCGCGACCGGCTGCAGCGCAACCAGCCGTATCGCAGGCGGCCCCGGTTTCATCTCCCGCGCCGAGCCGGCAGCCCGGCATGAGTCCCGCGCGCGCCGCTCTCGAGGCCGCACGCAGTGGAAAGCCGTTTGCACCGCCGCCGCGCCCGAGCGAACCGACCCGCTCCGCCAAACCGCCTCACGCCGCCGAACCGGCGCCGGCCGAATCCTCGGTGCCGCCGTGGATGGACGAGATGCCGCCGTTGCAGGATGAGGGCGCTCCGTCTGCCGCGGCAGAGGCTCAAAAAAAAACTGAAGTGCCAACCCCGGCGGCAAGCGAGATGCCAGCGGTGCCCGCGCGTGCAGCCCGCGCCGTCGTCCCGGTCGAGGCACTGGGTTGGGACGGCGACTGGCCGGCACTGGCGGCAAAACTGCCGCTGCGCGGCGTGGTCCAGCAGCTCGCGCAGCAAAGCGAACTGCTCGACTGCGAGTGCCACGGCGAAGCATTCACCTTCGCGTTGCGCATTCCGCTCGACACGTTGCGTTCGGCCGGCTCGGTCGACAAGCTGGCTGCCGCCCTGTCCGAGCATTTCGGCAAGACCGTGCGCGTGACCACCGAGATCGGCGCGGTCGCGCACACTGCGAATGCCGCCGCGGTCGCCGAACGCGAGGCGCGTCAACGCGAGGCGGAGGAAAACATGCGAAACGATCCGTTCGTGCAGACGCTGATGCGCGAATTCGGAGCGACCATCGTGCCCGGTTCGATCAGACCCGTCTGATCGAACGAAGCGAATCCATTACAGACAAGGAGCAACACCATGATGAAAGGCCAACTCGCTGGATTGATGAAGCAGGCGCAGGCCATGCAGGACAACATGAAGAAGATGCAGGAGCAGCTCGCATCGATCGAAGTGGAAGGCCAGTCCGGCGCCGGCATGGTCAAGGTCGTCATGACCTGCAAGCACGACGTCAAGCGCGTGACCATCGATCCGTCGCTGCTGGGCGACGACAAGGACATGCTGGAAGATCTGGTGGCCGCGGCCTTCAACGACGCCGTGCGCAAGGCCGAGGAAACCTCGAACGAGAAAATGTCCGGCCTGACCGCCGGCCTGCCGCTGCCGCCCGGCTTCAAGATGCCGTTCTGAACGCGTGAAAACCCCGACCAGCCTCGAATTTCTCGGCGAAGCCCTGCGCCGGCTGCCCGGCGTCGGGCCGAAGTCGGCGCAGCGCATGGTCTATCACCTGATGCAACACGACCGCGAGGGCGCCGCCCTGCTCGGGCGAGCGCTGGTGCAGGCGGTCGAGCGCGTACGTCATTGCGCGCGCTGCAATACCTTTACCGAGCAGGAGGTGTGCGCGACCTGTTCCGACCCCGAGCGCGATGCTTCGTTGCTGTGCGTGGTCGAGACCCCGGCGGACCAGATGATGATCGAGCAGACCCTGACCTACAAGGGCCTGTACTTCGTGCTGATGGGGCGGCTGTCGCCGCTCGACGGGATCGGCCCGAAGGACATCCATCTCGACCGGCTGATCGCACGGGCGACTGACGGCGCAGTCGAGGAAGTGGTGCTGGCCACCAACTTCACCAGCGAAGGCGAGGCCACCGCACACTACATCAGCGAGACGCTGAAGTCGCGCGGCTTGAAGGTCAGCCGGTTGGCGCGCGGCGTGCCGGTCGGCGGCGAACTGGAATATGTGGATGCCGGCACCATCGCGCGCGCGATGCTTGACCGGCATGCCACCTGAGACGGGTCGCAGCGTGTTTGGCGACCGCGACGACGAAGACAGCCTGTGCGAGCGCTGGCTGAATCTGGCGGCGCGGTTTACCGCCGACGATTTCGGCGCGCATGCGACCTGGCATGCGCTGCATGCCTGCTATACCGAACCGCAGCGCAAGTACCACACGCTCGACCACGTCGCCGCGCTGTTGCGACTGGCCGACGCCGAGCGCGCGCACGCGGCGCAGCCGGAGGTGCTGGAATTCGCGATCTGGTTCCACGACGCGATCTACGACCCACACGCGCGTGACAATGAGCAGCGCAGCGCGGCCTGGGCGCGCCGGGCGCTGGAAGCGATGCACGCCGAAGCCGCGTTGGCGCGGCAGGTCGAAGCCTGTATCCTGGCCACGCAGATGCACGAACTGCCGGATACCCCGATTCCCGACCTGCCGCTGTTCCTCGATCTGGACCTGTCCATCCTCGCCGCACCGGAGACGGACTACGATGCTTACCGGCGTCGCATCCGCGAAGAGTACGCGTGGGTGCCGGAGCCCGAGTATCGGGCGCAACGCGCAACCGTTCTGGAGCGCTTCGTCGCCCGTCCGAAGCTGTTCTTCACCCCGCATCTCGCCGCGCGTTTCGAGGCGCGCGCCCGGGACAACATCGCGCGCGAGCTGCGCGCATTGCACGCATCCTGACAGTTACGCCATGGAAGAAAAGACACCGCAAGGGCCGCTTGCCGGCATCAAGGTCCTGGAGCTCGGCACGCTGATCGCCGGGCCGTTCTGTTCGCGCATGCTGGCCGAGTTCGGCGCCGAGGTGATCAAGATCGAGTCGCCGAACGGCGGCGATCCGTTGCGCCAGTGGCGCGTGCTGAAGGACGGCACTTCGCTGTGGTGGTCCGTCCAGTCGCGCAACAAGAAGAGCGTGACGCTGAACATGAAGGATGCGCGCGCGAGAGAGATAGCACTGCGGCTGGCGCTCGAGGCGGACATCGTGATCGAGAACTACCGACCCGGCGTGCTGGAGAAATGGGGACTTGGCTACGAGGATCTGAAGCGCGTCAACCCCGCTGCCATCATGGTGCGCCTGTCCGGCTACGGCCAGACCGGGCCGATGAAGGATCTGCCCGGATTCGGCGCAATCGGCGAATCGATGGGCGGGCTGCGCTACGTGTCCGGCCATCCGGACCGGCCGCCGGTGCGCATCGGCATTTCGATCGGCGATTCGCTCGCCGCGCTGCATGGCGTGATCGGCGCGATGATGGCGCTGCGCCACCGGGACGCTACCGGCGGGCGCTGGAACGGCGGGCAGGGCGCGGATTGCATGGCCGGGCAGGGGCAGATGGTGGATGTCGCGCTGTACGAATCGGTGTTCAACATCATGGAATCGCTGGTGCCTGAATACGACGTGGCCGGCGTCGTGCGCGAGCGCACCGGCGGCGCGTTGCCGGGCATCGTGCCGTCGAACACCTACACGACCGGCGACGGCCAGAATATCGTCATCGCCGGCAACGGCGACGCGATCTTCAGGCGCCTGATGACGGCCATCGGCCGCAAGGACATGGCCGAAGACCCGGAACTTGCGCGCAACGACGGCCGTGTCCCGCGCACGGCCGAGATCGACGGCGCGATCCAGGCCTGGTGCGCGACGCAGACGATAGACAGCGCGTTGGAGACACTGAAGGAAGCCGACGTCCCGGTCGGCAAGATCTACTCGGTGCGCGACATGATGAGCGACCCGCAATTCCTGGCGCGCGCGATGTTCGAGCAGCACCGCTTTGCCGACGGCACGCCGGTCAAGCTGCCGGCGATCGTGCCCAGGCTGTCCGAAACGCCGGGACGCACGCAGTGGCTGGGGCCGGAGCTGGGCGCACATACGGACGAGGTGCTGCGTGCGCTCGGCTACGATGCCGCGGCGATCGCCGAATTGCGCAGCAGCGGCGCGCTGTGATCCGGGACAGGCCGCTCGCTCCGGTTATCATGCCGCCTGCCGCTCCTCCTCGCACTGCTGCAGCGTGCGCCGTCCCATGCATGTGCTGATCGTCGAAGACCATCCGGATATCGTCGCGAACCTGGTCGCATTTCTCGAGCCGCTCGGCTATACGCTGGACATCGCCCGCAGCGGTACCGCAGCGCTGGC
>Ga0164243_10009284_pt1 | contig 14334 bp, 13 predicted proteins | sample OricompcompostOP_FD_108781 | JGI IMG/M metagenome (GOLD analysis project Ga0164243, IMG submission 108781) | Organic Plus compost microbial communities from Emeryville, California, USA - Original compost - Organic plus compost (OP) | ecosystem: Engineered > Solid waste > Mixed feedstock >... | reverse complement strand
GGTTGATACGGCTAAACCTGCCGATGCCCGCAACCTACCGGTATGGATTAGTGACGGCGCAGGGAATCGGATTGATATTGCGAATCAGCAAGGAAAGGTCGTGTTTGTTAATTTCTGGGCCACCTGGTGCCGTCCATGTATCACAGAATTACCGTCGATCGATAAACTGTATAAGCAGTTCGAAGGGAACGGATCTGTGGTATTTGCCATGGTGGATGTTGATGGACAGCTGGAGAAATCGACTCAGTTTATGGAGAACAGAAAACTGAGGTTGCCGGTTCATGTGCCGGCGGGACAGATCCCGTCCGACTGGTTGCAGAGTGCCATCCCAACCACAGTGATATTGGACAAACAGGGCCGGATAGCCGCAAGACACGAGGGGATGGCCGATTATAGTAGGCCGGAAGTTGCTGAATTTATCGATCAACTGATCGCGGCCGACTAGCCCAACGGATCCCTTTGGTCATAAACCTGGGGATTGACGCAATAGGGAAGGCGCCGCCCATCTAATCCGGCCAGGATGTTTTCTACCGTCAGCTCCATCATAGCTGTCCGGGTTTCAAGCGTAGCCGAGCCAATGTGCGGCAAAACTGCTACGTTCGGCATCTGCAGCAACGGGTGGGAAGGGTCCATCGGCTCAGGATGGGTTACATCGAGCCCCGCTCCCCAGATAAGTCCCTCCTCCAGGGCACGGTATAAATCGGACTCATGGTGGATGGCGCCACGTGCCGTATTGATGAAAATAGAGGAGGTCTTCATTCGGGAAAACGCATCGCGGTTAAATATTCCGGTCGTCTCTTTCGATAGGTTTGCATGTACACTGAGGACATCGCTTTGCCGGAGCAACTCGTCGAACGTGACACGCTGGGCTCCCAGTTCCTTTTCCGCTTCCTCGTTGTGGCCGCGGTTATGGTAGATGACAGGCATGTCAAACGCACTCCGGCAACTGCGCGCCAGTTCCATGCCGATGCGTCCGAGACCGAAGATGCCGAGCGTCTTTCCCCGAAGCTCAATACCCAGATCGCTCATCGGATCAAAAAAGCCCCAGTGGCCGCGCAAAATTTCCTTGTGCTTATGGAAAGCTTTTCTTGCAACACTCTGCATCAGTAAAAATGCGGTATCCGCCGTTGCTTTACTGAGTACACCGGGAGTGTTCCCTATCGGGATTCCACGGCGCGTGGCTTCACCTATATCGACATTGTCATAGCCGACACTGCAAAGGGCTATGACCCGGAGATGGGAACACGCATCGAGAAACGCACAATCGATCGCGTTTTTACCCACGCTGAACAACGCATCTGCAACAAGGCATGCCGCCATTAATTCCTGGGCTGAAAGATCTCGTTTTTCGGTCCACTCGGAAACGGTATGTCCGGCTTCGGTGAGCGCCCGCCTGAAACGGTCAGGCAACGCCCGCGTAACAAATATATTCATGGTAACGGTCGTGTAAATATAGCGTTTTTGTTTTTTAACCGTGATATTTGTCTTAGGTTTGCAGAAAATCAAACGCAACCGCTGATATGACACGAGAAGAGCTCATCCACCAGATTAAAGCAAAACGTTCTTTCCTATGCGTGGGCCTGGATACGGATATCCGCAAAATTCCTCCCCATTTGCTTGATCATGACGATCCGGTCTTTGAATTCAACCGTCAGATTGTGGAGGCTACCTCAGATCTGTGTGTTGCTTACAAACCCAATATTGCTTTTTATGAAAGCATGGGGGCGGCCGGTTGGGAAAGCCTGCGGAAGACGTGGCGCATCCTGCCAGAGGATTGCCTGAGCATCGCCGACGCCAAGCGGGGCGATATCGGAAACACGTCGCAGATGTATGCGCAGGCATTTTTCGATGAACAACGGTCGGGCCTCGGGTTTGACGCCATCACCGTAGCGCCCTACATGGGACATGATTCTGTACAGCCTTTTCTGGAATTTGCAGACAAATGGACCATCGTCCTGGCCTTGACCTCCAATACGGGGAGTATCGATTTTCAGACGATAACGGACACCGCCGGAACATCGCTGTTTGAACAGGTCATCCAAAAGACCAATCGTTGGGGAAATCCGTCCAACCTGATGTATGTTGTCGGGGCTACCCGCGGCAAGTCGTTTGAAGCCGTTCGCAAAGTGGCACCGGAACATTTTCTGTTGGTGCCGGGCGTGGGTGCGCAGGGGGGGAGCCTGAGCGATGTGTGCCGCTATGGAATGAACAGCGACTGTGGGCTGCTGGTCAATGCGACACGCTCCATCATCTACGCATCTTCCGGGACAGACTTTGCCACGCGTGCGCGGGAAGAAGCCCTCTCCCTTCAGCAGGAGATGGAGCGCGAACTGAAAGCCAAAGGAATTATCTAACCCACATCAGGTAAGGCGCCCAGAAATTTTACCAGGACTTTATCGATCCGGTTGCCATCCATGTCTATCACTTCAAATTCATGGTCTTTCCACCGCACCCGCTCTCCGGCGGTGGGCATATGACCCAGCTTTAGAAGAACAAGTCCGGCAATGGTACTGATATTTCCCAGGCTTTCTTCCTCGTCCTCCGAAATGTCTATTTTCAACGTCGTAAACAGTTCATCCACCTGATACTGTCCGTCAATCAATAGACTGCCATCCTCACGCGTCACGATCTCCGGCCGTTCCGCGGTATCGCTGTCCGAGATATTTCCAACCAGGCTGCTCAATATATCGTTGATCGTCACAATGCCCTGCAGCGCCCCGTACTCGTCCAAAACAATGGCCTGGTGTATGCGCGAGGTTTTGAATTTGTTCAGAATACTGTACGCTGAACTGTTTTCATGAACGTAATTGAGCGGGTGGGTTAGTTGTTCAAGCTCGATAGGCCGGTCAATCAGGTATTGTTTGAGCAGCGACTTTATATGAACAATCCCGATAACATTGTCAAGCGCTCCCCGGCATACAGGATACACCGTGTGTCCGCTTTCGAGGATAGTTTGCTTATGTACGTCATAGTTGTCATTGATATCCAGCCAAACGATGTTACTGCGGTGGGTCATCAGATTGACGGCCCGTTTGTCGCCCAGGCTGAACACACGGTCAACAATCTCGTGCTCAATGTGTTGGATGGCACCAATGTCGGCACCTTCATCCACCAGCGCTTTGATCTCTTCTTCGGTAACCGCACTTTTGGAGGTTTTTATGTTCAACAGCCGGACAATCGCCTCTGTGGTGGCACTTAACAGCCATACAAAGGGCGCAACAATTTTGCTGAGCACATTCATCGGAAATACCACTACGGTGGCAAACTTCTCGGGAATAGCCAGTCCCACCCGCTTCGGAACCAGTTCGCCCAGTACAAGGGTAAGAAACGTGATGACAACAACAACAACGAGAACTGAAATCTGGGAACTGTAGCCGCGCATCCAGGCGAAGTCTGACAGAACGGCATCCACCCGCTGGGCAATGGTCGCACCGCCGAAAATACCGGTAAGAATGCCGATGAGTGTGATCCCAATCTGCACGGTGGAAAGGAACTGATTGGGAGCATCCTTCAGTTTGAGCACTTGCTTGGCTGCGGTATTTTTCCGGTCTGCAAGCACCTGCAACCGGGCTTTCCGACTGGAAACAATCGCTATTTCGGATGCTGAAAAAAGGCCGTTCAAAAGAATTAACGCCAAGATAATCAGCGACTCTGTAAGCATGTAGCTAAGATAATAATTAATTTATAAAACAAAAAGCAGCCCCCTGCTTTAAGCTACTTCTTCGTCAACCAACTGCTTGGCATTTTTGACTTTCTGCTTCAGCAAAGCTATGTTGACCACTTCATGCATTTCCGTCACATAATGGAACGTGAGGTCCTTGATGTAATCTTCTTTGATCTCCAGGATATCCTTCCGGTTGGCCTTTGATAATACCACTTCCCGTATGTTGGCACGCTTGGCGGCCAATATTTTTTCTTTGATGCCTCCCACCGGAAGCACTTTGCCACGGAGCGTAATTTCTCCCGTCATGGCTAATTTTTCCTTTACCTTTCGCTGTGTAAAGCTGGATGCCAGCGCCGTAAGCATGGTAATCCCCGCAGACGGGCCGTCTTTCGGTGTGGCACCGGCGGGAACGTGTATATGCACATCCCATTTGTCAAATATCCGGTAGTCAATGCCAAACTGATCGGCATGGGCGCGCAGGTATGCCATGGCAATGGTGGCTGATTCTTTCATCACGTCCCCCAGGTTACCGGTAAGTGTCAGTTTCCCCCTGCCGGGACTCAGGCTTGACTCTATATAAAGGATGTCGCCGCCAACCTGTGTCCAGGCCAGGCCGGTAACCACACCAGCCACTTCGTTCCCCTCATAAAATTCTTTGTCAAAGATAGGTGCGCCCAAAATCTTTTCTACCGCCTCCGCATCGATGGGTTGGGGCAGGGGATCGCCTATCACCATCCGCGTCGCAACCCCCCGGATAATGGAACCGATCTTTTTCTCCAGCCCCCGGACACCGGATTCGCGGGTATATTCGTCGATGATCTTCTCGACAATCTTGCTCCGCAGCGAAAAATCCTTGGCCGCCAGGCCATGCAATTCCCGCTGTTTGGGGATAAGGTGTTTTTTCGCGATTTCTATTTTCTCCTCAATGGTATAGCCATTCACCTCAATCACCTCCATCCGGTCGAGCAAAGCAGGCTGAATGCTGCTCAGCGAGTTGGCCGTAGCAATGAACATCACATTGGACAGATCGTAGTCCAGCTCAACGTAATGATCATAGAATGCATTGTTCTGCTCCGGATCCAGTACTTCCAGCAAGGCCGATGAAGGATCGCCACGAAAGTCACTGCCTACCTTATCGATCTCGTCCAGCACAAACACGGGGTTGGAAGCTCCCGCTTTTTTAAGGGCCTGAATGATGCGCCCCGGCATGGCCCCGATGTACGTTTTCCGGTGCCCGCGTATTTCGGCCTCGTCGCGTACGCCACCAAGAGCCATACGGGTGTATTTACGGCCCAGAGCTTTGGCGATGGATTTTCCCAACGATGTTTTTCCCACTCCGGGAGGACCCACCAAACACAGGATGGGCGCCTTCATATTGTTTTTGAGCTTCAGGATAGCGAGATATTCAATAATACGCTGCTTCACCTTATCCAGGCCGTAATGATCACGGTCCAGTACACGCTTTGCTCGCTTGAGGTCAAAGTTGTCTTTGGTAAATTCATTCCACGGTAGGTCCAGCAACAGTTCCAGGTAATTAACCTGAACGGAATAATCTGCAGCTGCCGGATTGATACGCGCCAGCTTATCAAGCTCCTTGTTAAAATGTTCACCTACGTCTTTCGGCCATTTTTTGGCTTTCGCACGCTTGCGGAGCTCTTCCATCTCCAAATCGGGTGTGCTTCCGCCCAGCTCCTCCTGAATGGTCTTCAGCTGCTGATTCAGAAAGTAATCCCGTTGCTGCTTGTCCAAATCGCCGCGTACCTTGTTCTGTATCTGGGTCTTTAATTCGAGTAGCTGTAGCTCCACATCGAGCTGTTCCAACACCTTGGAGGCACGCTTGTCCAGATCGGCAATCTCGAGGAGCTGCTGCTTGAACGCCAGATCGGCGTTGAGGTTTGACGAAATAAAATTGATCAGGAAAGCAGGGCTTTCAATATTCTTAATAGCAATACCGGCCTCACTCGGAATATGCGGTGAAAGCTGTATGATCTGAAGCGCCATCTCCTTAATCGAGGAAATCAGCGCATTAAATTCCCGACTGGGCTTATGCTTCTTTTCTTCAAAGCGTTCAATGGATGCTCTGATGTAGGGTTCACTCTGGATGAGTTCACGCAGCCGGAAGCGTTGTTTCCCTTGGATGATCACCGTTGTATTGCCATCCGGCATCTGAAGGATTTTGATGATCATAGCCACCGTCCCCACCTTGTTGAGCTGGTCAAACGTCGGATCTTCAATGGCCATGTTCTGTTGGGATACCACCCCGATGATCCGGTCGCCTTTGTAGGCCTCCTTGACCAGTTTAATGGACTTATCCCTTCCCACAGTGATGGGGATCACCACACCCGGGAACAATACGGTGTTGCGCAAGGGGAGTATGGAAAGGGACTCCGGTATGTCGGCGTTCCGCATTTCGTCCTCATCCTGCTGGCTTAATAAAGGAAAAAATTCCGTGTCTTCATTTATGATGGGAATTGCCTGATTAAAATCAAATGGATCAAAATTGCTCATGAATATCTTTTGTTTCGTTAACCGGCGCCATATTGGCAGCTCCGGTACTCCGATATGTTACAAATCTGTTTCCGTACGTAATTGCAATGCGTATGCCAATACCTGACGTAGCTGAAAATTCTTGGTCAAGAAGCGGGGATCAAGCGTCCATGCTGAAAAAAAGTCAGCTATCGGAATAGGTGGCTCGGTCTCTCTCCGCAGAAAAACAAGGACTAAAATAGGACTTTATTTAAAAATTTCCAGTTTAATATGTAGCTTCCTTCGTAAATTGCACCGGAGGATCAAATTGTAATTGCATTGAAATATGGGTATGTTTGTAGCACGGTAATTGCAGGGATGGTCATTCAGAACGTTATTGTTTAATTTAAAATGATGAAAAAGAACGAATTGAGCTTTTTTTTGGGAAAATGGAAGTCAGGGATTATTGGTGGTATGCTGTCCATTGCTGTATTCGCGGCACAGGCACAATCCACAGAAACAGCTCCCAGCAATCCGAATGTTCGGTTGGGACAGAAAGCCTTAATCGATGGTGACTTCAAGGCAGCGGCCAACCATCTTCAAAAGGCGTTGCCCGCCGAGGCCAACGATCCGGATGTAATGTACATGCTCGGATATTCGCAATATCAGATTGGAGAGTATAAAAAAGCGCTGAGCTCGTTCGGTAAAGTGATCCAGCTGCTCCCGGAGCATGAGTCGGCTTATTATTACCGTGGCAAGGCAAATAACATACTGGCGGTTCAGACAGATGTCAAGATCAGTTCCAGCAGCCGCGAGAAGATGCTGAATGAAGCCATCGCGGATTATACGAAAGCAATTGAACTGAATTCCGGAGACGCCAAGTATTACCAGAACCGCGGCATCGCTTACCGCGACCTCGGAATCCTGCGCGGAACTTCCGGAACGGCCAATTACGATAAAGCGTTGGCGTCCGAAGCCTATGACAAGAGCATTGCCGATTTTGAGCAAGTGTTGACGATGACGCCGAACAAGAAAGATATCCTTACGGAAATCAAAAAGGCTAAGGTGTATCGCGATAATCTGAAGTAATCTACGATCAGTTGGCGAAAGCAGCTTGGATACGGTACCGGCTGTCGCCTAAAAAACGGACGCTCTGAAATTTGGTTATTTCATACAGAGAATCCGGAAAATAATCCAGTTGCTCTTCACTTTGATAAAGCATATTGCGGTTCCGGTTGGTAATCGCAATATGCTTTATCTTTTTTCCGTCCGCGTGTTTTTCAATACGAATCTCCTGCGTCCGCAAGGTAGGGTCCGTACTCGTATAAACGATCGATCCATCTGTTGCGCTGTCCGCTTGGTAGCTGGCCCGCCAGGCTGGTTTATTGATGTCCGACTCGGCGAAAAGTGCCAATTCGCTTTTCCAGTCGCTGATGACAACCCGTTTGGTTTCCTGCTCCCCGTTTCTCGCTACGGTTTTGGTCACCGTGGGCGCCAGCGCCGTAAGCCTGTCGGTCTCCTTGCGGAAGAAGCTGTCCAACTGAAAAAAAGGAGCTCCCTGGGTTGCAACATGTCCTGCTGCGCCATCTGAACAGGACACCAGAGCGGCCAGTCCGGAAAAACCTAAGCAAAAGAACGCTATGCGTATGCGCACCATGATCCTTAAACCAATACGTTTCCCGTCATATCGGCAGGAATGTCCACCTCCATCAGTTTCAGAATGGTTGGTGCGATATCGCCCAGCTTTCCGTCGGCAATGACCGTATGTGTGCTGTCTATTAAGATGCACGGTACCAGGTTGGTAGTGTGCGCCGTATTCACCGACCCATCCGCATTGATCATAAATTCCGCATTTCCGTGGTCGGCGATAACAATGAAAGAGTAACCGTATTGAAGCCCGCATTCCACCACCTGCTGTAAGCAGCGGTCGACCGTTTCAACCGCTTTTACCACCGCCTCGAATACCCCTGTGTGCCCAACCATATCCGGGTTGGCAAAATTAAGGCAAATGAAATCCGGTTGGTTGGCCGTTATGTCATTGCATATGGCGTCTGCTACGCCCTGGGCGCTCATTTCAGGCTGCAGGTCATATGTAGCCACCTTGGGCGACGGGATGAGAATACGATTTTCGCCCGTAAACTGCTTCTCCCGCCCGCCGGAAAAGAAGAAAGTAACGTGCGGATACTTTTCAGTTTCCGCGATACGCGTCTGTGTTTTCCCATTAGCCTCCAGTACTTCACCGAGTGTATTACTAAGGTTTTCCTTGAGGAACAGGACGGAAACGTTGTTGAACGTTTCGTCGTACGTGGTCATGGTCAGGTACCGCAGTTCCAACGGGTGCATGTCGTAGTCCGGAAAGTCCCGCTGCGTCAGGGCAATGGTAATTTCTCTTCCCCGGTCCGTACGGAAATTGTAGCACACCACCACATCACCGTTTTTTATCGTCGCAACAGGCGTCCCGTCAATACGGGTCTTAACGATGGGTGTTACAAACTCATCGGTCACCCCCGCATCATAGGACTCGCGTACCGATTGGGCGATATCCTGTGTGGGTGTGCCTGTGCCGTGTACGAGCAGATCATAAGCCTGTTTCACGCGTTCCCAGCGGTTGTCGCGGTCCATGGCATAGTACCTTCCAATGGCGGAAGCCAATTGGCCTCCATTGGTGGTTAAAAATTGTTCGATATCGCTGATATACCCCACGCCGGAATTGGGATCGGTATCCCGGCCGTCCAGAAAGGCATGAACGAACAGGCTGTCATTGCTGATGCCGGCTTCTATGGCGGCCGCACACAAACCTTTCAGGTGTCGGGTATGCGCATGTACGCCACCATCGGACAGCAAGCCGATAAAGTGTACGGCTTTGTTGTGGGTCCTGGCGTATTGGAAGGCCGATTGTAGGGCTTCGTTCTGGTGGAATTCTCCGTCTTTCACTGCCTTGTGGATTCTGCCAAGTTCCTGATAAACGACCCTTCCGGCGCCCAAATTCATGTGTCCCACTTCGGAATTGCCCATCTGGCCTTCCGGCAGCCCCACGGCCTCTCCGGAAGCTTCCAGTTTCGAGTGTGGATATTGAGCCAACAGCTGATCCAAATAGGGAGTATTCGCCGCGAGAACGGCATTAGACCGATCCTCTTTACCGTAACCCAGTCCATCCAGGATGATGAGTGCAACTTTTTTCTTCGTATTCACGATGCAAACTTAGCTAAATTGCCGCAAAGTCACAATCCCATCGCGGATTCATACGCTACTCCGGCGCAGCCTGTCGAAATGTGGCATGTTTTTAGCTATAATTACGTGATTGAACATTTTTCTGCAAAAAGAAAGCGTTTTGTATCCGGCAGGCTACAGTTTCGATCGATTGTTTGGAACAAGTTAATGGTTTAATTAAACAACATTTATTTGAATAAACAATTACTGTGAAAGCGAGGGTTGTCAGATTGGTAAACAGAGTAAAGCTGGTGGGTCTAATGTGTTTGTTCGTTATGACAGGCACAGCACACGCAAATGACGTTATTGATGATATTTCATCCTGTATAAAGGGAGCGAATACCAAAGAACTATCCAAATACTTTTCCTCCACCGTAAGTATGACCCTGGTAAACGATGAAGGGATTTACTCACGTGTACAGGCCGAAATTATTCTCCGTGATTTTTTTAGCAGGAATCCGCCTACAAACGTAAAGATTTCGCACCGGCTGGATTCCAATCCAAATTTCAGATACGTGGTACTTAACCTGGAGACGGCCAAGGATACCTATCGCGTCTCCTACAAACTCACTAATAACGACAATGAATTTAAGGTGACCGAGTTCCGGATTGAACCGGTGTTCGGAAACTAGCCAATTTTAACTTTTATTCGCCATTTTTTGTTTTAATTAGTCATCTTAGCAGCGTTTTTAACAGCGATGGTCAGGGGCGGCTTATGCCCATTTGGCCGTTGCAGTATAGTCTGTGACCAATGACGGATAGAGAAAAAGAAGAACTGGCGCGGTTCATCAAAGCGGCTCTTGCGGAAGATGTGGGAGATGGCGATCATACCTCACAATCTACCATTCCTGCCGGCAAAACAGGAACTGCCCGATTGCTCATCAAGGAGCAGGGAATCCTGGCAGGAGTGGAGGAAGCGCGGGCTGTTCTTCGCGAGGTGGACAATAGCTTGCATGTTAGCGTTTTTATCGCTGACGGACAGCCCGTACAACCCGGTGAGATCGTCCTTCAGGTGGATGGGAAAATTCATAGCATCCTGATAGCCGAACGCCTCTTGTTAAATATCATGCAACGCATGAGCGGAATTGCTACCGCCACCCGGCGGATTGTAGATCGCCTAGCGGGAACCAAGACGCGCATACTGGATACACGCAAAACAACTCCTTTACTGCGGTTCCTCGAGAAGAAGGCGGTCCGCCTCGGCGGCGGCGTCAACCACCGATTTGGGCTGTATGACATGATCCTGATTAAAGATAATCATGTGGACTATGCCGGTGGTATCGGGAAAGCGCTCGAGGCAGCCAACCAGTACCGGAAATCGTTCGGCAGGCCGCTTGCCGTTGAGATCGAAGTACGCAACCTAAATGAATTGCAGGAGGTAATGAACGTGGGAGGGGTGGACCGCGTGATGCTGGATAATTTTACACCGGTACAACTCCGCGAAGCGCTGGCACTGATTGACGGGAAGTGCATCACCGAAGCCTCCGGTGGCATCACTGAAGAAAACGTCCGTGACTATGCTGAAACAGGCGTAGATTATATATCCATCGGCGCGCTCACCCATTCGGTGAAAAGCCTGGATATGAGTTTGAAGGCAAAAATCGTATCTTGCGATTCATGATATCGGGTTATTTAATCGGAGCGGTTGTACTTGCCTATCTCTTTGGTTCCATACCCACCGCGGTCTGGCTCGGACAATCTTTTTATGGGGTGGACGTCAGGGAGTACGGTAGCGGTAATGCGGGCGCAACTAATACATTCCGTGTATTGGGTACCCGTGCCGGAGTAGCAGTGATGCTGATTGACATCCTAAAAGGATGGACCGCCACCAACCTGGCCTATTTTATCGGCCTGTCGGTTACCGGACCGCAGGCGGCCGCCCAGTTTGTGAATTTCCAGCTGGCATTGGGCGTCATCGCAGTCGTGGGGCACCTGTTTCCAATATTTGCAGGCTTCCGCGGAGGTAAAGGGGTGGCTACGCTGTTCGGAATGATCCTCGCGGTGCACTTCCAGGCGGCGCTGGTATGCGTATCTGTGTTTCTGGTAATTTTGTTGCTTACACGTTATGTTTCCCTCAGTTCAATCACCGCGGGCTTTGCCTTTCCGTTCAGCATTGTATTTTTATTTCATACCTCCGTTAAATCGGTGCTGCTCTACGGTATGTGTATTTGTGTGCTGATCCTGGTTACCCACCAAAAGAATATCGAGCGGCTGCTGAAAGGCAGGGAATCTAAAGTATCCCTGTTTGGAAAGCGAACGAAGGCATAACACGCGAATTCGGCATATATATTGCTTTGCTTACCGGTACGATTGTCAATCTATTAAATTATACGGTCATGAAACCATTGTTTAAACGTATTTGCTGGTTACTGCTATTCGGAATGGTAGTTTCTTGTGCCACCGTGCCTTTGACAGGACGGCGACAGCTGAGTTTGGTGAATGATGCGGAAATCCAGCAACAGGCCGCGCTTGTTTACAAAGACCTGCTGGCCGACTCAAAAACGAAAGTCATTAACGGAAATTCACAGGCACAATTGGTGCAGCGGGTAGGAAAGAATATTGCCGGCGCGGTAACACGTTTTTTAAAGGAAAACGGGTACGGCGACCAATATGCCTTCGATTGGGAATTTAACCTGATCGAGGAGGACCAGATCAATGCATGGTGCATGCCAGGTGGTAAGGTAGCTGTTTATTCCGGCATTCTGCCGGTCACCAAAAACGAAGCCGGATTGGCAACGGTTATGGGGCACGAGGTTGCTCACGCCATAGCAAAGCATTCGGCGGAGCGCATGTCGCAATCCATCATTGCACAGGCAGGAGGCGTTGCTGTTGACGTAGCCACAGCGGAAAAGTCGAGTACCACCCGCGCAGTACTGAGCACAGCCTATGGATTGGGAGGGCAGCTTGCCTTATTGAGTTATTCGCGTAATCAGGAGAGCGAAGCCGACCGCCTCGGTTTGGTGTTTATGGCCATGGCCGGATACGATCCCCATGAAGCCATCGGCTTCTGGGAGCGAATGGCTCAGGCGAAACAGTCGCAGGGAGGCGGTGCACCCCCTGAGTTCCTGAGCACACACCCCAGTGACGCCCGGCGGATCAACAATATTCAAAAGCTCATTCCTGAGGCCATGGGTTATTACAAAAAATAGAATCTACAATGATTTTTGTATGTTTGTGCACAGCTAACAGACATACGAAATGCTGAAAAAGACCGATATTGCGGCTATCCGTACGGAATATGAAATGGGACAGCTGAATGAAGATGAAGTGGTTTCCGATCCCATAAAACAATTTCTCGTGTGGTTCGATGAGGCGGTGGAAAAGCGGGTGATGGAGCCTTCTGCCATGACGCTATCCACCGTTTCTGTTTCCGGACGTCCCTCCTCCAGGATTGTGTTGCTGAAAAAAGTGGACACATCCGGATTCGGCTTTTTTACCAACTATGAAAGTCGGAAAGGCAGGGAACTTTCGGAGAATCCCAGTGCTGCGTTGTTGTTTTTCTGGCCCGAGCTGCAGCGCCAGGTTCGCGTCACAGGCTCCGTTAAAAAAATGGATCCTGCATTGTCGGACTCCTACTTCCAAAGCCGGCCCAAGGCCAGCCAATTGGGTGCTATTGTTTCACCCCAGAGCTGCGAGATCGAGAACCGAAGCGTGCTGGATGAAGCCTATGCCACGTTGGAGGAACAGTACAAAGACATGGATGCAGTGCCACGGCCCGTCCATTGGGGCGGCTATTGGCTGGTACCGGAAGCTGTCGAATTCTGGCAGGGAAGGAACGGACGGTTGCATGATAGATTGCTTTATGTAAAATATTGTAATGGTTGGAAAATCAGTAGGTTGGCTCCATAAATATTAAGTAAATGACAAACGGTGAAATTGCTACCCAGGTAAAGGTGCTGCTTGATACGCGGTTCGGCGAAGGCACGGCAGTTATTGAGTCCGTCGGCCTGCAACCGGCATTGATTGTCCCAGCCGCCGTATTGACCGATATCTGCTTTTTTCTTCGTGACCACGAGGAAACCTATTTTGATTTCCTTTCCTGCCTGAGTGCCGTTGACGATGGGGTGTCCGCCGGTACGTTCACGGTGGTTTATCACCTGGCATCTCTTCCGTATCAGCGGCAGCTCACGCTGAAGGTGGTGCTGCCAAATGACCGTCAACCTGATCATCTTCCGTCCGTCCCCAGTGTGAGTGCAGTGTGGCGTACAGCCGACTGGCATGAACGGGAGGCGTTTGACCTGATGGGGATATACTTCGAAGGACATCCCGACCTTAGGCGGATCCTCCTGCCGGAGGATTGGGAGGGCTATCCGCTGCGGAAAGATTACCAGGAGGCTGAACGGTACCATGGCATCGCAATTAAATAACGATATTATCAGAACATGAGCTACCAACAGGCGCAGAAAGCCTATGAAGAACGGCTGGCAACCATCGGCGCGGAAGAAATGGTCATCAATATGGGGCCTCAGCATCCTTCCACGCACGGGGTGTTGCGGCTGCAATTGATTACCGACGGGGAGCTGGTAAAAGAAGTTATCCCTCATGTTGGCTATTTACACCGGTGTTTTGAGAAGCATGCCGAATCCATGAGTTACGGAAAAACCATCCCGTTTACCGACCGGATGGACTACCTGGCATCCATGAATAATAGTCATGCTTTTGTGATGGGAGTGGAGCGTATGCTGGGAATTGACCGGCATATCCCACGACGGGTGGAGTATATCCGGGTGTTGGTATGCGAGTTGAACCGTATTGCTTCCCATCTCATCGCCATCGGTACCTACGGGATAGACATAGGGGCTTTTACACCGTTTATGTGGTGCTTCCGGGATCGGGAGCATATTATGAACATGCTGGAGTGGGTATCCGGGTCTCGCATGCTCTATAACTACATCTGGGTAGGCGGCCTATTTTATGATCTTCCGGTCGGCTTTGAAACACGGTGCAAAGAATTTATCGATTATTTCAAGCCTAAACTGGTGGAGTTGGATGAG
>Ga0164243_10009282_pt1 | contig 14337 bp, 10 predicted proteins | sample OricompcompostOP_FD_108781 | JGI IMG/M metagenome (GOLD analysis project Ga0164243, IMG submission 108781) | Organic Plus compost microbial communities from Emeryville, California, USA - Original compost - Organic plus compost (OP) | ecosystem: Engineered > Solid waste > Mixed feedstock >... | reverse complement strand
TACCCAGGGCGAGGAAGAACACATTAAGAGGAGGTTTTCAGAGACTCAACCCCACGGAAGAAAAAAAAAAGGGGGGAAAAAAAAAATGGAAAGGCGCCCCCAAAAAAAAAAAAAAAAAAAAAAAAAAGGAAAAAAAAAAAAAAGAAAAGAAAAGAAAAAAGAGCTGAAGGCAAGGCTTTGGACTCCATGACTTACATATAAGGCCCCGGGAGTCCATTCAGGGCATTGAAGCACAATGCAGTATCTTCGACAAGGACTGGACTATTCAGCTGGTAGGAGGGAGGAGGTCAGTATCTATCGGGAACTTCCCGCTCCATGAAGCTCAAAGTCCCAAGAACGCACGAGATCGGCAGCCTTCTTGCATTTTGCGATGGCGATTTCCTCGATGGATCCTTGAATTTCCTCAATGTCAAGCTCGTGGCTCTGGACCTGGATTGACGATTCCAGAATTCCCCTCACTTCGCGGAGCTTATTGGAATTTCCAGTAATGAAATTGACCACAGGGGTCACGGGGATGTTAGCCTTCTTAGCCTCGGCGGAGGTCATGTTCAATGAGCATCAATTGAGTATTGTTTAGGTGACGGAATTGAAGGCCTTTGCGATGATCGGATTTCTTTTTGTCTTGCTTCGCCTGAAGTGAAAAATGAGTGACTGCGAGTCGCAAAGTTCAATGTTGGTACCTTTGTTACCCCACCAGACTTCGTAATGCCCCGATCAAGACCAGATGTGGGCTGCCTACGCTGCCCCGCCATTTCCTGGACACCGAAATGGATAAGAGGCAAAAAAGAAGAAGAAGAAGAAGAAAAAAAAAAGAGAGCAGAGAGCAGAGAGCAGAAAGCAGAAAGCAGAAAAACCACGGCCATCTCAAAACCCAGCCAGGCCGCCGTTTGGGACTCTCTACCACTACTTAATTAATACATTCCTACATGTATATGTTGGAGTCGGCGCTCTTTATTATTTCACTACATCTTCCTCCTGCCTGTCCACAATGACCTTGGAAAATGGATTGGCTTCTCGGGCTCTCTCTTTGATCTTACATGTCTATATTGGACTAGCCCGCCCGTACCGTCAAATCGTCAAATTGATACTAACACGATACTGGAGGATACTCGATAAATGACCACCTGTTTTTTGTACTCGTCTAACCCGGCAACCTCTCACGATGATCCGTGATCAAGCTTCCACCGTTTGATCCATTCCTCAATGCGGTCGATGTTTTCTTCCATCTCCTCAGAGGTGTTGCTAGTGAGTTCGACGACGATCTCGTCGTCATACGCTTCCCGGGCTTCCTGGATTAATACATCCATGAGTTCGGCATCGAGGTTCTCCTGGAGTTTCGCCTCGGGATAACCACGGGCATTAAGTCTGTCGTAGAGTGTGGATGAGTCCACCCGGAGGACAACCACAAGATCAATCCATCTCTTCGGGAAAAGGTCGCAGGCGTGCCAATCAATCAGGCATCCACCCGTTGGGACTTCATCTTCCAAGGAGTCAAGTAGCTAGAGGACAGAGATTAGCTTGTGTATATTATGGGGAAATGGCCTTGCCTGTCAGCAAACAAACACAAACACCTACTCTGTCCTCGTCGACTATCCAACAAGAATACTCTTCATCCCAACCCTCGTGACAGCCTTTGTCCTTGACGATCTGATTGACGGATAAATGGCGTAGGCCTGTCCTCTGGGAAAGGAGCTCGCAGTGCGTAGTTTTACCCACACCGGGAGTGCCGGTGATGATGATATTGGGAGAGTCCCTCATTTTCTACAATTCGTAGACGTCCTCTGGCCCCGCAATGACGGACACTTGAGTGAGTGCGGCAGCCGCTGGTTATCGATTAGCCCTCGATCCTCGGCGTTTCTCTCCCGGTTCCACGTTTTTGCTAGAACGAACTGGGTTCTGTCTCCAAAGTACGCGAGGCATCCAAAAACATTGGATTCTGCTCTCTTCTAGATTCTTTTCACTGCCGTCCGTATGAACGACGTTCCTACTTGGGTATCCTCCCTGGGTCAGAGTTTGCACTAATCCGTGGCAATGAAAATTAGCGATCGCCGATTGGTGTTAGTGTAAGAACCTGAGGGTACGGGAAATGCAGTGGAAATCGTGCCGGGTGCTGAGGTAGACGAGATCAATTTTTCTTATCGAGTAGTCAATACCCCACTTAGAGTATGATTATTATTGATATCAATTGATGCCCACAACATTGAATTGTATTCGTGATGGGAGCATATGCATCTACCGATCGCCACGCGAAGACTTCATGCCCGATCTATAGCGATGGGCACCACAAGAAAACACACACACACACACACAAACACACATTCTCTCTCTCTCTCTCTCTCTTTTTTTTATCAAGTGGCTAACACCTCGGAGAAATAGCCCGCAAGATCCCACCAGGAAATGTGATGTGAGCTCCTGGGACCGAAGATTATCATCAAAACCGAATTGCACTCTATGTCAAAATATATAGTAGTCTTACAAGTATGAATGGTATCGAAAAATATAAACAAGTAGCCGAACCCTGCCATAAAAGTGGCTTAAAGCCTCAGCGGGTTCCGGGGATGGTGATATCGATCGACGGAGGAATGTTGGTACCATTGCCCGGGGTTATCACGGAGAGCTCACTGCGTCGTGACCATCTCCCCCTCATCCACCGTAGACATGGCTTCGGCATCCTGTTCTCCGTAGTCACCATCCTCGTCCCCATACTCGAGGCGTTCCTGCTGGGCTAACGCTTGGGCTGAGACGATTTCAGCTAAGCGCTTGAGTCGCGGGGTTTGTAGCCCTACCACGCACACACAAGGTTAGCCACGAAACATACCGGTATCGATGAGGTCAGTAGAAAAGGAACCGAACTGAATGGGTAACGGGTGGCGGTGTAAATTGGCGCATCGGATGGGAGGGGGATGGGAATGCTTCTTACAGGACGGCGTATAGGTTTCAAGAGCGGTTATTACACGAGGCTCAGCAATCTCATACGGTCCGCTGTCCTCCAGGTCGACGGCGGGAAGAAGTAGCGTGTCGTTCTTTTCCGAGACCTTGGATGCGACAGCTTTCATGATTTCTCCATTGATGGGTTGCTCATAATCTGCCACTAGGTACTGATTCAACAGTTTTTGGATCTGGTTCGGGGACAGCCTGCGAAGTTTGCCGTGTTAGGATTGACTGTACTGAGTCGGTGTATGGTTTTGGATTGGGGGCCCCTAGACGGCGTGGTACTCACATCCAACAGATATCCTGGATGATTTCAATGTCGTTCAGCGTGGCCTTCTTGAGCTGCAAAAGCTTTGTCGCTTGCTACGAACAGTAGAGATGTGGTTAGCCGTTTTTTCCCTTTCTTTTTCTTTTCTTTCCTTTTTCTTTTTTTTTCTCGCTGCTTGTATGTCTGTTGATGAAGGGGGAGTATTCTAGCACGTACCATCAAGTGTTCCAGCTGGAGAGTGCCCGCAGGCATGTCGTGGCTCTTGCACCATTCCTCAATGCGAGTTATGTTGTAGTTGATTTGCAAACCGCGCTTCCAAGAAAGGAAGTTTCTTCGCATGAGAAGATCGTTGAATGCTGTGACACCAACGAGATGAAGAAGCTCAGTGATTGTCTGAGTAATGATCGAGTCCTCCAAATAATACGCCTTCATGGCTCTAAAGACACCGTTGAGAAGGCTGAGGAGATTATCCATGTTGTACGCAGGTGTCGAGTTAGACTGGAGAAGTTTGCCCAGGAACCGGTTGCTCTCGTTCGTGACGAAACCCGGAAGGGATTGAGACTCGATAATGGCGGGGATGATCATTTTCTGAAGCTTCTTCTTGAGAACCTTCATCCACGTATGGTAAATGTTGAACTCCAAGCTTTCCAGATCGTGCTTCACGATATCCAGTAGGCGATCGTACTCGTAGTTGTCCGTCTTCTGAGCTTCGTACCAGTCCTCCGCGAGGAATACAAATGACAACATTTCGTGCACATTGGACAGCCAGAACGCACCAGGGCTGATTGCCTCATCGCCGTCATGCTGCATCACCTCCTGTTGAATTGACTGCATGACATTCGCAAGGAAGCGCTCCGATTCCTTGACGAAACCGTTGTTCCACATCTCTGATGTAACGAGATTGATGAGATATGAAGGGAACAGCACCTCCTTATCAGACGGGGGAGGGTTGGTGTTAGGCGAGGGGATCTTGAGATTCCGTATAAGGCCCATGGTAACCTCCTCATTGAGACCTTCTTCGTCTGCGAGTAGAGATTCGAGCTCAAGTTCAATGTTGTCGACGCCGGGGATAAACGTCGCCCCCGGCAAGTTCTGACCACGGGTACCAGACGCTACGGCCATCGAGACGGGGCGAGGATTATATGCTGCGCTGAATCGATCGACTTCCCGGGGCTCGGCTCCCGCACTCCTGCGCTTTGGTGTCTTTGATGACACGAAATTGATCAACCCGCTAGCGGCCGACGGGAAATTCGCGACTCCATTGGTCACTTCCCCGTTCACTGAGGGAACACGCTTTGCCATCTCGAGCTGGTCTCGCAATTCCGTCAACTGCTGCCTCAGCGATAGCTTCTCATCTTCGACGTGCAGTTTTTCTTCACGGGCTTGGTCCAGTTCAATGTTGGCGTCTCGCAGCGACTGGCGAAGCGTCCTCTCCTCCTCCTGCAATCGCTTGATGTTTGACGTTGATTCTTCAAAACTCTGCTGAAGCTTCTTCATCTCATCTTCCATGGCCTGCAAGCGCGCCACTGCGATACCTGCTTGGTTGGCCTCTGCCTGGAGCTCTTTGGAACGGGCTTCTAGGGCGTTATGTCGCGCCTTCCAAGACTTGAGTTGGCTTTCATAGCTGTCCACCTGCGCAAGCAGGGTCTTATTTTGCGTTTTCATGGTGCCCAAGGTTTGAGTGAGCTCCACGACCTTGTTTTCGAGCTTGTAAGAGATCTGCTTCAGATCTCGGGCCTCCTCTCGCATCTTCTTGTACTCACGGCGTGCACTCCTGCCTCGCCACAAACTCTGGATGAGAACAACCTTCTTCCTATATTGCCTGAATGCCCGCATTTGTCGCCTGGAACGCCAAACCCGCTGAATAATGAGCGCCGCATTTCCAATGCGCGTTTCCATAATTTCTTTCCTTCGAAGGTAGCCCTTCGCTGCTGCTTGGGCAAGGACAACATTATTTCGGATGCGAACAAACTCTTTGCGTTGTTTCTGGCCCCTCCACACTCGCTGAATGGTAGTTGCTGCCTTGACTGTCCTGAGCTGCCGGGCTTGATTCCTGGCGGCACTCGCCCGGGCAAGCGATTGACAGCGAATGATGGATTCACGAGCCCACAGATAGCGGCGTCGGTAGTACTTCGCCTTCAGGTTCTTTTGAATGAGGACGGCGCACTCGTTTAGGCGATTTGTGCGCAGGTTTTCTAGGAAAGCAAGCATGCCAGCACGGAAGAAGATTTTCGTTAACCCGAGCTGGTATTTATCGGAACCTTGTCTAGAGCCTCCGCCTAGGGCTTTGGTGAGGATTGCGTTGGCCATTTCACGGATTTCCGAGGTCCATTGAGTTGAGTGGACCAACATGTAGTAGCGCAGGGCGAACTCCTCGTATGTCCACCGGGTTGGGTAACCAGCACAGCTAATGCGGACCGTCTCGAGGACACCGCACGCGCGCAGCTGGCTGAGGACCATGGGTCCCTCAAATTGCCACGATTCTTTGGCCTCGTTGGGCTTGATGCATCTGATATAATGGACGTCGGTATTGTTGATGGTGTTCATCAACTCGATTAATGAGGACCGGAAAATGCCACCAAGTGTAGGCTTCCGGTTGACTGCAACACCAATCTTCCTTCCACCGGCAGGCCTTACGGCGTTTGAGGTGGAGGAGGCCAGATCCTTCTCACGCACTGCCAGGGCCGCATCGAGGACCTGACGGAGGAATGTGTTGCTCGTCGCACGTAGAATATTCATGTGTTCATCAGGGACGGTATCTCGGTTCTTCTCAATGAATCCTTCCGACTCGTAGGTGACATCGATGGCATAGTGGCAGACCGTAAATGCCGATTTTCCAAACCTGGGCTTCTTGAAAAACTTGTGCTTATCCGCGGCGTAGTTGTGGTGTAGTTTCGTCACGAACTGATCATCCGTTCCCATGGGAAGTCGAGACTCTTCGTCTAAAAGGGACAAAATACCCATCTTCCCTTCTATCAGATCAATACAAGGTTGATTATCAGAGAAGTCGATGAAGGTCCAGTCTATCTGCTCTCTTAGGTACTCTTCTTGTTCCAGCTTGAAGACATGTTGATTGAATTCCTGCTGGAGCTTCTCATTGGCGTAGTTGATGCAGAACTGCTCGAACGAGTTTTTGGCAAAGTGTTCGAAGCCGTAGATGTCAAGAACGCCGATAAAGGAGGACACACGGTTAAGGACCTCGTCGGTGGCAAGGCTTCGGTTTATGGTCTCGACGAGCCAGTCGAATAGGCTTGAATAGATGAATTTGGCAACAGAGTCCCGAACAACGATTGCCTGGGCCTGGCTAAGATTTGATATAATCTTTTCTCCCCTGGTAGTCAGCTGCTTCTTCACGATCCATTTTGCAAATTCCGCGGCGTTGACTCCAAGCAGCGCACAGGCCTGTTGGAGCGATGGCTCGGTTGGTGAAAGGACGCTCTCAGTGCGAGACGCCGTAATCTTGACGTTCCCCAAGTGCAACAAGCCAGCCAGCAGCTGGAAAATGGCTACTTGCTGGTCATCCTTGACCCCAACAGTTTTCAGCGACTGCCTCGTCGCTTCAAATTCGGCCTTGTCATCAATTCCGTCGATAGAGGGACAATTGCCTTGGTTCAAGTAATCGAACTGTTCGACTGGCAAGATGTTGAGTTCCTGACGCATCTTGTCCGAGGCACCGGCAACTAGTTGATAAAAGATGTGGTAATTTCTCTCCTTGAGGGGCTGGAAGACAAGTCGAGATCTTTCCAGAAGATATGTCCGAATTTTAGCGCCAATAATGTTTGTCTGCTTGTCAAACATGATCTCGATATATTTGCCGAACCTCGATGAATTATCATTCCGGGTGGTCTTTGCATTCCCGAAAGCTTCCATGATTGGGTTCGTAGCAAGGATTTGTTCCTCGGTTTCACTCATCGCCTCAGATCCCTTCTTGAAGCGTGTTCCGGGATTCTCAGGCGGCTCTCTCGTTGCAAAATATCGCATGATGTACTTTGCGCTGACTGTCTTGCCAGCACCAGACTCGCCCGACACAACAATAGTCTGATTCTTTCCACTCCGTAGCATATCCCTGAACTTCTATTAGCAAGGCACCAAAATCGCCAACAGCCGACGCGGCATGCAATGTCCGGGCTCTTCCAGTCTTACATAAAGGCCTCTTCTGCGATGGCGAACAAATGTGGCGCCTGGGTGGCTCTCTGCTTGCCGGCGTAGACTTGAACCATGCCAGGGACATATAGCGAGTCGACTCTTGCAAAGGGATTTGTCGCGATTAACACGATGCCGCTATACGTATAGATTTCCTTCTGGGCATATCGTAAACGAATAGCTTGGAGCACTAGCGCGTGTAAAAAGTGTATGTTAGTCTCAGTTCCAAGACCTCTTTTGAAATTAAAGTGAGTTGGTTTGGCGACGCAGAAGTGCCCCGGGCCGTGAGGAATACACACCTGCTGGTTCGTTCAAGTGGGACAGGTTGGTTAAGTCATCGCTTGCTTCGAGCATGGCTGGGTTCATGAGAGGTGGGAGAGAAGGATCAGAGCCAGCTGCGAGCGCATCGACGGCGACATGGAGCGTTCTTGTCTGCGAAAAATATGTCAGACGCATCAATCTTGGCAGAGCACTGGGGACATCGAAAGTGGTGATAAGCTGCATACTTCGCCATTTTCTAGCTGGAATATCAAAGTCGCCTTCGTGTCGTTGATCGTCTTACTCGTGAGTTCCGAGGCTACCCAGCCCTCCGTTGGGTCGGGCTGCCATGCCCTGGTTCCGACCTCATAACTATGCGCCATGGGGGCGTCGAGGAGGGTGATGACGGGGTTCCGAGGATATAGGATGGATTTCTAGCTGCAAAAATATGTGCGGATCACTCTAGGGAAGAGAACTCATTAATAAACCCAGCTCTAGAAAGACGTCCCTCGCGGACGCAGAGATATTCGTCTGTTCCTCCAATCTAAAGGTGCGTCCAGCTTTGGGCGTGTCCTCGTCGTCGATAATCGCTCGGTCTAGGGAAAAGGTATGCCGTGGTAAGGAAGTGAGATAGGCTAGGCTGATGGCGATGACGGCCGGATGGAGCTGACACCGAGCCAAGCTTCGAGATGGTGGAAGGGGAATGACAGCGCTTGAGCAGGGACGTCCCACTTATGTTAGCTATTTTCCTTTGAAGAAGTTGTCTCGAGGACGACGGACTAGTCCCTCAATCAAATGAGTAAGGGGTAAAAGGAAAAAAAGAAAAGGGAAGGAAAAAAAAACCACTCCTGTATAAAACAACCTGAGCTGGGGTGGTTTATTGGATGGATGGAAAGGGGTGTCGACGCACTGACTACAAGTTCTCTACGCGTCTAGATATTCGTCTTCGCCAGTTGAACCCGTTTTGTCGTTTCGTATAAGAATATATTGTTAGCCCATGAAACACCTTCCGTTAAGCATTTCGGGGGCTGGGGTTGAGAATGGGCAGAGGGCGAGGTGCACATATCCTTAATTGCATAATACATTCTAATTTTTATATCCTGGATGCCCATGCCATTACACGAGTGGATGTGCATATGAACTAGTCTATGATTGGCTCATCTCGCTGAAACGTCGAGCGAATCCTTCCTCAAAAGTCTATCCTAAGAACAACGTCGGGTTCCCATAATTGCTACCCAGCCTGCATCCATCCAACATGCTTGTTCACCATGGCCCACCAGACGAAATCCCGTGGATTTATGTCACCCAAGCCCAGCAAGGCCAAGCCCGCTTGGGCTTATATTTAATACTTACTGTCGCCAGGTAGGATTTGTTGGTACGGCAGAACTGGGGATCATTTGTGATGGCTTGATGAATTTCCTGCCATACCGACTCCAAATATCCTCAATTGGCTTACACGGTGGTGCGTGTGAGAGTTTGAGGGATACTTAATTAGTACAGAATCCTTGTAAGGATGCGAGCTATTCGACAGTGGGCAGTTAGCCGCTGAGATCCGGCGAAGATGCGAATGCACCAGGGGGCCGGCGGGGATGAAATAAGTTGCTGGCGGGTAATAATACATACAACTCAGGGCATCGAGCTGCTCTGATATCTCCTTCAGGTCTTCGACCTTGACATCGCTGATGTCCGCCATAAGATAAGCAGTCTATTCAAGTTCCATGATTAGTTTAGGTGTCTGGCCCAACATCGCGGCGCCGACGTGCCGCAGGATTGACGGAGACCGACCTCGCCTTTGCTGTCGCTGATCTGCTTATCGACGTTATGGTTGCCGAGGATAGCATTGACTATAGGGTACTGGTCAGCAAAAATTTTACGCCCAGCTGCGAACAACCTTCTCGGTCTCCGGATCTTTTACCTTTCCTCAGTACGCCGGGGACATTATGGTGGATATATATAACCTAGCCGAGGCGAGCACGCGTAAGTATCTTAACCCGGGCACTATTTAAATCAGGGGATATCAAAAACTGTCATTACCCTAGCGTGGTCAGGCTCGTCGGAGGTCAGTGACCTCAAGCTGGCCTCCGGAAGGTTCACACTTCCGAGAGTCGTACCCTCATTGATATACCGAACAAGGGCCTCTCCAACTATGTACCAACAGAGATTCCGTTAGTATGACAAGGGAATGACATCAGGTACAGGAAGTGGTGAGGCGGGAGGTTCATTAGGTCGTCGAGATGGAGGATTGGAGGCGGAATTACCTTCAACGCCGATCGCACGCTGCGCCTCCTCGGTGCTTCCACCGATATGGGGAGTGAGGATGAGATTGTTAAGGGCGCGCAACTGCTCGCCCCATTGGTTAAGATTGTTGTTGAAGTACTCGCCATTAGCTGCGGGCTCATTTGGATATACGTCCAGCGCGGCCCCGGCAATCTTGCCAGATGACATCGCCTCGATAAGGGCGGGGATATCGACAACGGTACCGCGACTGGCATTGATCAGGTACGAACCCGTCTTCATCTTGGAGAACTGGGCATGGGAAATCATGTTCCTGGTTTCCGGCAAATCCGGGACGTGGAGGGTCACAAAATCGGCCTCCTCTAGGAGCGCGTCTAGAGTTGGAACTTGGCGTGCGATACCCATCGCCATCAGGCTTACAATGTCGTAGTAGATTACCTTCATGCCCATGGCCTCGGCCAAGACTGACAACTGGGAGCCGATATGGCCATAGCCAACGATACCTTCAAGGCACATAAGTATATCAGTTTGGGTGGAACCGCCGTACCCCGGAGATGAGGCAGCAACGTACCCAGAGTCTTTCCCCTAATTTCCCAGCAGTTTTGGCTGACCTTGTTCCAAAACCCTCGGTGTATCTCCATAGAGCGATCACAGAGCTGACGAGCCAGAGCGATGATCTCTGCGATGACCAACTCAGCCACACTGCGGGAGTTGGCGAACGGGGAATTGAAGACGGCAATGCCTTGCTTGGCCGCGTAATCAAGATCAACTTGGTTCGTCCCGATACAGAAGCAACCTATAACGAGGAGGTTCTTCGCCTCGCGGAGGACATTCTGGGAGAGTTTCGTCTTTGACCGGATGCCGATGACATGGATATCACTAAGTAGAATCGTTAGTGCCGACTGAGGTAGTCTCCCCCGTCGGGATTGGGTAGACGTTGACTCACCGGATCTTCTCTATAAGCTCTGCCTCTGGGAGCGAAGTCTTGAGAGCTTCTACCTGGTATCCCTGGGCAGTGAGAATATCCCTTCCTGTCTGGTTCACATTTTCTAAGAGGAGGATCTTGATGTTTTGAGAATTGAAGGGCGTCAGCTGCTTCAAAGCTCTCCCGCTCAAGTTCGCCCCCAAAGAACCAGCCGGAGGGGAATGGAAGCTCATTGTGGGCGAGTTGGAGAAGCTGAGGCTGTAGGAGACCCTCCGGGCCCCTTCGATATCACGAGCTTGAGTAGCGGACATGGTTTTCCACGAGCTGTATCGTCCTGGGTCTTAGTCGATCTCACTGTGTGTCAAGTCCAACGAGCCGAGAAGGATTGAAGTTATCCGTGTGTTCGGAGATGACGGTGCAAGCGAGGATCAGGAGGGGCACATCCAGGCTTTAACTAATATTCTACTCGTAGGACGTGTAAAGCTTGACCTGGCGGGGCGCAGAGGGCCAAAAAAACAAGAAAAAAAAGTTTTAAGTTTTTTCTTTTTTTCGGGGCTTTTTGAGTCATAACAGCATTAATGCAATCCATCGATTTCGCAATTGTCGAGCTTGCTCAATATTGCTTCCACTACGACCACAGCCTAAAAACCTTGCACTATTCCTCAGTACGACATCCATAAATATACATTGAGGAATGTTTGGTACTTCTTGTTGTTTGCATGTGTTGCGCGTTAATACATCATGTCCGTTTGAGGCCAAGGTAGAGGTACATCATGTTGTTCACACTTTTACCCCACACCCCCTCCCCCCACCCCTCCCCCGATTGTCGGGTCTAAACGACGAGGGGCGCGGGAGAGAGAAAAAGTCAGAGAAAATGAAAAAAAAAAAGAAAAGAAAACAGAAAGGAGCAAAGAAATAGACAAAAGGGGGGAAAAGAAGGAGAGAGAGCGGAGAGAGAGGGGAGAAAGAGGGGAGGGAGAGACCTGTCTTTGTGCTAGGTGGGGTGAGACTTTGGACATAGCAATGGCATCAGTGGCCCCAAAACTCGTTCGGATTCGCCAACTGCAGATGGCTACCAAACGAACTCATGGTCGCATCCAATTCCAAGTGTCCAATGCCAGAATCAAGTCTGCACATGCTCACGCAGGCGACCGGAATCACCAAGCCAACGCTTGGAAGCCCAAGTCTCAACATGTGTCGTCATCATCAATAGCTGAACGTAACTGCGGCACACAATATGGACTTGGCCTCTCTCGCAACACTTGCTAGGTATAAAGCCTACTAGTTTAGATAGGTAATTACTATCTCATCAAGTGTCCCCTGTAGCATGCATATCATTATCAGAATGGTTAAGAGTCATGCTATTGACACTAGGGCGATGTGGCTGGCCATCGCGAGTGTCATACCCGGTTTGCGCGCTAACTTGACGAATGCGAGCTTGACAAGGCTTGACCCAGGCTTGAACCGGGGGAGGTGCTCTTCATTCTGCGGTACCTCACATTGGGCCGGGCGCATGGAGCAATTGGTGGTCGAAAGACGTCTACCTGAATAAGTGCTACTAGACCTTCACACAGCCTGGCAAGAATGGACTGGACCACCCGGGTGGTAAGAGCGAAAGAAGCCTATATAGGCTGGACCCGAAATAGATGAATTATTTTTGTCTACCAGACATTGCCTTCACATCTTCACCTCCCTTCATCTGCAACAAGAACGCCGCCAATGCGGCGGCCATCATTAACGCACCCCCCTCGTATTGAGCAGTCTCCTTGAGGGGTCGCGACAGCATTCTTCAAGGCCACATCAATGACGCTTCGGGCCTCCCGCTCAACTTTGCTTGCACTCGGCAGCCTCTTTGTTAGGCTTGCCGGCATCGTCCTAGGATGTATTAGCAGTGCCAACGGAATACGGGCTCCATGGGGAAGTTAGTTTACCTCATCGTCGGAATCATCCTCGTCGTCCTGGTCGTCACTCAGATCGTCTTCGTCATCATCGTCGTCATCGTCATATTGAATGCCTTCCAAGTCCTCCTCATCCATCTCTTCATACTGGAGAGCTTCACCAGTGAACCAATCGATCGCGCGAGGAATTAGCTTCTCCTTGATATCCTCGCCCAACTGGTAGTCTAATTCCAACCGGATCTCAATATCGGGATCGGTCTCCTCGTCATCATCGTCCGGGGCGATAGGAGGAGAGAAGAAGTTGAAAAAGGATTCGGTCGGGACGGTTTTCTTGACAACCCGAGTCTGCTTCGTGTCTGTTCAAGAAGAAGCAACAAATGGAGGCGATTAGTCACGGTTGCAGAGTTCGATTGCAAACAGCGAATGGTTTGGGCTGATGACTTAGCATACTCTTGTTTCGTTGTTTCTTGCTCTCTGTGCGCACAGTTAGATCCTTGCCAGCCTTCCAATCGATCTTGTCGCCTTCGGCATGGTCGTAGATGAAATCGCCACCGTATCCGCTCTCGGTCTGGTAGAAGTAGGTTTTCGTAATCGTCTTATTGGTGAAGAAGTCGTTCTCCGAAAACTCAAAAATGAGCCGGAATCCGGGCTTATCGAGGTACTCCATTCGAATGTCGACGAGGTGCTTGAGGGCCGCCTCGTCACGGTCCGTTATCATTTCTGCGAGTGAGATTTGGTTCTTCATGGCCGAGAGCCAGAATTCGGGAATTCCCGACACCACTTCGGAAGACTCGGCCGATTTTTCGGTGGTCTTGGGGGACTGATCGGCGTTTTCCTCATCATCGTTGGCCTTCTCACCTTGCTCGACTTCCGCATCGGTCGGTTCCGCCTTTCCGTTGACGATCGAGGCCCTCTTTTCATACAGAGGGGTAAACTTGGCAAAATACTTCTTCTCTAGTTGAAGGACCTCTTCCTGGAATTCTGCCTCGAGCTTGGCGTGTTCTGTCTGAATTCCCTTCAGGCCGGCTACTCGACGGCGAACCGAGGGGGGTAGAGACTCGATGTAGCCCGAAGACCGACCAACCAAGCTTCCTAGCCGTCCCTGGATCATTTGGATAATCCTCGGGTCTTGGGCAAAAATTGAGGCGGCGGCGCGGTCGAGATCCTCTAGTGGGCAAAATGTGCGGCGTTAGAGGTGCAAGGCGAAGCGGCAGGAAATGTACACAACAGCACGACTCACCTTCCTTAATGCTAGCTACGCCGGGTTGTTGGGCGTGCGACGAAATGGGAGCGTTGTTGGCAGGCGTGTTCTGGGGCGTCCTAGATAAACATACAGATGAGTCGCGATCCTAGACAAGGAGGGAGAGGTGGCGAAGCGTAATGTTGGCGTCGATGGAGGGGCACAAGAAATGCGAAGGGCTCTGGTAGCAAGGAAGGAATAGCACCTACGGTGCGGCGCCCGATTCGGGACGTTTATTGGGAATGGGCTCAGCCATGTTGAGGAATGTTGCTGGATATTGCGAAGTTTTCAGGGTTTGGCGGGGAAGTTTGAAGGTGGAGGAGGGAAGATTAGAGATGATGGGAGTATTTGGGGTGCAAGATGATAGATTTTTGCGAAGATTACTACTAGTCGGTAAGGACTATTAAGGAGGGTTTTTTTCCTTTTCCTCTTTTTTTTT
>Ga0164243_10009279_pt1 | contig 14341 bp, 12 predicted proteins | sample OricompcompostOP_FD_108781 | JGI IMG/M metagenome (GOLD analysis project Ga0164243, IMG submission 108781) | Organic Plus compost microbial communities from Emeryville, California, USA - Original compost - Organic plus compost (OP) | ecosystem: Engineered > Solid waste > Mixed feedstock >... | reverse complement strand
TCACGTCGCGGTGCACGATCCCGTTGGCGTGCACGTGGGCGAGGACCTCGCACAGCCGCCGGCCGATCTCGATGGCGTGCCCGGCGGTCAGCGTGCGGCGGTCCAGGATCTCGGCCAGCGTCTCGCCCTCGATGAGCTGCATCACCAGGTACGGCTCGGCGCCGCTGGCGCTGGAGTCGTACACCGGCACGAGACCGGGGTGGTTCAGCCGCGCCAGCAGCCGCGCCTCCTCCTCGAAGCGCGCCCGCCCCGCGTGGTCGGTGCCGGACCGGAAGACCTTCACCGCCACCTTGCGGTCCAGCCGCACGTCCACCCCGCGGTAGACGTCGGCCATCCCGCCGCCGCCCAGCCACTGCCCCAAGCGGTAGCGGCCGTCCAGCAACGGTGCCGGGTTCCCGGTTCCAGGCATCGGACCTCCGTGCGGTTGTCACCCGCGGTTATACCCGTGCGGGCGCCGGCAGCACCCCCCGCGGCTCCAACGATCGCCTAGCGCTCCAGCAACGACACCATCTCGTCGCGCAGCCGCCGCACCGCCGACCGCAGATCACCCACCGCGGGCCCCTGCCGCAGCACGTCCCGCGCGGTGGCCGGCAGCACCCGCGGCAGCGCCGAGCCGAACACCGCGCGCAGGCCCTGCACGCTGCCGCCCTGCGCGCCGACCCCGGGGGCCAGGACCGGACCGTTCAGCGCGGAGAAGTCCAGCTCCCCCGCCCGCACGGTCGCGCCCGCCACGACGCCGACGTAGCCCATCGGCTCGTGGTTCGCGTTGTTCGCCGCCGCCGCGTCCACGATGGACTGGCCGACGGAGCGTCCGTCCGCGTTCACCGAGCGCTGCAGCCCGGCCCCTTCCGGGTTCGACGTGCGCGCCAGCACGAACACGCCCCGCCCGGTCTGCTCGGCGATGCCGATCGCCGGTGCCAGCGAACCATACCCGAGGTACGGCGAGACGGTGATGGCGTCCGAGGCCAGCGGCCCGTGCTCGTCGAGGTAGGCGTTCGCGTAGGCGGTCATGGTGGAGCCGATGTCGCCGCGCTTGACGTCGAGCAGCACCAGCGCACCGGCGGCGCGCGCCTCGGACACGACCCGCTCCAGCACCGCGAGGCCCGCCGAGCCGTAGTTCTCGAAGAACGCCGACTGGGGCTTGAGCACCGCCACCTCGCCGGCCAGCGCCTCGACCGCGGTCAGCGCGAAGCGCTCCAGCGAGGCCACCCGCTCGTCCAGCCCCCAGGCCTGCAGCAGCGCGGGATGCGGATCCACCCCGACGCACAGCGGCCCGCGCGTGGACATCGCGTCCGCCAGGCGCTGGCCGAAGCCGGCGCGCACCACCGTCATCCGGTTTCACCACCCTGTCGCAGCGCCGCCTGCAGGGACTGCAGCGCCCGGACACCGATGCTGCCCCGGATGCTGGCCTCGATGCCCTGGACCGCCGCAGCGGCCCCCTGCACCGTCGTGATGCACGGGATGTCGCGCGAGACCGCCGCCGTGCGGATCTCGTATCCGTCGACGCGCGGACCGGGGTTGCCGTACGGGGTGTTGAACACCACGTCGACCTCCCCGCCGCGGATGAGCTCGACGACGTCGCGGTCGCCGTCCCCGCCGGAGGCGGCCGGTTCGGTGTGCTTGCGCACCACCGTGCACGGAATCCCGTTGCGCCCCAGCACTTCCGCGGTGCCCGAGGTCGCCAGCACCTCGAAGCCGAGGTCGGCGAGCCGCTTGATCGGGAACACCATGGAGCGCTTGTCCTTGTTGGCGACCGAGACGAACGCCCGGCCCGAGGTGGGCAGCGAACCGTAGGCGCCGGTCTGGGACTTGGCGAAGGCCTGGCCGAAGGACACGTCGGTGCCCATGACCTCGCCGGTGGACTTCATCTCCGGGCCCAGCAGCGAGTCCACGCCCAGCCCCTCCGGGGTGCGGAAGCGGTGGAACGGCAGCACCGCCTCCTTGACCGCCACCGGGGCGTCGTCGGGCAGGTCCGCCCCGTCGCCGGTGGCCGGCAGGACGCCCTCCGCCCGCAGTTCGCTGATCTTGGTGCCGAGCATGATCCGCGCCGCGCCCTTCGCCAGCGGCGCCGCGGCCGCCTTGGACACGAACGGCACGGTCCGCGAGGCGCGCGGGTTGGCCTCCAGCACGTAGAGCACGTCGTCCTTGAGCGCGTACTGGACGTTGAGCAGCCCGCGCACGCCGATGCCGTGCGCCAGCGCCTCGGTGCTGCGGCGCACCTTCTCGACGTCCTGGCGTCCCAGCGTGATCGGCGGCAGCGCGCAGGCCGAGTCGCCGGAGTGGATGCCGGCCTCCTCGATGTGCTCCATGACGCCGCCGAGGTAGACCTGCTCGCCGTCGCAGAGCGCGTCCACGTCGATCTCGATGGCGTCGTCGAGGAAGTTGTCCACCAGCACCGGGTGCTCCGGGGTGACCTCGGTGGCGCGGGCGATGTAGTTCTCCAGCGACGGCTCGTCGTAGACGATCTCCATGCCGCGCCCGCCGAGCACGTAGGACGGGCGCACCAGCACCGGGTAGCCGATCTCGTCGGCGATGCGCTTGGCGCCCTCGAAGGAGGTGGCGGTGCCGTACTTCGGCGCCGGCAGGCCCGCCGCGGCGAGCACGTCGCCGAACGAGCCGCGGTCCTCGGCCAGGTGGATCGCCTCCGGCGGGGTGCCCACGATCGGCACGCCCGCGTCGGACAGCCGCTGGGCCAGCCCCAGCGGGGTCTGCCCGCCGAGCTGGACGATGACCCCGTCGACGCGGCCGCTGGCCTGCTCGGAGTGCACCACCTCCAGCACGTCCTCGAAGGTCAGCGGCTCGAAGTACAGCCGGTCCGAGGTGTCGTAGTCGGTGGAGACGGTCTCCGGGTTGCAGTTGACCATGACGGTCTCGTAGCCGGCCGCGCGCAGCGCCATGGCCGCGTGCACGCAGGAGTAGTCGAACTCGATGCCCTGGCCGATGCGGTTCGGCCCCGAACCGAGGATGATCACCTTGGGGCGTTCGCGCTGCTCGACGACCTCCGACTCGGCCGCCGGGTCGGACTCGTAGGCCGAGTAGTGGTACGGCGTGCGCGCGGCGAACTCGGCCGCGCAGGTGTCCACGGTCTTGTACACCGGGCGGACGCCGAGCCGGTGGCGCAGCGTGCGCACCCCGTCCTCGCCGTCGAGCTCCGGGCGCAGCGCGGCGATCTGCCGGTCGGACAGGCCGGCGCGCTTGGCGCGGCCGAGCAGGGCGTGCTCGAGCACCGGGGCGTCGGCGATCTCGCCGCGCAGCTCGACGAGCGCGGCGATCTGGTCGAGGAACCACGGGTCGATGCCGCTGGCCTCGTGCACCTGCTCGACGCTCGCGCCGAACCGCAGCGCCCGCTCCACCGTGTACAGCCGGCCGTCGTGGGCGGTGCGCAGCTCGTCCAGAGTGGACTCGAGCGTGGCGCCCGCGGGATCCGGGGCGGTCCAGAAGCCCACCCGCCTGGTCTCCATCGACCGCAGCGCCTTGCTCAGCGCCTCGGTGAAGTTGCGGCCCAGGCTCATCGCCTCGCCGACGCTCTTCATCGTCGTGGTCAGCGCCGGGTCCGCGCCCGGGAACTTCTCGAAGGCGAACCGCGGCACCTTGACCACGACGTAGTCCAGCGTGGGCTCGAAGCTCGCCGGGGTCTCGCCGGTGATGTCGTTGCTGATCTCGTCGAGGCTGTAGCCGATCGCCAGCTTCGCCGCGATCTTGGCGATCGGGAAGCCGGTGGCCTTCGAGGCCAGCGCCGAGGAGCGCGAGACCCGCGGGTTCATCTCGATGACGACCATGCGCCCGGTTTCGGGGTGCACCGCGAACTGGATGTTGCAGCCGCCGGTGTCCACACCGACCTCGCGGAGCACGTCGATGCCCATGTCGCGCATGTTCTGGTACTCGCGGTCGGTCAGCGTCATCGACGGCGCCACCGTCACCGAGTCGCCGGTGTGCACGCCCATCGGGTCGACGTTCTCGATGGAGCAGACGACGACCACGTTGTCGGCGTGGTCGCGCATGAGCTCCAGCTCGTACTCCTTCCAGCCGAGCACGCTCTCCTCGATGAGCACCTCGTGCACCGGGGACTCGGTCAGCCCCAGCGAGGCCATCCGCTCCAGGTCCTCGGAGGTGTGGGCCATGCCCGAGCCCAACCCGCCCATGGTGAAGCTCGGGCGGATGACCACCGGCAGCGAGTGCTCGGCGACGAACTGGCGCACCTCGTCCATCGACCGGCACACCCGGCTCTCGGGCACCCCGCCGCCGACCGAGCGCACGATGTCCTTGAACCGCTGGCGGTCCTCGCCGCGCTGGATCGCGTCCACATCGGCGCCGATCAGCTCCACGCCGTACTTCTCCAGCACGCCGCGCTCGTGCAGCGCCACCGCGGTGTTCAGCGCCGTCTGCCCGCCGAGGGTCGCCAGCAGCGCGTCCGGGCGCTCGGTGGCGATGACCTTCTCCACGAACTCCGGGGTGATCGGCTCGACGTAGGTCGAGTCGGCGAACTCCGGGTCCGTCATGATCGTGGCGGGGTTGGAGTTGACCAGGCTGACCCGGATGCCCTCCTCGCGCAGCACCCGGCAGGCCTGGGTGCCGGAGTAGTCGAACTCGCAGGCCTGGCCGATCACGATCGGGCCGGACCCGATGACCAGCACGTGGTTGATGTCGGTCCGCTTGGCCATCAGCGCGCCTCGCTCATCAGGTCGACGAAGGAGTCGAACAGCGCGGCCGCGTCGTGCGGGCCGGCCGCCGCCTCCGGGTGGTATTGGACGCTGAACGCCGGGGCGTCGAGCAGCCGCAGGCCCTCGACGGAGCCGTCGTTCGCGCAGTGGTGGCTGACCTCGGCCCGGCCGAACTCGGTGTCGAACTGCTGGCCGGGCTCGCCGGCGACCGCGAACCCGTGGTTCTGCGCGGTGATCGAGACCTTGCCGGTGGCGCGCTCGATCACCGGGATGTTGATGCCGCGGTGGCCGTACGGGAGCTTGTAGGTGTCCAGGCCCAGCGCCCGGCCGAGCACCTGGTTGCCGAAGCAGATGCCGAACAGCGGGGTCCGCTGCTGCAGGAACTGCCGGGTCAGCGCGACTGGGTGGTCTGCGGTGGCCGGATCGCCCGGCCCGTTGGACAGGAACACGCCGTCCGGGGCCACCGCCATGACCTCGTCCGCGGTGGACGACAGCGGCAGCACGTGGACCTCGATGCCCCGCTCGGCCATCATCCGCGGCGTGTTCGACTTGATGCCCAGGTCCAGCGCGGCCACGGTGAACCGCTTCTCGCCCCGGGCCGGGACCACGTAGGGCTCGCCGGTGGTCACGTCACCGGCCAGCTCGGACCCGCTCATCCGCTGGCTCGCGGTGACCTCCGCGAGCATCTCGCCGTCGGAGCGCAGCGCCTCCCCGGAGAACACCCCCGCGCGCATCGCCCCGCGCTCGCGCACGTGCCGCGTCAGCGCGCGGGTGTCGAGGCCCGAGATGCCGACCACGCCCTGGTTCGCCAGCTCCTCGTCCAACGACCGCCGCGAGCGCCAGCTCGACGGCCGCCGCGCGGGATCGCGCACCGCGTAGCCGGCCACCCAGATCCGCTGCGACTCGTCGTCCTCGTCGTTCCAGCCCGTGTTGCCGATCTGCGGAGCCGTCTGCACCACGATCTGCCGGTGGTACGACGGATCCGTCAACGTCTCCTGGTAGCCGGTCATCCCGGTGCTGAACACGACCTCGCCCACGGAGCGGCCCACGCCGCCGTAGGCCTCGCCGCGGAAGATCCGCCCGTCCTCCAGCACCAGCGCCGCCGGTGGTTTCGCCGTCATTCCTGATCCTCATCCCGGTCCGAGGGTCCTGTCGGCACCAGCGCCCGGACCGCGTCGGCCCACTCGTTCTGCCTCGCCTTGTCATCGCCGCGGAACCCGGTGTCCAGCACGTGCTCGCCGAGCTGCCAGGTCACCACCAGCATGCCGCCGCCCGGCACCACCTTGTTCGCCAACTTGCGGTCCACCCGCACCCGGCGCAGCTGCTCGCTCGGGATCCACAGCGGACTCGCCCCGGTGCGCTCCACCAGCAGACCCGACCGGCGCAGGTGCGCGCTGGCCTCCGCGCGGTGGCCCACGTCGCCGACGACGATCCGGTCCTGCCAGTCCCCGTCGAAGGTCGTGCCCACGTACAGGCCGGTCGTGCCCGCCAGCAGCTCCGGCTCGTCGGCCACGTCCTCGGGAACCTCCGGGAACTCCGGCAGCCGCGCCCGCTGGCGCCGCGCCCGGTTCACCCATCCCCGGCGCATCCCGTACATCGCCAGACCGGCCAGGGCGATCAGCACGACCACCCAGATCGCGCGCTCGGTCACGCCCGCACCTCGCCCTCTCCGGCGGTGATCCGGCCGCGCAGCAGCGTCGCGACCACCCGCCCCGGTAGTTCCATCCCCTCGTACGGCGAGTTCGACGCCGCGCTGGCCAGCTCGGCGCCGCGCACCGTCCAGCTGGCCGACTCGTCGACCAGCGCCAGGTTCGCCGGCTCGCCCTCCGCGATCGGCCGGCCCTGGTCGGCCAGCCCGGCGATCTCCGCCGGGCGCTCGCTGAGCACCCGCGCGACCCCGCGCCAATCCAGCAGCCCGGACCGCACCATCGTCTGCTGCACCACGCTCAGCGCCGTCTGCAGGCCGAGCATGCCGGGCCGGGCCGCGGCGAACTCGGTGTCCTTGTCCTGCGGCGCGTGCGGCGCGTGGTCGGTGGCGACGCAGTCGACGACGCCCTCGGCCAGCGCGCTGCGCAGCGCCCGCACGTCGTCGTCGGTGCGCAGCGGCGGGTTGACCTTGTAGACCGGGTCGTAGCTGTCCAGCAGCTCGTCGGTCAGCAGCAGGTGGTGCGGAGTCACCTCGGCCGACACCCGGCCCGGCGCGGCCGACCGCGACGACCACCAGCGCAGCACCTCGGCCGTGCCCGCGGTCGAGACGTGGCAGACGTGCAGCGCACCGCCGGTGTGCTCGGCGAGCATGCAGTCCCGCGCCACGATCGACTCCTCGGCCGGCGCCGGCCAGCCGACCAGCCCCAGCCGGGCCGCGTTCGGGCCCTCGTGCGCCTGGGCCCCGACGGTCAGCCGCGGCTCCTCGGCGTGCTGCGCCACGACCACGCCCAGCGCGGTGGAGTACTCCAGCGCCCGCCGCATGACCAGCGGATCGTCGACGCACTTGCCGTCGTCGGAGAACACCCGCACCGCCGCCGACGAGCGCGCCATCGCCCCCAGCTCGGCCAGCTGCTGGCCCTGCAGCCCCGCGGTCACCGCACCCACCGGGTGCACGTCGACCAGCCCGATCTCCGCGCCGCGGCGGCGCACGTGCTCGACGATCACCGCGTTGTCGGCGACCGGATCGGTGTTCGCCATGGCGAACACCGCGGTGTAGCCGCCCAGGGCCGCTGCCGCCGACCCGGTGCCGACCGTCTCCGCGTCCTCGCGCCCCGGCTCGCGCAGATGGGTGTGCAGATCCACGAAGCCGGGCAGCGCCACGGCACCGCGGCCCGCCACGACCTCGTCGACGTCCTCGGACCCGACCTGCAGATCCGCGCCGAGCCGGGCGATCACCCCGTCCTCGACCAGCAGGTCCACCGGATCGCCCTCCCCGTAGGGGCGCACCCCGGTGACCAGAACCCGGCTCATGCCCCGATCTCCTCTCCGGCCAGCAGGTGGTACAGCACCGCCATCCGCACGTGCACCCCGTTGCGCACCTGCTCGGTGATCACCGCGTTCGGCGCGTCCGCCACCGCCGGGGCGATCTCCATGCCGCGCAGCATCGGACCCGGGTGCAGCACCACCGCGTGGTCCGGCAGCTTCGCGGCGCGCTGCTCGGTGAGCCCGTAGTGGATCGAGTACTCCCGCGCGGACGGGAAGAACGCGCCGTGCATCCGCTCGGCCTGCACCCGCAGCACCATCACCGCGTCCAGACCGGGCAGCTCCGGATCCAGCTCCGAGCGCACCTGCGCGCCCCACTCGCGCACGCCCGCCGGAACCAGCGTCGGCGGCGCGACCAGCACGACCTCGGCTCCGAGCGTACGCAGCAGGTGGACGTTCGAGCGGGCCACGCGGCTGTGCAGGACGTCACCGACGATGCCGATGCGGCGACCGGCCAGGTCGCCGAGCCGCTCCCGCAGCGTCGCCGCGTCCAGCAGCGCCTGCGTGGGGTGCTCGTGCATCCCGTCGCCGGCGTTGACCACCTGCGTGCCGGCCTCCTCCAGCCAGCCCGCCAGGCGGTGCGCCGCCCCGGAGGCCGGGTGCCGCACGATGACGCAGTCCGCGCCGGCCGCCGACAGCGTCAGCGCGGTGTCCCGCAGGGACTCGCCCTTGCCGACCGAGGACGCCGACGCCGAGACGTTGATCACGTCGGCGCTCATCCACTTGCCGGCGACCTCGAAGGACACCCGGGTGCGGGTCGAGTTCTCGTAGAACATCGTCACGACGGTCCGGCCGCGCAGCGTCGGCAGCTTGCGCACCTCCCGGCCGGACAGGGTCTGCTTGAGCGCGTCCGAGGTGTCGAGCACGGCCGTGGCGCTCGCCGCGTCCAACCCCTCGGCGGACAGCAGGTGGCGCATCACGACTCCTCACTCGTCCGGGTGGTTTCCGCAGGTCGGCGCAGCACGACCTGATCGCGCCCGTCCACTTCGGAGAGCTGGACGGCGACCTCCTCGCTGCGCGAGGTCGGCACGTTCTTGCCGACGTAGTCCGCGCGGATCGGCAGCTCGCGGTGCCCGCGGTCCACGAGGGTCGCCAGCTGCACCGCCCGCGGGCGGCCCTGGTCCCGCAGGGCGTCGAGCGCGGCCCGCACCGTCCTGCCGGAGTAGAGGACGTCGTCGACGAGCACGACCAGCGCGCCGTCCACGCCCCGCGGGGGCAGCGAACTCGGCTCCAGCGGGCGGTTCGGCTGCTTGCGCAGGTCGTCGCGGTACAGCGTGATGTCCAACGCACCCGTGGGAACCGTCACGCCGCTGAACTCGCCGATGCGGTCGGCCAGGCGGCGGGACAGCGGGACGCCGCGGGTGGGGACGCCGAGGAGCACGACGTCGTCGGCACCGGGTTCCGGAGCCGTCTTCTCGATGATCTGGTGGGCGATCCTGGCGATCGTCCGCGCGACGTCACCCGACGAGAGCAGTTCGCGCTGCCCGGCCGGGTCCGCCGCGTCCGCCGGTGGGCGTGACGCCACGGTGGACCTCCTTCCCCGCCTCACTGGACGGGTCCTTAAAGGACGTCTGGAGCCCGGCACGTGCGCCGAGCTGGTCCTGTACGCTATCAGCGTCGCCCGGTCAATCCTCCGGGTGGTGCGCAGGCGCGGGTGTCGCGGCGCCGTCACCCCCTTCCGCCCGCTGCCACTCAAGACCAACTTGACCTGGTGACATTTGCGAGCGAACATTACTCTCCGTATCGATCTGAGCTTTTGTCCCCGGCACGCGATACGGCTGACGGGGCGAATGAAACGGAGAAACGCCACATGGGCGACTACGCCAAGGCGCTGGGCGGCAAGCTCCGCGCTATCCGCCAGCAGCAAGGTCTCTCGCTGCACGGCGTCGAGCAGAAGTCAGGCGGGCGGTGGAAGGCCGTGGTCGTCGGGTCCTATGAACGTGGCGACCGCGCGGTGACCGTGCAGAAGCTCGCCGAACTGGCGGACTTCTACGGCGTTCCGGTCGCGGAGCTGCTCCCGGAAGGCCGCGTGCCCTCCGGCGCCGAACCCGCCACGAAGGTCGTCATCAACCTGGAGCGGCTGCAGCAGCTGCCGGCCGACAAGGTCGGTCCGCTGGCCCGGTACGCGGCCACCATCCAGAGCCAGCGCGGCGACTACAACGGCAAGGTGCTGTCCATCCGCACCGAGGACCTGCGATCCCTCGCCATCATCTACGACATGTCCCCCGGTGAGCTCACCGAGCAGCTCATCGACTGGGGCGTGTTGCCGCCCGAAGCCCGACCCGCTCGGGAGGAGTGACCGCCGGGGCCGGTGCCCCGCGGAAGGGGCACCGGCCGGGGCGGCGCGATGGCGCGCAGCGCCGGGACGGCCCCGCTCGACCGCGCCCAGGTCGGACCGCACGACCGCAGGCGCCGGTTCGGGCCTGAACGAGGTGCTTCGCACGCGGCGGCGCGAAGCACCGGGGGCCTCTCGTTCCTGCGACCCGCGTTCCAAGGGCCCGCGTTCCAGGAGCCGTTCCAGGGGCGGCCCGAGCGCCTTCTGTCCTCCAACGAGGTCCGCCGGCAAGTTCCGGCGATGCGACGCGCGCGGGCTCGGCAGGCGTCCACTCAGCAGAGGCCCGGGCGAGAAAACTCTCACCGAGACCCCGCGGCCCCGACGACACCGCGCCCCAACGACACCGCGTCCGAGCGAGCGCCCCGGCAGCTGCTGAAACCGGACGCCCGAGTCAGTTCCGCCGCAGCCAGTTCGCCGCAGCCGGCACGTCACGAGCCGCGAGCGCCGAGCGCCGGCGAAGGCCGCCCACGGCGAGGTCCGCCCCGCGGTCTCCGATCGCAACTTCCGATCGCCGCCGCCCACGGCAACTTCCGATCGCAGCGGCACCCCGCGAGCAGCTGCGGTGGCTCGACCCGCCGGCGCAGCGCTCCGGCTCCCGCCGACGTCCGCTGCCCGTCCGCTCGCGGAACGGTTCGATCAGGACCCGCGGCGAACACCGGGCACACGTGCCGGGCGATGAGCACCTCGGCGGGAACCGGCACACGAGAAAGCCGGCCCGGGCGCACCCGGACCGGCTCTCCAACCGCTCTTCTGCGCGTCACAAGCGCGCTGACGACCGCTCCAGCGGCTGCGCGCCGGTTCCCCGCGCCAGAACGGCGCGGGCCGCGCGCGGCCGTCTCAGCCGCTCACTCGGGTCCGCCGTCGGCCTGCCCCGACTCCTGGCCTCGCACCGACTCCTGGCCCCGCGCGGGCTCCTGCTGGACCACCGCGTCCGGCGGCACCGCCTCCGGCGAGGGCGCCGGCACCTTCTGCCCGGCCGAGCCGCCCGAGGCGCGCAACCGGTCCCCCATGCCCGCGATGCGCCCGAGCACCCCGTTGACGAACTTCGGCGAATCGTCCGTGGACAGCGCCTTCACCAGCTCCACGGCCTCGTCGATCGCCACCGCCGGGGGGACGTCGTCCTTCCAGAGCAGCTCGAACAGGCCCAGCCGCAGCACCGAGCGGTCCACCGGCGGCATCCGCGAGAGCGTCCAGCCCTCCACGTGCTGCACCAGCAGCTCGTCGATGCGCTCGCGGTGCTCGGCCACCCCCTCCACGAGGGTCACCGCGTAGTCGCGGACCGGGGCCGCGTCGATCGAACCGACCCGGTCGCGCAGCACCGCCAGCGCATCGAGCTCGCGCAGGTCGGCCTCGTAGAGGACGTCGACCGCGCTTTTGCGGGCTTTGTTCCGCGAACCCAACTCACACCCTCTTCTTCCGGCGCTGCCCCGACCGGGCCGGGGCACCGGACCGGTTGGGGAACGTCACTTGTTGGCGCGACCGAGGTATCGGCCGTCGCGCGGGTCGACCTTGACCACCTGCCCGGTCTCCAGGAACAGCGGCACCTGAACCTCGGCGCCGGTCTCCAGCTTGGCCGGCTTGGTGCCGCCGGTGGAGCGGTCGCCCTGCACGCCCGGGTCGGTGTGCTCGATGGTCAGCTCCACCTGGGCCGGCAGCTCGACGTACAGCGGCTCGCCCTGGTGGCGGGCCACGGTCGCGGCGCTGTTCTCCAGCATGAACCCGGCCAGGTCGCCGACGACGTTCGGCGGGACCGCCACCTGCTCGTAGGTGTCCGGCTCCATGAACACGTAGTCGGTGCCGTCGTTGTAGAGGTAGGTCATCTCCCGGCGGTCCACGTTCGCCGTGTCCACCTTGATGCCGGCGTTGAAGGTCTTGTCCACGACCTTGCCGGAGAGCACGTTCTTCAGGGTGGTGCGCACGAACGCCGCGCCCTTGCCCGGCTTGACGTGCTGGAAGCTCACGACCGACCACAGCTGGCCGTCGAGGTTGAGCACCATTCCGTTCTTCAGGTCGTTCGTCGTGGCCACGTCGGGGTTCTCTCCTGTGCTGATGGCTGCGGGCGGATCTCGTCGGCACACCCTCGCGCCCGCGGGGCGGGGCGGGTGCGCCGTGCTTCGCCGGCACCGGGGCGCACCCCGCCGGCGCGCGGGCCCGCTGCGGCCAGCGGGCGACGGCCCCGCGCGCAGGGCCGGGGGCCGTTCACACGGCGACGAGTTCCTTGGTGGTCAACGTGAGGAGCTCGGCCGCGCTCTGCCGCACGACCATCGTGTCCTCGATGCGGACGCCGCCGCGCCCCGGCAGGTACACGCCGGGCTCGACGGTGACCGCCATTCCGGACGCCATTCTACCGGTGCCCCGCTGGGACAGGGCCGGCGCCTCGTGGATCTCCAGGCCCACGCCGTGGCCGAGCCCGTGCACGAAGTTCTCGCCGTACCCGGCCTCCTCGATGACCCCGCGGGCGGCGGCGTCGGCCTCGCGCACCTCGGCGCCGGCGCGGACGGCGTCGCTGCCGGCGGCCTGCGCCCGGCGCACCAGGTCGTGGATCTCGCGCTGCCACGGCGCGGGCTCGCCGAGCACGAGGGTGCGGGTCATGTCCGAGTGGTAGCCGTCGACCAGCGCCCCGAAGTCGATCTTGACCAGGTCGCCGGCGGCCAGCACCGCCCCGGTCGGCCGGTGGTGCGGCACCGCCGAGTTGGCCCCGGCGGCCACGATCGTCTCGAAGGACGGGCCGGCCGCGCCGTGGTCGAGCATGCGGGTCTCGAGCTCGCGGGCGATCTCGCGCTCGGTGCGGCCGGGGCGCAGTCCACCGCCCTCGACGAGGTCGGCCAGCGCCCGGTCGGCCGCGTCGCAGGCGCGGCGCAGCGCGTCGATCTCGTCCTCGTCCTTGACCGCGCGCAGCTGCTCGACCAGCCCCGGGGTGCGGACGAGCTCGGCCGGGCCGGCGGCCTCGTCCAGCGCGTCGCAGGCGTCGACGGTCACGTGCTGGGACTCGAAGCCCAGCCGCGCCAGCTCGGCCGCGCGTTCGGCCAGCGCGCGGGACGCGGAGCGCTCGATCAGCCGCTCCAGGTCCGGGACCTGCTCGCCGGCCTGCGTCGCGTAGCGGCCGTCGGTGGCGAAGACCGTGCGGGACTCGTCGTCGGCGTGCACCAGCAGCGCCGCGTGCGAGCCGGTGAAGCCGCACAGGTAGCGCACGTTGAGCAGGTCGGTCACCAGTGCGGCGTCGACCTGGCGGTCGCGCAGCAGCTCTCGGAACGCTTCGCGGCGGCGGGCGTGGGACTCAGGCATGCCCGCACCCTACTGCTGCGGGCTCGCGCCACGCGTGCGATCACGGGCGCGCGGTCGGCCCAGCGGGCACTCAGGTCCGGTGTGGACTGGTCGTCGCCAGGTTTTGCGTTGCTGTGCCGGGTGATTGGTCCTCGCGGGTGCCGGATCCCGGCAGATCCCCTCCGTCGCGGCCGGGAATAGCTGCCCGCGTCGGAGGGTTGACGGTGGGTGACGTGACTCCCAGGTCACCTCGCCCGAACTGGCCGTCCCCGGCTGGCCGCCCCGACCGGCGGCGCAGCGGGCCAAAACCGCGAAGGGAACTCGCGATATGCCGCTGAACGGCGAATACGCGCCGCCCACCATGGACTGGGTCCGCGACCACGTGGACCAGATCGAGAGCTCCGGCGGCACCGAGGGCATGTCGATGCAGGGCGTGCCCGTCATCGTGCTGCGGCACGAGGGCGCCAAGACCGGCGCGGTCCGCAAGAGCCCGCTGATCCGGGTCGAGCACGAGGGCCGCTACGCCGCCGTCGCCTCGCTCGGCGGGGCGCCGAAGCACCCGCAGTGGTACTTCAACCTCAAGGCCAACCCGCAGGTCGAGCTGCAGGACGGCACCGAGTCCAAGGACATGGTCGCCCGCGAGGTCACCGGCGAGGAGAAGCAGAGCTGGTGGCGGCTGGCCGCCGAGGTCTTCCCGACCTACGACGAGTACCAGGCCAAGACCAGCCGCGAGATCCCGGTGTTCGTGCTGGAGCCCGCCGAGGGCTGACGGCTCCGGCTCCGCTGCCGACGACCGGCCGGCAGCGGAGCCCCGGTGGACGTTCGCGCCACCCGCGAAGTCCCCTGTGGACGACCACGCGCCCCGGAACGGCCCGGAGTTTCAGGCCCGCGCCTGCTGCTCCTCGGCGATCCACCGCAGCGCCAGCACGTAACCGCGCACCCCGAGACCCGCGACCACCCCGGTGCTGATGTCCGAGAGGTAGCTGCGGTGCCGGAACGGCTCCCGCTGGTGCACGTTCGAGATGTGCAGCTCGATCAGCGGAGCCCGCAGCTGCGCCGCCGCGTCGCGCACCGCGACCGAGCTGTGCGTCCACCCGCCCGCGTTGAGCAC
>Ga0164243_10009277_pt1 | contig 14342 bp, 10 predicted proteins | sample OricompcompostOP_FD_108781 | JGI IMG/M metagenome (GOLD analysis project Ga0164243, IMG submission 108781) | Organic Plus compost microbial communities from Emeryville, California, USA - Original compost - Organic plus compost (OP) | ecosystem: Engineered > Solid waste > Mixed feedstock >... | reverse complement strand
TTCCTGCTCTTCGACTTCTACAACATCCGCTACACGACCCAGACCTGGATCGGCGGAGCGCTCGGCGACAAGATGATCCGCTACGCGCTGCTGACCCGGGGTGCCGAGGAGCCGGTTCTGTGGGACTTCGGTTCCGCGGTGAAGCATCACCAGCTCTACTCGCGCTGGACACCGTCGGAGAACTATCGCGCCGGCTTCCTCGGTTTCCGGGGGGCGGTGGCACCGAGCGTCGGTCTGATGACCGACGCCGTCGCTGAGATCAAGTCGCTGCTGGCCGAGGCGGGAGTCGCCGACCTGCCGGTCGGGGTCGACATCGTCGAGCCGCCCTTCCTCTTCGAGATGGAGCGTCAAGGGCTGCGCGTCGTCGACGCCCAGCAGCACATGCTCGACGCCCGGGTGATCAAGAACTCCGACGAGATCATGCTGCTCACCCAGGCGGTTGCGATGGTTGACGGTGTCTACCAGGACATCTACGAGATGTTGAAGCCGGGCGTCCGGGAGAACCAGATCGTCGCCCACGCGAACCAGCGGCTCTACGACCTGGGCTCCGACCAAGTCGAGGCGGTCAACGCGATCTCGGGGGAGCGCTGCAACCCGCACCCGCACAACTTCACCGACCGGATCATCCGCCCCGGTGAGCAGGCGTTCTTCGACATCATCCATTCCTACAACGGCTACCGGACCTGCTACTACCGCACCTTCGCGGTGGGCAGCTCCACGCCCGCGCAGCGGGACGCCTACACCCGGGCCCGGGAATGGATGGACCGTGGCATCGACGGCATCAAGGCCGGGGTCGGCACGGACGAAGTCGCGGCGCTCCTCCCCAAGGCCGAGGAGTTCGGCTTCGAGAGCGAGATGGAGGCCTTCGGACTGCAGTTCGCCCACGGCCTCGGGCTCGGCCTCCACGAGCGACCGATCATCTCCCGGCTCAACTCGATGAAGGAGCCGGTCGAGCTGCAAGTCGGCATGGTCTTCGCGCTGGAGACCTACTGCCCTGCCTCCGACGGCTTCTCGGCCGCACGGATCGAGGAGGAGATCGTCGTGACCGAGGACGGTCCGAAGGTGCTCACCCTCTTCCCGTCGCACGAGCTCGTCGTCACCAATCCCTACTGAGCGACCGCAGAGAGGCCCTCATGTTCTCCCTTGACCAGATCACCGATCTGCCCCTCGACCTCTGGGTCGGCGGGAAGGCCGTGCCCGCCGCCGACGGCGGCCGCTTCGACGTCCTGGACCCCGCGACCGGCGACGCCATCGCCTCGGTGGCGAACGGCACCGTGGACGACGCCCTCGCCGCCGTCGACGCGGCGGAGGCCGCGGCGCAGGCGTGGGCCGACACCGCTCCGCGGGAGCGGGCCGAGATCCTGCGCCGCGCTTTCGAGCTGATGCAGGAGCGCTCGGCCGAGCTCGCCGGGCTGATCTCGCTGGAGAACGGCAAGGCGCTCAGCGATGCGAAGGGCGAGGTAGCCTACGCCGCCGAGTTCTTCCGCTGGTACGCCGAGGAGGCGGTGCGCGCCGAAGGCTCGGTGATGACCGCGCCGTCCGGAGCGAACCGCATCCTGGTTGTCCGCCAGCCCGTCGGCATCGCCGTCCTCGTTACGCCGTGGAACTTCCCGGCGGCGATGGCGACTCGGAAGATCGGGCCGGCGTTGGCCGCCGGCTGCACCGTCGTGCTCAAGCCCGCCAGCGATACCCCGCTGACGGCGCTGCTGATGGCGAAGATCCTCGAGGATGCCGGCGTGCCCGCGGGCGTGGTCAACGTCGTCCCGTCCCGCTCGTCGGGGAAGGTCGTGAGCACGATGCTGCACGACCCGCGAGTCCGCAAGCTCTCGTTCACCGGCAGCACCGAGGTGGGCCGGCTGCTGTTGCGTGAAGCCGCCGACCAGGTGATCAACTGCTCGATGGAGCTTGGCGGCAACGCCCCGTTCCTGGTGTTGGCGGACGCCGATCTCGATGCCGCCGTCGACGGCGCGATGGTCGCCAAGATGCGCAATGCCGGCGAGGCCTGTACTGCTGCCAATCGGTTCTACGTCCACGAGTCGGTCGCGGAGGAGTTCTCCCGCAGGCTCGCCGAGCGGATGGCCGCGCTCCGGGTCGGCCCGGGGGTGGCCGAGGACACCGAGGTCGGACCGCTGGTCAACGTCGAGGCGGTCGACAAGGTCGCCGAGTTGGTCGGTACGGCGGTGGCCGACGGCGCCCGCGTGGTCACCGGTGGCGGCCGTCCCCAGCGGGCGGGCTTCTACTTCGACCCGACCGTCCTACTCGACGTACCCACCACGTCCGGCATCCTCGCGGAGGAGATCTTCGGGCCGGTGGCGCCGATCGTCACCTTCGCCGACGAGGCCGAAGCGATCCGGATGGCCAATGCCAGCGAGTTCGGGCTGGTCTCCTACGTCTACACCCGCGACCTCGCCCGCGGCCTGCGGATCAGTGAAGCGCTCGACTCGGGCATGGTCGGGCTCAACCGCGGCATCGTCAGCGACCCGGCCGCCCCATTCGGCGGGACGAAGCAGAGCGGCATCGGTCGTGAGGGCGGCCACGAGGGGATGCTCGACTACACCGAGTCGAAGTACATCGCCACCAGTTGGTGAGGGTCCACGATGCCGCAATCCGGACTGCCCGGACTCAGGAGGCTCGACCATGTCGGGTTCACTGTGCCCGACCTCGACGAAGCGGATCGGTTCCTCGTCGAGGTCCTGGGCTGTGAATACCTCTACTCTCTCGGCCCGTTCCGACATGACGGGCCAGGCGATGACTGGATGACCACCCACCTCAACGTCCATCCACGCGCCGAGATGGTCGAGAACCGGTGGTATCGCTGCGGCGAGCAGGCCGTCTTTGAGGTCTTCCGCTACGCCGCCCCCGACCAGCGCGACGCGATGCCACGCAACAGCGATATCGGGGGCCACCACGTTGCGCTCTATGTCGACGACCTCGATGCCGCGATCGCGCACCTGCGCGATCACGGGGTCCGCGTCTTGGCCGGTCCCACTGCCAGCAGCGGACCGGCAGCCGGCAACCGCTGGATCTACTTCCTGGCGCCTTGGGGGATGCAGTTCGAGCTGGTCTCCTACCCCGGCGGCAAGGCCTGGGACCGCGCCGGCACCCTAGCCCAACAGAGGAGCACCGATGGCTGAGCACCACCCGTTGACCGCGACCGCGCCCTGGATCGAGGTGGTCGCGACCCAGGAGGACTGGGACGCTGCCGACCCTGACCTGCTGCGCACGATCTATGCCCAGCTGGTCTGGATCCGCGCCTTCGAGCAGTACGTCCTCGAGCTGGCTGCGGCCGGGCTGGTTCACGGGCCGGCACACTCCAGCATCGGCCAGGAGGGTGGCGCGGTCGGCTCCGCCCTTGCGCTGCGGACCGAGGACACCATCAACGGCTCCCACCGCGGTCACCACCAGTTCCTGGCCAAGGCGCTCCACCACGTCGAGCCGAAGGGGCTGGACCCGCTGGCGCTGCCTTCCGACGGCGTACGCACCATGCTGCTGCGGACGCTGGCAGAGATCTGCGGCCTGGAGCGCGGCTGGAGCCACGGCCGGGGCGGCTCCATGCACCTACAGTGGAAGGAGGCCGGCTGCATGGGTACGAACGCGATCGTCGGTGGCGGCGTACCCATCGCCTCCGGGTTCGCCTGGTCCCATCGGCAGGCCGGCACCGACACCGTGTCGGTGACCTATTTCGGTGACGGTGCGGTCAACATCGGATCGACCCTGGAGTCGATGAACCTCGCCGGCGCCTGGGACCTGCCGGTCTGCTTCTTCATCGAGAACAATCAGTACGCCGTCTCGACGTCGGTCCGCGAGGCGACCGCCGAGCCGCGCCTCTCCGCGCGGGGTCTGGGCTTCAACATCGCCAGCTGGCGGGTCGACGGCATGGACCCCCTGGCAGTCCATCTGGCGATGACCGAGGCGGTCGAGCACATGCGGCGCGGTCGCGGACCGGCGGTCGTGGAGGCCGACACATACCGGTTCTTCCACCAGAGCGGCACCTTCCCCGGGAGTGCCTTCGGCTACCGCTCGAAGGAGGAGGAGAAGGGCTGGCGCGACCGTGATCCGCTGCGTCAGACTGCGGCCCACCTGGAGCGCCGCGGCCTGATGACGCCTTCGGAGACCGCCCAGGCCAAGCTGCAGGCGAAGGCGGTCATGGAGGAACTCGGCGCGATCCTGATCGAACCGGTCGTCGGTGGGAAGCCGAACGAGCGACGGATCAAGGAGGGCGAGTGGCCTTCGCCCGAGTTCGTCGATGTCGGTGTCCGCGGTGACCTGAGCGAGCTGGCCGGCGCGCCGATCGTCTCCGCGCAGGGCCACGCCGTACCCGTCGAGGAAGTCCGCTTCGTCGATGCCGTCTCGGGCGTGATGCGGCGTCGGATGGAGACCGATCCCAGGGTCGTGGTCATGGGCGAGGACGTCCATCGCCTCAATGGCGGCACCAACGGTGCCACCCGCGGCCTCGCCGAGCGCTGGCCGGATCGGGTGCTGGGCACGCCGATCAGTGAGAACGCGTTCGCCGGACTCGGCGGCGGGATCGCCATCGACGGCCGCTATCGGCCGGTCGTGGAGTTCATGTACGCCGACTTCATGTGGGTCGCCGCCGACCAGATCTTCAACCAGATCGGCAAGGCCAGGCACATGTTCGGCGGCAGCGAGGGCGTCCCGCTGGTGCTACGGAGCAAAGTGGCGATGGGCACCGGCTACGGCTCCCAACACTCCATGGACCCGGCCGGCATCTTCGCCAGCGCGCCCGGGTGGCGGATCGTGGCGCCCACCACGCCGTACGACTACGTCGGACTGATGAACACCGCCCTGCGGCTGGACGACCCCGTCGTCGTCCTCGAGCATGTCGACCTCTACACCTCGCGCGGGCCCGGCCCGGTGGACGACTTCGACTACTGCCTGCCGGTCGGCAAAGCCGCGGTACGTCGCCCGGGCGCCGACCTCACCATCCTCACCTACCTCGGGATGACCCGACATGTCCTCGACGCCGTCGAGGAGTTCGCCAGCGAGGGGCACGGTGTGGATGCCGAGGTGATCGACCTACGCTGGCTCGACCGCGCCTCCTTCGACTGGGAGACCGTGGAGCAGAGTCTCGCGAAGACCCGCCGGGTGCTGATCGCCGAGCAGGGGCCGGTCGGTACGTCGTACGGCGGCTGGCTCGGCGACGAACTCCACCGCCGCTTCGCGGACCTGCTCGACGCCCCGGTCCAGCGGGTGACCGCCGGCGAGGCGTCGCCGAGCATCAGCAAGGTGCTCGAGCGTGCCGCCATTGCCCAGAAGGAGGAGGTGCTCGCCGCGCTGGCGGAGCTCGCAACGGCGGGGACGCCGCCGCCGGCTCTGGCCTCGCCGCTGCACCTGCCGCGGCCACTCCCGGGTGAGCGCGGATCTGCGACCGACCCGGTCGCGCGGCTGCTCACTGCACTCGCCGAGATCGTCGAGGGTAGTGGCCGCTAGTTCGGCCGGCAGGGCGGCAACCGTTTGCATAAACATGCCGCCGAGATCAATGCCGCCGTGCTCTGTCAGCCGCAGTCTTTTGCAGAAACCTTGACAGAATGTGGCGTTCTTCACACACTGGGACGACCGCAAACGATTGCGGACCAACGTCAGGAGGAAGCATGTGGCACCACTCCTTGCGCCGCGGGGTCACCGCGGTCGCCTTGGCCGGCCTCGCGGGCCTCGGGCTGGTCGCCTGCGGCCAGAGCTCGGGCGCCTCGGGTGACACGATCAAGGTCGGTACCTCGCTCCCGCTCACCGGCGAGTTCTCCCAGCCGGGAGCGGCCGCCAAGCAGGGGTATGAGATCTGGGAGCAGATGGTCAACGCCGACGGCGGCCTGCTCGGCAAGGACGTCGACCTGGTGGTCAAGGACGACGCTTCCAACCAGAACACCATCGTCTCCGACTACAACGCGCTGATCAGCCAGAGCAAGGTGTCGCTGCTCCTCGGGACGTTCTCCTCGCTGCTCAATCTGCCCGCCTCCGCGGTCGCGGAGAAGAACCAGATGCTCTACGTCGAGCCGGCGGGCGGGTCGCCGGAGATGTTCAGCCGCGGCTTCAAGTACCTGTTCTTCTCCCAGCAGGCGGTCTCCGACCAGCAGGGCATCCCGTATGCGCAGTACATCGCGTCACTCCCCACTGCTCAGCGGCCGAAGACGGCGGCGTACCCGACCTTGGATGACCCGTTCGCGGCCCCGGTCGTCGAGGGCGCCCGCAAGGCGCTGGAGAAGGCCGGCGTGAAGACGGTCTACAAGCAGACCTACGCGATCGACACCAAGAACTTCGACACCATCGCCGCCGCGATCAAGAGCGCCAAGCCTGACCTGGTCTTCCACGGTGCCCAGTTCGAGGACGGCGTGGGTCTGACCCGCGCGATGCTGAAGGCCGGCTTCACCCCGAAGACGTACTTCGAGACCAACGCGCCCTCCTTCGGTGACCAGTACGCCAAAGGCATCGGCGCGAAGAACACCGAGGGTGTCACGTTCGCGGTCAGCTACTCGCCGGAAGCCAAGACGCCCGGCAATCCGGAGTTCGTGGCCGCCTTCAAGAAGAAGTACGGCGAACTGCCCGCCGAGGACGCTGCCGATGCGTACGCCGCCGGTGAGGTGCTCGCCGCCGCGGTGAAGGGCGTGGGCAGCGCCGACGATCAGACCAAGCTCGCCGACTGGCTGCGCGGACACACCGTCCAGACCATTCTCGGCCCCTTGAAGTGGGACAAGACCGGCGCGCCGATCGGCTCCTACCTGATCGGTCAGTGGCAGAACGGTCAGGCGCGGATCGTGCTGCCCGAGGCGGCGGCGACCGACAAGATCAAGCCGACCTGGACCCCGGCGGGTGCCCAGTGAGTGAGCTCATCCAGAACCTCGTCCTCGGTCTCCTCCTCGGTGGGGTCTACGCCCTCGCCGCGGCCGGGCTGAGCCTGATCTTCGGCGTGATGCGGGTGATCAACATCGCCCACGGAGCCTTCCTGGTGCTGGCCGCCTTCATCACCTACACGCTCTGGCACGCTGTCGGGCTGGACCCGCTCGTGGCGACCGTCCTCACCATGGTCGTGGTCTTCGCCCTCGGCTGGTTGACCTATCAGGCCCTGGTCCGGCCGATCCGGACCGCGCCGATGTCCTCGACGGTGCTGCTGACCTTCGGGCTCGCCCTGGTGCTCGAGGGCGCGATGGGGGAGATCTGGGGCAACAGCTCGACCGCCATCCGGCCCTCCTACGCCGACGAGTCGTTCACCCTCGGCGCCATCTTCATCCCCAAGGCACAGCTGTACGGCGGGCTGTTGGCGATCGTGGTCCTGGTCGTGCTGTGGCTGGTGCTGACCAAGACCTGGCTCGGCCGGGCGATCCGCGCGGCGGCCGCCAATCCGGCTTCTGCCGAGCTGGTCGGCATCAAGGTGAGCGCGGTCGCGGCCACGGTCTTCGGGCTCGGCATCGCGGCTGCCGGTGCGGGCGGCTCCATCACCGGCGTGCTCTATCCGTTCGTCCCCGGCTCGCACTACCAGTGGATCGCCCGGATGCTGGCGATCGTCGTGCTCGGTGGCCTCGGGAGCCTGAACGGTGCGGTGCTCGGTGCGGTGATCTTCGGCCTGGCCGAGGTGCTCACCTCGGCGTACGTCTCGCCGGAGTGGGCGACCGCGGTGCCTTACGCCATCGTCTTCGCGGTGCTGCTCTTCCGCCCGCAGGGGCTGCTGGGCACCCGCCTGCGCGAGGATGCGGTGATGGCATGAACACCCCACGACGTCCTCGCTCCGCTCCGGGCGCCGCGGGGACCCCGAAAGGCATGAACGCCGCCACGAAGACGACGGACCCGGTCCGCTGGGTCGGCCGCGGCCTGGTCGCGCTGGCGGGACTGCTGCTGGTCTGCTTCCCGCTGCTGAGCGACGACATCTACTACCAGAACATGATCATCCTGAGCCTGGTCTTCGCTGTCGGCGCCAGCGGGCTCTCGATCATCGCCGGGTACGCCGGCTACATCTCCCTCGGACAGGGAGCCTTCATCGGTGTCGGCGGCTACACCATCGGCGTCCTCGCGACCAAGGTGCCCGGCGCCAGCGCCTGGTGGTGGGTACCGGTCGCCGGTGTCGTCGGTGGTCTCCTCGCGCTGGTGCTCGGGCTGGTGTCACTGCGCTCGCGCGGTCCCTCGTTCGTCATCATCACGGTGGCGTTCCTCTTCCTCGTCCAGGTGATCGCGGTCAACTGGGTCTCGCTGACCGGAGGCACCGCTGGTGTCACGCTGCCGCTGCCGACCTGGGACCGCGATATCCTCAACTGGCCCTTCCACTACGCCCTGGTGGCGATCCTGGCGGTGCAGCTGCTGATGGCCTGGTGGATCCGCCGGACCAAGCTCAGGATGGGCCTGATCGCCATCCGTGAGGACGAGACGAAGGCGGCGACCATCGGCATCAATCTGCCGGTGGAGAAGGTGATCGCCTTCGTTGCCAGCTCGTTCTTCGTCGGGATGGCCGGTGCCGTCTACGGCTACTACCTCACCTTCATCGACCCGCGCGGCATGTTCAGCATCCTGCTGAGCGTGCAGATCGTCCTGGCGCTGCTCATCGGCGGCAAGGCGAGCCTGTGGGGGCCGGTGCTCGGTGCCTTCATCATCGAGCCGCTCAACGAGATCGCCAACAACAACCTCGGCGGCGGCAACACCCGGCTCTTCCTCTTCGGCGGGCTCCTGGTCGCGGTGGTGATCTTCTTGCCGCAGGGCATCCTGCCGGCGATTGAGGAGCTGATCGACAAGGCCCGCAATCGTGGCAAGGCAGGCCTCTCCGGCGCGCGGATCGGCACCGGCGGCAGCCTGGCCTCGCTCACCGCGAGCCTGACTATCGCCGAGCGTGAGCCGGATGCGGCTCCGAGGCCGCTGCTCGAGGTGAACGGCCTCACCAAGTCGTTCGGCGGCTTCACTGCGGTGGACGGCGCCTCGCTCGTCGTACCCGAAGGCTCGATCACCGGCCTGATTGGACCCAACGGCTCCGGCAAGACCACTCTCTTCAACCTCATCGACGACACCATCCGCGCCGACTCCGGTGAGGTCCGGCTCGCCGGCGAGCGGATCGACGGACTGCCATCCTGGTCGCGGGCCCACCGCGGCCTGGGCAGGACCTTCCAGATCACCCGCCTCTTCGGTGACCTGACCGTCTTGGAGAATGTCGTGGCCGCGCAACGCTCCTTCTCGCTCGCGCAGCTCGGTCGGATCGCGGTGAGCGGGCCGGAGGCGAGTGCCGCCGAGGAGCTATTGGAGTACGTCGGGATGCGCGCCTACCGCGACCAGAAGGCGCGGGCGCTCTCCTACGGCCAGCAGAAGATGGTGGAACTGGCCCAGGTGCTCATGCTCGACCCGAAGCTGATCCTGCTCGACGAGCCCGCCGGTGGCATCAACCCGGTGCTGATCGACCGGATGGGCGAGATGATCCGCGAGCTCAACTCCTACGGGAAGACGTTCTTGATCGTCGAGCACAACATGCCCTTCGTCCTCGGGCTCTGCGACCCGGTCCACGTACTCTCCCGCGGCCGCACGATGGCGAGTGGAACGCCCGAGGAGATCCAGGCCGACCCCGCGGTGATCGACGCCTACCTCGGCGACGACTTCCTGCTGGACGCGGCTGCCGACACCGAGCCGAAGGTGAGCCTGTGATGACCACACCCGAGACCAGATCCGTGCCGGAGGACTCTGGGGCGACCGCGACTTTGGCGCCGGAGATGCTGCGTATCGCCGGCGTGGTTGCCGGCTATGGCGGCGGCGACGTACTCCAAGGGGTCGACATCGTCGTGCCGAAGGGCTCGGTTGCCTGCATCGTCGGTCCCAACGGGGCCGGTAAGTCGACCGTGCTGAAGACCGTCAGCGGACTCCTCAGCCCGCGGTTGGGCGAGATCCACCTCGACGGTGAGCCGGTCCACCGGATCGGTCCCGACGAGATCCTGCGCCGCGGGATCTCCCAGGTGCCGCAGGCGAACGCCTTGTTCCCGACGATGACCGTCCGGGAGAACGTGCTCCTCGGCGGCTACATCATCCGCCGGCAGCGGGCGCTGGTGCGGCAGCGGTACGAGATGGTCGCCGACCTCTTCCCGATCGTCGCGGAACGGGCCCACGACAACGCCGGCAACCTCTCCGGCGGCCAGCGCCGGATGGTGGAGTTCGCGCGGTCGCTGATGCTCGACCCGGTCCTGCTGCTCCTCGACGAGCCGTCGCTCGGCCTAGACCCCAAGTCGCTGCAGACCCTCCACGAGTCGGTGATGGTGCTGCAGAAGTCGGGCAAGACCATCCTGATCGTCGAGCAGAACGTCCGCTTCGGTATGCGGATGGCCACCGACGGGATCGTCATGGAGAGCGGCAAGGTCGTCACCCAGCGCGATGCCGCCTCGATCATCAACGACCCGGAGCTGGCGGCGATGTACTTCGGGGCCCACGCGCCCGAGCCGCGTCAGGGGGAGTGAGGCTCGGGCTGTCGGCGTGGGGTCGGGGAGTCGTCCAGCCAGGCGCAGCCCCACCAGGTGCCCCTAGCGCGGGTCGCCCAGCGGCGCGCCCTACCCGAGCACCCGCACCGGCAGCGGCGTCTCGACAGCGGTCCCGCCGTGACGGGTCACGCGGAAGGCCCGCCCGTCGGGTCGCTCACTGACCGCCTCGACCAGTTCACCGTCGCGCCAGAGCAGAGCGACGCCGTCGTCGGCGGCGTACCCGTCGGGGAGGCTGCCCTCGCCGATCCAGCCGAGGTACGTCGCGCGGCGTTCGGCCTCGCCGTCGTAGTGCGGGCACGCCGAACCGGTGATCAGGCCGAGCCCGTCGTGGAGCGGAGCCAACGGCCCGAAACTGTCGGTGGACGAGGCGGCGTACCAGCAGTTCATCCCGGCCGAGATGCCCGCCAGAACGGTACCGCCGCCGGCAGCCTGCGTGAGCAGATCGGGGAGACCGTGCAGCCGCCAGACCGCGAGCAGGTTGGCGGTCGAGCCGCCGCCAACGTATACAGCGTCCTGGTCGAGCAGCATCGCGGGCCGATTCAGGATCGGACCGCGAAACCCGTCGCCATCGCGGCCGAAGAGGGAGAGGACCGAGATCTCGGCCCGCGCGGCGAAGGCCGACTCGAACCGTTCGATGTACGAGGCGGCGTCCCCACTGGCGGTGGGCACGAAGCACACCCTCGGATGCGCCTTGCCGGTCAGCGAGAGCAGCAGGTCGTCGAGGGGTGAGAACGCCTGCCCGTGCACCTCCGGCATCGAGAAGCCGCCACCGCCAAGGGTGAGGAGGGTGCCCGGCGTCATGCCTGGAGGGTAGTCAGCTCGCGTCCATCACGAGCCCGAAGATGCGGTTGAGCGCGTCCGCTCCGTCGGGAGTCACGCGCAACGCACGACTCGACGCCCGCTGCTCGACCCAGCCGGCGTCTACGAACCGGTCGCGCAGGCCGCGGCCGACCTGGCCGGCCAGGTGGTGGCGGGTCTCGGTCCAGTCGACGCAGTAGCGGACCAGCGGACGCCGGCCGCCCGCCAGCGCGACGCCGATATCGTCGAGGAAGTCACGGCCGCTGCCGGTGAGTTCGTACCCGACATCGTGTCCGTACGCCGCCGGCCGATCCGTCCCGCCTCCCGCGCCGTCGCCCGGGTGAAAACCACCGTCGCCACCGCGGATGAAGCCGCGGTCGATCATGCTGCGCATCACCGCGACGCCGAGCTGGCCGGCGAGGTGGTCATAACAGGTGCGCGCCCGGCGGAGCTGGGCCGCTCGCGTACTGGCCCGCAGTGATGTGACCGGTTCGGCCGGGGCGAGCGCTATCAGCCGCTCGAGGATCTCCGCGACCGCCGGCCCACTGAGTCGATAGTGGCGGTTCTTGCCGTCGGCCCGGACCGCGATCAGTCCGCCCTCGGTGAGCTTGCGTAGATGGGCGCTGGCGGTCGACCTGCTGACGCCTGCCTCCTCGGCCAGCAGGCTCGCGGAAAGTTCGCGTCCGGAGGTGAGCGCCAGCAGGATCCGGCTGCGTGCGCGGTCGGCGAGGAGCTCGGCGACCCGGGCGAGGTCGGCGTCTCCACTCATCGTTACTCCTCCCCACCCGTATGCCGTCGGGCGGCGGTTGCTCTGACGGTACTCACCAGGCCGAAGCCGCACGCCACGGCGCTGACCGCGAGCGCGGTCGCGAAGCCGGTCCGCTCGCCCCCGGCGTTGAGGAGCGCTCCCAGGATCGCGACCCCGACCGCTCCGCCGATCTGACGAGCGGTATTGAGCGATCCGCTGGCAAGCCCGGCGTGCCGCGCCGGCGCCACCTCCAGCGCCACCGACGTCATCGCCGGCATGGCCAGCGCACAAAGTCCGGTTCCAGCGAGGCCGATGATGATCACGGCGGGCGAGCCGAGCAGGCCGCCCACCGCGATCGCGGTGGCGCCGACCCCGGCACCGCCGAAGCCGACCAACATCGGTCGCCTCGGTCCGAAGGTGGCCGCGAGAAGGCCGCTGATCGTCGCTGCGACGGCCACGACCAGCGCCATCGGCAGCACCGCGAGACCGCCGGCCAGGGCCGAGAAGCGGTACGCCGACTGGAGCGCCAACGACACGCACAGGAGGACGCCGTAGAGGGCGAAGTTGAAAAGGAAGCCGTTCGCCAGCGACCACCGGAAGGCGGAGGTGGCGAGCACGTCGGCTGGGAGGAGCGGATGGGCGCTGCGCCGCTCGACGCCGACGAAGGCGACACCGGTGGCGGCACCACCGATGAGCAGGACGGCCGCCGTGGCCGGGTAGGCATCGCCGGCCTCGATGATCCCGGCGGTGAGCAGAGCGAGAGCGAGCATCCCCAGTGCGGTGCCGAGCGGATGGATACGGCGGGGCCGAGGTCGGTCCGCCGGGCCGAGCAGCGCGATCGTGCCGCCGATCAGAGCCGCGAGCGGCACGTTGATCCAGAAGATCGCCGGCCAGCCGGCAACAGTGAGCAGGATGCCGCCGACCAGAGGGCCGGCCGCAAAGCCCAAGGTCGCGACGCCGCCCCAGATACCGAGAGCGCGCGCACGCTCCCGCGGGTCGGCGTACAGCTCGGTGACCATGGCCAGCGAGGCGGGCAGCATGATCGCCGCCCCGATGCCCTGGAACGCACGTGCAGCGATCAGCAACGGCCAGCCGCCGGCGAGGGCAGCGGCGGCGGAGGCGAGCCCGAAGAGGGCGAACCCGGTGACGCAGGTGCGGCGATGGCCATGGCGGTCGCCGACGGCACCCGCGGTCAGCATGCAGGCGGCGAACGGTACGGCGTAGGCGTCGATCACCCATTGCGCCGCATCGACCCCGCCGCCGAGCCCGGCACGCAGGCTCTGTAGCGCCACGTTGACGATCGTCGCGTCGAGTTGCACGAGGCCGAAGGCGAGCGCCAGCGCTACCAGCGCCGTGGTGCGCCGTCGGCGGTCACTCCGAGGGAGCGGGTGATGCCGCACCGCGAGATGGGGCGAGGTCATGCCCCCATCGTTGGCCGAGGATGGTTCGACGCCCGACGAATCGAGGGTGACCTGGGTGACACCCCCTGAGTTCAGTTCAACTCGGTTCAGCTCAGCGCGGCGCCGACGACCGCCTTGGCCTCCTCCTGGACCCTGGCGAGATGCTCGGGGCCCTGGAACGACTCGGCATAGATCTTGTAGACGTCCTCGGTGCCGCTCGGCCGGGCGGCGAACCAGGCCGACCCGGTGGTCACCTTCAGCCCGCCGATCGGCGCGCCGTTGCCGGGTGCCTCGGTGAGCTTCGCGGTGATCGTCTCACCGGCCAACTCGGTTGCGGTCACATCGTCGGGGGAGAGCGCGGCGAGCTTCGCCTTTTCCTCCCTGGTGGCGGGCGCGTCGATCCGGGCGTACGCCGGGTCGCCGAACTGCGCGACCAGCTCCGCATAGCGCTGGCTCGGGGTCTTGCCGGTGCGCGCCAGGATCTCCGAGGCCAGCAGGGCGAGGATGATGCCGTCCTTGTCGGTGGTCCAGGCGGTGCCGTCGAAGCGGAGGAAGCTCGCGCCGGCGGACTCCTCGCCGCCGAAGCCGAACGAACCGTCGAGCAGACCCGGCACGAACCACTTGAACCCGACCGGCACCTCGACCAACGGCTTGCCGACCGCCGCGGCGACCTGGTCGATCATCGAGGAGGAGACGAGGGTCTTGCCGATCCGCGCGCTGGCCGGCCAGTTCGGCCGACCGCCGCCGAAGAGATGGTCGATGGCGACCGCGAGGTAGTGGTTGGGGTTCATCAGGCCGGCGTCGGGCGTGACGATGCCGTGCCGGTCGGAGTCGGCGTCGTTGCCGGTAGCGATCTGATACTTGTCCCGATTCGCGATCAGCGACGCCATCGCATTCGGTGAGCTGCAGTCCATCCGGATCTTGCCGTCCGTGTCCAGGGTCATGAAC
>Ga0164243_10009274_pt1 | contig 14346 bp, 10 predicted proteins | sample OricompcompostOP_FD_108781 | JGI IMG/M metagenome (GOLD analysis project Ga0164243, IMG submission 108781) | Organic Plus compost microbial communities from Emeryville, California, USA - Original compost - Organic plus compost (OP) | ecosystem: Engineered > Solid waste > Mixed feedstock >... | reverse complement strand
GCGAAAATACATGTCCAGATCCTTGCAAGCGTGGTCACGAATTTTAGAGCAAACAAGTCTAATCCCTGGTGCATATCGGACCCGGTGTGATCGATCGAATCGGTATGCCTTATGCCCCTGGCAGCCCCATAGGTTCGGAATACTCCTTTCTAATTATTCCTATTCCACCAAGGGAAAGCCACACTGGAAAAGCGCCGACGCGTCTTGATTCCAAATCCCCTCCTCCCTTTGCCGGCGTCGACTTGCCACACGTGTTCTTGCCGTACCTCGAGTGCTTTTCCTGCTTGCGGATGGCTAAAGGTATCTTCCCCTTGAGACATCTACTTGTGTATTTATACCCTTGCACGTCTACTTTGTTGATCAGTACACTAATGCGAGATGGGGGCGAATCCGGCATGCCAAGCAACCGCTCCTTCGCCGGGACAACTTCGAGACAGTCTTACCCCCCACCCCCCTCTTTATTTATCTGCCCAATTTACTCAACACCTACGCATCCACCATTCGAAACCACCATCTTACAGCACCTGGGCCTGAGACGGGTAAAGCATTCCATGGCCTTCATCGACTGCTGCCCAAGGACATTGACAGAGCGAAGCTGCGGGGCAGAGCGCATGGATGGCGAAATCCGCAACCCTGGCGCGCTAATGCGGTCGGATAGCGCAAGGGTCGCACGAACCGGGTGCTGGTTGTCGCGTTGCAGAAAATCACTCGCTAGTATTATGACGCAGTTGAAGTAGTGAATTCTCTAAAGATCATCGTGGCGAAGGAAGCTCTCAATTTCCGAATATTATCATCTTTTACCACGATCTTGGTGTCGTACTATCCCTGCCATCTACGAGCACAACAAGAACAAAGTAAAAGAAACAGTTGGTCAAGTAGGTCTAGAATGGTTCCTGCAAGAAGCTGCTGTAATTCCCCCTGCAGGAATGGAAATGGAACGTCGGAATAGTTGATCGACGGAAATAGGGCCGTATCACAACCAAAGGAGGCTTCCAAATAGGGGGAAGCCAGAGATCATGTCAGTGTCAAATAGGGGACACTTAGACACACAAAACAATAGAAGAACTGTCTAGAAATAGGGCCGGACCAGATCTGTAAAAGATGAAGAAGTTAATTGAAAGAAGGACTAATGACTGGAATTACTTGAAGAACTTGTTCTTCCTCCCGAGGAAGGAAGGGAAAGAAAAGAAATAACCATGGTCATGGCCCACGGCAAGGAACAATATTCTTCCGCCCCTATTCTCGCGGAATCTTGAGAACGTCCCCCTTTTCACCGATGTCACCTTTTTCCCCGTCACACTACGGACTAGTATTAGGATCGTAATACACCGGCGCTGTAGCGACGGTTCTGTGGCACAGGCCAGCCGGCGCCCCGAACGGCGGCACTATAGCAACGGCGCTAATGTAAATATCTACTCCGACCCCTTTCTGATCAAATTCCTTCCCTCTTCTTCCTTCCTATCAAAACCTTCTTATCAAAACCTTCTTATACTTCGTATATAGGCCTCTACTAAGTAGCACTGCTTTGCAGAACCCTCATAATAAGCTAGTCTTACTACAGGGCTTCCTTACTATTTTTAGCAGGCCAGACTATCGAAAGAGGAAAAATTTAGGGTATAATAAAAATTTGAAAAGGAAATAATAGAGAGTTAATTTTAGACGATATTTAATATAACCAAACTCGAAGCCTTCGGTATCAGACGGGAATTGGAGCCGCAAAATGGCCTCCGCGAAGGTTGCCTCGGCCAGTCCTGCCGGGTAAGAGTTCTATCAGTTCTAGGTTAAAAGCAGTAAAGGGGGAGCAGCCGTGGTCAAGTCAGCAGCGGGCCGGCCAAGACGGATGAGGAGCTCATGGCTATGAACAAACTAGGTAGTGTCCTGTCCTTAACGGCTCATCGCAGCTAGTTATATGAAGCAGCTGCCTAGTCGGCGGCAGAGCAGTGCAACGAGACGTAACTAGGAGAAGGCGGAGCTCGTCGATCATACAATGCGATCTTATACTACAGGGGCCGACAGACGTCGAAGCGAGGTTTAACTGTGAACGTGGCCCGCTGAGGCGAGGTGGTGTCCGACTTCTCACTGAGCATTGCCCTGAAGACTTGAGAAGTACTCATCTAGAAAGCAGAACAAGTAGAGTGGCATGAGTCAATTGGGACGGTAAAGGTCTATGTACAATCTACGGAGGGTTCGTTTCGTCATTTATTCTCGAAAGAGAGCGCGTGAGTGAGCCTCAGGGCATAAGAGAGTCGATAGTGGCGACCACTGCAGTCTCCAAGTGAATATACACAACGAGAGGGATTTTTGCCACATCATCAGAACACTATGGAGCAAGTGTGCGACCAATTGGTGTCGAATATACAGCCGAATGCCTTCCGCTTCACTCAAGGATTCCGAAGACTTCTCCCAGATGCTTCCGAGAAGTCAGATCTTAATGTGAACTGAGACTTCACCTCTAGAAAGAATAAGAATCTTCCTTCCTCCAAGCTTGACCGATTTTTTTATTCCTTTAAGTACCAGTCTAGCTACTCGAAATAATATTCTTCCCCCTAGAGACCTCCCAAACTACTCTTCGGGCTTTAAACCTTGAGCCTGGTCCCCGGACTTCATAAGGTTGTTAGCTCGGCTGTTAGCCCTTTGCGCTCTGAGAGTCGGCCCGGATAGACCTCCGGGTGGACTCCTTTACAAATTGGAATGTAGGAAATACATTGGGAATAAACGGACTAGAACAAGAAATAAGAAAACAAAGAGCGAAGAAGAAGAAAGAGAGAAAAATGCGTAGATTCGAAGTCACGGAGTCTCGATTGATCTCTTGCCACTCTTCGAGGTCCCGATACCTATGTCTTCAGGAGAAGAACTTCCCTTGAATAATTTGTTCTGCTGAAGCTATATCCTATCTCAAGTTCCTTAATAGAAAGGAGAATCATAGTCCGGATTTCGCACGCTCTCTCCCAATACGGTCCCGTTGCTGAACACGGTCCCGTTCTTCAAGGTCTCCACGCGCCCTAGGTGAAAACTTGGTGGCGGATTGTCAATCCTCGTGCCGTTGGCGAAGATGATGCCATTCCACGATGAGACAAGCGGGTTGACATTGGAAATTCTCATGGCTCTGTTCAGACTTGGGAGTAACGGAGACCGCCTCTTACTAATGGTACAATTCTCGCTGACGGTATATAAGTTGAGCCCGATGGCTAGGGTGTAAAGTTCCGCGCTTAGCTGGTCCCGAGCCGCTTCGTTCTTGACCACCAGTCCTATGTAATCAACCATTAGGACGTTGGGGAACGTTTCAGGAGACATTTCATTGATCCCGAGCCAGTAAAGTGCCGGATTAGTTGGGAGGAGAGCGACGTCCTGAAGGCCGTAGAATTCGCTGATACCCTTCGGTGTGCATAGCCACTGGGCGACATGGAGAGTCTCACTGCTGCGACTCTTCCACCAGCTTATCGCGCTCTCGGCCATTTCCTTCGTGTTGTCCTTTTGAGGCCAGGCATCAGTCCAGGCCATATCGTTCCTGTCGTATATGCCGTCAGAAGGCGAAGTTTTCGGGTCTGGGATGTTCGAAAAATGCTTCGTGTCCAAGAAGATGAGTACACATCCCTCGCCTCGATTCTTGCTCATCAGTTCCCCGATTTCCAGAGCCTGTATCGCCCCAGCGGGCTTCAAGTTAGGGCAACGTCTATTAATCCGCCTGAGCTGGTTGAAAAAGTCGTCTTTGAGATCGTTGTTCCAATATAGAGGCCCGGCTCCAGTTTTGAATCTGCCGAGCAGGTAGCGGAACTGCAAAATAATAATCTCGCCAGGGTACTGAGCAGTAAATCGGTTAATCCCATCGATGACCTGGTCAAATTTCTCGCCTGATGCACCCAAAACCACTTTGTTTGCTTCTTCGTTTACATGCAGAGTCCAAAACTCGGGTGCGTGTCCAAGACCGTCATGCATTGAGACCACACGTAAATCGAACCAGCGCGATCCCGCCATAAGCTGAGCGAAAATATTCAGCTTCTGAGTCTGGGTATTAACCTCGGTCCCTCCACCCAAAAACCCGGTTGTAATTGCGCTCATGCCCGCGTCGTGCGTGCCCGGCATGACCACATGACTTAAACGGCGGTGTTTAATATGGTCCTTGATACTGGACATCCAGTTGCCTGGACCAAACGATAAGGACGTGATGAACCCGAACGAGTCGCTGCCTGTGATGACTAGGGTAACGGGGACTTCCGGCCCTGGGCATTTGTACTCGCGCTGGCCCTTGCCCATTTCGCTGAGGTCAAACACGATGCGCATAGGGTAGGTATCGGGGATGTGCGTTGTGACGCGCACGAAAAACTTCTTGTCCGTGTTCTCAATTGCGTAATAGGCCTCTCCATTATCGTCCACGTGGCTGCCCGGAGCCTTGGTGTATTCTGCAACATTCTGCCGTGCCTTTCCCTGAGGGATATCATCCCAGTCCCAGGCGTCCATCCGGTGTTTGTGTGTGGAGGTGAGCTTGAAATTGTGCGGAGTCAGGTTGACGATCGTGACGTACTGTTTAGTCGAGGCCAAGGCATTTTCGGGGTCCATCAAGTACCACGGCATGTGGTCACCGACGCGGCTCGGACCATTGGAACTATAAGTCTTGTCCTCGTCTCGACAAGCGTCGTCTGGGTCAACCTCGTTATCATCGACGAACTCCATGAGATCAACGGCCCAGTCCGTTGTGCCGCCCAAATTTAGGCCTCTCGCCCAATCACTACGGCTCCTCTTGATGTTGTCGTCCATATAGGCCACGTAGTCGGCCTTCTCGGCTGTACCGTAGATCAGGATGTTAGATTCCGAGGCCCTGTCGAAACTCTGACGCCTCAGAGGGTAGTTCTGGGGGTTCCTCTTGATGATCTCCTGTATTTCCGCATTGGAAATATATCCAGGAGTACCGGTGCACCGTCCAGGGTATGCATTTGACTCCTTTCTTGTCCCCGTGTAAGTACATATGGGGCCATCGCATCTCGAGTCTGCCATGCGGAAACTGCGGCCGTAGCTAGTGATGCCCATGAGCACTTTATTTGCAGGCACGCCGGCCTTGGTGATCACTTTTAACGAGTGGGTGATTGTCAGCCTGGTAGTTCGCTCCACGAATGGTTTTGAAGGAATGGTCATGGCCAGAGTGACTTACTTGACAAAGCGGTTTCTGTTAAGGTCTTGTTGACGTGAGATCTTAGGCAATTCCCGCTCGGACAACCAGGAGTTGCCCATTTGTTATCCGTATCCCACTGACCATGGAAGTCATACCTGATATTGACAAGAGTTAGTCCTCTAGCCAACCCAGACCCGAGAGACTAGCTGCAAAACGACTTGAGTCGGCTGGCTGAAACTTACGTCATATAAACAAAATAATCGCAAACTCTAGCGAGTTCTTCTACAGGGTACGGCTTAAGATACCAGAATGAAGCGGGCAGCGCAATGGATAGCGTCTTTCCTGGGGGAAGCCTGCGCTTGACCAGCTTAAGAAACTCAAGGTAGTCAGTCGCTTCTTCTTTTGAGCCAGGCGGAACTCCTTCGATGTCCGGCGCACCGGGATACTCCCAGTCGAAATCAAGGCCATCAAGCCCGTGCTTGGTCATGAAGGCGATCGCTTTGTTTGCGAAAGTCAGTCGGTTCTGCGAGTTAGTGGCCCGGCGGAATCGCCATAGCGTATCGGGTGCTGTGCTAAAGGTCCAGCCGCCAAATGAGGCAATTCTCTTGGTCGAGGAGCCTAGGTTGACGAATTGTGCCCATTGCTCCTCCATGTTTTTATCGATAGACACGTCGTAGTCTTCAGTTAGGGTCGTAAAAGCAAAGTGGACATGCGTGACGGCCTGGGTATTAATTCTCTTTGCATGCATCTTCAGACAACGGCGTTCACGGTTCCAACCCTCAAAGTAGCCAACCCTGCGGAAGACTGCCGGTGGAATGCCGTTGTTGACAATATCTGTCCCGCAGTTGGAGATGCACCCGTTCGTCCCTGGCTCTGCTGTACCGGGGGCACCCGTGTCAGCCGGTGTCGGCGTACAAAACTCCTCGGTGGTACCGCAAAATCCCCAGACATCACAACAGGACTTGAGGGGACATGGGTTGAGCTCCTCCCATGGCGTGCCGTCGGTAGGCTTCACAGTACCCGGTACCTGAGGGCCACACTGAGTATCAGGGATCGGGGGTGGAAACGGCGGCGAACCAGAGCTAAGGCAGATCACCTGGCCTTGCTGCAGTCGGTCGCAACCAGCCCAACCCCAAGTTTTCGTATTCACTTGTTCGATCCGCTTCTGGTCGATGCCAAAGGAGTCTCCGATAGCCCAGCAGCCATCGTTGGCTTGCACGCGGTAGGTAAAACAAGACCCATCAGCTCCGGGTTGTGGTGTGTCTGCAAGGCCGTTGGATCGTGAGAATTTGACTTCGGCACACATTGACTAACGGGATAGAGGGGGGTACGGATGTCTTTAACATGCACATACGATCTGGTAAGTCGCCCTTGGTGCAACAGACAAATTGCTTAGGCATGAGTTTGGCGCACAAATTCGGCTGGGGGTTGTATTTGGTGAAGTCATTGCCAGAGATGCCGCATCTGCTTGCCAGGGACGCACAACTGTCTCCTGGGGCGACCTGGATATCGCGGCAAAATTCTCGACGGTCATGGCGGGAGGCAGGTGTAGTGGAGTTAGATTCGACAGTAGAAACGAGTCGGCCTACCTCGACATCAACGTGTTGGAATACCGAGCTGGCCGACTCGATACATTTGCTGTTCGCCCAAGTCCTGATCGCTTGTTGGACCTCGAGTAGCTTGTCCAAGGTGCTGGCAAATAGACCCAGAGATTGGGAAGCAGTAGCATTTGCCTCACAGACCTGAAGCATCTGGTCTCCCTGGCTGGCGCGACGTTGAAATGTTTCAACAAAATCGGTGGCGCTTCGATGTTCAATTTCTGCTCCGGAGTACAATCCAACGGCGACGTCGCCTGATTTGGCAAAGAGGACAGTAGTCCCGCAAGCAGGTGCATGTCGAAGGTAGGCTGCAAGCTGGCCGACTGCTTCGTTGACAAACGCACTGGATAGGTTGGCGCTGGACGAGTGATTAGATGACGCCTGGGCCTTCAAGGCAAACTTCTTCACTTTGGCACCGCAGTTGCTTTCCGGAGAAATGATGGTGTCTTGCTTTGCGCTTGAAGTCTTCTCGCTGACAGACTCTGCCTGAGAACAGGCCCGGATAGCCATTTGGGTATTTGGATCGTCGACCAAGTTTTGTACATTGATGTTGAATATCAAGGGCTCGTTACACTGGGCCAGGTCGCTAACACGGTGAACCCGAGTCCAGTTGGCTGAATCAGGGCCCACGAGGCTACAAGGCCATGGACAAGGGTCTGAAAACTGGCCGAAGGTGTTTTCTTGCACAGCACGGACATGGGAGAGGCCCCCAAGGCGGCCAAGGAGCACGAAAAGATGTTGTGCGCCCCTCATTGATGGACTTCAAAGCGATAGGTCAAACGAACGACAATATGATCGGGATGGAAAAGAATGTATGTCGAAAATGGAGTGTGTATGGAAAAGGAGACTGGATGGGAAATGAATGTATCTTGTGTGGTGGACGTATGTCTGTGATGGCGAGTATCATCCCATCTCCATGTATTTATAACGACGTTCTTACTATCAGCCAAGGCTCCCTTCTCCGAGAAAGGGGATATCTCAACGTTTCCAGGCACATGCTGGACCACGCCAGCCACCTGCAATCTTTGACGGATCAAACCTCGGATGATGTGTTCTTGGTAGGATCTCTAGATAGTGGAGGCTTGCAGTATCCCCGGCTCAAGGAGCCTCTTTGGGATCGCCGGGAAGAAACCCTGAGCTCGACGGGCCATATATTTCTCAAGTCAATATGATATTTGGTGCTAGCCAAGAGCAAAAGTGCACATCTCCACGGGTCCACGATACTACTCGGACGGTGGTGACACAGAGGGATCACTTCAGAGGTGGGGATGATTCAACTTCTTTGGGATGCGCGGTATAAGAAGATCGAATCCTAATGATGCGATGCAATGCAATTTATCGCAGGATGTAGTGCGTGTCCTTCGCACACCTCAGTGAAAAATGGGTTCACGCCAAAACTGGAAAAACAGTCGCGATGCAGCTCAACAGATGCGGGTAACGATCCATGACCCACGTCGGACCACCGGATACCGGACTTGCCATCTGGGGATAATGGGGAATCGGAGGAGGTCGCACAAACTGAACCGCCAAGCCTCCATTGTGGCATTGTGGGTATGAACATCAAATGGTTGTGGGACGTTTTATGACTTGGGTAGCATCGTTGCCGCAATTCACTTCGCTAGCGTCGCCTCGTCGATCCTCTGGACTCTGGGGTCTATTTGCCAGGGTTGGTGATACGGATTTATACGGCTTGTACTCTGTACTGGAAAGCGAAGTCGTTCCACAAAGTCATAAACGGAATTTGATAATTAAACTGTGCGTCCAAATCCGCCGGCCACCCTGCCTTTTTAGGAAAACGACGCTCAGTTCCGATTCCGCACTTGTGTATCCATGCCGACTGTGAGTTGGCTTCCAAGGAGTATCCTTCACTTCTGTCTTTGCCTCGTGAGTCGCCAGACACGAAGCGCCCGCAGAAATGGTGATGTGTGAAGCGGGATCAAAATTGCACGATGGGAGTTGAGGTATTAATACGAGATGAGAGAGATCATTGAATCTGCCATCTCCCAGTCTATAAATAACAGTGGTTGCCACTCTGTCCTCGTGTAAGAGGGACTGTCGGCGTGGCCACCACTCCAACACTGACAGGACTTAATTGTTTCGTTGACTGTTGAACATCAAAGATGATGCTGCCTCCTTTCTTCGATCTGCTCCTGATCGCCGGCCTTGCAGAAGCCGCCGTCGACGTCGCCGGCGGTGGCCTGGCCCGTCGTGACGGCACTGCACCGGCGCTTCCCCACGATCCAAACACGACGCCATACTGCACTTGGTGGACCGACTTGACGGAGGCGACTCCTTGTTCCTCCTTGTTGAGTAGCAACTTCATTACGCTCGAGGAATTTCTCCGATGGGTCAGTGCATGATGATTTACGATATGAGCGCCTTCACTAATAAAAATAGAACCCGTCCGTGTCTGCGGATTGTGGGAACCTTCAAGTCGGAAGTTCGTACTGCGTCGAGGCCGCCAATGAGCCTCCGCCAGGCCAGTCGTCATCGACAAAAAAGGCATCATCAACGTCCACAGCGTCTCCTACAAAACCGCCGTCTACCAGTAGTAGTAGGACGGCGACCACCACACAGCCACCAACATCAACCACTCCCGCCAATGGAATCGAGACGCCGTCGCCAACACAGCCCAAAATTGTCGACAACTGCGACAAGTTTTACCGTGTCTGGCCAGGCGACACTTGTGAGGCTATCGCCATTGTCTTCCAAATCAGCTTGGCGCAGTTCCTCGAGTGGAACCCAAGTGCTGGGTCCGATTGTAGCGGTCTGTGGGCTGATGCTTACGCCTGCGTGTCAGTCATTGGGCATCCGCCATCTACCACTCTCAAGACCACCACGACTACCACGCCTGGGAACGGCATTTCAACCCCAACCCCAACACTGCCCGGTATGGTCAACAACTGCGACAGCTTTTATCGTGTTAAATCAGGCGACACATGCGCCTCCGTCGCTTCCAAGTCCGGCATATCGGTCTCCCAACTCACAAGCTGGAACCCTAACGTCGGTTCGTCATGCACTGGCCTGTGGCTGGACTACGTGAGTACTCTTTTCCCGTGTGACTTTCCTATTCTTAAGGAATGAGAACAAACTGACAACCCGAGTAGTATATCTGCATATCTATCATTGGCCATACACCTACAAACCCTGGTAACGGGATTGCGACGCCTACACCCATCCAGTCTGGCATGACGCCCAACTGCAAGTCTTTCCACTTCATCCGGGCTGGTGAGGACTGTTCGGCCATCGCCTCGAAGTACAAGATCACTGTGGCCAATTTCATTTCGTGGAATCCGGCTGTGGGCAATTCCTGCTCCGGGCTCTGGGCAAATACGTACGCCTGCGTTGGGGTTCTGTAGTTGTCTCAGCCTGTCGCCACAGAAAATGATAGTCTAGGAGCATAGAAGCTCGTCCTGGTGTCATGGAAGGGTATTTGAAGGTTTACACAGAGGCCTGGGTAGGAGGTGTGGGTCGCTTTGGTGTTGGCGTCGATGTGTCTGACGCAGCCCATTCTACAGCCCAAGGAGAGTGGGTTAGTTACAGTTGTATCAAGACGAGATGGCTTTCCTTTTCTCATAACTTTTCCTTATTTCGGTGGCATCTCATGGACTGCCCTCCCTCGGCCGCTTTAACCTCATCGACCACATTCTTGTCGCATCACGGGCTTTGGCTGTAGAAATATGAGCAGTATGTACCGAGGTATCTGCAGAGACAAAAGTACCATGGTAATGTAGGTTCAAAATGGCTGAAAACACTGTATTTGGCTGGGAGGGATTCCCAATGTTTCCAGCCCCCATTTTGATTCCACCGGATATTGGCCCAATTTCGATGTTTTTGGGAAATTTCTACATAAAAAGTCGGGTTCCACTGCAGCCTTAGCTTCATTAAAACAAAGGACCCCATCATTTCTTGCAGGAGCGTGTGGATGTCTGATCCTTCGCCCTAAACTCTGAGGACAACGTCAACGGTTGGGCAGCGCCTGATACGGATGCCAAGAGCGAGGCTCATGCAGGGTACCACGCCACCATCAATACGAAGGAGGGAAGGGCTTCGTAAATTACTTCGTAGTCGCATCCAGATCGGAACTTTTACAGTTCGTATCCTGGGGCAGAGTGTAACATTGATCGACGCAGGGGGCTGAGCAGCAGGGTCTCCTGATTAACTCACTCCAGATCCTTGACAAGCAATTTAATCGACGGGCGGGTCTTCCCGTTTCGATTGTCCAGAGTCCAGATCCTGCCTTACCCCAGTCTTAGCGCAAGACCGCAGACTTGGCACATGTCAATCTGGGGCCATCGTTCAACGCTCCTTTTTGGAGGATTTGCCAAATGAAACTGTATAAGAAAACGCTCCACCCAGACTCCCCAGAGCCCAACCACACCCGATTCTAGTCCATTTGCTCACCACCGAGCTATGGCGCCCTACGAGACAGGCACGTCTTTTCTTGCCCTCACTACTCCATTTGTGCAACCGCCTGGCTGTGAATCCCAATGGAGTTCCACAATCGAAGTTGCTTACCGCGATACCACGTGGGGGACATTTCCCGCTTTGATGTCCCAGCAGGTCGCGTCATGTCACCCATCTGGCTGGGAGGGGGCGGATGTTCTTAGCCCAGCTGTATGTCCTAGCGGCTGGACGTACTATAAAATCGCCGAGTTTGAGGTCCGCAAAACTAGGACGACAGCTTCCTGCTGTAATAGGTTTGTTAGACCAATGCCCACCTTGATTATTCGCTTATGTTTCTACATGGCTGCTTTGACCAGAATAATGCACCAGAGTCGCTAACCAAATTATCAAATTACAAAATCTAGAGGCTACGCCTACCAGAGCGACGCCTACCGATGCACGCGCTGGGTTACTCGCGCCAATATGGCGGCAAATTCGAGCGAGGATGCACCACCCAACACGGCAAACATGGCCCCGACTCTCTTAATACATGAACCGTGGGCTGTAGAATGGGCTGCGTCGGACACATCAACGCTATCGCCAGAGCTACCCACAATGACCAATTCCATGTTAGTGCCGACGTGGACCCCTGGCGAGTTGATCCCCGACGGGATATACGACAGGCCATCCACCTCTGAGACGGGAACTCCAAGGTTGAGTATGACTTTTTTTTGGGCTATTGGTATGCCAATAATATCGGCGTTATTCTTAGCCCTCCTTCTATGGGCGATGATACGTTATCTCCCTAAAGACAAGGAGAAGAGCTCAGGACAAACGGCTGGGGATCCGTCAGAACGAACAGTTGAGCTAGTTGAGAAATGAACATTGAGCAGAACTTCGTGCGTGTCGGGCAACTCGCAATATCTGCAGGCTACAATGAGGACGTTAAATCGTATTGCTTGATACTTACATCTACACATAATAATAATGATTCCACAGCATCCATTTAGAGTTCAGGCTGCAGCACGCAGATCTAGGGCCTCACATTAATAAACTCGGGACAGTTGGACTTGAATTCGGTTCCTGCGTGGGGCTAGAATATTGATCAATCAATTGACGTTCTTAAGCCTTCGTCATTTCCAGCCATTTCCTTCTTCAGGACGCTAGACCAGGCAGAGACAAGTTTTTCCAACGATCTTTAGTATACCCGAGAGAGGGAAAGCGATCATCGCCGAAATGCATGTCTCTGCTGTAGCCTACTTAGTGTGTTGCACTCAGAGTACTATTCTTGGTTAAAATGGCCGTTAATATCTTAGCCTCCTCGCTCCACATGTCGATGAAGAGTATGGAGAGCCCGTCATTGCCGAGCGTTTTGTGCATTCGGGGCTCATGGTGACCAGTATTTGATCCTTGACTGCCTCATTAAATGTAAATCCACGTTATTATATCTCCGACAAGAAGTAACCTTGGTTCAGAATTGCCCGAAGTTAAGAATGAAGGGCAAGCGGGTAGACACCAGGAGGACTAGGGAATAAAGATTCTCTAGCCCTATCGGTGGCCCCACACCGAGCTTAGGGGTCTGCTCCTCTTTGCTCTACATGAAAAACTCCAACGGCTTCAACTTGACTTTTAATGAAGAATATGGGAAGAACGGGTCCGTTGCATTGATGCCCAATGACTAAAATTGCACATCGGTAGGTCTCGGTGGCTGGTCGACCAAGACAAGCTGGGGCAAGTGCCGTGCGCTAGCCTCGCAGATCTCTTCAGCCACCAGAACAGAGGGGAAGTGTAGCTTTGTGGATGCACACGAAATATTCCACAAAGCCCGGGGGAATTGGGAAGGAGAGCCTGCGAAATGCGGTGCGAGAACATCATAATTACTTTTGCAATTTCTTTTCAGTTTTTCTGACGTCCCTCTTTGAAGATGGTGTGAAATCCCATACGGGTGGAGACTGTGGCCGGCTACATATTCTCCGATCCCCCAGGCAAGAGCGGATAGACTTCGTTCAAGCTTCCCAGTCTGATTCATGCAAAGCGGTTGATCTTTTCCCGGTCCTGCAACAATAGCATGCGCGTGGCTGGCTACACTTCCTGTTTCCCCACAGCAAAAAGCCCGCGGCTAAGGAAAAGTAGAAATGCGGTCAGAGACCGCATGCAGGAATAGCAGTAGGGCAGGCAGGATATTGTACATTCCAATCTGGGAAGGGGCACCACTACTGCCAAGGACATTACACTATTTCCCGCTTGTGTCCAGAAATATCCAACGGCCCGAACCGGTTGAGACGTTCACTTGAACCCTGGTCATTAGGGGTCCAAGACGGATAGGATTTGCCGCGCTGCGGGTTAACGTCTCTGGCTATCGACGACAATCATCTGTATTCGTCATTGCCAAGTGACGAAGAGTGGGAGCCAGTTCAGCTGAGCAAGCATGTTGAGGTATTTTCGGAGGCGGGATCGCCTATGTGTACCTAATTCTAATACGAAGCATGAGAGGGGATGGCTGGTGGCGGCATCAGGACCCTGAGGCCGGGAGATTAAATGGGCCAAGCCACCCGGCTTCCCAGTTTATTCTGGTTGTCCCAGTCAGGTATGCTCTCCTCTCCCCCGTCTGTATCTGTGCTCTTATTCTTCATTTCTATTTGTCAACATGCACCCCGAAAGCCCGATTGGGTCGCTCAGTAGGTCCTCAACCGCCTGTGAGATCGAGGACGGCAAAGAACCTAAAAAGTTGATCCTCTGCTTCGATGGCACCGGCAACAAGTTCAGTGGTTCGAACGCGGATACAAACGTGGTCAAGATCCTGAGCAAACTAGACCGCAATGACCCTAATCAGTACCATTACTACCAGAGTAAGACTGGATCTCCCCTATTTTTATTCTTACCTTTTTCAGTGTTATTATTTTCCTCTCTCTTTGGTTTCTTCGCTCACCATGTTCTAGCTGGTATCGGCACATATGATATCAATGAAACGACCGTGCACAAGAGTTGGTATGGGGAGATGTGCAGCTCCATCTCGCAGACGATAGACCAAGGTGTCGGCACGACCTTTGACGCCCACGTCATGGCTGGATACCGGTTCTTGATGCGATACTACGACTCTGTAGGCCACCTCCCTTGACACCCATACACATTCCCACACACATCTGTCCGACGAATGAAAAACCAAGCACCATTGCTAACCTTTGGGAAGGGCGACAAAATCTACATGTTTGGCTTCAGCCGAGGTGCCTTCACTGCCAAATTTCTCGCCCGCAT
>Ga0164243_10009270_pt1 | contig 14349 bp, 12 predicted proteins | sample OricompcompostOP_FD_108781 | JGI IMG/M metagenome (GOLD analysis project Ga0164243, IMG submission 108781) | Organic Plus compost microbial communities from Emeryville, California, USA - Original compost - Organic plus compost (OP) | ecosystem: Engineered > Solid waste > Mixed feedstock >... | reverse complement strand
TCCAGCTCGACCGGCCCATGGCGTTCATCTTCTTGCCGTACTCGGTCAGCTCCGGCAGGCGGCCGTTCTTGGGCTCGACCAGCAGGGAGGTGCGCCGGCCCGCGCCGGTCATCTCCACCCAGTGGCCCATGCCGAGCTTGCCGGCCTTGTCCTCCTTCTCGGCCGCGTCCCGCGAACGCTCCATCATCGCTTCGCGCGCCTTGAACTCCTCGTCGGTGAGGAACACGCGGTCGCCCTGCGCGGGCGTGCGCTGCAGCGGCAGGCCGCCCAGGCTGTCGATCGGCCAGACGCCGCGCAGGTCGGGGTCGCCCCAGGAGGTCTTCTTGGGCTGGTAGCTGTGCGAGACCGGCGGCAGCACGGTCAGGTCCGCCGGCGCCGCCGCGGCCTCCGCCGGCTGCGGCTTCGCCTGCTGTGCGGACGCCGCCGCGAGGCCGGCCGCAAGCCAAGCCGCCGCCGCCAGGAGCGCCACCTTCCGAGTCTTCATCCCCCGAATCTCCACTTTCTGGGCCCAGCACCCGCACGCCCCTCGTGCGTTGGTTTGGTCTGGGTTGATAGTGTCAAGCATGGCATGCCATGAGTGGCCGCCGCAAGCGAGCCGGGGCGAATTTCGCCGCGGCGCGGCTCCGGACCCGGCGCAGGCCCTGGCCTAGTCCCGGACGAGGAACTATGAGCACCTGCCTGCCGATTCCCCGCCTGGCGACAGGGCCGGGCCGATCGAGGCGGGAGAGGTTTTCAGCGGCCCGAGGCCGCGGTCGGGGTGGCCCCGACCGCCCCGGGCCTGGTCGGAGGAACAGTCATGCCGTTGGTCAACATGAAGCCGGTGCTTCGCGAGGCGATGGCGCAGGGGTACGCCGTCGCCGCCTTCAACCTCGTCGACTTCGGCTCCACGAAGGCGATGATCAAGGCCGCCGAGGAGCTGGAGGCTCCGGTGATCGTCCAGGTCTCCGCCAAGACCATCAAGTACTTCAGCCACAAGGAGGTCTTCAGCTGGGTGAAGGTGGTGGCCGAGGACTCTCCGGTCCCGGTCGTCCTGCACCTGGACCACTGCAAGGACCTCGAGATCATCCGCAAGTGCGCCGAGACCGGCTGGACCTCGGTGATGATCGACGCCTCCGACCAGCCGTTCGAGAAGAACCTCGAGCTGTCCAAGCGCGTCCAGGAGATCGCCGACAAGCACGGCTGCGGCCTGGAGGCCGAGCTCGGCCAGATCCTCGGCGTCGAGGACGACATGGTGGTCACCGAGGAGGAGGGCTCGCGCCTGACGACCCCGGAGGACGCCGAGCGCTTCACCCGCGAGCTGGACCTCGCCGCCTTCGCGGCCGCGGTCGGCACCGCGCACGGCTACTACAAGGGCGAGCCGAAGGTCGCCTTCGACCTGATCCGCGAGATCAACGACCGCACCAAGGCGCCGATGGCGCTGCACGGCGGCACCGGTCTGGACGAAGACACCATCAGGCGCTGCATCGCGGCCGGCTGCGCCAAGATCAACATCTCGACCAATCTCAAGCACGTCTTCGTCGAGAGCTTCGTCGACTACCACAAGGCGAACCCGAAGGACTTCGAGCCGCTGCGCCTGATCGACGCCCAGTACCAGGCGTGCAAGGAACTGTTCAAATCCAAGATCGCGGAATTCGGCGGGACCGGCCGGGCGGCCGAGCTGCTCGCCAAGGCCGCCTGAGCTCCAGAGAGACCATGAAGGCGCTGATTTTCGACTGCGACGGCGTGCTCGTCGACACCGAGCGCGACGGCCACCGGGTGGCGTTCAACCGCGCGTTCAAGGCGGTCGGCCTGGACATCGAATGGGACGTGCCGCTGTACGGCGAGCTGCTGAAGGTGGCCGGAGGCAAGGAGCGCATGCGCGCCTATTTCGACCGCTTCGGCTGGCCGGAAGGGCGGGGCGAGTCCCGGGACGGGCTGATCCTCTCCCTGCACAAGCGCAAGACCGACATCTTCACCGACATCATCGCGTCGGGCGAGCTGCCGCTCCGTCCGGGCGTCGCGCGCATCGTCGACGAGGCGATCGCGGCCGGGGTGAAGCTCGGGGTGTGCACCACCTCCGCGCCCAAGGCGATCGACGGGGTGCTCGACCTGTTCGGCCCGGAGCGGAAGGCCAGGTTCGACTTCGTCCACGCCGGCGACGTGGTGAAGAAGAAGAAGCCCGACCCGGAGATCTACGAGCTGGCCAAGCAGACGCTCGGCCTGCCCGCGTCGGAGTGCGTCGTGATCGAGGACAGCCGCAACGGCCTGATGGCGTCGACCGGCGCAGGGCTGCCGACGGTGATCACCACCAGCACCTACACCGTGGACGAGGACTTCAGCGAGGCTGTGGTGGTCGTCCCCGAGCTCGGCGACGCGCCCGACGTGCGCCTGACGCTCGACGACCTTCGCCAGCTTGCATCCAAGCGTGCCGCGTGATGGGCTTTACCCGAGCAGGTGGGGAGACGGAAAAATGAGTGAGATCACGTTCGACGCCGTCGAGCGCGGGATCAGGACGACGGCTGCGACCGTCCTGCGCAACGAACAGCACTTCTGCGACCTGGACGCCCTGGCCGGCGACGGGGACTTCGGCAACTCGCTCGCCGCGGGCTTCCGCGTGATCGAGGCCGAGCTTCCCACCCTCGACAAGAGCAACATCGGCGCCTTCCTGCTGAAGCTCAGCATGATCATCTCCAAGCACGTCGGCGGCTCCTCCGGCCCGCTCTGGGGGACGGCCTTCATGCGCGCGGGCATGCTGTGCAAGGACAAGACCTCCATCACCCTGGAGGACATGGAGAAGATCGTCACCGCGGCGATCGAGGGCATCCAGGCCCGCGGCGGCGCCCAGCCGGGCGACAAGACCCTGATCGACGTCCTGATCCCGGTCCGAGACGCCATCGGCGAGCACGCCAGGGGCGACGGCGACACCAAGGCCGCCCTGCGGGACGCGACCGCCGCGGCCGAGGACGCCGCCGAGCGCGCCAAGAGCTGGGTGGCCAAGCGCGGCCGTCAGCAGTTCACCGGCGACCGCAGCTCCGGCACGCCCGATCCGGGCATGGTCGCCGTCGCGACCATCCTGGGCGACCTCTGCACCGAGTTCGGCGTCAGCCGCTCCACCGTCAACGCCTGACCGGCAAGGCCGGGCCACAGCCAACCTGCAAGGGGGGAAGAGTGAGAAAGTTCCTCAACGATCCGAACAACTTCGTCAAAGAAATGATCGAAGGCGTTCATCTCGCCAATCCGGGCAAGTTCAAGCTCGTGCCGGAGTTCAACCTGCTCTACCGGTCCGATCGTCCGGACAACAGCAAGGTCTCGATCGTCCAGGGCTCCGGCTCGGGCCACGAGCCGGCGCACATCATGGCCGTCGGCCCCGGCATGCTCGACGCCGCCTCGCCGGGCGCGGTGTTCGCCGCCCCGCCGGTCGACACCTGCCTGGCCTGCATCGAGCACCTGAAGTCCGACGCCGGCGTGCTGGTGCTGATCAACAACTACCAGGGCGACCGCATGAGCTGGGACATGGCCATCGAGATGGCCCAGGCCCAGGGCATCAAGGTCGAGAAGTTCATCATCAGCGACGACGTCGCGGTGCCGAACTCGACCTATTCGATCGGCCGCCGCGGGGTGGCCGGCAACTTCTTCGTGATCAAGGCCTGCGGTGCGGCCGCCGAGCGCGGCGCCAGCCTGGATGACCTCCTGAAGCTCGCCGGCAAGGTCAACGACAACGTGCGCTCCATGGGCGTGGCCCTGTCGTCCTGCACCCCGCCGCTGAAGGGCGCGCCGCTGTTCGACATCGCCGAGGACGAAATGGAGTTCGGCATCGGCATCCACGGCGAGCCCGGCCGCCGCCGCGACAAGACCAAGGCCGCCGACGCCATCGTGGACGAGATGTTCGACGCCATCGCGGGCGACCTGCCGTTCAACAAGGGCGACCGCGTCGCGGTGATGATCAACGGCCTCGGCGGCACGCCGATCAGCGAGCTCTACCTGCTGTATCGCCGCGCGGCCCAGCGCTGCGAGCAGGCGGGCCTGACCATCGTCCGCAACTACGTCGGCGAGTACTGCACCTCGCTGGAGATGGCCGGCGCCTCGCTCACCCTGCTGCGCCTGGACAAGGAGCTGGAGGACCTGCTCGCCGCCCCGGCCGAGATCCCGATCCGGGTGTTCTGAGGTCCGCCGTCAGGGCTGGAAACAAGGAGGGCGCCGGCCGTGAGGCCGGCGCCCTTTCTGTTTCGGTTCGCGGCCGCGGCGCGGACGCGGGCGGCCCCGCGGCCTACTTCGCGCTCGCGGTCTGCTGCAGCTGCTCGGGCAGCTTGAACCCGCAGTTGAAGGTCTTGCAGACCGTGATGGTGTGCACGTAGCGGATCTTGCCGTGCTCGATGCGGAAGGTGTGGGCGTCCGGCAGCTGGTTGTCGCCGAAGGTGACCAGGGCGGTGACCGCGCCCAGCTCCGGATCGACGATGAACCGGCGGTCGGTGATCTTCACCCCGCTCGGCACCCCGACGTTGCAGCTGTCCTGCGGCGTCGCCTGGCCCGGCGCGCCCTTGCCGGTGTAGAGGCCGCCCTCGAGGCGGGCGCACGGGCTGCCCCACGGGACCTGCACGGTCTTGTCGTTGAACAGGTCGAGGTAGGCGCTGGCCGCCGCGATCAGGGCGTCGCGGCTGTCGCGCTGGCCTTCGGGGATCGGGGACCAGTCCTCGGCCTTGGAGTACTTCAGCGTGTTGGCCGCGTTGAACAGCCAGCCCTTGTCATGGTCGGTCACCAGCGTGGTGATCTGGCCGACGCCCGGGCCGCGGTTCTGCAGCGCCACGCCGAGGACGTACGGATGCGCCGGGTCGGTGACCACCACCTCGGTGAAGGACTGGCAGCTCTGGGTGTCGAGCAGGCTGCGGTGGAAGTCGATCTTCAGGGGCGTCATGACGATGCCCGTGAGCAGGCTCGCCTCCTTGCCGTCCTGGAAGTACTGGACCCACTCGCCCGTGCGGATCTTGGTCGGATCCGCCTCGGCCTGGGCCTGCAGGTACTGGTCGACGGAGGTCTGGAGCATCTCCCGCGTGCAGCCGCCGCCGCCGAACTGGGCGAACGCCGGGGCCGCGCCGAGCAGCACCGCGCCGGCCAGGGCGGAGCCGAGCAGGCCCCTGAGCATCGCCCCTCTGGAGCCCGTCTTCCGATCACGATTAGAGGCCATCACTCATCCCCTCCCTGACGCCTGTTTGCCCCATCTATCTCCGATCGCGGCGCGGCTGTCACGCTTGCCTCCCCCATTGGCCGGGGGAGGCGCGCGTCACTGCGGCAGGGCGAACGCGGTCATGGTGCCGCCGGCGTTGATGGCGACGTACTGGCGGCCGCTCTTGCCCCGGTAGCTGATCGGATTGGAGTTGCCGTTGTTGGCGATCTCGCTCTCCCACAGCTGCTTGCCCGTGGTCGCGTCGAAGGCGCGGAAGCGCTTGTCGTTGGTCGCGCCGACGAACACCAGGCCGCCAGCCGTGACCGTCGGGCCCGCGCTGCCGGAATTGCCGACGTTCTGACGGCCCTCGGGCAGCTCCGCGTAGATGCCGAGCGGGACCTTCCACTTGATCTCGCCGGTGTTGGCGTCGATCGCCTCGAGCTGGCCCCAGGGCGGCTTGTAGCAGGGCGCCTGCGGCCCCACGGCCCGCCCCTTGTCGTCGTACTTGCCGCTCAGCGGGGCGCTGAACGAGAAGAACGGCCCCTTGCCGTCGACGCTGGCGCGGTCGTAGGGCTGGTCGCTGTTGGGGGCGTCGAAGCTGTAGGTGACGTTGGGCGGCTTCTTCTCGACCCAGCCCACCAGCGAGGTGCTCTGGGCGTTGACGTAGACCCAGCCGGTGGTCGGATCGGCGGCCGGGCCGCCCCAGTTCACCCCGCCCGTGCCGCCGGGCAGCTGTATGGTGGAGCGGGGCGGGTCGCCCTCCTTGTGGTACAGGAAGGGCGTGTAGGGCCCGGCGTTGTAGAAGCCGCCGGCCTTGTCCCACATCGCCTGGCAGGCCGCCGCGTGCTCGGGGTTGGTGTCCTCGGCCGTGACCATGTCGGCCTTGGTCATGGACACGCGGCTCAGCGGGCCCGGGCGCACCGGGAAGGGCTGGGTCGGGCTGTAGTATTCGCCGGGCACGTCGCCCTTGGGCACCGGCCGCTCCTCGACCGGGATCAGCGGCTTGCCGGTGCCGCGGTCCAGCTCGAAGAACCAGCTCGACTTGTTGACGGTCACGATCCCGGGCCGGGTCTTGCCGTCGATCTTCAGGTCGATCAGCGGGCCGGCGGTCGGCTGGTCGGAATCACACAGGTCGTGGTGCACCGTCTGGAAGTGCCAGCGCCGCTCGCCGGTCTTCAGGTCGAGCGCGACGATGGAATTGCCGAACAGGTTGGCGCCCGGCCGGCTGCCGCCCCAGTAGTTGGGGGAGGGCGAGCCGAGCGGCACGTAGATCAGGCCCCGCGCCTCGTCGACGGGCGCGGAGAAGCCCCACTGGTTGGTCCCCGAGCGGCCCCACCAGCCGGTCTCGCCCCAGGTGTCGTGGCCGAACTGGCCGGGCACCGGCACGGTCTGGAACTCCCACAGCTTCTTGCCGGTGCGCACGTCGAAGGCGCGCTCGTTGCCCGAGATGCCGACCGGGTTCTCGGTGGTGGCCGCGCCGATCACCGCGATGTCGCCGGCGATGGTCGGGGTGCCGCCGAAGGAGACGCCGACGTCGATGTAGCCGTTCTCGCCGAAGCTCTTCACCGGCTCGCCGGTCCGCGCGTCGAGCGCCGCCATGCGCGAGCCCAGCATGACCATGATCCGCGGCGCGTCCTTGGCGTCGCCGGGCCAGTAGCCGACGCCCCGCGTCGACACGCCGCCGAAGCTTCCCGGCGGGACCTGCTCGGTGTGGACCCAGATCTCCTTGCCGCTGTCGGCGTCCAGCGCGACGATCCGGTTGCCGGCGGGGAAGTACATGACCCCGTCGACCACGACGCCCGGCGCGGTGTTGTAGCCCTTCATCGGATAGGTCCAGGCGACCGCCAGCTTGGAGACGTTGGAGCGGTTGATGTCCTTCAGCGGCGAGAAGCGCGTGGAGGCCAGGTCGCGGTTGATGGTCCGCCAGTCGCCCGCCGGGACGCTGCTCCTGGCCTGAGCCCCGACGACCGCCGCGGACGCGAACAGTGCAGCCAGTGCGATGCTGCGTGCGATGCGCATGAAAAGCCCCTCCCGTGTTGTCCGACCGGCGCGAGGCGCGCTTCGCCGCCGCCGCGCTCTTGGGACCCGGCGTACCAACCGGCGTTGACTCTGTCAAAATCTCGAATAGCTCTTGGGCGCGACCGGGCCCCGTTTCGGCCCCGATCGTCCATCAGAGCCATACCATCGCAAGGAGCCGAGGTGTCGGGAAGCATGTCCGTGAAAGCTGCAAGGCTGGGGCTCGGGGCCCTGGGAGTCGTCCTCGCCCTAGCCGCAACCGCCCAGCCGTCCGCCGCCGAGGACGGCGCCAAGCACGACGCCGCGGACGCGGCCACCCTGGCCAAGGGGCGGGACATCTTCACCAACTACGGCTGCGGCGGCTGCCACTCCCTGGCCGCGGCCGGGGCGGAGGGCCACGTCGGCCCGGTGCTCGACAACCCCACCCTCACCAAGGACGTGATCGTCGACCGCGTGGTGAACGGCTCGGGCCCGATGCCCGCCTTCGGCGACCAGCTGAGCAAGGAAGACCTCTCGGCCCTGGCGGCCTTCATCCTGCAGTCGCAGCACAAGTAGCCGCGGCGCCGGACTCCTCCTCCTCCGGATGTGGACAAGCGCCCCCGGCTGGGGCGAACTGGCGGCGCAGAGCCAGCCGGGGAGGGGCCGATGCGGGGCGGTGTGAAGGCGTGCGCTCTGGCCGTGGCGCTGGCGTCGGCGGCCGCCTCCGCGGCGACGGCCCAGCCGGCGCCGCCGGGCCCGGTCCCGGCTGCGGCCAGGCCTCCTGAGCCGCCCAGGGTGATCACGCCGGTGGCCGCGGGCCTTTACCGGGCCGGCAACGGCAACTGGTGGTCGCTGCTCGCGGTGACCCGGGCCGGGATCATCCTGGTGGACCCCATCAGTCCGGACTTCGCCCGGTGGCTCAAGGCGCAGCTGGACCGGCGCTGGCCGGGGCTGCCGGTGCGCTATGTCATCTACAGCCACAGCCACTGGGACCACGTCGAGGGCGGCGCCGTGTTCGCGGACACGGCCCTGTTCGTCGCCCAGGACGGCGTGCGCCGGAACATGGACGGCCGCTACCCGCACATGCCCGGCGACATGGTCGACCGCAACGCCAACGGGACCATCGAGCCCGAGGAGATCCGCATCCCCTCCGACGCCCATCCGGGGATCTGCGGCATGCCCGACTTCTGGTTCGCGCGCCAGGACCGCGACCACGACGGCCACATGACCCCCGCCGAGCTCTATGCCGACGTCCCCGCGCCGGACATCACCTATTCGGACGCCATGACCCTGACGCTCGGCGGCATGACCGTGCGGCTGATCTTCCCGGGCCGGAACCACGCCGACGACGGGACGGTCGTCTATTTTCCGGCCCAGCGGGTGGTGTTCTCGGCCGACTTCCCGGCCGACGCCCTGGTGACGACCTCCATGCGGTCCCTGCCCAGCGCCTGCGGCGCTTTCGACGAGCATCCCCTGTCGGACTGGATCGCCTCCTATCGCGCCATCGAGGCCCTGGACTTCGACGTCCTGGCCCAGGGGCACGGCAGCGTGCTGTTCCGCAAGGCGGACGTGACCGAGGGGCGCGAGTTCTTCGAGGACCTGCGCGACCAGGTCGCCGCGGGCATGGCCGCCGGCCGGAGCCTGGAGGAGCTGAAGCGCACCCTGACGCTGGACCGCTACCGGAGCTGGGCCGGCTACGAGCAGCGGCGGGCGATGAACGTCGAGGCCGCCTACCGGAACCTCAGCCTCTACAAATAGGCCCCGCCGGGCCCGGTCTCCCGGTCGCCGGTCACTGCTCGTGCTGGGGCAGGTCGTCGGCGATGTAGTAGTAGTCGCCCTTGTCGGCGGTGAAGATGTGCTTGGCCAGCCTGGCGCCGGTGGCCCCGTCGAACGCGCCCATGGCCACCGCGATCCAGTCGCGCGCGGCCGGATCCCAGAACAGGCTCGATCCGCACACCGAGCAGAAGCCCCGCCGCACGCGGTCGGAGGACCGGAACCAGGTCAGCTTGTCGGCGCCGCTGACCGTCAGCGCCGCCCGCGGCACGTCGGTCGAGGCGAAATAGTGGCCTGACTGCTTGCGGCACATGCGGCAGTGGCACGCGTCCGGCCCGGGCAGTTCGCCGGCCACCTCGAAGGTCACCGCGCCGCAGAGGCAGGATCCCTTGTACATCGCTCGCGCTCCCCCGTCCGCCCGAAGACCTATCGCAGCCGGGCGGGCGAGGGAACGGCCGTCACTGCGCGGGGAGCGGTGTCTCCTCGGGCCTCGCCGCAGGGCCCTCCGCCGGGCGGCCGTCGTCCCTCAGGACGATGTAGATCGCCGGGATCACCAGGACCGTGAGCAGGGTCGAGGAGGCGAGGCCGAACAGCAGCGAGATCGCCAGGCCCTGGAAGATCGGGTCGAACAGGATCACCGCCGCCCCGATCATGGCCGCCAGGGCGGTCAGCAGGATCGGCTTGAAGCGGACGGCGCCGGCGTCCAGCAGACGCTGCCGGAGCGGCCGGGCAGGGTCCGTGTGGCGGATGAAGTCCACCAGCAGGATCGAGTTCCTGACGATGATCCCGGCGAGCGCGATGAAGCCGATCATCGAGGTGGCCGTGAACGGGGCGTGGAACAGGATGTGGCCGATCACGATCCCGACCAGGGTCAGGGGGATCGGCGTCAGGATCACCAGCGGCAGGCGGAAGCTTTTGAACTGGGCGACCACCAGGAAGTAGATGCCGAGGATCGCCACCCCGAAGGCCGCGCCCATGTCGCGGAAGGTCACCCAGGTGATCTCCCATTCCCCGTCCCACAGCACGGTGGGCCTGGCCTCGCTCTCCGGCTGGCCGTGCAGGCGGATGGCGGGCTTCGGCAGCGCGCCCCAGTCGGCCTTCTTGATCGCCTTGTCCACCGCCAGCATGCCGTAGATCGGCGCCTCGTACTGGCCCGCCAGTTCGGCGGTGACCATCTCCGCGTCCCGCCCGTCGCGGCGGAACAGGTGCTCGGAGCCGGGCTCCTCCTGGGCCTTCACCACCTCGCCGAGTTGCACCAGCTTGGGCCCGGCCGGGGTCTGGGTCACGCCCACGGGGGTCGAGGCCAGCCGCTCGCCCCAGGTGCGGTCCGACTGCGGCAGGCGCACGGCGATGTCGATCGGCGGGCGGTCCTGGCCGCGGTGGGAGACCCCGACCACCTGGCCGCCCATGATCGCCCCGATCGAGTCGAACAGGTCGCGGTCCGGCACGCCGTAGTATTCCAGCCGGTCGCGCTCGGGCGTCAGCCTCAGGCGCGGGCGGGGCTGGCCGTGGCTGTCGTCCACGTCGACGATGAAGGGGACGGCCTTGAACATGGCCTTGATGCGGTCGGCCACCGCCCGGCGGGTGGCGGCGTCGGGGCCGTAGACCTCCGCCAGCAGGGTCGCCAGGACCGGCGGGCCCGGCGGGGCTTCCACCACCTTGACCGAGGCGCCCGCCGGCAGGGAGAGGGCGGCCAGGCGCCGGCGCAGGTCGAGGGCGATGGCGTGGCTCGCCCGCTTGCGATCGCCCTTGGGCGTCAGCTGCAGCTGCAGGTCGCCCATCTCGGGGCGGTTGCGCAGGTAGTAGTGGCGCACCAGGCCGTTGAAGTTGAAGGGCGAGGACGTCCCCGCATAGGCGTCGATGGCCACGACTTCGGGCAGGCCCTGGGCGATGGACGCCGCCTGGCCCAGCGTGCGCTGGGTCTGTTCCAGGCTGGTCCCCTCGGGCATGTCCACGACCACCTGCAGCTCGGACTTGTTGTCGAACGGCAGCAGCTTCACCGTCACCGTCTTGGTGGCGAACATGGCGCAGGCCAGCAGGGTGGCGACGCCGACCGCGCCCAGGAAGGTCCAGGCGCTCCTCTTCGTGGCGATCACCCGCGAGGCGACGCGGCGGTAGAGCCGCCCGAGCGGCCCCTCGTGGTCCTCCAGCATGTTGTGCTCGGTCTTCAGCGCCGTGCGGGCGAAGCGGACCATCAGCCAGGGCGCGATCACCACCGCCACGAAGAAGGAGAAGACCATGGCCGCCGAGGCGTTGATCGGGATCGGCGCCATGTAGGGGCCCATAAGCCCGGAGACGAACAGCATGGGCAGCAGGGCCGCGACCACCGTCAGGGTGGCCACCACGGTGGGGTTGCCGACCTCGGCCACGGCCTCGATCGCGGCCTGGCGGCGGCTGCGGCCGTCGTTCATCGCCCAGTGCCGGGCGATGTTCTCGATCATGACGATGGCGTCGTCGACCAGGATGCCGATCGAGAAGATCAGGGCGAACAGGCTGACGCGGTTGATGGTGTAGCCCATCAGGTTTGAGGCGAAGAGGGTCAGCAGGATGGTCGTCGGGATGACGATGGCGGTCACCAGCGCCTCGCGCACGCCGATGGCGAAGCCGATCAGCACCACGATCGAGACGGTCGCCAGCGCCAGGTGGAACAGGAGCTCGTTGGCCTTCTCGTTGGCCGTCTCCCCGTAGTTGCGGGTGACCGACACCTGCAGGTCCGCCGGGATCAGCGAGCCCTTCAGCGCCTCGACCCGCTTCAGCACCGCCTCGGAGACGACCACCGCGTTGGAGCCCTTGCGCTTGGCGATGGCGAGGCTGACCGCCGGGGCGTCGCTCCAGCCCTTGCCGGCGCGGGCGTAGCGCCAGGCGCGCGCCTGGTCCTCGCGCGGGGCCTGCACCACTTTGGCCACGTCCTGGACATAGACGGGCGCGCCCGTGATCGAGCGGACGGTCAGCAGGCCGACCTCCGTCGGGGTCTGCAGGGTGCGGCCGGCCACCACGTCCTGGGCCTGGCCCTGGCCGCGCACCGTGCCGGCGGGGAAGGCGCGGTCCGCCTGCCGCACGGCGTCCACCAGCGCCCCGAGCGTCACACCCCTCAGGTTCAGCCGCTCCGGATCGGGCTCGACGCGGATCTCCTCGGGCCGCCCGCCCGAGATGAAGGTCAGGCCGACGTCGTCGACCTTGGCCACCTCGGTCCTGAGCCGGCTGGCGATGTCGTAGAGGGCCTGGTCGGTCCAGTGGCCGGCCGCCCCGGGTCGGGGCGACAGGGTCAGCACCACCGTCGGCACGTCGTTGATGCCGCGGGCCACGATCAGCGGCTCGGGAATCCCCGGCGGGATCTTGTCGTAGTTGGCCCGGATCTTCTCGTGCACCCGCACCACGGCGTTGTCCGCGTCGGTGCCGACCTTGAAGCGGGCGGTGACCAGGACCTGGTCGTCGTCGGCCTGGGTGTAGACGTGCTCGACGTCGGGGATGCTCTTGACGATGGCCTCGAGCGGCTTGGCCACGAACTCCACCGCGTCGGGGGCCGACAGGCCGTCGGCGCGCACCATGATGTCGATCATGGGCACGCTGATCTGCGGCTCCTCCTCGCGCGGGATCGAGACCAGGGCCAGCATGCCCATGGCGATCGCGGCGACCAGGAACAGGGGGGTGAGCGGCGAGGCGATGGTGGCGGCGGTCAGCCGCCCGGACAGGCCGAGCTTCATCACGCCGCTCCGGCGGCGACGATCACGTCGCCCGGATTGAGACCGGAGAGCACTTCGACGTCCTGGGAGCCGGGCGTGCGGGCGACCTGCACGGGCGCGTCCGCGGCCGCGCCGCCGGCGGTCACGACCCGGGCGTAGTCGACGCCGAACCGGGTCGTGATGAAGCGGCGGGGGACCACGATGGCCGGCCGCTGGCCGAGGCGGATGCTCAGGCCGACGCGCTGCCCGATCAGCCGGCCGTCCAGGCCCGGGGCCTCCAGGTCGGCGGTCACCTTGCCGGCGGTGACCGCCGGATAGACCTGCACGACCGTGGCGCGGGTGATCGCCGGGCCGAGCTCCTGGGAGGCCAGCTCCAGGGTCTGGCCGGCCGCGAGGCCGTGGGCGTCGCCCTCGGGAACCTCGACGCGGATCAGCACCCGGCCGGCGGTGACGGTGGCGATCGACTGGCCCGGCATGACCACCGATCCCGGGGGCGTGTCGGCCCGCAGCACGCGGCCGTCGGCGGGGGCCAGCACCGCGCCCTGGGCGCCGGTCTCGGCGCTGGCGGCGCGCTGGGCCCGCGCGGCGTTGAGATTGCCGGCGGCGGCCTTGGCGGCGGCCTCGGCCTGGTCGAGCCGGGCCTTGGCGTAGACGCCGTGGTCGTAGAGGTCGCGGATGCGGCCGAGCTCGGCCTGGGCCTGCACGTTCTGCGCCTGGGCGGCGGCGACCTGGGCGTCGTAGGCGCGGGTCTCCAGCCCGATCCGCTGGTCGGCGATCACCCCGATCACCTGGCCGCGGCGGACGCTGTCGCCGGCCCGGACGTTCAGCTTCACCAGCGTCCCTGCGATGCGGGCGCGGGCCTCGGCCATGTCCCTTGTGGTGACGGTCGCGGAGACCGGCTTGAAGTCCGCCACCATGGCCTGGCGCACCGTGAGCCGCTCGCCCTTGGCGGGGACCGGACGCGGCGCCTCGGCGGCGTGCTCGCCGCCGCAGCCGGCCAGGGCCAGCACGACCGCGCCGGCGGCCGCGACGAATCCGATCCTCGCGATCATGCCGCGCCCCCTCGGGTTCAGCGTGCGTCGCGCACGGCGCCGGTGGCGACGTCGAGCGTCACGGTGGGCAGGCCCGCCTGCTTCCAGGCGGCGATGCCCCCGGCCAGGTGGTGGTCGAACGGCAGGCCCGCGGCGCGGCACTTCTGCACCGCCATGGCCGAGCGCTTGCCCGAGCCGCACTGGAACACCAGCGTCCTGTGGGCCGGGTCCGGCAGGGCGGCCGGATCGAAGGTCGAAAGGGGAAACAGGAGCGCGCCGTGGATGCGCTCGGCGGCGTATTCGCCAGGCTCGCGCACGTCGACCAGCACGATCTCGCCGGCCTCCAGCCCCTGGCGCAGCCGGGCTGGGGTGAGGTCCTTGGTCCGGTGGGTTGCGAACATCGTCAGCTCCGCAAAATGCATTAGTGATTGCGCATATGCGGTCTCGCGCATATATCGTCAAGGCGGCGAATTGGAGCCTAGGCCGGCGCCGGCCGGGGACATTGCGGAGGATCAAGGCCCCCGCGGCGCCGAGACGCGAAACTGGCAGTCTGAGAGGTGCTTTGATGAGCAAGCCACAGATCGTCATCCTCGGTGCGGGGCTCGGCGGCTCCGTCGCCGCCTTCGAGATCAAGCACGCCGTGGGCGCCCGGGCCGACGTCACCGTCGTGAACCAGGGCGAGGTGTTCCACTTCGTGCCCTCCAACCCGTGGGTCGCGGTGCGCTGG
>Ga0164243_10009269_pt1 | contig 14350 bp, 19 predicted proteins | sample OricompcompostOP_FD_108781 | JGI IMG/M metagenome (GOLD analysis project Ga0164243, IMG submission 108781) | Organic Plus compost microbial communities from Emeryville, California, USA - Original compost - Organic plus compost (OP) | ecosystem: Engineered > Solid waste > Mixed feedstock >... | reverse complement strand
CCATCTTGCCGCAGGCCGTCGCGGGCTACGACGGAGCCGGGCGGCGCCCGGCCGGGCGGGGCGCCGACCCGGGCAGGTCAGGCGGACCAGTCGAGGAGGATGCCCCCGGCGGTGATCGCCACCCACCACCACACGAAGGACAGCACACCGAGGAGCACCGTCCGCTTGGGGTGCGGCGTCCACCAGACGAAGCAGAGCACCAGCATGACCAGCCAGGTCAGCAGGAGCACGGCGACCGCCCAGGGCGGGGCGAGCAGCCCCGAGGCGGCGTAGAGGAAGAACGAGGAGACGAGCAGCACCAGGCCGACGAACGGCCATGGCGAGATGCGCCGCCCGGTCGCGGGGTCGATCGCCGCGGGGCGGATCCGGCGCCGTCGGGCGAGGGCCAACGGACTACTGGTCCTCGACGTCGTCGTTCCAGACCGGGTCCTCGTCCCACGCCTCGGTGCGCTCGGCGGCCTTCTCCAGGGCGCGCGCGGCCTCGGCCTCGGTGGGATAGGGACCGAGCCGGTCCTTGTTGGGGCAGCCCTCCACGCCCTCGACGGCGTGGTGCTTGAGGCAGAACCAGTACTCGTCGTCCGTCGCCATGCCCCCGAACCTACTCCAGCCGACCGGCGAGGCGCTCGACCCGCAGCACGTCGTACTCGTGCTCGGGGTCGCCCGTCATCGCGGCCGCGAGGCGCAGGTGCGGCAGGGCGTCGTCGTACCTCGACTGGCGCTCCAGGGCGCGGCCCAACGCGTGCCGGCTCCAGGCGTCGACCGGGTCGTCGGCGACGAGGGCGGTCAGCTCGTCGACCGCCTTCTGCAGCTGCGCCCGCATGAGATAGGCCCAGGCGCGCAGCGAGCGCAGGCCGCGGTTGTCCGGCTCCTCCTCGAGCGCCGGCTCGAGCACCTGGAGCGCCTCGCGGGGCGCGCGACGGCAGAGGAAGTCGTGGGCGGTGCGATATGCCGCCTCGTGCCGCTCGGTCGAGCCCGGGAACACGATCGGCGGAAGCACCTTGATCTCGGGCCGGTCGTCCATGTGTTCCTCAACTGTCCCGGGCGTCTGGTTGTTCCCTAGAGTGGGAGGTGGACGGGCTGGCCGGGCGACCGCGTGACCCCCGCCGCGAGGCGACGGGTCCCGAGGAAAGTCCGGGCTCCACAGAGCAGGGTGGTGGGTAACACCCACCCGGGGTGACCCGCGGGACAGTGCCACAGAGAACAGACCGCCGCCGGCTCGCCGGCGGTAAGGGTGAAACGGTGGGGTAAGAGCCCACCAGTGCGCCGGGTGACCGGCGCAGCTCGGCAAACCCCACCCGGAGCAAGACCAGACAGCACACGTTCGAGGGCGGCTCGTCCGAGTGTGCGGGTAGGTCGCTGGAGGCTGTCGGCAACGGCAGCCCTAGATGGATGGTCGCCGATCACAGAACCCGGCTTACAGGCCGGCCCGTCCCCCTACCTCGGTCCTGACGTGCGCAGAGGTTCCCGGCCAGCCGGACTCTTCCAGCACGTCCAAGCTTGGCGACCGGCCGCGTCGCGCCCACCTCGACGTCTGGCTCTACCGGGCCCGCGGGGTCAGTGCAGCGGATTATGTCTTGTTGTCCGCGAAGAGGAGCGTGCCGCCGAGACCGACCATCATCCCGCCACCGGTGGCGCGGACCGCGGACAGCCGTCGCGGTGATCGTTCGAACCACGTGCGGGCGGATGCGGCGACCAGTGCCCACGCGGCGTCGCATGCGAAGGCGATGACGGTGAACACCAGGCCGAGCACCAGCATCTGTGAGGGCACGGCGCCGGCGTGGAAGTCGACGAACTGGGGCAACGCAGCGATGAAGAAGACGATCGTCTTGGGATTGGTCGCGCCGACGATGAAGCCCTGCCGCAGCACCCTCATCGAGGCAGCCTCACGCCGGATGGTCTGCGGCGCGTCACCGAGGCCGTCGCGACGGTGTCGGATCGCTTGGACACCGAGCCAGGCGAGATAGAGGGCCCCGAGCAACTTGACCGCGCTGAACAGCGCGATGGATTCCGCCACGACCGAGCCGACTCCCAGCGCGACCGCGGTGATGGGGATCAGGCCGCCGAGTTCGTTGCCGACGACGCTCCACATGCCACCTCGGCGGCCAAGCGAGAGCGAACGGCCGATGACGAACAAGACGCTGGGTCCGGGGATCGCGATCAGGATCAACGAGGCGAGCGCGAAGGCGAACAGGGCTTGGGGCGACGGCATGGGACCGAACCTAGTCCTCTCGTCGACACCGCGGCGGGCGGAGGCGGCGGCTCATCGATGCCCAGGCCGGGCGTTGAGACGGGCAGCTCAGAGGTCGAAGACCGACCAGCAGATGTCGTTCCTCAGCCGCTGACTGTCCAACACCAGGTCCCGGATCGGACCGGGCAGCTGCTCGCGCTGCCACCGGCACTCGGCTCGCCCGGCCGCTTCGCCCTCCCCCGTCGGCGCGGCGGCGATCACCGCCTTGATCGCGTACGCGGCGGCACCCAGGTCGTGCGCGGCGACATGCGGGACGCAGGCCGCCTGCCCGGCGGCGTACGCCGCGTGCCGCGCCGCCCCGCGCAGGTCCCGGGCCGCCCCCATCGCGTGCCCGCCCGCGGCACGGCTCGCCATCATCCCCACCTCTCCGCGCGCCCAGGCCCGGGCGTGCTCGACCGCCTGCCCCGGCCGCGGATCGTCCGGCGAGACCGATGCGAAGAGGTCGAGCACGTGCTCGGCGCAGGTGGCGGCCCACAGCGCGAGGAGGCGATGGTCGGCATCGCTCAGGGTCCCGCCGCGACGCAGCGTGATGTAGCGAGGATCGCGGACCTCGGGGAGGATCACGACCGCGCGCCCCTTCTCCTGGATGGCCTGGCAGCGTCGCAGCCTATCGCCGGGCGTCGCGGAGGAGGGATGCTCGCCCGGCCGCCACTCCGCTCCGTAGGCTCGACGTGACCGACCAGCGTCGACAGCTCAGGAGGCGTCGTGCCCCGATCCACCCGCACCATCACGAGCCTCCCCCGCTCCGGGCGCGCCGCCGTCGGAGCGACGGTCGCGACCGGCGTCCTGGGCAGCCTGGCCGCGGCGCCGGAGCGGGTGGGCCGGGTCTTCCGGCGGCGCTTCCCCACCGTGGCGGTGACGGGGATGACAGGGGTCGGCAAGACCCAGCTCGTCGACCGGCTGGTGGGCCGCAGCTCCGATCTCGGTGCGGCCGAGGTCGGCTCGGCGGTCATGGAGAAGCGGACCCGTCGCTCCCACCGGCTCCGCGGCTTCCGGTTCCGGGTGGTGCCTGGCGACAACGCGGCGACCCGCCTCGGCGCGCTCGACGAGGTCTTCCACGACGAGCCGGTGGACGGCGTGATCCACGTGGTGGCCAACGGCTACGCGACGCCGCGCCGAGCGGCGGGGACGACCGGCGCGGCGACCGCGACCCGTGAGGCGCAGCTCGCCGCCGAGCTCGAGGACTGGACGATCACGGCGCACCGGATCGCGTCGATGGCCGTACGGCGCGATCGGCCGGTCTGGCTGGTCATCGCCGTGACCAAGGCCGACCTGTTCGCCGACGACCTCGACGAGGTGGTCCGGTACTACTCCCCCGGCAGCGGCTCCGCCTTCGGCGACAAGGTCGACGAGCTGCGCGCACTCGCCGGTGGCGCCCGGCTGTCCGTCGACGTGCTGCCCGTCTCGAGCGTCGACCGCGGCGGCGAGGGGCTGACCGCCAAGCAGGCGAACGCGCTCGTCGACCGGCTCGTCACGCGACTGGCGCAGCTCAGCGGCCACGTGTGAGCGCAGCCCCCGGACGCGCAGAGGCCCCCGACACCGCGGTGTCGGGGGCCTCGCTGTGCGTCAGACGGTGACCGTCAGAGGCCGCGGACGTTCTCCGCCTGCGGGCCCTTGGGGCCCTGGGTGACGTCGAACTCGACCTGCTGGTTCTCGTCCAGCGACTTGTAGCCGTTGCCCTGGATGGCCGAGAAGTGGACGAAGACGTCCGGCGTGCCGTCGGACGGGGCGATGAAGCCGAAGCCCTTCTCGCTGTTGAACCACTTCACAGTGCCCTGAGCCATGTGTTTCTCCTTGGTGTTCGCGGCCCGGCGACGTGCCGGGGCCGGTGCTGAAGACATCCGTATTGCCTGATGCCCAGCTGAACCGAAGACCAAGAGCGACAAGATGTGCACCCACCTTGGGTGCATTGGGCTCCCGGAGGAACCCCTTCAACGCCCTCAACCCTAGCACTGGTCCGGTCGGCATCTACGATCGTCGCAACAGCCGGGCGTTTCGGCTGCCGGACGAGGGAGCCGTACCCGGAGAGCGACAAGACGGCCACGAGAGGATGTGGCGGTCATGGCGTGGGTGGTCCTGGTGGTCTCCGGTGCCCTCGAGGCGGTGTGGGCGACGGCCCTGTCGCGGTCGGAGGGCTTCAGCCGGCTGGCGCCGTCGGTGGTGTTCCTCGTCGCGGTGGTGGCGAGCATGCTCGGCCTCGGCTACGCCATGCGCACGCTGCCGGTGGGCACGGCGTACGCCGTGTGGGTGGGGATCGGTGCCGCGCTGACGGTGGTGATCGCCATGGTCAGCGGCGAGGAGCCGGTCAGCGTGGTGCGGATCCTGTTGCTGCTCGGACTCGTCGGCTGCGTGATCGGCCTCAAGCTGGCGCACTGACCCGCGGCTCAGGTGGTGCCCGCGCCCAGCGGCCAGCTCGCCAGGACGCGGCACTCGCCCTCGGCGTACCACTGCAGCTCGAGGCGCTCGGCGCGGGTGCGCACGGGCAGCAGCCCGGCGAGGTCCGCGGACACCGAGGCGAGCGACACCGCGGGGCCGACACGGTCCAGCGTCAGGTGCGGTACGACGTCGAACTCGCCCGCGTAGGGCGGGCACGCCGGGAACTCGTGCCACAGGCGGTCGGTCAGCGCGGCGAACGGCGCAGCGGGCGACGGCACCGCGTGGACGAGCCCGTCGGGGAACGCCGTGACGTCGTCGAGGACGAAGTCGAAGGCCGCCGTGGCGGAGGCGATCGCCGCCACGCGGGCGAGGTCCGCGGCCGACGGCGCCGGCAGGAAGGGCGCCAGCGCGGTGATGTGGGCGTGGGTGAACGCGGGGTCGCGGGAGACCCACGCCGGGTCGTAGTGCTCCCACCGGCCGCGGATGTAGCTCTCGAGTGCGGGTACCGGGATGACGAGCACGGTGTGGGCCACACGTGGACAGTAGTGGCGCCCCGAGGCGTGCTGTTCCCGCCGTCGGCTCGTTGGTCCCGTAGCGACACTCGGAACGCGCCACCTGGGGGAACTGTGACGACGAACGCGCCCGACCTGGAGGACGTCGAGGAACACGAGTGGTCGGGCATCGTCCTGGTGCTCGCGATGCTGGCCGTGTGCGGCGCCTTGGTGCTGCTCTTCGCCTGAGCCGCCGGCGGTAGCGTTCGGGTCCATGAACGCGATCGCCGCACCCGATCCTGACATCCGCTCGGCCGCCGCCGCGCGGCTCGCCGGCCTGGCGACGCCCACCGGGGCGCTCGGCCGGCTCGGCGACCTGGGGGTGTGGCTGGCGGCCACCCAGGGGGCCGTCCCTCCCCCGCCGCTGGAGAACGTCCGGCTGGTGATCTTCGCCGGCGACCACGGTGTCGCGGGCCACGGCGTGTCCGCCTACCCGCCCGAGATCACCCCGGCGATGGTGCGCACCTTCGTGCTCGGCCGGGCCGGCGTCTCGGCGCTGGCGGCCGCCCACGGCGTCCACGTCCGGGTGCTCGACATCGGCGTCGACGACGACCTCGAGGGCGTCCCCGCCGCGGTCACCGCGCACAAGGTCCGCCGCGGCAGTGGCGCCATCCACCTCGAGGACGCCCTGTCGGCCGACGAGGCGGCGCGGGCGTTCGCGGTCGGCCGGACGGTGGCGCGGGAGGAGATCGCCGCCGGCGCGCAATTGCTGCTGTCCGGTGACATGGGCATCGGCAACACCACGCCCGCCGCGGCGATGGTCGCCGCCGCGCTCGGCCTGCCTGCCGCGGACGTCACCGGTCGCGGGACCGGCGTCGACGACGACGCCCTCCGTCACAAGCAGCGGCTCGTCCAGCAGGCGCTCGACCGCGCGGGTGAGCGCGCCGGTGACGCGGGCGACCCCCTCGACGCCCTGGCCGCGCTGGGCAGTGCCGACCTGGTCGCCACCGTCGGCTATCTCGTCGAGGCGGTGGAGAGCGGCGTCCCGGTGCTGCTCGACGGGTTGATGTCGGTGGCGTGCGCGCTCTACGCCGAGCGGATGGCGCCCGGTGCCGCCGCCTGGTTCGCGGCCGGTCACCGCTCGACCGAGCCGGCCCAGAGCCTGGCCCTGGAGAAGCTCGGCCTCGAGCCCGTGCTCGACCTCGGCCTCCGGCTCGGCGAGGGATCCGGCGCGGTCGCGGCCGTGCCGGTGCTGCGCTCGGCCGTCGCGCTGCTGCGCGACGTCGCGCTGCTCGCCGACCTCCTGCCGCCCGCAACCGAGGGCGAATGAGCGTCGCCGTCGTCGGTCGGAGCCTGCGGCTCTCGATCGGCATGCTGACGGCGCTGCGCGTGCCGGCGGTGCTGAGGGTCACTCCCCCGGTCGCCACCGGCGCGCTGGTCGTCGCTCCGCTCGCGGTGCTCCCTCTGGGCGCCGCGGTCGGTCTGCTGGTGTGGGCCGGCGGCCGCCTCGAGGTGCCCGCGCTCGCCGTGGCGTTCGTGTCGCTGGCCGTGCTCGCGGCCGGCAGCCGGGCGCTCCACCTCGACGGTCTCTCGGACGTGGCCGACGGCCTGACGTCGTCCTACGACCGCGAGCGTGCGCTGGCGGTCATGAAGAGCGGTACGGCGGGCCCGGCCGGTGTGGCGGCGCTCGTGCTCGTGCTCGGCGCGCAGGCGGCGGCGCTGGCGGCGTACGTCTCTCCCACCGGCGACGTGCGGACCGCCGTGATCGCCGGGTCGCTGGTGTGCGGGTCGCGTGCCGCGCTGTGGATCACCGCGTGCTCGCTGGCGCCGCCGGCGCGCGAGGACGGGCTCGGGGTGACCTTCACCCGGCGGGTCCCCGCCGTCGCCGCCGTCGTGGGCTGGGCGGGGCTCGCCGCGCTGGCCACGCTCGTCGACCCCGTGCGCGGGCCGGTCGCGGTGGCGCTCGCCGCGCTGGTGGTGGTGGCGCTGACCGTGCGCGCGGTGCGCCGGCTCGGCGGGGTCACCGGGGACGTCTTCGGCGCGGGGATCGAGCTGGCGCTCGCGGTGCTGCTCGTGGGGATGGCCGGCGCCTGAGCGGCCTGGCCGTCACAGCCGGAGCACCCGGCCGGCGACGACCAGGTGCACCTCGTCGCATCCCTGCGCGACCCGCTGGTTGATCGTGCCCAGCAGGTCGCGGAAGAGGCGGGCCGAGCGGTGCTCCGGGACGACGCCCAGGCCGACCTCGTTCGTCACCAGCACGACCCGCTGGCCGGTCGCGTCGAGCGCGGCGAGCACGGCGTCGAGGTGGCCGCGGACGTGGCGCTCGACGTCGTCGACCGGGGCCTCCCACAGGCCGGCGTCGTCGATGACGCCGGTCAGCCAGGTGCCGAGGCAGTCGACGAGAACGGGCGCGGTGGCCGCGCGGAGCACCCCGGCGACGTCGCGGGTCTCCTCGGTGGACCAGGTCGCGGGCCGGCGAGCGCGGTGGGCGGCGATCCGCGCGGCCCAGTCGGCGTCGTCGTACGCCGGCCCGGCGGCGACGTAGGTGACGGCCGGGGCGTCGGCCAGCAGGGCCTCGGCGTGGCGCGACTTGCCCGACCGCACGCCACCGGTGACCAGGACCTTCACGTCCGGCTCACCGCAGCGTGAAGGCGACCTTGCGGGTCGCGATGTCGGCGGTGGTGAGGGTGACGCGGACGTCCTCGCCCAGTGGGAGGGGCGCGGAGGAGGACACCGGGGCCTCGACGCCGACGTCGGCGAGCACGACGACGCCCTCCGTCGGCCGCTCGTCGTGGACGCTCGTGACGACGGCGTCGAACTCCTCGCCCACCCGGCCGGCGAGCACCGCGGCCTCGACGAGGTCGAGGACCGCCCGCTCGTAGGCGCCCGCCCGGCGAGCGGAGTCCTGCATCGCCTTCGGCAGCCCGGGCAGGGCGGCGCGCACCCACTCGGGCACCGGCATGCCCGCGCAGACGGCGAGGCACACCTCGCCGGCGTACCGGTCGGCGAGGCGGCGCAGCGGTGCCGTGACGTGGGCGTACGCGGCGGCGATCGCGGAGTGTCGCGTCTGCTCGGGCAGCTCCCCGTCGAAGGCGGCGTACCCGCTGCCGCGGAGCAGTCGGGTGGAGGCCACGATCATCGCCTGGTGCTGCGAGACGGCCGGGTCGAGCGAGCGGATGAAGTCGGCGTGGCCGAGCTCCGCGGGCCAGTCGATCCGCAGCCCCTTCGCCACCCGCCGCAGCCGGACGACGTCGCGGGGGTCCGGCGGCGGGAGGGTCCGCAGCAGGCCGATCCGGGCGTCGACCATCAGCGAGGCGGCCGCCATCCCGGTCAGCAGGGAGATCTGGGCGTTCCACTGCTCGACCGGCAGCTGGCGGCGCAAGACCAGCTGAAGGCCGCCGTCGGTCTCGTCCACCTCCTGCTCGGGCAGCGGCAGCGAGACGCCGCCGCGGGCGGCCTCCTGCCGCTCGCGCAGCGTCCCGACCTCGCGCAGCAGCGTGAGCACCTCCGGGGCGGAGCCGTCGTCGAGGGCGGCCTGCGCCTCGACGTACGACCACCGGGCGGTGGAGCGGACGCGGGCACGCTCGACGTGCACGTCGGTCGTGGCGCCCCCGCTGTCGAGGCGGATGGTCCACAGCAGGGCCGGGCGGACCTGCTCGGGCAGCAGGGAGGCGGCGCCCTCCGACAACGCCGGCGGGTGCAGCGGGATCCGGGTGCCGGCGCCGTACTGCGTCTCGCCGCGCTTGTTGGCCTCCACGTCGACGGGGTCCCCGGGCTCGACGAAGGCCGCGACGTCGGCGATCGCGTAGTGCACCACGAACCCGCCGTCGGAGCTGTCGTCGCGCGCGATGTGCACGGCCTGGTCGAGGTCCATCGACCCCTCGGGGTCGATGGTGATGAACGGCAGGTCCGTGCGGTCGAGATCGGGGAGGACGGCGCGTGCGGCGGCGCGCTCCGCGGCCGCCGTCACGTCCGCGGGGAACGCGCCGGGCAGGTCGAGCTCGGCGGCGATGGCGGCCAGGCCCTCCTGCAGCTCCGGCGTGCTCGCGTTGACCCGGACCACGAGATTGCTCGGCATGCCGTGACCCTATCCTCGTGCCCGTGCTGATCCTGTTGCCGCCGAGCGAGGGCAAGTCCGAACCGCGGCGGGGCCGGCCGCTCGATCTCGGCTCGCTGTCCGCGCCCGCGCTGACGGCGGCTCGCGGCGAGGTCCTCGACGCGCTGGTGGGGTTGTGCCGCGAGGACCCGGCGAAGGCGCTCGAGGTGCTCGGGCTCTCGCCCGGGCAGGCCGAGCTCGTCGCCCGCAACGCCGCCCTGCCGGACGCGCCGACCGCCCGCGCGGACCGGATCTACACCGGCGTCCTGTACGACGCGCTCGACGTCGCCTCGCTCTCGATCGCGGCGAAGCGACGGGCCGGCTCGCGGGTGGCGGTGGCGTCGAGCCTGTTCGGGATCGTCCGCCTCGGGGACCGCATCCCGTCGTACCGCCTGTCCGGGGACGCCACGCTCCCCGGCCTGGGCCCTGTCGCCGCCGTGTGGCGCGAGGCGCTCCCGGCGGTGATGGCCGCCGCGGTGGGCCGCGGGCTGCTGATGGACCTGCGCTCGGGGATGTACGCCGGCTTCTGGCGCCCCGGCCCCGACCTGGCGCCGCGGGTGGCGACGGTGCGCGTCCTCCACGAGCACGGCGGGGTGCGCAAGGTCGTGAGCCACTTCAACAAGGCGACCAAGGGCCGGATCGTCCGTGCCCTCCTGGAGGACGGTGCGGACCCGCGCACGCCCGCGGCGCTCGCCGCGACGCTGGAGCGGCTGGGGTGGGTGGTCGAGGTCGGTGAGCCCGGGAGGTCGGGGACGCAGCTGGATGTGGTGGTTGGGGAGCTGTAGCGGCAGGAAATGACTCTCAGGACGCGCCCGCCCTACCACCGCCCCGTGTCGCGCAGGGTGCGCCGGCCGGGCGCGAGCGCGTTGAAGAAGCGCAGCGACCCCTTCTGCTCCCCGGTGCGGGGGTCGGGATAGAAGGCGAGCACCGACACGGCGGCCGGCGCGAGCTCCATGCGGAACAGCGTGTCCAACGGCGCGTCGAGGGCGTGGGCCACGAGCGTCTTGATCGGCGTGACGTGGCTGACGACCACGACGGTGCGGCCCTGGTGGGTGGCGAGCAGGCGGTCGAGGCCGGCGAGCACCCGACGCTGGACCGTCACGAACGACTCGCCGCCGGGAGGGGCGGCTGCCATGTCGGCGAACCACGCCTCCAGCCGCTCCTTGTCGCGCTCGGCGACCTCGGTGAAGCTGAGCCCGTCCCACGCGCCGAACTCCATCTCGGCGAACGCCGGCTCCTCCTCGACCGGCAGGTCGAGAGCGGCCGCGATGACGTCCGCGGTCTCCCGGGTGCGCCGCACGGGCGATGCGACGACGACGTCGATGCTCTCCTTGAGCTCGCTCAGCCAGGCGGCCACCTCGGCCGCCTGGGCGCGGCCCTCCTCCGACAGCGGCGGGTTGTCGCCGCCCAGGCCGCCGGAGAACCGGCGCCCGGTGGTGTGGTGGGTGACGCCGTGGCGGACCAGGACGATGGTGGTGGGCTGGCCCGGCCCGCGGGCGGGCGACTCGGCCTCCTCGGCGGCCGACTCCGGCTCGTCGGGCAGCCGGTCGCCGGGCACGCTGGTCCCCGAGCGGGTGCCGTCGAGGGCCTCGTTGGCGAGCCGGTCGGCGTGGGCGTTGTCGGCGCGCGGGACCCAGGTGTACGTCGTACCCGGCGGCGCCAGCGCGGCGGCCTGGGCGGCGAGGGCGCGCATGTCGGCGTGCTTGATCCGCCACCGCCCCGACATCTGCTCGACGACGAGCTTGGAGTCCATCCGGACCTCCACCTGCGCGCCGGGGGCGTGCTCGGCGGCGAGCTTGAGGCCGGCCACGAGCCCGGAGTACTCCGCGACGTTGTTGGTCGCCACGCCGAGGGTGCGGGCGTCCTCGGCGAGCACCGCTCCGGTGTCCGCGTCCCGCAGCACCGCGCCGTACGCCGCGGGGCCGGGGTTGCCGCGCGAGCCGCCGTCGGCCTCCACCACGACGCGGCCGACGGCCCGCCCGCCCGCTGCGGTCACAGGCCGCTCTCGGGGGTCCGGACGAGGATCCGCTGGCACTCCTCGTGGCGCAGCACGGTGTCGGCGGGGGTGGCGCGGATGGCGGCCAGCTCGCCGGCGTCGAGGGTGAGCTGGCAGCCACCGCACTGGCGCGCCCGGAGTGCGCCGACACCGACGCCGCCCTTGCTGGCCCGCAGCTTCTCGTAGAGCGCGACGAGGTCGTCGGGGATCTCGGCGACGATCGCGGGACGGCCGGCGGCGATCTCGGCGATCTCGGCGTCGAGGGCGGCGACCTTGTCGTCACGGGCGGTGGTGAGCTCGCCGAGGCGGGCGTCCAGCTGCTCGATCGCCGCGGTGAGCTCGGCGAGCGCGGACTGCGCCTCCTCGAGCTGCTCCATGACCTCCAGCTCCTCGTCCTCGAGAGTCGCGATCCGCCGCTCGAGGGACTCCAGCTCGTGCTGCATCCGCTCCAGGTCCTTGGGATTGCTGATCAGGCCCGCGTCCATCCGCTGCCGGTCGCGGGCGCGGCGGGCCTTGACCTGCTCGACGTCCGCGTCGGCCTTGGCCTGTGCCGCGGTGAGGTCGTCGACCACGATCCGCTGGTCGCGCAGGCGGCCGTCGACGTCGGCGCGCTTGCCGAGGAGGTCCTTGATCTCCGCGGCCTCGGCCGGGTTGTCGCGCTGGTGGCGCAGCTTGTCGACCTGGGCGTCGAGGGCCTGCAGGTCGAGCAGGCGGAGCTGGGCGGCGGGATCGGCGTTCACAGGCGCATTGTCCAGGGATCGGTGACGATGCCGCTCACCCGGGTCTCGACCGCGTCGCCGAGCGCCAGGCGGAGCCGCTGCTCGAGCACGGGGAGCCAGGTCCACTCGGCGGCCCAGTGCGCGACGTCGATGAGCGCGGGACCGCCCTTCTCGAGGAACTCCGCGGCCGGATGGTGGCGCAGGTCGCTGGTGACGTAGACGTCGGCGTCGGATCCCGCGAGGTGGTCGAGCAGGAAGTCGCCGGCGCCGCCGCACACCGCGACCCGGCGGACCGGCCGCTCGGGGTCGCCGGCCACCCGGACGCCGTGGTGGGTCGGTGGCAGCGCGGCGGCGACGGCCTCGGCGAACCCGGCCAGCGTCGTCGGCTCGACGGTGCCGAGGCGGCCGGTGCCGGTGGTGGACAGCTGGGGGTCGGCGAGCTCGACGACGTCGTACGCCGGCTCCTCGTAGGGATGGGCGGCGAGGAGCGCGTGCACCACGGCGGAGCGCCGCTCCCGCGGCAGGACGACCTCGATCTGCACCTCCTCGACGGTCTCCAACTCCCCGACGGTGCCGATCATCGGGTTGGCGCCGTCGAGGGGGCGGAACCGGCCCTCGCCGGGGGCGCTGGTGAAGGAGGCGAAGTCGTAGTCGCCGATCCGGCCGGCGCCGGCCTCGGCGACCGCCGCTCGCACGGGCGCGGCGGCGTCCGCGGGCACGAAGACGGTGAGCTTGTCGAGGGCGGCGGCCGCGGCGGGCCGGATGGGCTGGAGCTCCTTGAGCCCGAGCGCGATCGCGAGGGCCTCCGAGACGCCGCCCTTGGCCTGGTCGGCGTTGGTGTGGGCGGTGAGGAGCGCGCAGTCGGCCTTGGCCAGGGTGTGCAGGGTGCGCCCCTTGGGGGTGGTGGCCGGGACCCCGTGGACGGCCTTGAGGAAGAGCGGATGGTGGACCAGGAGCAGGTCGGCCTTCCAGTCGGCCGCCTCGGCCGCCACCTCCGGCGCCGGGTCGACGGCCAACAGCACCTTCTTGACCTGCTGGTCCGGGTCGCCGTACACCAGCCCGACGGCGTCCCAGCTGTCGGCGGTGGCCGGCGGGTACCAGCCGTGCACCAGGTCGAGGACGTCCTTGAGCGAGGTCATGGCGGTCAGGCTACCGAGGGGGCGAGGGCCGGCGGTTGGTACGCTGCCCCTGCCAGTCGACCTCCCTCCGGGGTGGTCAGGGAACCCGGTGAGACTCCGGGACTGACGCGCAGCGGTGTGGGTGACGGGCGGAGCACCGATCGACGAGATCGGCGACAGTCACTGGGCCCTCGGGCCTGGGAAGGCGCTCCGTGCCGGTTGATCCCGAGTCCGAAGACCTGCTGGCCCTTGCGACGCACCGCTCGCGAGGTCGATGTGGGGCGATCGCGAGGAGCCCCGACCTCGAAGGACCACCGATGGCGCCCAGCGCTCGCACCCGCCCGGACCGCTGCCCCGGCGTCGTGCACCCCTGGCCGGCCGACGACGGCGGCCTGGTGCGGATCCGGGTCCCCGGCGGCCAGGTCGCCCTGACGGCGCTGCGCGCGCTCGCGGCGGTCGCGGAGGAGTACGGCGACGGCCGGGTCCGGGTGACCGGTCGCGCCAACCTGCAGGTCCGGGCGATGCCGCTCGATGCCCGCGGCCGTCTCGCCGGGCCGGCGCTCGACGCGCTGGAGGCGACGGGGCTGCTCCCCTCCCGCGCGCACGACCGGATCCGCAACGTGCTCGCCTCACCGCAGACCGGGCTCGCCGGTGGGCGCGCGGACCTGCGTCCGCTCGTCGCGACACTCGACCGGCTCCTGCTCGCCGACCGAGACCTCGCCCGGCTGCCGGGGCGCTTCCTGTTCACCCTCGACGACGGACGCGGCGACCTCGCCGGACGGCACCGCGACCTCGGTCTGGTCGCCCTCGACCGGCACCGCGCGCAACTGGTGGTCGGCGAGGGCTACGGCGACGTCGTCGCGCTCGACGACGCCGCCGGGGTGCTGGTCTCCCTCGCCCGGGCCTTCCTCGCCGCCCGCGGCTCGGGGCCGCACGCCGCGTGGCACGTGGGCGAGCTGAGCGCACCCCTCGTCGCGCCCGTCGCTCCGGCGCCGGGCGCCACCGTGGCCGCGGGAGCGCTGCCGTACGGCACCGTTCCTGGCGGCGAGCACGTGCCGGTGGGCGACGACGGCCTCGACGCCGCGACGCTCGCCGCCTGGACCGTGCCGTCCGTCGTCGTCACGCCGTGGCACGGCGTCCTCATCCCGTCGACCTCCGAGGAGGGCCTGTGACCGAGCTGACCGCTCCCCCACGCCGCTACGACTACATCGCCGACGGTCCGGCGATCTACGTCGACTCGTTCGCGACGATCCGACGCGAGAGCGACCTCTCGCGCGTGCCGGCCGAGGCGGAGAAGGTCGCGGTG